>Ga0209536_100000311_pt1 | contig 77151 bp, 69 predicted proteins | sample DeeMarSeWOR28_12_FD_187461 | JGI IMG/M metagenome (GOLD analysis project Ga0209536, IMG submission 187461) | Marine sediment microbial communities from White Oak River estuary, North Carolina - WOR-2-8_12 (SPAdes) (version 2) | ecosystem: Environmental > Aquatic > Marine > Intertidal zone >...
CGCTACAACAATTTCCACACCACGGCGCTGTGCTCGCCGACGCGCGCCGCGCTGAAGGCGGGGCGCAACCATCACACGGTGAACATGGGCTTCATCACCGAGATGGCGACGTCGTTTCCGGGCGCGACGGGGCAGATCCCGAACAGCACGGCGCCGCTCGCCGAGACGCTGCGCCTCAATGGCTACAGCACCGCGGCGTTCGGCAAATGGCACGAGACGGCAAGCTGGGAAGCGAGCGTCGCCGGGCCGTTCGACCGCTGGCCGACGCGGCAGGGCTTCGACAAGTTCTACGGCTTCCTTGGGGGCGAAACGAACCAGTGGGCGCCGTACCTGTACGACGGCGATGCCCAGGTCGGGCTGCCCGACGATCCGAACTACCACTTCCTCACCGACATGACCGACAAGGCGGTGGCGTGGCTCAAGTACCAGAAAGCGCTGACGCCGGACAAGCCGGCGTTCATCTACTTCGCACCGGGGGCGACGCACGCGCCGCACCACGTGCCGAAGGAGTGGATCGCACGCTGGCAGGGCAAGTTCGAGCAGGGCTGGGACGCACTGCGCGAGGAGACGCTCGCCCGCCAGATCCAGATGGGCCTCGTGCCGCCGGGCACCCAGCTTGCGCCGAAGCCGGCGGCGATCAAGGACTGGGACAAGCTGTCGGCGGACGAGAAGCAGCTGTTTACGAAGCAGGTCGAGGTGTTTGCCGCCTATGCGGAGTTCACCGACCACGAAGTGGGCCGTTTGCTCAAGGCTTTCGAAGCGGTCGGCCAGGCCGACAACACGCTCGTTTTCTACATTGCCGGCGACAACGGCACCAGCGGCGAGGGCGGCCAGAACGGCATGTTCAACGAGTACACCTACTTCAACGGTGTGCACGAGAAGGTCGGGGACATGCTCAAGCGCCTCGAGCAGTGGGGCGGCCCCGAAACCTACCCGCACATGGCCGCGGGCTGGTCGGTTGCGCTGGACGCGCCGTTCGGCTGGATGAAGCAGGTGCCGTCGGACTTCGGCGGCACGCGCAACGGCATGGTGGTGCGCTGGCCCAAGGGCATCAAGGCAAAGAACGAGGTTCGCACCCAGTTCGGCCACGTGATCGACATCGCGCCGACGATCCTGCAGGCGATCGGGCTGCCCGAACCCAAGCTCGTCAACGGCGTGAAGCAGATCCCGATGGAAGGCAAGAGCCTGCTGGCTTCGTTCGACAATCCCAAGGCGAAGGGCCGCACGACGCAGTACTTCGAGATCGCCGGCAACCGCGCGATCTACCACGACGGCTGGTACGCGCGCACCATCCATCGCGCGCCCTGGGAGCCGAAGGGGCGGCACCCGCTCGACAAGGACGTGTGGGAACTGTACGACGTGCGCGCCGACTTCAGCCTGGCGAACGACCTTGCGGCGAAGCACCCGAAGAAGCTCGCCGAGCTGCAGGCGCTCTTCATGCAGGAGGCCGAGAAGTATCACGTCCTGCCGATCGACGACCGGGTATTCGAGCGCCTGGACGCCAAAGCCGTCGGCCGTCCGGATCTCATGGGCGGGCGCAGCTCGCTGACCCTGGCAGAAGGCATGACCGGCATGCTGGAAGCCGTCTTCATCAACGTGAAGAATCGCTCCAAGACGATCACCGCCGACATCGAGGTTCCGGCGAGTGGTGCGAACGGCACGATCATCGCGCAGGGCGGGCGTTTCGGCGGCTGGTCGCTGTACGTCAAGGACGGCGTGCCGGCCTACGCCTACAACTTCCTCGGCCTGCAGCGCACCACGATCGCCGCCGCGAAGCCACTCGCGTCGGGCAGGCACACGCTGCGTTTCGAGTTCGCCTATGACGGCGGCGGGCCGGGCAAGGGCGGCATGGGCACCCTGTCCGTCAACGGGGAGAAGGCTGCGGAAGGGAGAATCCCCCACACCCAGGCCGGCATCTTCTCGGCCGACGAGACCGCCGACGTCGGCATCGACCTCGGCACGCCGGTGGTCGAGGCGATCGGGTCGGAGGCGAAGTCGCGCTTTACGGGGCGCATTCCGAAGCTGACGGTGGAAGTGCATGCCGCGGCCCCCGCCGACAAGGCTGCGGGTGACGCGGCGGCGAAGGAAGCGAAACGCAAGATCGAGGAAGTTCCGGCCGCGCATGGCCTGCCGCCTTCGGTCGAGGCCGCGAGCTTCGCCGTGTATCAACCCGGGGTCGCCGGTGGCGTTGTCTCCCGCACTGTCGAGGTCAGCGCTACGGTGACCGCCATCGACAAGGTGAAGCGCGAGGCAACGCTGAAGGGGCCCGACGGGGGCACCGTCACCGTCAAGGTCGGGCCGGAGGCGGTCAACTTTGACCAGGTGGAAGTCGGTGACACCGTCAATGCGACGCTCACGCGTGAGCTGGTGGCATTCGTCGTCGGCAAGGACGCGACCGTGCGCGACGATGCGGCCGCCGCGATGGCGCGCGCCAAGAAGGGCGAGCAGCCGGGCGGCATGCTGGCCGGCACGGTGCAGCGGGTCGGCACGGTGGTGGAGATAGACCACTGGAAGCGTCGCGTGACGCTCCGCTTCGAGGACGGTTCGACCGAGACCTTCCCGGTGCGGCCCGACGTGAACATGAGGGCGCATCAGGTCGGCGAGAAGGTCGTCTTCCAGGCCACCGAGGCGATCGCCGTCGACGTCACGAAACGCTGATGCACGACGAAGACATCGGTTGCGGTTCAAGCGCCGCTGGCGTAGGTTCGCGGAACGGATTGACGCATGACGGGATCCGGCCTTCCAGATATCGGGGAGCATGAATGAAGCACGCATTGCTGACTGCCGCGCTCGCCGGCCTCGCGCTGCTTGCGCCGTTGCAGGCCTCGGCGCAGGCCGCGGCCGATCGCTGGACCTTTTCCGTCATGCCCTACCTGTGGTTGCCGAGCCTCGACGCCAAGCTGAATTACGGCCCGCCGCCCGCGAGCGGCGCGAGCGCCAACGTCGATGTCAATGCCAGCACGCTGCTCGAGAATCTCGACTTCGCCTTCATGATCAACGGCGAGGCGCGCAAGGGTCGCTGGCTGCTCGCGACCGATGTCATCTATCTCGATTTGAGTAGCTCCGACAGCAAGGTGAAAAGCGTCGACTTCAACCCGGGCCCGGGGCGCGTCAACATATCGACCGCTGCGCTCGACGCGGGCACCAACGTGAAACTCACGGGCTGGCTCTGGACGGCGGTTGGCGGATATGCGGCCGTCCAGGCGCCGCGTGCGAGCCTCGACGTCATCGGCGGGTTGCGCTACCTGGGCCTGACGGCCAAGACCGACTGGCAGCTGACGACGACGGTCACCGGCCCGGCGGGCACGACGCCGTTCGCGCGAACGGGCAGCGTGGAGAAGTCGAAGGACGTCTGGACGGCCATCGTCGGGGCAAAAGGACGCGCGAAGCTGGGCGAGGGCGACTGGTTCCTGAACTACTACGTCGACCTCGGTGGCGGGTCGTCGACGTTCACCTGGCAGGGCGTCGCGGGCGTCGGCTATGCCTTCAAATGGGGCGAGCTCGTCCTCGACTACCGCTATCTGAGTTACAGCCAGAGCGGCGACAAGTTGTTTGACGACTTGAGCCTCGGCGGCGTCGCGCTCGGCGCGAGCTTCCGGTTCTGAGCGGCACGCGCAACGATTCACCGACGCTGACAAGGGCGCCTCGACCCGGTGCTGCCGGGCGTGCGCCGGTGCAATGATTGGGGATGGAACCGTGCGATGGCGCGATGGTGCGATGGCGCGGCGGGGGGATCGTAAACGTAGTGACAGATCGATGGCGTGCGTTCGCGATTCCGATCCTCGTCATGGCCGCGGTACTGTGCATTGCCGCGGCGCGGGTCGCACATGCGCAGGACATGGAGCCGCGCGCATACTCGAACGCCCCGGTCGGCTTGAACTTCCTTGTCGCCGGCTACGCGTATTCGCGCGACGGCGTGGCGTTCGACACCTCGCTGCCGATCACGGATACGCAGCTCGAGACGTCGAGTGTCGTCCTTGCCTATGGCCGGGTGCTCGACATCGCGGGCATGTCGGCCAAGCTCAATGTCATTGTGCCGTACACGGAGCTGAGCGGAACCGCGCGCTTCGCGGGTCAAGCGCGGTCGCGCGACGTCTCCGGTTTTGCCGATCCCAGCATCAAGCTGTCGGTCAACCTGTACGGCGCGCCGGCGCTTTCGCTGCAGGACTTCGCGCGCTATCGGCAGGACCTGATCGTGGGGGCCAGCCTGCGGGTGACGGTGCCCGTCGGGCAGTACGATGATACGAAAGTCGTGAACCTGGGCTCGAACCGCTGGTCGTTCAAGCCCGAGGTGGGCGTGTCGAAAGCGCTCGGGCCCTGGACGCTTGAGGCGACCGCCGCGGCCACCTTCTACACCGACAACAAGGATTTCTTCGGCGGCAGCACGCGAGCGCAGGACCCGCTGTACTCCGTCGAAGGGCATGTCATCTACAGCTTCGCGCGCGGCATCTGGGGTTCGTTTGACGCCACCCACTTCAACGGCGGGCGTACGACGTTGAACGGCACGCAGAGCAACGATCTGCAGCAGAACTGGCGCATCGGCGGCACCCTGGCGTTTCCGCTGAACGTCTACGATTCCATCAAGCTTTACGCCAGCAGCGGCGTTGCCGCGCGCACCGGCAACAACTTCGACCTGCTCGGCATCGCCTGGCAGCGGCGCTGGGGCGCCGGCCTGTGACAGGGGCCTCACGGCCGCGACACCGTAGCTAGGACAATAAGGGGGAAATCATGAACCGGTTCATTCTTGGTTTGCTGGTGGTCTCGGCGGCGATGCTCGGCGCTGCTGCGGCGCAGGCAAAGACCTGCGAGGGTGTGACGTTTCCGGACTCGGTGCAGGCCGCCAGCGCGACGCTGAAACTCAACGGCCTCGGCCTGCGCAAAGCGACTTTTCTCAAGGTCAAGGTCTACGTCGGTGCGCTCTACCTGCCGCGGGCCTCGAAGGACGCGGACGCGATCCTGAAGGCGAATGCGTCCAAGCGGCTGGTGCTGCACTTCGTGCGCGACGTGGGCGGCGACGACCTGAGCAAGGGCTGGGACGAGGGCTTCGAGAATAACGCTGGAAGCGCGCTCGACGCGCTCAAGCCGCGCATCGCGGCGTTCAAGGCGATGATGACCGACGTGAAAAAGGGCGATACGCTGAGCCTGCAGCACAAGCCGGGCGCGGGCGTGGAGGTGGCGGTCAAGGGGGCGGCCAAGGGATCGATCGAGGGCGACGACTTCGCGCGCGTGCTGTTCGCCATCTGGCTCGGCGCCAGGCCGCCGAACGACGATCTGAAGTCGGGGCTGCTTGGCGGCGAGTGCAGTTGAGGCGCGACTGCGGCCGTTGATCGAACGCAGGAGGAGACAAGCCATGCACGTTGTGCGCGTCATCATCGGGATCCTGGCTGCGGCGGTGATCGGCGGCTGCGCCGGCCGGCCGGTCAACGAGCGGATCACGCAGGTCGATCCGCAGTCGGGCTACCGACCCTATCTGCTGATCCCGAAGCGCAAGAACAACGACCAGAGCACGCTGTTCGTGACATCGTTCTCGGGCGGCGGCACGCGCGCGGCGGCGCTTTCCTACGGCGTGCTCGAGGAACTGCGGCGTACCGCGATCCATGTCGGCGGCGAGCGCCGCCGGCTGCTCGACGAAGTCGATCTGATGATCGGCGTCTCGGGCGGCAGCTTCACCGCACTCTCCTACGCGCTCTACGGCGAGCGGCTGTTCGACGAGTACGAGCAGCGCTTTTTGAAGCGCGACGTGCAGGGCGAGCTGCTCTCGCGCGCGCTCAATCCCTTCAACTGGTGGAAGTTCGTCGGCGGCACGGCCGGGCGCTCCGAGCTTGCCGCCGAGCTGTATGACGAGATCCTGTTCGAGAACGCGACCTTCGGCGACCTGCTGAAAAAGGACGGCCCGGTCGCGATTGCCACCGGCACCGATATCTCGACCGGATACCGCGTTGCATTTTTCCAGAACGACTTCGACCTGCTGTGCTCGGACCTGAACAGCGTGCGCCTGTCGCGCGCGGCGGCGACCTCGTCCGCGGTACCGGTGGTGCTGTCGGCGCTCACGTTCGACAACTACGGCGGCAGCTGTGGCTACCGGTACCCGGCCTGGTTCGAGGCGGTTACGAGGGCCGAAGGCCGCGCCCGGCCGACGGCGCGCGCGTTCCAGCGCTACCTCGCGATGGAGTCGTTCCAGAACAGCAAGGACCGTCCCTACATCCACCTGGTCGACGGCGGCGTGGCGGACAACATCGGGGTGCGCGGCGTGATCGAGACGCTCGAGGAGCTCGGCGCGAGCGCGAGGTTCCGCGGCGAGGTCGGCTTCGGCGTCGTCAAGCGCATCGTGTTGCTGGTCGTCAATTCGCACGCCTCGCCGAGCACCGACTGGGACCGCGAGGAGGATCCGCCCGGGATGATCGGCCAGCTGCTGCAGGCCTCGGGCGTGCCGATCGATCGCTACTCGTTCGAGACCGTCGAATCGTTGAAGGACCGCGCCGAGATCCACAAGTGGCGGCGCGAGCTGCTGGTCGCGCGGGCGCGGCTCGCCGGCAAGAGCGAAGCCGAGGCCGATGCGAGCGTGCCGAAGGTCGACATCCAGGTCGTCGACATCGCCTTCGACGCGATCCGCGATGCGAAAGAACGTGAGTACTTCATGAACCTGCCGACCAGCTTCGTGCTCGCGCCGGAGCAGGTCGACCGCCTGCGCGAGATCGCGGGCCGGCTGCTGCGCGCCTCGCCCGACTACCAGGTTCTGGTGCGCGAGATGGGCGGCACGCCGGGCAATTAGCCGCTAAACAATCCGCTCCAGGTCTTCGCGCTGATCTCCGGGAACGGTCCCCGGTAGCGGCGTGCCTCGCTTCGCCTCAGGTCGGCAGAAACTCGGCCAGCGCCCGGTCGAAGGCCTGTGGCTGCTCGATGTTCGACAGGTGCGCGGCTTGAGGCAGGATGTCGAGCCGCGAGCCCGGCGCGTTGTCGTGGATCGCCTGCGACATCGCCACCGGCGTGCCCTGGTCATCGGCCCCGACGATGATCTGGATCGGCACCTTGATTTCCTTCAGCCGCGCGGTGAGGTTGAGCTTGGGGATCGCACGGCAGCAGCCGACGTAGCCGGGCACCGGCGTGTTGGCGATCAGCGCGCCGACGCGCTGCATCGTCTCGGGATGCGCGCTGCGGTACGGTGCGGTGAACCAGCGCTCGAGCGTCGGCTGCACCAGCGCCTGCATGCCCTGCGTCTGCGCGACCTTGATGCGCTCTTCCCACACCGGACCGACCTCGGGCGGGATGCGGCTCGAGGTGTCGGCCAGCACCAGGGTCTGCAGGATGCCGGGGTACTTGAGCGCGAAGGTCTGCCCGATCATGCCGCCCATCGACAGGCCGCAGTAGTGCGTCTGCGAGATCTTCAGGTGCTCGAGCAGCCCCTTGAGATCGTCGGCGAGCTGCTCGAGCGTGTAGTCGCCCACCGGCGCGCTGCTCTGGCCGTGGCCGCGCGTGTCGTAGGCCAGGATGCGGTAGCGGTCCTTGAAGCTCGCGATCTGCTCGTCCCACATGCGCACGCTGCAGGCCAGCGAATGGCTGAGCGTGAGCCAGGGCGCGCCCTCCTTGCCGTGGATCTCGTAATAGACGTCGATGCCGTTTGCCTTGGCCTTCATGACCGTTCTCCTCCCGTCAATTTGATCAGACCGCTGCAACCACCAGCGGCACGCGCATTTCGTCCTCGCTCGTGCCACCGTGGTTGCCGATATGCCGATGCCGGGCCTCGCCCGGCGTCCGATCCCGGATCGTATACCGGCCGTTCATCACCAGGGCGACGTCGCCGATCCGCTCTGCGAGCCGCGGGTGCGGCGCGCCGGGACCGAACCAGCCTTGCGCGACGAGCTGGCCGCTCGGCCGCACGTCGGCGCGCGCGCCGAGCCAGTCCGCCGCGCGCTGCATGAACGACTCGATGTGGCCTGCCTGCACATAGCAGTAGGCCACGCGCGGCTCGCCGCACAGCGGATAGCGCAGCAGCGCGGAAAGCCCCGGCGCGTCGGCGAGGTCGAGCGCCTCCTCGTCCGCAACGTCGACGAAGCCGTGATCGGCGCTCAGCACGACGATGCTGTCGGTGCCGGCGAGCCGCGCGAGCAGGGCGCCGAAGGCGGCGTCGACCGCCGCGAGCTGCGCGAGCGCGGCGGGGCTTTGGTGGCCGTGCTGGTGCGAGCTGGTGTCGTAATCGGGCCAGTAGGCATAGATGAGCTTGCGCTCGTCCCCCGATTTCACCGCGGCCTCGGTCTCGGCGACGAGACCGTCGAGCGTCGTATACGGCCGGCGCTCGGCGCGGCCGCAATGAAACCGGTTGTAGTCCGAATCGACGATGCTCTGCGGCGTGACCACGATCGCCCGCGACGCGAGCGCGTCGAACAGCGACGTCGCCTCGAAGGCGCGCTCGGGCGCCAGGCCGCGCGCCCGCAGCGAGCGCTTGTCGCCGCGCGAAACGAAGGGCAGCGGCGCGCCGACGCAGCCCGCGGCGCCGAAATAGGTGAACCAGCCGGTGAGACCGTGCTCGGCCGGCGCGCAGCCGGTGTAGCTGGTGGTGATGGCGCTTGCCGTGGTCGAGGGAAACACCGAGGTGATCGCGGCGAGGCGCCGGCGGTGGATCTCGCCGCCTGCGGCGTACCGCGCCAGCAGGCCGTCGCCGAGGCCGTCGACGATCACCAGCACGACGTTGCGCGCGGCGGCCAGTTGCGCCGCCGGCAACGCCGCCAGCGGCGGGTGGCGCGGCGTCGCGCCGCAGGCCCCGGCGAGCGAGGCCATCAGGTTGAGGAGACTTCCTCCGCCGTAGTCGGGCAGCATGCCTGCAATCGTGTCGAGTGGAACCGGGGAAACCGGGTGGGCACACCATTTTCCGATAAAATGCGGTCGACCATTCCCCCGAGGTTCGCGCCATGCGGCACGAAGTGCACGTCCACGCAGACATTCCCATCCTCGAAGGCGTTTCGCGCAAGCAGCTCGAGCAGGCGCTGATGCCCTGGCTCGAGTACCTCGACGCCGAGAACATGGGCGATGTGAAGAGCCTCGAGCCCAACGAGCCGGGGGTCCAGTACGACGACAAGGAGCTGCTGCTGCACCTGTGCTGGACCGGCGAGATCGGGCGCAGCTTCCATCGCGTCTTCGAGGAGGCGCTCGACAACCTCGGGCACTACTGCTACGAGGCCGTCGAGGTCGACCTCACCCTGTACCACGACAACGGCGAGCAGGAGTCGCGCCTGATGTTCGTCGGCCCGACGGCGCAGGCGATCCACGAGGCGCAGCGGCGCTGCATGATCGAGGATGTCACCGCACTGCTCGAGCGCCAGTTCGAAAAGGAATCCACCGCCGAGGTGCTGACTCTGGTGAACGAGCTGTTCGATCGCCAGTGGAAGGAGCGCAGCGCCGAAGGCAAGCGCTCGGACCGGGCGTTCGAGGCCTATACGCGGCCGTCGCGGAAGAATTTGCACTGAGGGCGGGACGGTGGTGACGGGTCCGAGCCGCGTCGCCGGTTTGGGTTCTCAGGGGTCTCGTGCCTTCGCGACGCTGCACGGTAAAGTTGTGCAGCGTCGCGAAGGCACGAGATTGAATTGCCCATTGGCCGCCCGACGTCTGGGTTAGGGTCGGCAGTCCGCGCAGGCGCACACCACAGCAAACCCGCCGAAGAGTCACCATGCCAGGCCCCAAATACCCCGGTTTCGACACGCTCGCACTGCACGCCGGGCACACGCCGGACGCGACCTTCGGTGCGCGCGCGGTGCCGATCTACGCCACCACCTCGTACGTGTTCCGCGACAGCGAGCACGCGGCGTCGCTGTTCAACATGGAGCGCGCCGGGCACGTCTACTCGCGCATCTCGAATCCGACGGTGGCAGTGCTCGAAGAGCGGGTCGCGGCGCTCGAGGGCGGCGTCGGCGCGATCGCGACGGCCTCCGGGCAGGCGGCACTGCACCTCGCGGTGGCGACGCTGATGGATGCGGGCAGCCACATCGTCGCCTCGAATTCGCTTTACGGCGGCTCGCACAATCTGCTCGGTTACACGCTGTCGCGCTTCGGCATCGAGACGACGTTCGTCAATCCGCGCGAGCCGGAGAATTTCCGCCGTGCGCTGAAGGACAACACGCGGCTGGTGTTCGGCGAGACGCTCGGCAACCCCGGGCTCGACGTGCTCGACATCCCGGCGGTGGCGGCGATCGCGCACGCCGCGGGCGTGCCGCTGCTGGTCGACGCGACCTTCACCACGCCCTGGCTGATGAAGCCCTTCGAGCACGGCGCCGACCTGCTGTACCACTCGGCCACCAAGTTTTTAGGCGGGCACGGTGTGGCGATCGGCGGCGTGCTGGTCGACTCGGGGCGCTTCGACTGGGAAAAGAGCGGCAGGTATCCGCAGCTCACGCAGCCCTACGCGGGCTTTCACGGCATGGACTTCGAGGAGGAATCCGGCACGCGCGCCTTCCTGCTGCGCGCGCGCAGGGAGGGTCTGAGGGACTTCGGCGCCTGCATGGCGCCGATGACGGCGTTCCAGATCCTGCAGGGCATCGAGACGCTGCATTTGCGCATGCCGCGCCACATCGAGAACACCCGCAAGGTGGTGGCGTTTCTCGCCGCGCACGAGATGGTCGAGTCGGTCGGCTATCCGGAGCTGCCGCAGCACCCGGACCACGCGCTCGCCCAGCGGCTGCTGCCGCGGGGCGCGGGCGCGGTGTTTTCCTTCGACATGCGGGGCGGGCGCGAGGCGGGGCGGCGTTTCATCGAGAGCCTGCAGCTGTTCTCGCACCTGGCGAACGTCGGCGACGCGAAATCGCTCGTCATCCACCCGGCGACGACAACGCACTACCGCATGTCGGACGCAGACCTGAAGAAGGCCGGCATCGGCCCGGGCACGGTGCGCCTGTCGATCGGTCTGGAGGATGCGGAAGACCTGATCGCGGACCTCGGCCGCGCGCTGGGGGCGGCGAAGCGCGGCCTGCAGGCGGGCTGATGGACTTCAGCGTCGACGGCCAGCGCGCGTTCGCCTACACGGCGGCGCACGAGCTCGATCCTGCGAAGCCGACGATCGTGTTCGTGCATGGCGCGGGGCTGGATCATTCCTGGTGGGGCCTGCAGAGCCGCTATTTCGGCTATCACGGCTACAACGTGCTGGCGGTCGACCTGCCGGGCCACGGTCGCTCCGACGGAGCGCCGCTCGCAAGCGTCGAGGCGATGGCCGACTGGGTCGCGCGGCTGCTCGACGCGGCAGGCATCGAGCGCGCGGCGCTCGTCGGCCATTCGATGGGCGCGCTGACCGCCATCGAGTGCGCGGCACGCCATCCGGCGCGCGTGGCGCGCATCGCGCTGCTCGGCGTTGCCTACCCGATGAAGGTGTCGGCGGCATTCCTCGATGCCGCAGGCCGTAACGACCCGGCCGCATTCGATATGGACACGATCTGGGGGCATGCGCCGCGCGTGCCGCTCGGCGGCAACCCGAACCCCGGGATGTGGATGTACGGCGACACGCTCGCGCGGCTCGGTCGCCTGCGCCCCGGGGTCCTTCACGCCGGCCTCAAGGCCTGCAACGATTACGCCGCGGGGCTGGAGAGTGCGGCGAAGGTCGCCTGTCCGGTGCTGTTCATCCTCGGCCACCGCGACCTCATGGCCCCGCCGCGCAATGCCGCAGGCTTGGTCAAGGCGTTCAAGTCGGCGCAGACCGTGCTGCTGCCGCCTGCGGGCCACTCGCTGATGGCCGAAGCGCCGGATGCGACGCTCGACGCGCTGATCGCATTTTTTTCCACCGAGACGACGTCGTGACGCCCGCACAGCGCATTGCCCGCCTCACCGGGCGCGACGCCTTTCTCAAGCTGCTCGTCGACGAGGGCGTGACACATCTGTTCGGCAACCCGGGCACCACCGAGCTCGCCATCATGGAGGCGGTGCCCGGCACGCCGGAGCTGAACTACGTGCTCGGCACGCAGGAAGCGGTGGTGGTCGGCATGGCCGACGGCTTTGCACGTGCCTCGGGTCGGCTCGCCGCGGTCAGCCTGCACGTTGCGCCCGGCCTCGGCAACGCGATGGGCGCGCTCTACAACGCGAAATTTTCCGGCTCGCCGCTGATCGTCACCTGCGGTCAGCAGGAGCAGGGCCACGGCCTGCTCGAGCCGCTGCTCTATGACCCGCTGGTGCCGATCGCTGCGCCGATGGTGAAGTGGGCGATCGAAGCGACGCGCGTCGAGGACCTGCCGCGCATCCTGCGCCGCGCGGCGAAAGTGGCGCTCACGCCGCCCACCGGGCCGGTGTTCGTCAGCCTGCCGGGCGACGTGCTCGACGCCGAGGCAGAGCTCGACCTGGGCCATGCGACGCGCATCGAAGCGGCGACGCGGCCCTCGGATGACGCGCTCGATCGGCTGGCCGCGCGGCTGCTCGCCGCCAAGCGCCCGGCGATCATCGCCGGCCATGAGCTCGCGACGCGCGACGCCTTCGCCGAAGCGACCGCGCTCGCGGAGCTGCTGGGCGCCGCCGTGTACCAGCAGTCGGTGCCGTACGCGGCGTCGTTTCCGAGCGAGCATCCGCTCTATCTGGGCGCGTTCACGCGCAGCCAGAAGCTGGTGCGCGCTGCCCTCGAGGACTACGACCTGCTGGTCTGCCTCGGCGCCGACCTGCTGCGCATGTCGGTGATGAGCCCCGTCTCGCCGCTGCCTGAAACGCTGCCTGTCGTTCACATCAGCGAGCGCGACTGGGAGCTGGGGAAGAACTATCCCACCGATCTTGCGATCCGCGCCGACGTCAAACAGACGCTCGCCGCGCTGCTGCCGCGCCTCGCCGCGGCGCGCACGCCGCAGCTGGCGCAGGCGGCGTCGGGGCGCGGCGCTGCACTCGCGCCGAAGAACTGGAGCGCGCAGCGCGACAAGCTGCGCGTTGATGCGCTGCTGGCGGCCGAGACCACGCCGATCGACCCCCGCTTCCTGATGCTGCGCCTCGCAGAATCGATCCCGCCCGACGCGGTGGTGGTGGAGGAGGCGCTGACCTCGGCCAACACGCTGCCCGGGGTGCTGGCGGTGCGCGAGCGTCAGCGCTTCTACGGCCTGGCGAGCGGCGGCCTGGGCTTCGGCGTACCGGGCGCCGCGGGCGTGAGCCTCGCACTGCCCGGACGGCCGGTGGTCGCGGTGATCGGCGACGGCAGCGCGCTCTACGGCATCCAGGCGCTGTGGACGGTGGCGCACCACAAGCTGCCGGTGACCTACGTCATTGCCAACAACCGCAGCTACCGCATCCTCAAGGAACGGCTGGTGTCGTTCCGCGGCTCGGACAGGTTCGTCGGCATGGATCTGCGCGATCCCGAGATCGACTACACCGGGCTCGCGCGCTCGATGGGGCTTGCGGCCCGGCGTGTGACAGACCCGGCCGACATCGCGCCTGCGCTGCGCGAGGCGGTGAAGAGCGGCGCGCCGCAGCTCATCGAGGTGATGGTCGCCGACGGCTTCGGCGGCTGAGGGATGAAATCGCTGCGCGGCGTGTTCTGTGCGTAGGAACAGGAGGACGTAATGCGACTTCTCACGGTGCTGCTCACGATGGGGTTGGCGCTCGCGCCGGCGGCCGCGCCCGCGGCGGCGGAACTGCCGATCTTCGACGCGCACGTCCACTTCAGCCACGACGCCGCCGACCAGATCGCGCTGAGCGACGCGGTCGCGATCCTGCGCAAGGCGGGGCTGAAAGGCGCGCTCGTCTCGAGCTCAGACGACGCGGGCACGCAGAAGCTCTACGAAGCCGCGCCGGACATCGTCGTGCCGGAGCTGCGGCCCTACCGCAGGCGCGGCGAGATCGGCAGCTGGGTGCGCGACGCGACGGTGATCGACTATCTGGAAGCGCGCCTCAAGCGCTACCAGTACGCCGCCATCGGCGAGTTCCATCTCTACGGTGCCGATGCCGACCTGCCGGTGCCGCGGCGCATGGTCGAGTTGGCGAAGCAGCACGACCTCATGCTGCATGCGCATTCGGACGCCGACGCGGTCGAGCGGCTGTTCGCGCAGTGGCCGCAGGCGCGCATTCTCTGGGCGCATTCGGGGTTCGATCAGCCTCAGAAGGTGCGCGCGATGCTGCGCAAGCACACGAACCTCTGGGCCGACCTCGCCTTCCGCACCGACCAGGCCAGCGGCGGCAAGGTCGACGCCGAGTGGCGCAAGGCGTTCGAGGAATTTCCAGACCGCTTCATGGTCGGCACCGACACCTTCACCCCGGAGCGCTGGTACTTCATCGGCGAGCACGCTGACTGGTCGCGCGAGTGGCTCAAGGATCTGCCGCCCGCGCTCGCCGAGCGTATCGCCTGGAAGAACGGCGAGGACGTCATCCGGGCGGCATTCGCGCGCAGGCGCTAGCGCGGGATTGATCAAGTGGGCTCCGCCCCTTGAGTACCCTCGACTTCAGTCGGAACTCCGATCAAGTCGTTGAGTTGATCGGAGTCTCCATGCGGTGATGATGCGGCGCATCCTGGCTGCGGTGCTGCTTGCGGCCGGTGCGCCCGTGCTGGCCTGCGACTCACCCGGGGCGGACTATGCGCGGCTCGAATCGCCGCGCTTCGTGCTGTGGATGGCGACCCGGCCTGCGCCGGTGCCGATCGGCAGCGAGTTCGCGATCGACGCAGTGCTTTGCGCAAAGGGTGCGACGTCCGCCGATGCGGTCGGCTTCGATGCGTGGATGCCGGCACACCGACACGGCATGAACTCGCGCCCGAGCGTACGGGCGCTGGACGGCGGGCGCTGGCGCGCGGAGGGCTACCTCTTCCACATGCCAGGGCGCTGGCAGTTCACCTTCGAGATCGATACGGCGTCCGGGCGAGAGCGACTCACACACGACGTGGAGCTCGACTGACCATGCGGCTGATCGCGCTACTCGCAGCGGCGCTGCTGGCCCACGACGCGGCGGGCGGGCTGCTTGACTTCACCGCTGCCGAACTGCGCGCGATCGAGCGCCACGGGCCGTGGCCGCCGCCGGCGCCGCGCGATCCGTCGAACCGCGTCTCGGGCAACGCGGAGGCCATCGCGTTCGGCGAGTTGCTGTTCTTCGATACCCGGCTCTCGCCGAACGGCGCCATGTCCTGCGGCCGCTGCCACCAGCCGGGCCGGGCGTGGACCGACGGACGCCGCACGCCGGGCGGCGTGATCGGTGCGACCGGGCGTGACGCGCTCACCCGCAATACGCCGACGCTGTGGAACGCGGGCTTCGGGCGCTGGTTCGGCTGGGGCGGCGGCTCGGACACGATCTGGTCGTTCAGCCTGCGCCCGATCCGCCACCCGCTCGAGATGGGCTCGAGCGCCGCGCACGTGGCGCGTACCCTGCGCGCCGACCCCGAACTCGCCTGCCGTTACCGGCGCGTGTTCGGCGAAGCCGGCAAGCCGGACGAGGCGCTGCTGGTCGATGTCGTCAAGGCGATCGCGGCCTTTGTCGAGACGCTGGTTTCGGCGCGCAGCCCGTTCGACGAATTCCGCGACGCGCTCGCCCGCGGCGACCGCGATGCTGCCGCCCGCTACCCGCTCGCCGCGCAGCGCGGGCTGCGGCGGTTCGTCGGCGAAGGCAACTGCAGCGTCTGCCATTTCGGGCCGGCGTTCAGTAACGGCGAGTTCGGCGACATCGGCGTGCCCTTTTTCGTGCCGAGCGGCGTCGACAGCGGGCGCTATGCCGGCATCCAGCGCCTGCGCGCCGATCCCCACAACCTGCTCGGGCGCTTCAACGACCGCCCGGGCGACGCGGGCGCGGCGCGCACGCGCCACGTGCAGCTGCAACCGAGAAACTTCGGCGAGTTCAAGGTGCCGGGCCTGCGCAACGTGGCGAAGACGGCGCCCTACATGCACGACGGCTCGCTCGCGACGCTGAGCGACGTCGTCAAGCATTACTCGGAGCTGGACGAGAACCGGCTGCACACCGAGGGCGAGAGGATCCTGCGCCCGTTGCGCCTCTCGCCACAGGCCTCGGCGGATCTCGTCGCCTTCCTGGAATCGCTTTCGGACACCGGGCGCTACGTCAGCGGCGCGCCCAGTCGGTGCGCTTCACGGCGAGTGCAGTGAGGCTGCCGAAGACCACCAGGCCGACGGCGACCAGCGCGAACACCGCCCACAGCGGACCGCTCAGGGCGAGCACCAGCGCGGCGCCGACGACGACGAGCAGCAGCCGCACGGTGCCGGCGAGTACCGGCCAGACGACGTGCCCCGAGCCCTGCGAGGCGAAGTACAGCACGATGGCAATGCCGAGGAAGGTGTAGCTCGGCCCGACGATGCGCAGGTAGAGCTGACCCGCCTCCAGAACCTGCGGGTCGTCGGAGAAGATGCCGACCCAGACCTGCGGCGCGATGGCCACCGTGATCCCGATCGCCAGGCTGACCGCGCCGGCGATCGCGGCACCGGTCCAGGCGATGTCCTTTGCGCGCGCCAGATGCCCGGCGCCGACATGGGTGCCGACCATCGGCAGCATCGCCTGGCCGATCGAGAATACCAGCGGCACCTGCAGCAGCTCGAGGCGCACGCCGACGCCGTAGCCGGCGAGCGCCGCGGTGCCGTAGCGTCCGACGAAGCCGGTGACGATGACCGCGGTGAGCACCGTCTGCAGCGCGGAGACTGATGACACCGCGCCGACGCGCAGGATATCCCGGAAGCGCCGCCATTCGAGCCGCCAGTGCGCACGGCTCGGGCGCAGCGGCGTGTTCCAGACATACAGGGCCATCCCCACGCTCGCCAGGCTGAAGGTCGTGACATAGGCGACCCCGGCGCCGGCGATGCCGAGCGAGGGCAGGCCGAATGCGCCGAGCGTCAGCGTGCCCGAAAGCGGTACGTGGATCATCGCCGCGAGAATCAGCACCAGCGAAGGCACCAGCGTGTTGCCGCTGCCGCGCAGCACGCTGGCGAAGGTGTTCGAGATCCACACCGCGATCGCGCCGGAGAACACGACGTTCGAATAAATCAGCGCCTGCGCCAGCGCGTCATCCTTGCCGCCGAGCAGGCGATACAGGCCGGCGCCCGTGCCGAGCAGCAGCACGGTGAATGTCAGGCCGAGGATGAGCGCGATGACCAGGCCATGCGCGACGAGCGCGCGCGCCGCCTCCTCTTCGCCGGCGCCGAGTGCGCGCGCGATCGCCGAGGACACGCCGCCGCCCATCGCGCCGGCCGAGGTCATCTGCAGCAGCATGATGAGCGGAAAGACCAGTGCGAGGCCCGCCAGGGGTTCGGTGCCGAGCCGTCCGACGAAGTAGGTGTCGCCGATCGAGATCGCGGTCTGGAATAGCGCCAGCAGGGCGGGCGGCCCCGCGAGCCGCCCGAGCGTGGGCAGGATCGGCGCATCGAGCAGGCGCTGCGTCGCCAGACGCTTGATGTGCGGGCGCGCTGCGGGCCTGGCCTCGACCGGCGGCTGATCCATGCGCGCAGCCTAGCAGCGCCGCCATCCCCGCGGTCGCGTGTTTCGCGGGTTGCTAAGATGCGCGCATGCTTGCCGCGCTCACCGTACTGCTGGTCTACCAGTTGATCGGCGAAGTGCTGGTCCAGCTCCTGGCCCTGCCGGTGCCGGGGCCGGTGGTCGGTATGCTGCTGCTGTTCGTCACGCTGCTCGCGCGCGGCAGTGCGCCGGAATCGCTGCGCACGACCGCCAACGGCCTGCTCGCCCACCTCTCGCTGCTCTTCGTGCCGGCCGGTGTCGGCGTGATGCTGCATTTCGAGCGTCTCGGCGCGGAGTGGCTGCCGATCACGGTGGCGCTGGTGGCGAGCACGGTGGTCACCATCGGCGTCGCCGCGCTGGTCATGCGGGCCCTGCAGCGATGAGCGGCACCGCGAGTACGTTTGCCGAAATCTGGGTCTACCTGTCGGCTTCGCCGCTGCTCGGGCTGACGGTCACGCTGCTTGCCTACCAGGCGGCGTACTGGATCTACGAAAAGGCGAAGATGAACCCGCTGGCGAACCCGGTGGCGATTTCGGTGGCCATGCTCGTCGCGCTGCTGTGGTTCACCGACACGCCGTATCCGACCTACTTCGAGGGTGCGCAGTTCGTCCATTTCCTGCTCGGCCCGGCGACCGTTGCGCTCGCCGTACCGCTGTATGCCAACCTCGAGACGCTGAAGCGCAACCTGCTGCCGCTTGCCGGCGCGCTGGTCGCCGGTTCGGTCACCGCCGCGCTCTCCGCAGTCGGCATAGGCTGGGCGCTCGGCGCAAGTCGCGAGACGCTGCTCTCGCTGGCGCCGAAATCGGTCACCACGCCGATCGCCATGGGCATCGCTGAAAAGCTCGGCGGCCTGCCTTCGCTGACCGCGGTGCTGGTGGTGACGACCGGCATCCTCGGCGCCGTGCTGGCGCGCGGCACGCTGAATCTGCTGCGGGTGAAGGATCATGCGGTGCGCGGCTTCGCGGTGGGGATCGCCGCGCACGGCATCGGCACCGCGCGCGCGTTTCAGGTGTCCGAGACCATGGGCGCTTTCGCTGGCCTCGGCATGGGGCTGAACGGCATGGCGACCGCGTTCCTGTTCCCCGTGCTGGTCACGCTCTGGGGCGGCTGACCGCAGCCTCGAGCCGAGCCAGCAGCCGTCCGCCGCTCGCCAGCGCCGCGCCCCAGCCGAGCGTGACGCCCAGCGCGTTGGCAACCATGTCTAAGGGCTCGTAGCTCCGGTAGCCGAGCGCGCCCTGCACGAACTCGAGGGCGACGCCAAGCAGGGCGAAGCCGATCGCATAGGCGAGTCGCGGTCCTGTCGTCGGATACAGCTGACCGAACCAGAACATGAGGACGCCGTAGCCGAGCAAATGGCCGAGTTTGTCGCCTTGTTCGATGTCGATCGTCGGCGGGTTGGGCGTGAGCGACAACCAGACGATCGTCGCCACCCAGCCCCAGCCGAGCGCGAGCCAGAGCGGACGCAGCCGCTGCGCCATCAGAACAGCGCCATCTGCCCGGCGGGGTCCGGACGGCGAAAGCGGCCGCAATCGAGCGCGCGCCGCGGCGCCTGCCCGCGCTCGTCGCCGTTCAGCCCGTACTTGCGGCAGGCCAGCTCGAAGCGCCGGCCGATCAGCTCGGCGTAGGTGCCGGTTCCCGTCATGCGCGTGCCGAAACGCGGGTCGTTGTCGCGTCCGTCGCGCAGCTGCTGCACCAGGCTCATGACGTGCGCCGCTCGCTGCGGCAGCTGCGTCGCGAGCCATTCGCGGAACAGGGCCTTCAGCTCGTTCGGCAGGCGCAGCATCTGGTAGCCGGCCATCGTCGCGCCGGCCTGCGCCGCGGCCTCGAGCGCTTCCTCGATCGACTTCTCGTTCAGCGCCGGGATCACCGGTGCCATCATCACGCCCACCGGTACGCCGGCTTCGGCGAGCGCGCGAATCGTGTCGAGCCGCCGCTGCGGCGCGGGCGCGCGCGGCTCGAGCCGGCGCGCGAGCACGCGATCGAGCGTGGTCACGGTGACGAACACCTTGGCGAGGTTCGCGCGTCCCATCGGGCCGAGCAGGTCGAGGTCGCGCTCGACGAGCGCAGACTTGGTGACCAAGGTCAGCGGATGCTGGCACTCGGCGAGCACCTCGATCAGCTCGCGCGTAATGCGGTAGCGCCGTTCCGCCGGCTGGTAGCAGTCGGTGTTGGCGCCGATCGCGATCGGCGAGCAAACGTAGCCGCGCCGGCCGATCTCGGCGCGCAGGACCTCGGCGGCGTTCAGCTTGGCGAACAGGCGCGACTCGAAATCGAGTCCGGGGGAGAGCTCCAGGTAGGCATGCGCCGGCCGGGCGTAGCAGTAGATGCAGCCGTGCTCGCAGCCGCGGTACGGATTGACCGACAGCTCGAAGGGCAGGTCGGGCGACGCGTTGCGCTGGATGAGCGAGCGCACGCGCTCTTCGGTGATCCGGGTGTCGAGCGGCGCTGCGGGCTCGTCGTCTGCGGTCCAGCCGTCGTCGTAGGCCTCGCGCTCGACCGATTCGAAACGCCCGGCGACGCGCGACAGCGCGCCGCGTGCCTTGTAGCCAGGCTGCCCTGTCTGAAACCGGATTGGAACCGCCGCGATGCTGCGCGTTTCCTTGGTTTCGTTAAATGCGTCCTTCGCCATCTCGCCGCCCGTTAGAATGCGCCGCACCTTACGCGCAGCGCCTGCTCGGGAACTGTATAAATGCACAGTAGTATACGCCGAAACGTCGGCCTGCTCGCCGTGTGCCAGGCGCTGCTGATGACCAATAATTCGACGCTCATCGCGATCAACGGCCTGGCCGGGCTCGCACTGGCGCCGATCGCCTGGCTGGCCACGCTGCCGGTGACCTGCTGGGTGCTGGGCGGGGCGATCGCCACGATGCGCGCCTCGCTGCACATGAAGCGCGTGGGTCGCCAGCGCGGCATGACGATCGGCACGCTCTGGGGCATCGTCGGTGCGCTGATCTGCGCGGCTGCGATCGCACTGCAGAGCTTCTGGCTGCTGTGTTTCGGCACGCTGGTCTTCGGCGTGTACAACGCCTACGGCCAGTACTACCGCTTCGCCGCGGCCGATGTGGCGAGCGCGGACTTCCGGGCGACCGCAATTTCGCTGGTTCTGGCCGGCGGTCTGGTTGGCGGCGTACTCGGGCCGACGACCAGCCGGCTGACCATCGATCTGTTCGCAACCAAGTTCGTCGGCGCCTATCTCGCGCTCATCGGTTTCGCGCTGCTGACCATGCTGCTGCTGCGCTTCATCCGCATCCCGACGCCATCGGCGGCCGAGCAGCAGGCGAGCGGCCGCTCTCTGATCGAGATCGCGGCACAGCCGAAGTTCTTCGTTGCAGTGCTCGCCGGGGCGATCGGCTACGGGGTGATGAATTTCCTCATGACCTCCACGCCGATTGCGATGGGCGTGTGCGGACACCCCTACGGCGACGCCGCATTCGTCATCTCGTCGCACGTGGTCGCGATGTTTGCCCCCTCGTTCGTGACGGGTGCGCTGATCCGCCGCTTCGGCGTGCTGCCGGTGATGTTCGTCGGCGCGCTGCTGAACGTCGCATCCATCTCGATCGCGCTCTCCGGGGTGAGCGTGCCGCAGTTCTGGGGCTCCCTGGTGATGCTCGGCGTGGGATGGAACTTCCTGTTCATCGGCGCGACGGCGATGCTGACCGAAACCTACCGTCCGGAAGAGCGCGCCAAGGCGCAGGGCGCCAACGACTTCGCGATCTTCCTCATGATGACGATTTCCTCGCTTACCTCCGGCATGATCGTGACGAGTGCCGGCTGGGAGCGGGTGAACTATGCGGCGGCGCCGATGATCGCCGTGGTCGCGATCCTGATCGCCTGGCTGGCGCTGCGCCAGCGCGCGGCGCGGGGGGCTGCATGAGCGCCCCGGCGACGCCTGGCATCGCACTCGACGCGGTCGACACGCCCGCGCTGGTCATCGACCTGGACGCGTTCGAGCGCAACCTGGCGCGGCTCGGCGATTCGATCGCCGGGCGCGGCGTACGCCTGCGCGCGCACGCCAAGACGCACAAGTGCGCAGAGATCGCGCGGCGCCAGGTCGCCGCCGGCGCGATCGGCGTGTGCTGCCAGAAGGTTTCGGAGGCCGAAGCCATGGTCGCCGGCGGCATCGAGGACGTCCTGGTCTCGAACGAAGTCGTCGGCGAGCGCAAGCTCGCGCGGCTTGCCGGGCTGGCGCGCCGCGCGCGCCTCGGCGTCTGCGTCGACGACGCCGGCAACGTGCGCGCGCTGTCGGCCGCCGTGCGGCGCCTGGCTGCGCCTGATGCGCAGCTCGATGTCTACGTCGAAGTCGACGTCGGTGCACGGCGCTGCGGTGTCGCCCCGGGCGCGCCGGCGCTCGCGCTGGCACGTGCCGTCGCCGAAGCGCCCGGCTTGCGCTTTGCCGGCTTGCAGGCCTACCAGGGCTCTGCGCAGCATCTGCGCTCGACGGCGGAACGGCGCGCGGCGATTGCGCGCGCGGCCGAGGCGGTGCGCGCGACGCGCGGCGCGATCGAAGCGGCGGGCATCGCCTGTCCGACGGTCACCGGCGCAGGCAGCGGCAGCTACCTGTACGAGGTGGAATCGGGTGCCTGGGACGAGATCCAGTGCGGCTCCTACATCTTCATGGATGCAGATTACGCACGCAACGAATGGGAACCGCCGCTGCCGCGCTTCGAGCATGCGCTGTTCGTTTTGTCGACGGTCATGAGCCGGCCCGACCCGCAGCGCGCCGTGCTCGATGCCGGGCTCAAGGCCTCGAGCGTGGACTCGGGGCTGCCGCAGGTGTGGGGACGCGAGGGGCTGCGCTGCACGCGGGTGTCCGACGAGCATGGCGTGATCGAGATCGCGCCCGGCGCGCGCGCGCCGGCGCTGGGCGAGAAGCTGCTGCTCGTGCCGGGCCACTGCGACCCGACGGTGAACCTCTATGACTGGTATGTCTGCGTGCGCGGCGGCGTGGTCGAAGCCCTGTGGCCGATCAGCGCGCGCGGTGCGGTGTATTAGGTGTTAGGCGCGAGCTTTGGGGTCAGACCCTTGTGGATAACTCCGTTCGTTGCCTTCAGTGGACTCGGGCCTCGGCAGGAGTTATCCACAAGGGTCTGACCCCCGGGTCGCCCGCTCGAGCGATATCGTGAAACGACCCTACTACGGCTGGATTGTCGTCGCCGCGGCGTTCACCCTGATGTTCGTCGGGTTTGGCGCGGCGTATTCCTTTGCCGCGTTCTTCACTGCGTTTCAATCCGATTTTTCCGCGTCGCGCGCCAATGTTTCGCTGGTGTTCTCGGTGGCGGCGTTTCTCTGGTTCACGCTCGGTGCGCCGGGGGGCATGCTTGCCGACCGCATCGGCCCGCGCCGCGTCTGCCTGGTCGGGGTGATCTGTCTGGTGGCGGCGCCGCTGCTGGCGAGTACCGCGCATTCGATCGAGGTGCTGTACCTCACCTACAGCATCGGCATCGGCATCGGCGTCGGCCTGACCTACGTGCCGTCGGTCGGCGCGGTACAGCCCTGGTTCGTGCACAACCGCGCCTTCGCCTCCGGCATCGCGGTCGCCGGCATCGGTGCGGGCAACTTCCTGGTGCCGCTCATCGCGACCTGGCTGATCGGCCTGGTCGGCTGGCGCTCCGCGTATCAGCTGCTCGCGCTCGCCGTGCTGCTGCTGGCGGGGGCTGCCGCGCTGGCGATCGACGACGACCCGGCACGCCACGGCGCGCAGGGCGCGCCGCGCACCGACCGTGCCTCGCTGCCCGGCGCGACGCTCGGCGAGGCGCTGCGCACCGAACCGTTCTGGCTGCTGTATGCCTCGAGCGTGCTGGTCTGCGTCGGGCTGTTCGTTCCGATGGTGCACCTGGCGACTTACGCGCAGGACGCCGGCTATTCGCAGGCGCAGGGCGTGGCGCTGGTGAGCCTCATCGGCCTGGGCAGTCTGCTCGGCCGCTTCACCATCGGCGGCATCGCCGACCGCGTCGGCCGCCAGCCTTCGCTCATGGCGATGTACGTCGGGCTCGGCTTGATGCTGATCCTGTGGTGGCTGACGACGACCTACTGGGTGCTGGTGCTGTTCGCGCTGCTGTTCGGCGCGTTCTACGGCGGTTTCGTCGCGCTCGCGCCGACGATCATGATGGACCTCTACGGACCGCGCGCGGTCTCCGGCATCATCGGCGTGCTGTACACCGGGCCCGGATTCGGCACGCTGGTGGGGCCGCCGCTCGCCGGCGCGGCCTTCGATGCGTTCGGCAGTTACGGTGCGCCGATCCTGACGGCAGCCGGACTGACTTTTGCCGGCGCCGGGCTGGTCTGGGTACTGATCCGGCGCACGCGCGCGCGCACGGCGGCATGAGCACGGCGCTGCGCGCACTCTCGCGGCGCCCGCTGCGGCGGGCGCCGGCGCTCACGGTGAGCGAGGCGCACGGCATTCGCAGCCTGCATGTCGGCGGCGAGGCGATCCAGAGCGCGATGCGCATCGATGATCCGTTTGCGCTCGCGCTGGACTACACGCGCTGCATGATGGCCTTCCTGCTGTTTCATCCGCGACCGCGCGAAGTGCTGATGATCGGTCTGGGCGGCGGCTCGCTGGCGAAGTTCGTCCACCGCCAGCTGCGGCGCAGCCGGGTGCGGGCGATTGAATGCGATGCCCGCGTGGTGCAGGCAGCGCGCAGCCACTTCGCCCTGCCGCCGGACGATGCCCGCCTCAGCGTCGAAGTCGGCGACGGGGCGCAGGCGCTCGCGCCGCAGAGCTGCGACGTGTTGATGGTCGACGGCTTCGAGGACGAGGCGCAGGCGCCGGGGCTGGCAAGCCAGGACTTCTACGACGCGGCGTATCTCGCGCTGCGCACGCCCGGCGTGCTGGTGATCAACTTCATGAGCGACGATCCGGCGCTCGATCGCCGCCTGCGCAGTCTCGAGCGTTCTTTCGGCGGCGCGGTGCTCGCGCTGCCCGCGCTGTCCGATCCGAACATTCTGGTGTTCGCGCTGCGCGGCGCGAAACCTCGGCTCGCCTGGACGCGGCTGCGCGCGCGTGCCGCACGGCTCGAGCAGCGCATGGATCTTCCCTTTGCGCGCTACGTCAACGCGCTGCGGCGCATGAACGCCTGCACGGACGAATCCCTGGTCATCCTGCCCGCTCCCTGATGCTCGAACTCGCCGGAATCTCCTGGGACGTGCTCGCGGTGCTCGCCGCGGCCGCATTCGCCGGCTCGATCATCTTCGGGCTCACCGGGTTCGGCGCGGCGCTGATCACAATCCCGGTGGCGACGCACTTCGTGCCGCTGCCGTTCGCGCTCGGTCTGTTCGCGCTGATGGACCTGGGCAACGCGTTCCGCATCGGCTTCGAGAGCCCGCGTAACGCGGTGCGCGCGGAGTGGGTGCGCCTGGTGCCGATGATCCTGGTCGGCACCGCGCTCGGCGTCACCGTACTGGTCAACCTGCCGCGGCGCTGGGGCATGCTGGCGCTCGGCGCGTTCGTACTTGCCTATGCGCTTTACACGCTGCTGCGCCCGCAGGCGCGCGCGCGGCTCGGCCGTGGCTGGGCCTGGGTCGCCGGATTCAGCGGCGGCCTGACGAGTGCGCTGTTCGGCGCAGGCGGCCCGCCGTACGCGATCTATCTCTCCCAGCGCGGCCTGAGCAAGGCGCAGTTCCGCGCGACGCTCGGCTTTGCCACGCTGACCAGCATCTCGCTGCGCGTCGTCGCGTTCGTGTTGAGCGGAATCCTGCTCGACTGGGGCATCTGGATCGCCACGCTCGCCGTGCTGCCGGCGGCCTGGGTCGGGCTGAGCCTCGCCCGGCGCCTGTTCGATCGCATCTCGCGCGAGGCGCTCCTGCGCGCCGTGTCGGCGGTGCTGATCGTGAGCGGCGCGTCGCTCGTGCTGCGCGCGCTCGTCTAGGCTCGGCCGAGCCTCAGTAGTCGTAGATGTGCTCGACCCGGCCGCCAAGGCTGCGCAGCACGCTGCCGAGGACGGCGACCGGCACGACGAGCGCGACGCGCCGGGTGCCGGGCTGGGTGAGGATCGGTTGCTCGAACAGCACGCGGGTGCGCGCTGGCGCGGCGAACGAATCACGTGGCAGGCGCAGGCTGAGCAGAATCACGCCCCGGTTCCCCGCGATCTCGACGAAGTTTGCGCCGCCGCGCGCAAGCAGCACGGCGTAGTCGCGGAACGCGGCATAGCGCGGCACGCCGACGAGCGCCTGTCCGCGCGGCGCAATGGCGAGAACCTTGAGCGCGCGCAGTTCGCTGACCGACGGCGGCAGGCCGTCGAGCAGCACCACCGTATCGGCTCGCGCCGCCTCGTAGCTTGCCGCGGTGCCGAGGCCGATCAGCCAGCCGTAGATCGCCTTCACCGTGTACTCGGTGCTGAGCGCGTAGCGGCGCTCCCACTTGCGCAGCAGGCCGGGTCCCCAGGCCGGCGTGTCGCGCCACAGGCCGACGAGCGTGCCGAAGAAATCGAACTCGTACCAGGGCCGCACGCGGATGAAGTCCACGTAGGCCTGCGCGGCGCGCGCGGCGTATTGGTCCTCGGCAGTCATGGCGCGCGGCATGGCGAGCGCAGTGAGCCGGCCGACGATCGTTTCGTAGGCCGCGCGCAGCGCGTACTCGACAGTCGTGCTGACGCCGATGACGAGGATCATCACGTGGTAGCCGGCGTTGAACGGCTGGTCCCTTGTCGCGCGCGTCACCGCGGCATAGCTTGACCAGAGCTGGCCGATGTGGCCGAACCAGGGAAAGTCGGACGGCGTGTGCGTTCGCACGAACGCGGCGTACTCGGCCGGGCTGTGCACCAGGAACCACTCGGGGTAGGTGAGGAAGGTCTGCTCGGCGCCGCGGCGATGCGCCGGCGGCGTGACCGGCTCGGCTGCCGGCGCGCTCGCTGCCGCAAGCAGGGCAAGCGCGGCGAGCGCCAGCGCGCCGGCGAGGCGACGCATCATGTGCCCTCCCGGGTGAACGCCATCAGCACATTGTCGGTCGGGTCGTTGGCCTGCAGGCGGCGCAGGCCGCTGTCGCGCAGGCCGGCGCGTGCGAGCCGCTCGACCCAGGCGGCGAGCGGCGCGAAATAGCGCGGCTCGGCGCGGTTCGTCTCCCAGGGCACCCCGAGGCCGGCGTTGAATACGCTGTGCGCGAGCGACACAAAGGCGTCCATCGCCGGTGTCGTCACGTCGTGGTCGCGCAGGACGAACACGCCCCCCGGCCGCAGGATGCGATGGATCGAGGCAAGAAAGGCATCGAGCGCATCCGGCGCTACATGGTGCAGGCCGATGTAACAGCTCACCAGGTCGACGCTCGCGCTCGCGATGTCGGTCTCGGCGAGCGGCGCGTAGTCGGCGAGCGGCACGAAGCGTCCGAGCTTGGCCAACTGGCCGCGCTCGACGATGTCGACCGGCGAATGGGTCGGCGCCAGGTCGTTGACCAGCACCAGGTCGCCGCGCAGGCGCAGCGCACGGCGCAGGCCAGCCGCGTAGCGCCCGGTCGATCCGATCTCGACGTAGCCGTCGAAGTCGCGGCGCGCGCCCAGCACGTCGAGCGTCTGGCGCAGCATCTCGGCTTTCTGCTTGGCGAGCGAGGGCAGGGCGTAGCTGAGGTCGGCGAGCGCCGGCTTGATCGCAGGCAGGCGCTGCTGCAACTGGCGGTAGATCGACTCGTCGTCGGGGTGCTCGGCGCAGACCTCCTTGATGAGGGTATGAAAGCGATCCTCCGGGTACAGGCGGTAGATGTTCTGCAGGAAGCGGTAGAAGGCGTCGTGCGAGGGGGTCTCGCCGTAGACCGCATGAAATTCGGAGCGCGGGGCTACGACGGCCGGTGCCGGTGCGGACGTCTCCAGCGTGGGCGCGTAGTACGTGTCCCACAGCACGTTTCGCAGGCGAAAGTCGGGATCGAGCCGGCGCTTGAGCGCGAAGAATTCGTCGGCGCGCGGATAGGCGCGATGGAACTGCTCGCGCGTGGCGTGCGCCTGGTACGGCAGATAGTAGCTGCCGTCCACTGCCAGCGCTGCCTCGATCAGCTCGCGGGTCCAGACCGCAACGCGCTCGCGCGCGTTGGGGCGCGTGCGCTGCTTGTAGTACAGGACGAAGGCAAAGGTCTCGCCACGCGTCCAGGCGAGCAGCGAGCCTGGATCGGGCATCGCGTGGCGGATCGAGACGTTGAGCACGTTGACCCGGTGGCGCTGCAGGATCTCGGCCATGCGCTGCACGAAGTGCTCCAGTCGTTCGACCGGCACGAAGTACTCCTGCAGCACATAGGTGCGGCGCTTGCGCGAAGGCGGCTCGAGCTCGGCCACGTCGTAGCCGGCTTCGTAGTTGCGCCAGTGCACCTTGCGTCGCAGGTAGAGCAGCGGATCGATGATGAATTCGCGCCGCCAGCGGCCGAACGGCGTCTCCGAAATGGCCCACAGGAAGTAGCGCTCGAGCGGAAAGGCGTGGCGCTGGGGCTGCAGCCGCCAGGGCACGGTCGGCGCGCGCTCGGTCTCGAACCAGGTGACCGCGCGTACCGAGCGGCAATGCGGCACGTACAGGTCCGCGTTGTGAAAGACCGCTTCACGCACATCGCGTACGTTCTTGCGGAACCAGGCGAGGTATTCCGCAAGCGGCATCTTGCGCGCGACGCGCTCGACGCGCCTGTTCCGGGCGAGTTCGAGCTCGGCTTCGACGATCACGCCGAGGCCGCCGTAGCCGCCGATCGCGCCGTAGAACAGCTCAGCGTTGTGCGTCGGGCTGGCGTCCTCGAGGCGGCCGTCGGCCAGCACCAGGCGAATCGCGCGCACCGACAGAATGAGGGGCCCCAGCCCGACGTAGCGACCGTGCACGTTTACGCTGAGCGACCCGCCCACCGTGAAGTTCGCATAGGTCTGCATGATGCGGACCGAGAAACCGTGCGGATCGATGAAGGCCTGGATGTCGCACCAGCGGATCCCGGCCTGCACGCGGAGGGTGCCGTGTGCCGGCGAGAACGTCAGCACCCGGTTCAGCCGCCGCATGTCGAGGTGCAGACTGCCCGGGCTTGCCACCTGTCCGCCCATGCTGAAGCGCCCGCCGCCGATCGACACCGGGCCGGTGCTGCGACGCAGGGCGTCCTGCACCTCGGCGACCGTTTCGGGCGTCGCGACCGCCCACACCGGTATCGCGTGCAGTCGGGTGACTTCGGTGACGATCGGCGTCTCGGCCGCTTTGCGCGTCGCGCTCATTTCACGGTCAGGTAGTCGGCGTGCAGTGCGAGCGGATCGGGGCCATAGGCGTTCTCGCCCCGCGTGCCGCGCCGCAGGCCCAGCTCGATCAGCAACCAGAGGGGTCCGGCGACCGGAACGAGCGCCGCCGCCAGCCATCCGGGCGCGTAGCCGCGGTCGCGCAGGCGCTTCGCGCACAGCGCAAGCCCGATCCAGGCGAAGGGCGGGTAGATTAGGAAGGTCGCCGCGCGCCCCAGCGTCCGCTCGAGGCCGATGAACAGCAGGACGAAGGCGGCACCGAGTACGATCGCGCGCCACCAGAACGCCGCCCGCGGCAGCCGGCCGCGGAACGAAAACAGCAGCGGGGTCAGTTCAGCCTTCACGGGCCTCCGATTTCGCGTCGTCTTCCTGGGCGCCGGGGGGTACCGGCGCGACATAGCCGATGACCAGCAGCAGTGCGCCGACGCCGAGGAAGGACACGATGCGCGCGACCGTACCTGATCCGGCGAGATCCACCAGGAACAACTTCACGACGACCGCGCCGAGCAAAACGGCGCCGATGACCCAGAGCAGGCGCTGCATGCGACGCCGCGCGAGCAGCATCAACGCCAACGCGGCGCCGGTCCAGAGCAGCGAGAGCGTCGCCTGCACCAGCACGCTGTCGAACAGCGCGTCGAGCCGGTACGGCACGCCGGCCCAGAAGTGGATCGAGCGCAGCGCGACGCCGTTCAACGCGATGAAGCCGAGCACTGCGAGGAGCTTGGCGCCGGCCTCGGGGCCGAATCGGCCGAGCGCTGCGCTGTGCCGGCTCCAGCGCAGCAGGGCGAACAGCGACAGCAGGGCGACGGCGTCGATGGGGTTGAGCAGCGGCAGGTAGGGCAGCGGCTGCATGCTTCCGGGGGCGATCAGATTGGCGACGACCATCCACAGCGCTGACCCGGCCGCCAGCGGGAGCAGCAGGGCGCCGTACAGCGGCCGCTGGGCCGAGACCGGCCAGCGGTTCGCGGCTTCGAGCCCGAGCAGCGCGAGAATCGCCGCCGCGGCCGGTGCGCCGAGCGCCGCGCGGCGCCAGGCCATGCCGTCGGCCCACTCACCGGCGAGCCAGACCAGCTCCCAGGTCACGAGTGCGACCACCAGATACAGACCGATCGCGTGGCGCGCGGCCCGCAGCGGCGCCGCGTCGTCGCGTTCCTGGCGCCGCAGGACCCCGTACAGGACGGCCAGGCCGGTTGGCCAGGCGAACGCACCGAGGTCGGCGAGCGGGTGCGCACTCGAGAAGGCCTGCAGCGCGGCCGCCGGGAGCAGCAGCAACGCCTGCAGCGCAGCGACGCCGCGCAGGGCGCGCCACTCGAGACGCGCGCCGGCCAGTTCGCAGGCCAGCGCGCTGGCGGTGACGAAAAGCGCAGCAGCGCCGGGCCGGCGCAGCGGCTCGACGGCATGGTGGATCGCGTCCATTCCGCCGAGCAGCCAGGCGAGGCCGGCCACCGTCAGTGCGAGCGGTGCCAGGCCAGCTGCGCCCGCGGGCAATGTGGCGGCGTGACGCTGCAACAGGCGCGACGTGATGAGCCCCGCGGCCGTGATCAGCGCGCAGCCGAAGACCGCATCGTTGAGCACCGGATCGAGGCGCAGGTAGTCGTCGTATTCGAGCAGGAAATATGCGGCGCCACCGGCCTGCACCAGCAGACCGAAGGCCCACGCCAGCACGCGCTGCTGGCGCAGCCCGACCCAGACGATCGCCGCACCCTCGATGGTCCAGATCGCGAAGGTGGTGTACGCGCCGAAGGCAAAGAACACGGCGAGCGTGGCGAGGCCGACGGCGAGCGCGACGTAAACCTCCCCGAGCAGGCGCATGCGCTCGCGCCAGATCACCAGCAGCGCGAGCACGGCATAAAGCAGCGCGCCGGCGGCGGCACTCCAGGCCAGTCCGTACGGCAGGTCGCGCACCAGTGCGGCCTGCATCACGGCGGTCGCCGCTGGCGTGCCGAAGACCAGCGTGCCGTCAACGAGGCCCCGGAGATGGGGCGGCTGGCGTGCCGCAAACAGGATCGGCACGACCAGATAGATGCCGAAGAACACCAGGACGAAGGGCTCCACCGTGCCGAGCAGCTCGGGCCGGTAGTGGTGGGTGCCCCAGAAAAGCGCGATGACAAACGTAAACAGCCAGCCGGTCAGGTTGAGCGCGCGCCAGGCCTTGAACCAGCTCACGGCGAGGATGAACAGATTGAGCACGGTGTAGTACGAGAACAGAACCACGGGGTTGCCGGAGCCGGTAGACGCCAGCAGGGGCGCGAGAAACGCACCGGTCAGTCCGAACACCGCGAGCGAGGACGCATCCTGGCGTACGGCGAGCACCGTCGTGACGAGGCCCAGCGCGGTAAACAGCGCGAACGCGGGTGCCACGCCGACGAAGCCGTAGACCTTGAGCGCGAAATAGACATCCAGATAAGCCAGACCGCTCGCCACGCCCTGGATGACGAGGCCGTACAGCCGGCGCGTGTCGCGCAGCCGCCAGCCAAGCACGGACAGCCCGAGCGCCAGCGCGGCGACGCCGGCGATGCGCAGCTGCGGCGGCATCAGACCGCGGTCGTAAGCGAACTTGAGCAGGAAGCCGACGCCGAAGAACAGCACCACGGCACCCACTTTGGCGACGAGATTGCCCGAGATGAGGCGTGCGAACAGCCCGTGCTGCGCCACAGCTGCTTCGCGCGCTGTGTCATCGCGATGCGCGGGCTCGGGCATCTCGACCGTCTCGATCGCCGGTGCGCTCGCGAGCGCCTGCGGTGCCTCGCTGTCGTCGATGGGGGGGGCGTGCGGCGGTGCCGAGGGTGTCGGCGTGGCCGCATCGGCGGTCGCGGCCATGGCGATGCCCTGCGCTTCGAGCGCCCGCTCGAGCCGCGTGACCCGCTGCTTCAGCGCAGCGATCTCGCCAGACAGGTCGGCAGCGCTCGTGCGCGGTGCGGAACGCGGATGGGACTTTTCTGCGGCCTGCTCGCGAAACGATGCCTGCCGCGCATCGATGCTCCAGCCGACAAAGAACCCGATCAGGGCGAGCGCGATCCCGAAAACGGCACCGAACAATCCCGCGCCGAGCGCGAAGCCGATGACTGCGAGCAGGTATTTCATCATGCCGTCTCCTCAGCGCCAGTCGCCGCGCAGCGCGCGCACCATGGCCTGCAATGCCTCCGGCGAGGCCTGCTGCGGTCCGAGCGGTGCGCCAACGGTCAGACCGACCTTCGGAAACAGCTGCCCGATGTGCGCCAGCTTGTCACGGTTGCGTGCGAACAGGCTCTGCCACAAACCCGAGAGGGCCATCGGAATCACGGCGACCGGCGTGCGCTCGAGGATGCGCAGAATGCCACCGCGGAACACGCCCATCTCGCCGTCCGGCGTCAGCCGGCCCTCCGGAAACAAGCCGACCAGCTCGCCATCGGCCAGTGCCTGCGCGACCCCGTCGTAGGCGCGCTCGAGCGCCGCGGGATCCTCCTTTGCCGGAGCGATCGGAATCGCGCGCACCGTGCGAAAGAAGAAATTGAGCAGTGGCAGCGCATAGATGCGGTGATCCATCACCCAGCGAATCGGCCGGCGGCAGGCCGCCGAGATGACCAGCGCGTCGACATAGGAGACGTGGTTGCAGACGAGGACCGCGGGACCCTCCTCAGGGATGCGCTCGAGACCGGATTTCTGCAGACGGTAGACCGAGTGAATCAGGATCCACACCATGAAGCGCATCAGGAACTCGGGCACCAGGGTGTAGATGTAAAGCGCGACCGCGGCGTTGAACAGCGCGGTCACCAGAATAAGCTGCGGAATCGTGAGCCCGGCCTGGAACAGGCCGATCGCGATCAGCGCGGCACACACCATGAACACCGCGTTCAGGATGTTGTTGGCGGCGATGATGCGGGAGCGGTGCAGCGGGTCGCTGCGACTCTGGATGAGTGCGTACAGCGGCACGATATAGAAACCGCCGAACACGCCGATCAGCGCGAGGTCGGCGAGCAGGCGCCAGTGCGCAGGGTCGCGCGCAAAGTCGAGCGCGCCGACCGGCGCGGGCACCTGTCCCGTGGAGGCCAGGAACAGATCGACGCCGAACAGCGTGATGCCGATCGAGCCGAACGGCACCAGGCCGATCTCGACCTTGTGGCCGGAAAGCCGCTCGCACAGCAGCGAGCCGATGCCAATGCCGACGGAGAACACGATCAGCAGCAGGGTGACGACCGACTCGGTGGCGCCGAGCACGTTCTTCGTCAGGTTCGGAAACTGGGTCACGAACATCGAGCCGACGAACCAGAACCAGGACACGCCGAGGATCGACAGGAACACGGTGCGGTTGTGCGTGGCGAAGCGAAGGTTGCGCCAGGTCGCGGTGACCGGGTTCCAGTCGATGGCCAATCCCGGGTCGGCGGCCGGCGCTTTCGGAATGAGCCGCGAAAGCGCGATGCCGAGCGCGGATACGGCGAGCGTCACGATCACCACGCCGCTCACGCCCCAGCCGGGCTGGATGATCAGCCAGCCGCCGAGCATCATGCCGACGAGGATGGCCACCGAGGTGCCGGTCTCGACCAGGCCGTTACCGCCGACCAGCTCGGTTTCGTGCAACGCCTGGGGCAGGATGGCGTACTTCACCGGGCCGAAGAGCGTCGACTGCACGCCGCCGAGAAACAGCGCGAGCAGCAGCAGTTCAAGGCTCTTGAGAAAGAAGCCTGCGGCGCCGAGCGCCATGACGCCGAGCTCGATGGCCACCGTCACGGTGATGAGCCGGGACTTCTCGTACTTGTCGGCGAACTGGCCGGCGGTCGCCGAAAACAGGAAAAACGGCAGCACGAACAGCGCCTGCGCCAGGTTCTGCAGCGTGTCGGAGCGCAGCGAGGTGAAGCTCGCGGTCTGGAAGGCGAGCAGGATCACCAGCGCCTGCTTGAAAACGTTGTCGTTCAGGGCCCCAAGGAACTGCACGCCGAAAAACGGCGCGAAGCGCCGCTCGCCGAGCAGCCGGAACTGGCTGCGCTCGCTCATTCGAATTCCTCCCGGATGTAATCGCGCAGGCCGTTCAGCGCCGCGGTGACCGTCGCGGGATCCGGGCGCAGGTAGACGGCCTTGCCGCGTTTTTCGGCCCGCAGCACGCCGGCGTCGCGCAGCACCCCGATGTGGTGCGCCGCAGCCGTGCGCGACAGCGGGCAGGCATCGACGATCTGCTTGATGGTGAGCTCCTCGCTGCGCCGGAACATGAGCAGGATGCGCTGGCGGTGCTCGTCGCCGAGCGCGGTGAACACGGCGGCCAGGCCATGCCACTTTTTCGGCAGGGCGCGCTGGTAGCGGGCATACATGACTAAAACACTAGTTATATAGGTTTGATCTGTCAAGCCAGTTTTGGGCAGACAGGCCCCGGTCGGGGCCTGGAACTAGCCGTTGTTCGACTCGAGGTCGATCAGCCGGCGCAGCGCCTGGTAGCGCGCCTCGGCCGCGTCGCCGAACAGCGGATCGCGGCCGACGGGGGCCGCGGCGGCAACCGCCGCCCAGTCCTCCGCGGTGAGCAGGGTGGCTGCGCGGGGCATGATTTCGCGCTCCTCCGTCGCGAGGTGGTGGCGGTAATACACCAGGTAGGTGGCGACCGCGGTCTCCACGTCCTCGCGCAGCACGACCGCCTCGTCCGCGACGTCGTTCAGCATGCGCAGCAGCTCGTCGCCGGCGCGTGCGATCACGCGGTGCTCCTGCAGCAGGCGGTTGATCCGAACGCGCAGCTTCGGATCACGCTCGGCGAGACGCTCGAAGGCGACGTCTTCGCGCGCGTGGTGGATCCGGTCGGGGTAATGGCTCAGGTAGTCGACGACGTCCAGCATCAGGGCGTAATCCGGGTGCGCGTCCGCGTGAAACCGGGCGAGCTGCTGCTCGAGCAGCGTCAGGAGCTGGGAAAAATTGACGTGCTCGGCATGCCACTGATCAATCGGCGTGGACATTTCATGCGACCTGCATTAGCGATACATCCAGTCGCGGGTCAGCGGCAACGGATGGGTCTTCGGGTCGTCGCTCTTCACCGCCAGCACTTGCTGAATGGTGACCCAGTTGGACTCGAAGGCATGCGCGCAGCCCGCCAGATAAGTGCGCCAGATGCGGATCCGGCGCTCGTCGGTCAGGGCGCGCGCCCGCGCCAGGTTGGCCTCGAGCCGATCGCTCCAGTGCCACAGCGTCTTCGCGTAGTGCAGGCGCAGCGTCTCGATGTCCATCACTTCGAGCTTCTGAGAGCCCATCGTCGCCACCACCAGCATCAGATGCGGCAACTCACCGTGCGGGAAGACATAGCGGTCGACGAAGGCGCCGCCGCCGAGGCCGACGAAGCGGCTTTCCGTGTCGACCGAGGTGATGCCGTGGTTGAGCGCCACGCCGCCGTTCTTCAGCAGGCGGTGAATGGTGCCGAAGTAGGCCTGCAGGTTGCGCAGCCCGACATGCTCGAACATGCCGACCGACGCGATCTTGTCGTAGACGTTCTCGCCGGGCAGGTCGCGGTAATCGAGCCGTTGCACACGGCAGCGGCCCTCCAGGCCGTCGGCGCGGATGCGCTCGGTCGCCAGCGCATGCTGGTTGTTCGAGAGGGTGATGCCGGTTGCGTCGACGCCATAGTGCTTGGCGGCGAAGCGCACCAGCGCACCCCAGCCGCAGCCGATGTCGAGGAATTTCTCGCCGGGCGCGAGCCGCAGCTTGCGGCAGATGTGATCGAGCTTCTGTGCCTGTGCGTCCTCGAGCGAGTCGTCTTCGTTGTGGAAGTAGGCGCAGGAATAGACCATCTCGCGATCGAGCCACAGCGCATAGAACTCGTTCGAGACGTCATAGTGGTAGCCGATCGCGTCCGCGTCGCGCTTGCGGCTGTGGAACGTCAGCTTTGGTAGCCGCCCCGGCCGGTAGCCCTGGCCGCGAGCCGAAAGCGCCTCGGCGGCGCGGATGATCTCGCGGATCGGGCCGTCGACGTCGATCAGGCCTTCGACGTATGCGGTGCCGAGCTTTTCCAGGTCGGCATTCACCAGCGTGCGCGCCGCGTGCGGGCCGCTTACGCGCAGCGTGACCGGTGGCGCCGCGCTGAACGCGAAGCGCTTGCCGTTCCACAGCTCGATCGCGAGTGGCGCGTCGAGGTAGCCCCGCAGTTCGCCAATCGCCTTTTCGATGCGCGCCTCGAGTCCCATTGCTGCCTCCCGGTACTAGGCTGCCTTCTCCCGCAGGGTGACGAACTCTTCCGCCGAGGTGGGGTGGATGCCGATCGTCGCATCGAACTGCGCCTTGGTCGCGCCGAGTCTCACGGCGATTGCAACGCCCTGGATGATCTCGCCGGCCTCCGGGCCGATCATGTGCGCACCCACCACGCGCGCGCTCGTCGCATCGACGACGAGCTTCATGAACAACCGCTCGTCGGTCTCGCCGAGCGTGTGCTTGAGCGCTCGGAACGAGGTCCGATAGACGTCGACCGCAGCGAAGCGCTTGCGGGCAGCGGCCTCCGACAGTCCGACCGTCGCCAGGTTCGGATTGCAGAACACCGCGGTCGCGATGTTCTCGTAGTCCATCGGCGTGGGCTCGTTGTTGAACAGCGTCCGGGCGACGGCCATGCCCTCGGCCGTCGCCACGGGGGTGAGGTTGTGCTGGTTGGCGACGTCGCCGATCGCATAGACCGAATCGATATTCGACTTGAGCATGCGGTCGACGAGGATGCGGCCGTCCGCTGCGCACTGCACCCCCGCGGTCTCGAGCCCCAGGCCATGCGTGTTCGGAACCCGGCCGGTCGCGAACATGACGAGGTCGGCGGCAACCGGTGGCCCTTCGCTGAAGCGGGCCTCGAGGGTGCCGTTCCCGCTGCGTGTAATCGACAGCGGCGCGGCATTCAGGCGCAGGCGCACGCCCTTTTTCGCCAGCTCGTCAGCGATGCGCTCGCCGAGCTCGGCGTCGAAGTGGCGCAGCAGGCGCGCGCCACGATAGGCCAGCGTCGTTTCGACGCCGAGGCCGTTGAAGATGGAAGCGAATTCGAGCGCGATGTAACCGCCGCCGACCACCACCGCGCGCTGCGGCAGGCGCTCGAGCGCGAAGGCCTCGTTGGACGAGATTGCGTGCTCCGCGCCGGGGATCGACGGCATCTGCGGCCAGGACCCGGTCGCCACCAGGATGTTTTTCGCCTGCCAGCGGGTGCCGCCGACCTCAACCGTGTGCGCATCGGCGAGGCGCGCGTGCCCGCGCAGGATCTCGACGCCGGCGTTGGCGAGCAGGCGCTCGTACACGCCGTTCAGCCGCGCGATCTCGCGATCCTTGTTGGCGATCAGCGTCGGCCAGTCGAAACGCGTCTCGCCGACCGTCCAGCCGAAATCCGCGGCGTCGTGCATGTCGTCGCGAAAATGTGCCGCGTAGGAGAAGAGCTTTTTGGGGATGCAGCCGACGTTGACGCAGGTGCCGCCGAAGCGTCCCGCCTCGGCGATGGCAACGCGCGCGCCGAACCCGGCCGCGAACCGCGCGGCACGCACGCCGCCGGATCCGCCTCCGATCACGAACAGATCGACGTTCCGGTCCTCGCCCGCGGACATGGGATCGCCGGCTACAGGGCTACAGGTTGGGCAGGTTCAACTCGACCAGCTCGAGTTGCCCCTTCAGTTCCGCCTGGCCGGATACGCCGGCGAGCGCTTTCAGCGCAGCGCGCACCACCTGTTCGAGCTGCGCGCGCGGTGCGCCCTGGGTCCCGGCCAGCAGGGCGGCCACATCGGCAAGGCCCGCGGCCTGCGCCGCGCCATGCAGGTCGCCGAGCTTGGCCTCGATCGCGGCGCGATCGAGATTGGTGACGATCTTCAACGTCTTCTGGTGCTCGCTCATGCCAATCTCCTCCCCAGGTTCGGCCGTGCGACGCGATCTGACGGACCCATCTTAGCCACCCTGCGGCGGCCTGCCAACCTCAGCCGACGAGCGCGAAACGGCCGGAGTCGTCGCGCACGCGCCCTTCGGCGACGAGTTTCTCCAGGTGCGCGCTGAGCGAGCGCGTGGCCACGCGGTGCAGGCGCGGGTGTACGTCGTCGTACACCGCGGCAACCAGCGCCTCGAGCGTCGATGTCCCGAGGCGATCCAGCGCGGCGGTGACCTTCGCTTCGCGCGCCAGCCGATGGGCGATGAGGCGTCGGACTTCCTTGTGCGGTTCGCCGATCAGGTAGCCGTGGCCGGGGGCGAACACGGCGACGTCCTCGGCGAGCAGCGCCTTTAGCGAGCGCAGGTAGGCCTGCATGTTGCCGTCGGGCGGGCCGATTACGACGGTCGAGCCCTGCATGACGTGATCGCCGGTGAACAGCATGCGCGTTTCCTCGAGCAGGTAGCACAGGTGGTTCGAGGCATGCCCCGGCGTATGCAGCGCGCGCAGCGTCATGCCGCCGAGCCTGAGCCGCTCGCCATGCTCGGGAACGCGCTGCGGCGCGAAATCGACGTCCTGGCTGACGCCCTGCGGCGCCGGGCGGCCGATGATCTCGGCGCCGGTCGCGGCGCGCAGCGCGGCCGCCGCGGGCGAGTGATCGATGTGGGTGTGCGTGCACAGGATCCATCGAATGCGCCCTTCGCCCGCGGCGAGCAGCGCCTCGAGGTGCGCGGCGTCGTCCGGTCCCGGGTCAATCACCGCGAGTTCCTTGTCGCCGATCAGGTAACTGTTGGTCCCGGGCCCCGTCATCATTCCCGGATTCGGCGCGATGACGCGCGTGACCCGCGCATCGAGCCGCTTGGGAATGCCCGGCAGCATTTCGTAGGTCGACTCGCCGCTCTCCTGCGGGTCGCACCAGTGAATTTCGAAGTACGCCGGGTCATTGCGCCGGAACAGGCGCTTGCCGTCGCGCCCGGTCGCCCAGCAGGCGCGGTGCTCGACGATCTCGTCCAGGGCGAACGCCGCCTCGAGCGCAACGCGCGCCTCCTTGTAATCGGCGAGGCGCGCGAGCGCGTCGCGCGTCGCATTGACCAGTGTCAGCGTGCCCTGCTCGAATCGCGCGAGGGCTTCGGCGGGCCGGATCCAGGTGTGGCTCACCGTTTCGCCGGCGTCATGCGAACCGACCTGTCCGGCCGGCGCCAGGGCAACGAAAAAGCGCGTGCTGTAGCGCCGCGAACGCGCGGGCGGCGTGATCCAGTGTGCGAAGTACGCGATGCGATCGCAGGGCAGGTACAGGTCCTCGCGTTCGAGGAACTCGAGAAATCCGATCTCGCCCGCGTTCAGTTTGTCGCGATACCCGGTGAGTTCGAACATGCGCTCCGGCGCGATCGGCGCGCCGCCACGGTCCACCGCAAGCAGGATGCCGGCTTCCTCGAAGCATTCGCGCACCGCCGCCACCCAGTAGCCGATGCCGTTCGAAGGCAGGCCGAGCCGGCGGCTCGCCGCGGCGTCGGTCAGACCCTGCGCGCGGGCCTGTAGGCGCGGATGCGCGTCGGCGTCGTCGACCCCGCCGCCGGGAAAGACATAGGCCCCGGCGACGAAATCCGCCGCGTGCGAGCGCTCGACCATGAACAGCTCCGGTCCCTGCGCGGCATCGCGCAGCAGGACGAGGGTCGAGGCCGGGCGGGGATGCTGGCGCGTCATCGTCAGGCGCCTCGACCGGCGCGATCTTTCGCGTTCTGCGCCTGGATCATCTCGCGCATGCGCGCCCAGTCCGCGTCCGAGAGCTTGTCGAGCTCGGCGAACGAGGCGCCGTTGGCGAGGTAGCCGCCGCCGTCGACGGCGATCGTCTCGCCGGTGAGCCACTCGCAGCCGTCGGCCATGAGAAAGGTCGCCAGGTTCTGCAGCTCCGGCATCTGGCCGACGCGGCGCATCGGATTCGCGTCGTTCGCCTCCTCGAAGCTGCCGCCCGGGCGCAGCCGCTTCGACGCGCCCTCGGTCGGAAAGGCACCGGGTGCGATCGCGTTCAGGCGGATGCCGTAGCGGCCCCACTCGACTGCGAGCGACTTCGTCATGACGTGCAGCCCCGCCTTGGACATCGCCGAAGGCACGACGTAGGGCGAGCCGGTCCATACCCAGGTGACGAGGATCGAGACCACCGATCCCTTGTCGCCGCCCGCGATCCAGCGCCGGCCGACCGCGTGCGTGACGTAAAAGGTGCCGTGAAAGACGATGTTGGCGATGGCGTTGAAGCCGTTGGGCGTCAGGTCCTTCGTCGGGCTGATGAAGTTGCCCGCGGCGTTGTTGACCAGCCCGGTGAGTGGACCGGATTCGTCCCAGATGCGCTGCACCATGGCATCGACCGCCTGTGCATCGCGGATGTCGACGGCGTGCGTGCGCACCGTGCCGCCATGCTTGGCGGTAAGCGACTTCGCCGTATCCTCGAGCACGCCGCCACGCCGTCCGGCCAGCCACAGCTCGGCGCCGAGCTGCAGGTAGCGCTCGGCGATCTCCTTGCCGAGGCCGGTGCCGCCACCGGTGATCAGGATGCGCTTGCCCTGGAGCAGGCCGTCTTTGAACATGGGCGTTCCTTGCGGGGAGTCTTCATTTTGCGAAATACGGCTCAGGCGCAGAGCGCGGTTCGCAGCGCCGGCGTCGAACCCCGGGGGTGTTAGACGGTGAGGATGATCTTGCCGACGTGCTGGCTGGACTCCATGAGCCGATGCGCCTCGACCGCCTGTGCCAGCGGAAAGGTCTTGAAGATCTGCGGCTTGATCTTGCCGGCCTCGATCAGCGGCCAGAAGCGCTCGCGCAGGTTCTGCGCGATGAAGCCCTTGTACTCGACCGTGCGCGGGCGCAGGGTCGAGCCGGTCAACGTCAGGCGCCGGCGCATCAGCTCGTTCAGGTCGAGCTCGGTCTTCATGCCGCGCTGAAAGGCGATGAACACCAAGCGGCCCTCGTCGGCGAGACATTTCAGCTCGCGCGGCACGTAATCGCCGCCGACCATGTCGAGGACGACGTTGACCCCCTTGCCGTCGGTGGCCGCCTTGACCTCGGCGACGAAATCCTGCGTGCGGTAATTGATCGCCTTGTCCGCGCCGAGCGTGACGCAGGCGGCGCATTTTTCGTCGGAACCCGCAGTGACCAGCACGCGATTGCCGGTGGCCACCGCCATCTGGATCGCGGTGACGCCGATGCCCGAGCTGCCGCCCTGCACAAGAAGCGACTCGCCCGGCGCGAGCTTGGCGCGGTCGTAGACGTTGTTCCACACCGTGAAGAAGGTCTCGGGCAACGACGCCGCCTCGACCGCGTTCAGCCCCTTCGGCATCGGCAGCGCCTGTACCGCCGGCAGCGTGCAGTACTCGGCATACCCGCCGCCGTGGGTGAGTGCGCAGATGCGATCGCCCGCTTTCCATTGCGCGACGCCTTCGCCGCAGGCGACGACCTCGCCCGCGATCTCGAGTCCCGGCAGGTCCGAGGCGTCCGGCGGCGGTGCGTAGTTCCCCATGCGCTGCAGGACGTCGGGCCGATTCACGCCGGCCGCGGCGACCTTGACCAGGATTTCGCCTTTGCGCGGCGTCGGGACGGCGCGCTCGACAGGCGTCAGCACTTCGGGGCCGCCGGGCTTGGAAATCTCGACGGCACGCATTTTTGCAGGGAGTTTTGTCATGCTGGCTCGCGGGGCGCTCGACGGAGAAAAAGGAGTGCGGATGTTAGCAAACCCGATTAGCATCTCCGCGGAGAGCAGGGGAGGTTTGGGTATGCGGAACGGGGTGCGCGCGTTCGTCCTGCTGGCGTTCGGGCTGATGCTCGGGCTGGCGCGCGCGGAAGCGGTTTCCCCGCCGGGGCCCCTCGGACCCGTGTCGCTGGGGCGGTTCGTCGAGGTCCTCGAGGATCCCACGCAGATGCTCACCCTCGCCGACGTGCGCCGGAGCGCGAACGCGCGGCGCTTCGTCCGCTCCGAGGACGCGATTCTCAACTTCGGCTACTCGCAGTCCGCGGTCTGGCTGCGCCTGGATCTCGGCGATGCCGCGATCCCCGAGTCCGGCTGGCTGCTCGAAGTGGGGTTCCCGAGCCTGGACCAGGTCGACCTGCATGTGCCGGCGCTGGCGGCCGATGGCAGCGTGTTCTACCGCACGCAGCACGGCGGTGACACGCGGCCGTGGATCGAGCGCGAGATCCAGGACCGCGCGCACGTGTTCCGGCTTCCCGCAGGCACGGCGACGGGCGCGCCGATCTATCTGCGTGTCTCGACGCGCAGCGTACTGACCGTTCCGCTGTACCTGTGGCAGCCGCGCGTATTTGTCGCGAGCGGGGTCCGCGAGCAGCTGGCCTATGGCATGTTCTACGGGCTCGTCGCCGCGCTGTTCTGCTACAACCTGCTGCTGCTCGCCTCGCTGCGCGACCGCACGCATCTGTGGTACGTGCTCTACATCGGCATGTTCGGCCTGGGACTGTTCACGCTCGACGGTTTTGCGTTCGAGTATTTCTGGCCGGAAAACGTGTGGTGGGCGAATCGCGCGCTCGGCGCGATTCTGTGCGGCACGCTGGCCTTTGCGGCGCTGTTCGCGCGCAATTTCCTCGCGCTGCGCGGCAACCTGCCGCGCGTCGACCAGCTGGTCATTGCCGTGGCGCTGGCCGGTGCGCTTGGCACGCTGATCGCCGTGGTCGGGGAGCCCGCGCATTACAGCTGGCTGATGCGCGTGCTGTCGATCGGCGCCACCGCGGCGGGGGTGACCATCCTGGTCGTCGCCGCACGGCAGCTCGCCCGCGGCTACCGTGCGGCGCGGTTCTTTCTCTTGGCCTGGGCAGCGCTGGTCGTGTTCGTCGCGCTCGCTGCGTTGCGCAATTTTGCGCTTATCCCGACGCATTTCCTCACGCTCTACGGCCTGCACATCGGACTTGCGCTCGACGTGGTGCTGCTGTCACTGGCGCTCGCCGACCGCATCCGGGTCCACGAGCGCGAGAGCGCGCTGGCGCAGCGCCATGCGCTCTCTAATCAGCGCGCGCTGCTCGAGACCACGCAGGCGAACGAGCGCGAGCTCGAGGTGCATATCCGTGAGCGCACGCGCGAGCTCAATCGCGCGAACGAGCGTCTGCGCGAGGAGGCACGCGAGCGCGAAGCGCTGATGCACCAGCTGCGCGAGCGCGAGGAGCATCTGCGCTTCATGGCGCAGCACGACCCGCTGACGGGGTTGCCGAACCGAATCTCGCTGCAGCAGCGTCTCGAGCTGGCGCTCGAGCTGGCCAAGCGCAACCGCAAGAAGGTCGCGGTCATGATGGTCGACCTGGACGACTTCAAGAAGCTGAACGACGCACGTGGCCACCTGGTCGGCGACCAGGCGCTGGCCGCGGTCGCTGCGCGGCTGCGCACCAGCGTGCGCGCCTCGGACACGGTGGCGCGCTACGGCGGCGACGAGTTCGTGGTGCTCGCGGGCGAGCTCGACCGGATCGAGGATGCGCGGATGATCGCGGAAAAAATCGCCGACATGGTGAACGTGCCGCTCGCGCTGGAAGGCGGGCTGGCGCGCATCGCCTGTTCAATCGGCATCAGCGTCTACCCGGACGACGCCGCCGCCGGCGAGGCGCTCGTCGACCACGCCGACAAGGCGATGTACTCTGTCAAGCTGGAGCGGGGCCGGCGTTACGCGTTCTACGCGGTCGCCTGAGACGCGAGCAGGCGACGCGCGGCCCAGACGAGGTCGACGTTGCCGCCTGACAGCAGCACGCCGACGCGTTGGCCGCGGACCTCGACCTTGCCCTCGAGCAGGGCACAGGCGCCCAGCGCGCCGGTCGGTTCGACCACGATCTTCATGCGTTCCCACAGGAAGAACATCGTGCGCAGCAGCGCCGCATCGTCCACGCTCGTCATGTCCGAGACCAGCGCCAGCACCAGCGGAAAGGTCAGCGTGCCGAGCGATTCGGTGCGCGCGCCGTCCGCGATCGTGTCCGGGTTGTGGACGCGCTGCAGCGACCGGGTACGAAAAGAGCGCACCGCGTCGTCGCCCGCCGCCGGCTCGACGCCGATCACCCGGCACTGCGGCGCAAGGGCGCGTGCGGCCAGCGCGCAGCCCGAAAGCAGCCCGCCGCCGCCACAGGGTACGAGCAGCAGATCCAGCGGCCCGGTCTCCTCGAACAGTTCCTTGGCGGCGGTCCCCTGGCCGGCAATGACCCGCGGGTCGTCGAAGGGCGGCACGACGGTCAAGCCGCGCTCGGCAGCGAGGCTGCGCGCGATCGATTCGCGCGAGGCGCCCGCCGGATCGTAAGTAATGACCTCGGCACCATAGCCCCGCGTGGCCTCGAGCTTGACCGGTGGCGCGTTGGCGGGCATCACAATGGTGGCGTGAATGCCGAGCAGCCGGCCGGCGAGCGCCACAGCCTGCGCATGGTTGCCCGAGGAATAGGTGATCACGCCGCGGCGCGCTTCATCGGCGGAAAGCTGCGACAGCGTATTCAACGCGCCGCGGAACTTGAACGCGCCCATGCGCTGAAAATTCTCGCACTTGAAAAACACCTGCGCGCCGCTGCGCGCATCGATCGTGCTCGAGGTCAGCACCGGGGTGCGGATGACCTGCGTCGCGATGCGCGCGTGCGCGCGCTCGACGTCGTCGTAGCTGACGGGCAGTGCGCCGCCAGTGGGCGAGCTCACGTCACGTCCCAATGGGCGAGGGCGGCGCGCGCGACGTCCTCGCCCCACTCCTGGACGAAGTGCCCGGCCTCGGCGTGCACCCAGGGCTCGGCGCAGTTTCGGATCTGCTTGTGCAGCGCCCGCATCGGCTCCACGCCGAGCACGGGGTCGGTGGCGCCGATCGCCATGAAGGCATCGCCGTGCCAGGCCGTGCGCCACCAGTCGCGCGCTCGGCGCGAGAGCGACGCGCCGGGCGCGTCCGGCGCGTCAGGGACGAGCTGCGGAAAGCGGCGCACGCCGCCCTTGTAGGCGGAATCGGGAAAAGGTGCTTCGTACGCGGCGGCTTCGGCGGCCGACAGGGGCGGGCAGCTGCGCGCGAGCAGCTTGGCGCAATCGAGGTTCGGCGTCTTCGCAACGTAGGCCCGCCAGGCGAGAAATCCTTCGGTCAGCGGCACATCGCCGGTGCCGAGCGCGGTGTTCATCACCAGCAGCCGCGTGTAGCGCGCGGGCGCCTCCATCGGCAGCGTCAGCCCGAGAATGCCCCCCCAGTCCTGCACGACCATCGTGATGTTCCGCAGGTCGAGCCGCTCGACGAAATCGAGCAGAAACGCGCGGTGGAAGTCGAAGCTGTAGGCGGCGTCGTCGGCCGGCTTGTCGGAACGGCCGAAGCCCGGAAAGTCGGGCGCCACCACGCGCGCGCCGCTCGCCAGGAACGGCGGGATCATCTTGCGATACAGGTAGCTCCAGGTCGGCTCGCCGTGCAGGCAGAGAAAGGTGCCTGCGGCTGCGACACTCTGTGCCGGCCGCTCGTCGAGATAATGAATCCGCATGCCGCGCCAGTCCGTGTAGCGCGGCGCGTAATCGAAGCCCGGCAGGTTCGCGAAACGCGCCTCGGGCGTACGCAGGATCTCGCTCATGCCGGCATTGTATGTCTGCGGCGTAGAATCGGCCGCGGTCGCGCGATCAGCGCGGGAGAGGGGAGAGCATGGACTACTCGAAATATCAGGACTTGAAGGTACGCCCCGTTGAAGCGGGCATCGTCGAGGTCGTCATGGGGGAGGAAGGCAAGCTTTCGGTCGCCACTGAGCGGCAGCACGCCGAGCTCGCCGAGGTCTGGCTCGACATCGACCGGGACCCTGACGCGCGCGTCGCGATCCTGCGTGGCGCCGGCAAGGGCTTTTCCGCAGGCGGCGACCTGGCGATGGTCGAAAAGATCACCACCGACTTCGCGGCGCGCGCGCGCGTCTGGCGTGAGGCGCGCGATCTGGTCTACAACATCATCAACTGCTCGAAAGTCGTCGTTTCGGCGATGCACGGCCCGGCGGTCGGCGCGGGACTCGTGGCCGGCCTGCTGTCGGACGTTTCGATTGCGGCGAAGAACGCACGCATCATCGACGGCCACACGCGGCTCGGCGTGGCCGCCGGTGATCACGCCGCCATCGTCTGGCCGCTGCTCTGCGGCATGGCGAAGGCCAAGTACTACCTGCTGACCTGCGACCAGCTTTCGGGCGAGGAGGCCGAGCGCATCGGGCTCGTGTCGCTGACCTGCGAGGAGAGCGAGCTGCAGGCCAAGGCGCTCGACGTTGCGCGCCGTCTCGCGTCGGGCGCACAGACCGCGATCCGCTGGACCAAGTACAGCCTCAACAACTGGCTGCGCATGGCCGGGCCGACCTTCGACACGTCACTCGCGCTCGAATTCATGGGCTTCAGCGGGCCCGAGGTGAAGGAGGGCGTTGCCTCGCATCGCGAGAAACGCACGCCGAAGTTCCCGCCGCCGCCGCAGTTCTAGCGAGACACGGCCCGCTATTTCGACTCGCTGAAATCCAGGCTGTCGCCCGCCGACTCGCTCGGCGCGGCGAACTCCGGCGCCGCGCCGGCGGCCGCCGGCGGCACACCGCTCAACGCGCGCTCGAGGTCGCGCGCGATGTTGGCGGCATCCGGTCCCACGCGCCCCATGTAGGCGATCAGCACGCGCACCGGCAGGTCGACCAGCGTGGGATCGGGATGGTCGCGCATGTGCGCGGCGTTGTGCAGCGCGGGCACGATATGCGTGCCGCGGGCGCCGGGCATCGCGCTTTCGATACCCTGCACGAGCGCGGCCTGTGCGCGTGCGATTCCGGAAATCAGTTCCGCGAGTTGCTGCGTGGAGATGTCTGCCATGTCGCTTCCCCGTCGGCGGATGTGGCGCGATGGTAACATCCGCGCGCGCGGCAGTGACCGTTGTCGCGAGAGAGGCGCGCGGTGTTTTCCTGGAAGCGGCCTGACAATCTCGGCGTGCGTGATGGACGGCTGGCGCCGTGCAGGCGAACGCCGAATTGCGTCTCGAGCCAGGCCGATCCGGCCGACCGCAGGCACTACATCGAGCCGATCGCCTTCGCCGGGGCACCGGCGGTCGCGATGACGGCGCTGCAACAGGTCGTCGCGGGTGCGCCCGGCGCGCGCATTGTGCGCGCGACGGGCGACTATCTCTACGCTGAATTCCGCAGCCGGGTCATGCGCTTCGTCGACGACGTGGAGTTCGTGCTCGATCCCGCGCACAGCGTCATTCACGCACGCTCGGCGGCGCGCCTGGGGATCCGCGACTTCGGCGTGAACCGGGCGCGTGTGGATGCGCTGCGCAGCGCGCTCGCCGCGGCGCTCAGGGGCTGAACTCGGCGAGCAGCGGCTGGTGGTCCGAGGCCTGGCACTGCGCGTCGATGCGCAGGGTCTTGAGGCGCGGCGCCAGATTTTCGCTGACGAGGACGAAATCGCAGCAGTAGGGCGTGCCCGGGTAGTCCGGATCATGGAGCCGGAAGCTGGGCGGATGCGGCGTGTCGCCGTGCAGCACGCGCCAGGCGTCGCACAGCGCGGGTGTTGCGTCGTCGAACGGCGCACAGAGCCGATCGTGCAGCGGGTCGTCGGCAGGCAGGTTGAAGTCGCCCGTCAGGATCGCGTCGTGCGGCCGCAACCGCCGCTGAAAGGGGCCGCCGTCCTCGCGCGGCGAGGGCGCCGCCGCGGCCTGGGCACAGCCCTCGGCGTGCAGCGCGCGCAGCTGCTCCACCTGGGCGCTGCGCTGGCGCGGCGAGTAATACTCGAGATGCGTGGTCGTCACGCGCACCGCACCCCAGGGCGCGTGGATCTCGGCCTCGAGCGCGACCCGCGGCATGCTCGGGCGGCCCGGATCGGGCGGCCAGGGCAGCGCGTGGCGCAGCACGCGGCCGACGGGGAAACGCGACAGGATGAGGTTGCCGAAGCGGCGTCGACCACCCGCGTCGTCGGGTACGTCCACGCCCCAGGCCACGCTCGCCGAGAAGCCCGGGAACGCGCGGGCCAATGCGGCCATCTGATCCTCCCCGCGGCTGCCGGCCAGCGCCGGAAAGTTGGCGGCGACCTCCTGCAGGCAGAGGACGTCCGGATCGCACAGCGCCTGCGCCGTGCGCGCGATGCGCAGCGGATCGACGCTGCCGTCGATGCCGCGGCACCACTGGATGTTCCAGCTCAGCAGGCGCATTCCGGAGATGGTACTGCGGCTGCGCGTTGGCGCGCGCCGTGGTCTTACCAGATCACCAGGTCTTCCGGATACGGCTTGACGTCCGGCCGCAGCGTCGTCGGTGGCGCGCGGCGCAGCATCTTGTCGTCGCCCGTCGCATCGTACGCGGCCGCGTAGCGCACGTTCTTCTGCATTTCGTCGATGTAGAAATTCTCGCCCTCGAAATGCGCTTCGGCGTAGTCGTAGGCGCGCGCGAGCTCGTGGTCGAGACGCCGCATGGCGTTGGTGAAAAATCCCGGGGTCTTGCGCACGAGGTCGTCGCCCGAGCTGAACATGACCTCGACGCGCCCGTCGGGCAGGGTCTTGCGCGCCAGGCCGCCGAGCACGAACTCGGGATAGAGGCGGTCGCGACATTTTTCCAGGTAACAGCGGTCGGACATCTGCGCGATGATGTCGGCCGATCCGAGCATCCGGCCGAGGTGCTGCAGCAGGGGGTCGGTGACCCGAATGGCGCTGATCGGCCGCTCGTAGCCGGTGAAGTGCAGCAGCTCGGCCGTCTCGCGGGCGTACTCGCCGAGGCCGCGCGCCTCGAGATAGCGGCACAGGAAACGCGCGCCGCGCGAGACATGCGTCAGCGTGTACTCGGAACCGTAGCGGTGCTGATCGTCGCGCTTGTGCCGCAGGTAGCCGATGTCGTGAAACAGCGCAGCGATGATGCCGTCGGTGAACAGCCTTGCAGGCAGCGCGGGCGATCCGTTGCGGGGGCTGCACGCGTAGCCGTTCATCAGCCGCGCCATCGCCAGCGTGACGTCGAGTACGTGCTGCAGGTCGTGGTATTCGGTGTCGCAGGCGTAAAAGTCGGGGTGCGCCCCGTTGTACATCTGCAGTGTGTCGCCGAAGGCGGTCTCGATCGCTCGGCTGGAGACCGCGGGGTAGCGGTCCCGGTACAGGCGCAGGATTTCGGTTTCAACCGCGTCGGCGTCGGTGGTCCGGATCTGGTCCGTGACGTCGTGGTCGTTGCGGCGCATCCCGGCTCAGACTCGCGCGTATTCCCGCGTGTCGTGCGCGACGGCGGGCCGGTGGGCAGTTGCGGGGTGAGCGCTTTTTTTCCTTATCATTCGGTCGCTTGGCAAACCTCTCGGCAGCCCTCTTCTCCTTACCGGCGTCCGGCGCTAGGATGGTAACGGAATGAGAGTGGAGGTGACGTGACATTTGCCACTTTCACCACGAAGCTTTTATCTGTGACCGAACGCCCCCGGTGCGGGTGGCGCAAGCCCGAAGGCGGCGCGTGAGCAACGTCTCATTGACGGACGAGGAACTGCGGTCGATCCGCGCGCGGATCACGCTGCTCGAGCTCGAGCACGGTGATCTGAACGACATCATCGACCGGCTGGGGCAGGACCCGATGCAGGACCAGTTGCAACTGCGCCGGCTCAAGAAGCGCAAGCTGGTGATCAAGGATCAGATCATCCGCCTGCAGGCACAGATCATTCCCGACATCATCGCGTGATCGCGCTCATCCAGCGCGTCAGCGAGGCGTCGGTCGACGTCGACGGCGAACGGCTCGGCCGGATCGGGCCGGGGCTCGTCGCCCTCGTCGGTATCGAGCGGGGCGACGGCGAGGCGAGTGCCGCGCGACTGGTCGAGCGGGTGCTGGGCTACCGCGTCTTCGCCGACGCCGAGGGGCGCATGAACCGTTCGCTCGAGGATATCGACGGCGGCTTGCTCGCGGTGCCGCAGTTCACGCTCGCCGCGGACACGAAAAAGGGCACGCGGCCGGGTTTCTCGGGTGCGGCGCCGCCGGACGAGGGCGCGCGCCTGTTCGATCGCTTCGTCACCCTCGCGCGCGCGAGGCACCCGCGGGTCGAGGCCGGGCGCTTCGGCGCCGACATGACGCTGAGCCTGGTCAACGAGGGTCCGGTCACCTTCTGGCTGCAGGTGAAACCGCAGGGGGAATGAATTGGCGCGCGGGGGCGAAACGGCTAAGCTTGGCCCGACGCAGCCGAACCGCTTCGCAGACCGCGATACCCGCCCCCCGGATGTTTGATCAGTTCGTCGGAACCAAGCCGGTCGAACCGCGCCATCGTTTCGACGAGGCCGCGCTCGAGGCCTATCTGCGGGCGCATCTGCCGGCGTTTCGCGGCGCGCTGCAGGTCGAGCAGTTCAAGGGCGGCCAATCGAACCCGACCTACCGTCTCAGCGTGGACGGCGCGCATTACGCGTTGCGCAGGAAACCCCCTGGCAAGCTGCTGCCCTCGGCGCATGCGGTCGACCGCGAGTTCCGCGTCATCAGCGCCCTGCACAAGACCGGTTTTCCGGTTGCGCGACCCTACGTGCTGTGCGAGGACGAGTCGGTGATTGGCACCATGTTCTACGTCATGGACTGTGTCGAGGGCCGCGTGCTCTGGGATCAGGCGCTGCCCGGCCTGTCGGCCGCCGAGCGCCGCGCGATCTGGGTCGAGCTCAACCGCGTGATCGCGCGGCTGCACACGACCGACTACAAGGCGATCGGCCTGGAAGGCTTTGGCAAGCCGGGCAACTACATCCAGCGCCAGCTCGATCGCTGGACCAAGCAGTACCGTGCCTCCGAGCTCGAGCGCATCGAGGCGATGGAAAACTTGATTGCCTGGCTGCCGGAGAACATCCCGCAGGGCGACGAGACCGTGATCGTGCACGGCGACTACCGGCTCGACAACACCATCTTTCATCCGACCGAGCCGAAAATTCTCGCGGTGCTCGACTGGGAGCTGTCGACCTTGGGGCACCCGCTGGCGGACTTCGCCTACCATTGCATGAGCTGGCACATTCCGCCGGGCAAGTTTCGCGGCATTGCGGGGCTCGACCACGCGGCGCTGGGCATTCCGAGCGAGCGCGAATATATCGACATGTACTGCAGCCGCACCGGCCGCGAGGGCATTCCCGAGTCGGACTGGGATTTCTACATGGCGTACAACCTGTTCCGCATCGCCGCGATTCTGCAGGGCATCGCCAAGCGCGTCGTTGACGGCACCGCGGCGTCCAGCCACGCGGCCGAGAGCGGCGATCGGGCGAAGACCATGGCCGAGCTCGGCTGGCAGCAGGTCGAGAACATTCTGAAACGTACTGCGTAGGGAGAACCATCATGGATTTCGCGTATTCACCCCGGGTCGAGGAATTGCGCAAGCAGCTGCTCGCCTTCATGGACGAGCACATCTATCCCAACGAGCACAAGTATTACGCGCACGTGCGCAGCGACAAGCGCTGGGAGCCGGTACCGATCATCGAGGCGCTCAAACCCAAGGCGCGCAAGGCGGGGCTGTGGAACCTGTTCCTGCCGCGCTCGCCGCGCGCGCCCGAGGGGCTGTCGAACCTGGAGTACGCGCCGCTGTGCGAGATCATGGGCCGCGTGAGCTGGGCGCCGGAGGTGTTCAACTGCTCGGCGCCCGACACCGGCAACATGGAGACGATCGAGCGCTACGGCACTGAGGAACAGAAGGACGAGTGGCTCGAGCCGCTGCTGCGGGGCGAGATTCGTTCGGCCTTTCTCATGACCGAGCCGCAGGTCGCGAGCTCGGATGCGACCAACATCGAGTGCCGCATCAAGCGCGAGGGCAACGAGTACGTCATCAACGGGCGCAAGTGGTGGTCGAGCGGCGCCGGCGATCCGCGCTGCAAGGTTTACATCCTGATGGGCAAGACGGACCCCGACAACACCTCGCGCCACGCGCAGCAGTCGATGATCCTGGTGCCGGCGGGAACGAAGGGCGTCAACATCCTGCGCCACCTCAACGTCTTCGGTTTCGACGACGCGCCGCATGGGCACATGGAGATCGAGCTCAAGGACGTGCGTGTGCCGGCGTCGAACATCCTGCTCGGCGAGGGGCGCGGCTTCGAGATCGCGCAGGGCCGCCTCGGGCCGGGCCGCATCCACCATTGCATGCGCCTGATCGGCCAGGCCGAGCGCGCGCTCGAGAAGATGTGCAAGCGCGCGACCGAGCGCGTTGCCTTCCATCGCACCGTGGCGGAGCAGGGCGTGACGCGCGAGCGGATCGCCGAGGCGCGCATCATGATCGACTCGGCGCGCTTCATGGTGCTGCACGCCGCCTGGAAGATGGACGTGGTGGGCAACAAGATCGCCAAGAAAGAGATCGCGATGATCAAGGTGCTTGCGCCGAACATGGCCTGCCAGGTGATCGACTGGGCGATGCAGGTGCACGGCGGCGGTGGCGTGTCGGACGACTTCGGACTGGCCTTTGCCTATGCGCATGCGCGCACGCTGCGCTTCGCCGACGGCCCGGACGAGGTCCATCGCAATGCGATCGCCAAGCAGGAGATCGCCGAGCAGACCACGGTCGCGGAGTCGCTCGCCAAGGCGAAACGCGTCTGAGCGACGTGAAGGTCACCCGGCTGGAATGCGGTCATTACCGCATTCCGCTCCCGGTCGTGCTGTCTGACAGCACGCATGGCGAGATCAGGCATTTCGAGATCGTCAGCGTGCGGCTGGCCGACGGCGACGGCGCCGAAGGCGTCGGCTATACCTACACCGTGGGGCGCGGCGGCGCGGCAATTCATTCGCTGATCGACCGCGACCTGCGCGACCTCGTGGTCGGGCAGGATTCGACCCGCGTCGAGCAGCTCTGGCAGAAGATGTGGTGGGCGCTGCACTACGCCGGCCGGGGAGGGCAGACCAGCTCCGCGATCTCGGCGATCGACATCGCGCTGTGGGATCTGAACGCGAAGCGCGCCGGGCTGCCGCTGTGGCGGCTGCTCGGTGGCAACGACCCGCGGGTGCCCTGTTACGCGGGTGGCATCGACCTGCAGTTTCCGCTCGACAAGCTGCTCGCGCAGACCGAGGCGAATCTGAACAAGGGCTTTCGCGCGATCAAGATGAAGGTCGGACGCGAGAGGCTGTCCGAGGACGTCGAGCGCGTCGGCGCGATGCGAACGCAGCTCGGCGCGGATTTCGCGCTGATGGCCGACGCCAATATGCGCTGGACGGTCGACCAGGCGATTGCGGCGGCGCGCGCGCTGCAACCCCAGGGGCTGGTGTGGCTCGAGGAACCGATCGTCCCGGACGACGTCGCCGGTCATGCGCGGGTCGTCGCGCAGGGTGGCGTGCCGATTGCCGCGGGCGAGAACCTGCATACGCTGTACGAATTCAAGCAACTGATCGCGGCGGGCGGGGTGACCTACCCGGAGCCCGACGTCACCAACTGTGGCGGCGTCACCGTGTTCATGAAGGTGGCGCACCTTGCAGAAGCCTGGAACCTGCCGCTCACCTCGCACGGCGCACACGACATCACGGTCCATCTGCTCGCCGCGGTGCCGAACCGCTCGTACCTCGAGGTGCATGGTTTCGGGCTCGATCGCTACATCGCCGCGCCGCTTGCGATCACCGAGGGCATGGCGGTCGCGCCCGAGCGGCCGGGCCACGGGCTCGAATTCGACTGGAAGGGCTTGGACGCGCTGCGCGCGTAGACGCGTCGGCGCGCGAAAAGGAGAGGGCAATGGCAATTGAGATCGTTCCGGTCACGCCCGGCTTCGCCGCCGAGGTCGGCGATGTCGATCTCGCGCGCCTCACGCCTGAAGAGCTCGAGGCGGTGAAGCAGGCGTTCTGGACCTACGCGGTGCTGGTGTTTCCGGGCCAGACGCTCGACGCCGAGCAGCATCTCGCCTTTGCGGCCCGGTTCGGCCCCCACGAGACGACGATTGCGGTGCACCGGCCGGACGCGGACAAGAAGCTGCGCGTGCGCCGGGAGTTCGCCGACGTTTCGAACCTCGATCCTGAGGGGCGGATCTGGAAAGCCGACAGCCGGGTGCGCGAATTCGAGCGCGCCAACCGCCTCTGGCATACCGACAGCTCGTTCAAGCGGCTCCCGGCGCTCGCTTCGTTTCTGTACGCGCGCTCGATCCCGCCGGTGGGCGGGCGCACCGAGTTCGCCGACCTGCGGGCCGCCTACGACGCGCTACCCGAGGCGACGCAACGGCGTCTGGAAGGGCGGGTGGCCGAGCATTGCATCGCGCACTCCCGCGCGCGGATCGGCTTTACCGCGTTTACCGAAGAGGAGCGCACGGCGATGCCGCCGGTGCCGCAACTGCTCGTTCGCACGCTGCCGCAGAGCGGGCGCAAGACGCTCTACCTCGCCTCGCACGCCGGGCGCATTGTCGGCCTGCCCGAGGCCGACGGACGCGCATTGATCGACGAGCTGATCGCGCACGCAACGCAGCGCCAGTTCGTCTACTCGCACCGCTGGCGGGCGCAGGACCTCGTCATGTGGGACGACCGTTGCACGATGCATCGGGCCATGGGCTACGATGACCTGCGCTTTCCGCGCGACGTACAGCGGGCGACGGTTTCGGACGTCGCCAACAGCTGCGAGCAGGAAGGCGTTCAGGCCGTGCTGGCCTGAACGCCCCGGCGCATCAGGCGGCCGCCGGCAGACCCGCGAGGGCCATCGCCAGCTCTGCTTCGTCGTAGTTCTGGTCGACGAGCTTGCCGGCGAAATAGTCCATGTAGGCCTGCATGTCGAAGTGGCCGTGGCCGCAGAGGTTGAACAGGATCACCTGCGACTTGCCTTCCTTCTTGCAGCGCAGCGCCTCATCGATCGCGCCCTTCACCGCGTGGTTGGCTTCCGGCGCGGGCAGGATGCCCTCGGTGCGCGCGAACTGAACGCCCGCGGCGAAGCACTCCTTCTGATGATAGGCGACCGCTTCGAGCAGCCCCAGTTCCTTGCAGTGCGACACCAGCGGCGCCATGCCGTGGTAGCGCAGTCCACCGGCATGAAAGCCCGGCGGCGTGAACGTCGAGCCTAGCGTATGCATCTTCACCAGCGGCGTCAGATGCCCGGTGTCGCCGAAGTCGTAGGCGTACTTGCCGCGTGTCAGGCTCGGGCAGGCCGCGGGCTCCACCGCCACGACGCGCACCTTCTTGCCGCCGCGCAGCTGCGCACCGATGAAGGGAAACGCCAGGCCGGCGAAGTTCGAGCCGCCGCCGGTGCAGCCGACGAGCACGTCCGGATAGTCGCCCGCCATCTCGAGCTGCAACAGGGCTTCCTGGCCGACGACGGTCTGGTGCGTGAGCACGTGGTTGAGGACCGAGCCGAGCGCGTACTTGGTGTCGTCGTGGGTCGCCGCGACCTCGACCGCCTCGGAGATCGCGATACCGAGGCTGCCCGGGTGGTCCTTGTTCTGCGCCAGGACCGCCTTGCCCGACTGGGTCTCCGACGACGGCGACGGGATGCAGGTCGCGCCGTAGGTCTCCATCAGCGCGCGCCGATAGGGTTTCTGGTTGTACGACACGCGCACCATCCACACCTTGATTTCGATGCCGAACAGCGCGCCGGCGAAGGCCAGCGACGAGCCCCACTGGCCGGCGCCGGTCTCGGTGGTGATCTTCTTGATCCCCGCCTCCTTGTTGTAGAAGGCCTGGGCGACCGCGGTGTTCGGCTTGTGGCTGCCGGCGGGTGAGACACCCTCGTATTTGTAGTAGATCTTGGCGGGCGTTTGCAGTGCCTTTTCGAGACGCCGCGCCCGGAACAGGGGCGATGGCCGCCATTGCTTGTAGATTTCGCGTACCGGCTCGGGAATCTCGATTTCGCGCTCGGTGCTGACTTCCTGCGCGATCAGCGCCATCGGAAAGAGGGGCGCGAGATCGTCCGGCCCGACCGGCTGCTTGGTGCCCGGGTGCAGCACCGGCGGCGGCGGCGCGGGAAGGTCCGCCATGATGTTGTACCAGTGCTTCGGGATGTGCGTTTCGTCCAGGACGTACTTAACGGTGTCTGTCATGGCCTCCTCCTTGTCGATCGCAATGTGGATTGTCGCTGAAGCGCGCGGACCATGCTCGCGGTCCGTTGCGTTTTGTCAAACTCCTGCAGCCTCCGACCCGATGTTTGCGACGGCAGCGTCCCGTTCCAGTGCACGGCCTGCCTCGAAGGCGCGCGCATTCAGCATGCGCATCGGCTGGTCGCGGGCAAAGCGCTCGAGCAGCGTCTGTGCGAGCGTTTCGGCCGCGAAGGGCAGTCGCGCGCTGGCAGCGCCGAGCATGATCGTGTTGGACAGGCGGCGATCGCCCAGCCCGCGGGCAAGGGCGTCGGCGTCAACGGCGCGGACCTCGACGCCGGCGCGTGCGGCCATTCCGAGAGGATCGTCCGGATAGGCCGCGGCGCCGCTCGCGACGATCGGCGGCACCGCGCGGAACGTGTTGACGTAGGCCGCCGCACCGGGCGCAAGCCAGTGGCTCCAGCGCAGGCCCTCGGCGACCTCGAGCGCGATGAGCAGGTTGGCCTCGCCCGGGCGGATCTCGCTCGCCATGACCTGATGGCCGATGCGCACCTGCGAACAGACGATGCCGCCGCGCTGCGACATGCCGCTTACCTCGGTCTTGGAGGCGTCGAGACTGCTCGCCAGCGCCGCGCGCGCGAGCGCTTCGGCCGCGGTCATGACCCCTTGGCCCCCGATGCCGACCACCAGGACGTTGCAGCGTGCGGCAGCGGCGTCCATCTCAGTGCCCCAGTGCCCCCGCTGGCGCGACGATCGCGTGCTGGCCGCAGGCTTTCTCGCACAGTCCGCAGCCGGTGCAGGTCGCCGCGTCAATTGTCACGAAGGCAAGCTCGACGACCGCGCCGCTCGCGCGCGTCTGCTGCTCGCGCCGGGTCACGCCGATCGCCGGGCAGCCGAGGTCGAGGCAGCGTGCGCAGCCGTTGCATTTGTCGTCGATGACCGCGAGCGGCTTGAGTCGTTCGAAGTCTGGCGACAGCACGCACGGCCGCGTGGTCACGATCACCGAGGGCTCGTCGGCCTTGACCTCCTCGCGCAGCGCCTTGAAGAAGGTCGGCAGCTCGTACGGATCGACCACCCGAACACGCTCGGGCCGCACGCCGAGCGCCTCGACGAGCCTGGCGAAATCGATACGCGGCGCATCCGCGCCGCCGAGCGCATGCCCGGTCCCCGGATTGTCCTGTCCACCAGTCATCGCGGTCGTGCGGTTGTCGAGCAGCAGCACGGTGACGTTCGCCTGCTGGTAGACGATGTTGGCGAGCGCGGACATGCCGGCGTGCAGGAAGGTCGAATCGCCGATCGTCGCGAGCACCGGCTTCGGCTTCATGTCGGCGGCGCTCGCCTTCGCCATGCCGTGCGCGACGCCGAGCGAGGCGCCCATCGAGATGATCGCGTCGATCGCGTTCCACGGCGGATTGCAGCCGAGCGTGTAGCAGCCGATGTCGCCGATGATGATCACGTCCTTCAGGTGGCCGAGCCAAAAGTACACGCCGAGGTACGGGCAGCCGGCGCACAACGTGGGCGGGCGCGGGAATACCTGCACCGGCTGCGGCGCGGCGGCGCCCGTCGCCGCCGTGCCAAGGAGCTGCGCGACGGCCTGCTCGATCACCGGCGCCGTCAGCTCGCCGCGCAGCGGCAGCACGCGCTTGCCGCTCGCTTCGACACCGGCCGCGCGCAGCTCGGCTTCCATCAACGGGTCGACTTCCTCGACCACCAGCAGCTGATCGACACTCTCGGCGAAACGGCGCGCGAGCGCCACCGGCAGCGGGTGCGAGAAGCCGAGCTTGAGGACCGGCGCATCCGGGCAGGCCTCGCGTACTGCCGGGTAAGGCGCGCCGGAGACGACGATTCCGACGCGGCGGTCGCTGCCTTCCTCGATACGGTTCCACGGCGAGGCCAAGGTCTCGCGGGCGAGCGCCGCGTCGCGCGCGGCGCGCAGGTCGATGCGCTTGCCGACGTGGTTCGGGGTGATGATCCAGCGTTCGACATCGCGCGCGTAACCGTGGCGCGCGGGATCCGGCGCGCCACGACTGCCGACCGACACCGGGCGGCGCACGTGCGACACGCGCGTGGTCAGGCGTAGCAGCACCGGCACTTCGAAGCGCTCGGACAGCTCGAAGGCGTCGCGCGCCATGCCGTAGGCCTCGGCGGCATCGCAGGGCTCAAGCACCGGCAGGTGCACGAAGCGACCCCAGACGCGCGAATCCTGCTCGTTCTGCGACGAGGAAAAGCCGACGTCATCCGACACCGCGAGGACCAGTCCCGCCTTGACGCCGACCAGGCCCATGGTCATCAGCGAATCGGCGGCGACGTTTACGCCGACGTGCTTCATCGAGCAGATCGCGCGCCGGCCCATCATCGAGGCGCCGAGCGCGACCTCGAGCGCGACCTTCTCGTTCGTCGACCACTCGCAGTACACGCCGGGCAGCCGGGTGAGCGTCTCGAGAATCTCGGTCGACGGCGTGCCGGGATAGGCGGCGGCCACCTCGACGCCGGCCTCCCAGGCCCCGCGTGCCGCGGCCTCGTTGCCTGAGAGGAATTCGCGTGCGATTCGGCTGTCGGGCTCGGCGACGCGCACTTCAGCGGGCGGTGACATCGTCCGCCTCCTTCGCCTTGTCATAACCATATTCGCGCGCGGCGGCCTCGGGGCTGACCTTGCCCTGCACGAGGTCGCGCTCGATCGCCGCGCGCTCCCGGCGGCGCGGATCGCCGTAGCCGCCGCCGCCGGCGGAATCCATGACGATGCGGTCGCCCGGCTTGAGTTGCGTCAGGCCGTAGGGATTGCCGGGTGCGCCGTTGACGAGAAACCTGGCGCGCATGCCGGGCTTGCCGCCGGCCAGGCCTTCGGGCGGCAGCCGAAAGCGCCCCGACTGCAGCGCGAGCTGCACCGGCGGCTGCGGCGCGCCGTCGCCGTCGGGCAGTCGAATCACTTCGCGCCGCCCGAGCGCGCCGCGCTGGCGTCCCGGGCCGCCCGAGTCGGCGAGCAGCTCGCGCCGCTCGACGATGAGCGGCGCGTCGCTTTCGAGAATCTCGACCGGCGTGTTGGCCCCATTGGCCGGAAAAATGAAGCTGCCCTCGCCATCGCGCGCGGTGCTCGCGCCGAGTCCGCCGCCGCGGATCATGACGGCGTGGAACGGGCGGCCGTCGCCGCGCCGGCCGTACATCACCTGCATCGTCGCTGGCGTCCCGCCGCCAGCGGCGACCACGCGCGCGGGCAGCGCGTCGGCGAGCGCGCGGTAGATGATCTCCGTCATGAAGTGGCCGATCTGCATGCGCGCGGCGACCGCCGCCGGGAAGCGGCAGTTGACCACCGTGCCTTCGGGCGCGGTGAGGCGGATCGGCATCGCGGCGCCGTCGTTGTTCGGCAGGTCTGGGTCGAAGATGCTCTTCACCGCCATGTGCACGTAGGCGTAGGTGAAGTTGTAGACGACGTTTCCGCCCCAGCGGACCTGCGGCGACGAGCCGCTCAGATCGATGTGGATGTCGCTGCCTTGGATCGTCACCGCGCAGCGGATGCGCAGGTCCGGCTCGCCCTCCACTTGCTCGATGACGCCCTCCGCGCTGTAGCTGCCCGGCGGCGTCTTCGCGATCGCCGCGCGCAAGCTCGCCTCGCTTCTGCCGATGATCTCGTCGGCGAGCGCGTCGAGATCCTCGAGCCCGTATTCCTCGAGCATGCGCTGCACCTGGGCCGTGCAGACGTGGTTCGCGGCGACCTGCGAGCGGATGTCGCCGTTCACCTGCTCGGGGGTGCGTACGTTGGCGAGGATCATGGCGAGCACGCTCTGGTTGAGGGTGCCGGCCTCGTAGAGCTTAACCAGCGGGATGAACAGCCCCTCCTCGAACACGTCCTGGTTGTCCGAGGCGACGCGCCCGCCAATATCGGCGTGATGCAGGATGCAGGCGGTGAAGCCGCACAGCCGCCCGTGGTGGAAAATCGGGCTCAGCACACAGACATCGTTCAGGTGCCCCGCGAGCGCCCAGGGATCGTTGGTGACGTAGACGTCGCCCGGGCGGAAGCCTTCGGCCGGCAGGCGCTGCACCAGCTGCTTGATGCCCAGCGCCATCGCGCCCGACTGCCCCGGCGTCGCCAGCGTGCCCTGCGCCAGCTCGCGCCCGCGGCGGTCGGTGAACATGCAGGTGTAGTCGTGCGCGTCGCGCAGCAGGCTCGAGAATGCGGTGCGCGCGACCGCCGCGTCCGCTTCGTCGACGATCGAGATCAACCGTCGCCAGAGAATCTCGAGCGTGATCGGGTCGAAGGCGCGCGTCATGCGGAGGTCTCCGGCAGGTCGATCCACAGAAAGCCCCGCGCGTCGATCCGCGCGCGCGCGCCTTCGCCGAGGATCACGGTCGATTCGCGCTCCTCGACGACCGCCGGACCTTCGAACGCGGCGCCGGGAAAAAGGCGGTAGCGGTCGTAGACCGCGTGCGGCACGAAGTCGCGCGCGCGCGCCGAGTACGCTGACCGCGCACCTTTCTTTGCGTCGGCGAGCCGCGCGACCTTGGGCGTCTCGCGCTGCGGCAGCTCCAATTCCTGCACCGGCAGGCTCGCGCGCACGCGGAAGTTGACGAACTCGACCGGCGACTCGGGGTAGGTGCGCCCGTAGAGCCGCGCGTAGGTTTCGTCGAAGCGGCGGCGCAGCGTTTGCGCGTCGAGCCTGCGCAGATCGCGCTCCGCGATCGGCAGCGTGGTCTCCGAGCCCTGGCCGATGAAGCGCGCGTCGACCGACCGGCTGAAGCGGATCTCGCCTGCGGCGCCCGCCTGGCGCAGCGTCGCCTCGCCCTCGGCCTCGAGCCTGCGGAACAGTTCCTCGAGCGCGGCGAAGTCCGCGTCGTCGAACGGCGTCTTGTGGCTGCGCGCGAGATCGAAGGCCCGCGGCGCAGTGAAAAAGCCGAGCGCCGAGCCGACACCCGCGTTCGGCGGCACGACGAGGCGCGGCGCGCCGAGCTTCTTCGCCAGGCCGTAGGCGTGCACCGGCCCCGCGCCGCCGAAAGCCACCACGGTGAGCGCCTTCGGGTTGCCGCCGCGCTCGGCGATGTGCGTCTTTGCCGCCGCGGCCATCGTCTCGTTGATCAGGTCGTGGATGCCCCACAGCGCATCGAGGTAGGACACGCCGAGCGGCCCGGCGATGCGTTCCTCGACGCCGCGGCGCGCGCCCGCAACGTCGAGCGACATCGCGCCACCGAGGAAGTAGTCCGGATCGAGATAGCCGAGCAGCAGATCGGCGTCGGTCACCGTCGGCTCGGCTCCGCCGCGCGCATAGCAGATCGGTCCCGGCTCGGCGCCGGCGCTCTGCGGACCGACCTGCAGCGTGCCGAGCCGGCTGACGCGCGCGATGCTGCCGCCGCCGGCGCCGATCTCCATCAGGTCGACGACCGGCACCTGGATGGCAAGACCGCTGCCCTTCATGAAGCGCTGCACGCGGCCGACCTCGAAGGTCGGCACCACGCCGGCCACGCCGTTTTGGATGAGGCAGGATTTCGCCGTCGTACCGCCCATGTCGAAGCAGAACATCTCGGGGCTGTTGAACAGGCGGCTGTAATACTCGCCCGCGATCACCGCGGCGGTCGGCCCGGACTCGATAATGCGCACCGGGTACTCGGCGGCAGTCTCGGCCGAAGTCACCCCGCCGCTCGAGAGCATGATGAACAGCCGCCCGCGCAGGCCGAGCCCCTTGAGGCGCGCGGCGAGCCGGCGCAGGTAGCGCTCCGTGAGCGGCTTGACGTAGGCATTGGCCACCGTGGTGCTGGTGCGCTCGTACTCGCGGATCTGCGGCAGCACCTCGGTCGAAATCGACACTGAGGCACCGGGGCATTCCTCGGCGAGGATGCGCTTCAGCGCCTGCTCGTGCGCCGGATTCTCGAAGGCGTTGATGAGGCACACCGCGACTGACTGCACCTGCATCGCGGAGAGCGCGCGCGCCGCCTCGCGCGCCTGCGCTTCGTCCAGCGGCTCAATCACCTCGCCGTCGGCGCGCACCCGCTCGTTCGCCTCGAGGCGCCGCTCGCGCGGCACCAGCGGCTCGGGAAACTCGGCGAACGCGTCGTAGGCGGCGTAGCGGATCTCACGCCCGATCTCGAGCACGTCGCGGAAGCCGCGCGTCGTCAAGAGACCGGTTTTAGCGCCTTTGCGCTCAATGATGGCGTTGATGACGAGCGTCGTGCCGTGGATCACCTCCTCGAGGCGCGCGACGCACCCGGGCACGGCCTTGGAGAGCGCGTCGATGCCTTCTTCGATCGCGTCCGAGGGGTCGCGCGGGGTGGTGAGGCACTTCCAGGTCTCGATGCGCCCGCTCGCATCGTCGAGCAGCACGAAGTCGGTGAAGGTGCCGCCGACGTCGATGCCAATGCGCATGCCGAGCCTCCTTGAGCTGCCGCCGCGTGCCGGCGGCAGACCCGCGTTGACAGGTCCCCGCCAGCCGTATACGGTATACCGTACACCAATCTTCCGGGAATTCCAAACCCGCCGCATGATCGCCAGGCTGAAGGTGCTGCAGCGCCCGGAGTCGCTCAGCGACCGGGTGTACGCGACGCTGCGCGAGTACCTGCGCGCCGGGCGCGTGCCGATCGGGCAGCCGCTCGCCGAGGCCGCGCTCGCCGCGCAGCTCGGCGTATCGCGCACGCCGGTGCGCGAGGCGCTCGCGCGGCTCGCCGCCGACGGGCTGCTGGTCTCGGACGGGCGCAGCTTCACGGTGCCGATGCTCTCCGACAGCGACGTCGAGGACATCTACGCGCTGCGCTTCCTGCTCGAGCCCGAGGCGCTGCGCGAGATCGGCGCGGCGCGCCCGTCACGCAAGACGCTCGCGCCGCTGCGCAGCGCGCTCGAGGACATGACCGCGGCGCATGCCGCAGGCGACGGCGCCGAGTTCATGGAGGCAAACTACCGCTATCGCACGGCCTGGATGACTCTCATTCCCAACCGGCGCCTGGCGCGCGCGATCGAGCTGTACGCCGACCACGTGCGCTACCTGCGCGCCTTCACGCTGGGGGACGCGGCGGTGCGCGCGGTGGTGCTGAAAGGGCTGCGCCGCCTGCAGGGCGCGCTGGTTGCGGGCGACGGCGCGGCCGCGGCGGCGGCGATGGCGGCGCACCTGCGCGAAGCGAAGCGCATCCTGCTCGAGGTGACGGGACGGAAATCGCAGGCCGTCGCGGCGGGCTGACAGGGAGAACGAGAGACGCGATGACTTACACCGCGGAAATCCCCTACGGCGCGTACTGGAGCACGCCCTTCGCGCGCTGGCAGGGCGCGTTCGCCGACCTGAACGCGCTCGAGTTTGCCGCCTGGGTGACGAGGCGCGAGCTTGCGCGGCGCGGCATCGATGCGGCGCTATTCGATCACGGCGCACTCGGCTTTTCGGTGCCCCAGAAGCATTCCTTCTACGGCCTGCCGTGGTTCGCCGGCATGGCCGGTGTCGGTCAGATCGGCGGGCCGGTGCTGATGCAGGCCTGTGCGACTGGCGTGCGCACGCTGCTGGCCGGGGTGCAGGAGATCGAATCCGGGCTCGCCGAGGCGTCGCTCACCGTGACTTGCGACCGAACCTCCAATGGCCCGCATCTGTATTACCCGAACCCGCGTGGGCCCGGTGGTACGGGCGCACACGAGGACTGGGTGATGGACAACTTCGGCTGCGACCCCCTCGGCCGGCACTCGATGATCCAGACCGCGGAGAACGTCGCGGCGAAGCACAAGATCGGCACCGCGGAGCAGCATGCGGTCGTGCTGCTGCGCGAGGCGCAGTACCGTGCCGCGATGGCCGAAGAGCATGCCTTTCAGAAGCGCTACATGACACTGCCGTTCGAGGTGCCGGCGCCCGGGCTGCGCAAGGTCGCGGCGACCATCCCGGGCGACGACGGTATCCGCTTCTCGAACGCGGAAGGTCTCGCCAAGCTCAAGCCGGTGCTCGAGGGCGGCACGGTGACCTTCGGCGGGCAGACGCATCCGGCCGACGGCAACGCCGGCATCATCGTGGCGCGCCCCGAGAAGGCAAAGGCGATGAGCCGCGATCCCGGGATCCGTGTGCGGCTGCACGGCTTCGGCCAGGCGCGTGCGGCGCTCGCCTACATGCCCGAAGCACCGCTGCCGGCGGCGCAGCACGCCCTGGCGCAGGCCGGGAAGAAGGTCGCGGACATGCGGGCGGTGAAGACCCACAGCCCTTTCGCGGTCAATGACATCTTGTTCTCGCGCAGCACCGGCGTTGCGCTCGAGGGCATGAACAACTTCGGCTGCTCGCTCGTCTGGGGTCATCCGCAGGCGCCGATGGGCACGCGCGCCATCATCGAGCTGATCGAGGAGCTTGCGCAGGCTGGTGGCGGATTCGGGCTGTTCACGGGCTGCGCGGCGGGCGACACGGCCATGGCCGTGGTGCTCGAGGTGTGCGACGCCTAGGGGGTTGCGGTGAACTTCGAGCTCACGCCCGAACAGCGCCAGGTGCGGGATGCGTTCGCACGCTTTTGCGACGAGCGCATCGTCCCGCAGGCGGCGTCGATCGACGAGGCGCACGCGTACCCGCGCGCGCTGGTGAACGAGCTGGGTGCGCTGGGGCTGTTCGGCATGCGCTACCCGGAGGACGTGGGCGGCAGCGGCATGCAGCTGACCGAGTTCTGCCTTGCGCTCGAGGAGGTCGCGCGCGGCTCGATGTCGCTCGCTGCCTGCGCCGCGATGCAGTCGCTGATGGGCACCAAATTTCTGCATCTGCTCGGCAACGCGGACATTCTCGAGCGGCTGTTCAAGCCGGCGCTCGCCGCGGAGAAAATCGGCGCGATCTGCATGACCGAGCCCGACGCCGGGAGCGACCTCGCGGCGATCGCGACCGTGGCGCGCAAGGTCGAAGGCGGCTACCTGCTGAACGGGCGCAAGACCTGGGTGACGGCAGCGCCGGTGGCGGACTTCTTCACCGTGTTCGCCAAGGCGGGCGAGGAGAAGAAGCTCACCGTCTTCCTGGTCGAGCGCGGCTTCAAAGGGCTCACCATCGGGCGTGCGATCGAGAAGATGGGCGTCTGGGCGCTGCCGACCTCGGAGCTTTCGTTCGACGACTGCTTCGTTCCCGACGGCCACCGGCTGTCGCGCGAGGAGGGCGACGGCGAGGCGCACCTGAGAAAGACGTTGGCCGAGATCCGCATCATCACGGGAGCGATGGGCATCGGCATCGCTCGCGCGGCGCTCGACGCGGCCCTCGGCTACGGCGCCGAGCGCCGGCAGTTCGGCAAGCCGATCAACCGCTACCAGGCAATCCAGCTCAAGCTCGCCGAGATGGCGACCGCGCTCGAGGCGGCCACCCAGCTGGTCTACCGCGCGGCCTGGTTGCGCGACGCGAACCGCCCGCATCACAAGGAGGCGGCGATGGCGAAGCTCTGCGCGAGCGAAACGGCGGCGACCATCTGCGAGCAGGCCGCGCGCGTGTACGCCTCGTACGGCTACGCCATGGAGTACCCGGTGCAGCGCTACCTGCGCGACGTGCGGTTCCTACTGATCGGAGGCGGGACCAGCGAGATCCTCAAGCTCGTCATTGCAAAAGAGATCTCCGTCGCATGACGCAGGCCAAACGCATCAAGGTGGTGCTCGCCAAACCCGGGCTCGACGGGCACGACCAGGGCGCAAAGGTCGTCGCGCGTGCACTGATGGACGCGGGCATGGAAGTGATCTACACGGGGCTGCGCCAGACCCCGGAGGCGGTGGCGCGCGTCTCGCTCGACGAGGATGCCGACGTGATCGCGCTCTCCTCGATGGCGGGCTCGCACATCCCCTTTTGCGAGAAGCTGAAGACGCTGCTCGAGGCCGACGGCCTCGACGACAAGCTGTGGGTGATCGGCGGTAACCTGCCGCGCCAGGACCACGACCGGCTGCACGCGCTCGGTTTCCGCGGAATCTTTCCGTCGAGCTCGAAGCTCGATGACATCGTCAACTTCATTCGCACGCACGTGCAGGGAGCGACGCCATGAACGATCGGCTGCAGGCCGCCATGCGTCCCGTGGTGAACGAGTCCGGCATCGAGATCAAGCCGCTCTACGGCGCCGCGGACGTCGAGGCGAGCGGCGGCTTCGGCTTCGTCGGCGAGCCGGGCGCCTACCCCTTCGTCCGCGGGATCCACCCGACGATGTACCGGCACCGGCCGTACACGATGCGCCAGTACACCGGTTTCGGCAATCCGGCCGACACCAACAAGCGCTTCAAGTACCTGATCGCCAACGGGCAGACCGGGTTGAACGTCGCCTTCGACCTGCCGACGCAGTGCGGACTCGACTCTGACGATCCGCTCGCATACGGCGAGGTGGGCCGCGTCGGCATGGCGGTCGACACGCTGCGCGACTTCGAGACCGCGTTCGACGGCGTCGACCTCGACGCAATCACGGTTTCGCTCACGGTGAACGGCGCCGCGCCGCAGCTGATCGCCATGTATCTGGCAATGGCGGAAAAGCGCGGCTACGACGTCGCCCAGCTGCGCGGCACCGCGCAGAACGACATCCTCAAGGAGTTCATCGGGCGCGGCACCTGGATCTACCCGGTCGAGCCCTCGGTGCGCCTGGTCGGCGACACCATCGAGTACTGCGCGCATCATGCGCCCAAGTACAGCCCGGTGTCGGTGTGCGGCTACCACATCCGCGAGTCGGGCGCGAATCCGGCGCAGGAGATGGCCTACGCGTTCTGCATCGCCAAGGCCTACGCCGACGAGGCGATGCGGCGCGGCCTCGACATCGACGCATTTGCCGGGCGGCTGTCGTTCAACTTCAACGTGTTCGGCAGCCTCTTCGAGCAGGTGGCGAAATTCCGCGCCGGGCGCGGACTGTGGGCGAAGATCGTCAAGGAGCAGTACGGCTCGCAGAAGCCGTCTTCCGCCTGGTTGCGCATGATCGCCGGCGGCGGCGGCGGCGGCCTGACCTTCGAGCAGCCCGAGGTGAACATCGTGCGCGGCGCGTACTACGCGCTGATCGCGGCCCTGTCGGGTGCGCAGACCATGGCGTTGTGCTGCTACGACGAGGCCTACACCATTCCGACCGAATACGCGCAGCGCATCTCGCTGCGCACCATGCAGCTGCTCATCGAGGAGATGGGGCTGGCCGACACCGTCGATCCGCTCGGCGGCGCCTGGTACGTCGAGACGCTGACCAACCAGATGCGCAGCAAGATGGAGGCGATCATGGCGGAGGTCGACGCCGCGGGCGGCATCAAGCAGCTCGTCGCCGAGGGCGCGATCCAGGCCAAGGTATCGGCGCAGGCCTACCAGACGCAGCGCGCGATCGAATCGGGTGAGTTCCGCAAGGTCGGCGTCAACTGTTACCGTGTCGAGCAGACCGAAGAGCTCGAGGTGCAAATGCACCCGTACAACGAGGCTGATACGCGGCGCCAGGTCGAAGCGCTCGAGCGCGTGCGCGGCGAGCGGGACGCGGCGCGCGTGCGCACCACGCTCGCTGCGGTGCGGGCGGCGGCGCAGGCCGAGCAGAACGTGATGCCCGCGGTGGTCGAGGCGGTCAAGGCGTACGCGAGCGTCGGCGAGATCACACAGGAACTCGTGGCGGTCTACGGCCGCTACCGCGAGCCGGTCCGATTTTAGGGGCCCCGACGCCAATGACGATCGAACGCTACTGCGCCCCCAGAACCCTCGACGAAGCGCTCGAAATCCTTCGCGCGGGGCCGGTCAGCCCGTTCGCGGGCGGCACCGACCTCATGCCGCAGTCGCAGGCCGGACGCGTCAGGCTGGCGCCGGTGCTGATGAACCTGCGGCGCATCGAGGGGATGGGCGGCATTGCCGAGAACGACGGGGTGGTGCGAATCGGCGCGCTCACGACGATGACGCAGCTGATGGACAGTGCAGTGGTGCGCGAGCGGCTGAACATCCTGTGGCAGGCCTGCGACCACTTCGCGAGCGACCAACTGCGCAACGCTGGAACGCTCGGCGGCAACATCTGCAATGCGTCACCCGCAGGGGATACGCTCGTGCCGCTGCTCGTGCTCGATGCACGGGTCGAGCTCGCGCAGAAGCCGAACGGCAGGATCGAGACGCGCAAGCTCCCGCTCGCCGAGTTCCTGCTCGGCCCCGGTCGCACAACGCGCGCGCCGCAGGAGTTGCTCAGCGCGATCGAGATTCCGCTTCCGGCCGAAGGTTTTTACGGCGCGTTCTTCAAGCTCGGGACGCGCCCGGCGCTCGACATTTCGGCGATCTCGATCGGTCTGGGCGCGCTGCACGATGACGGCTGCCTGCGCTCGGTGCGCATCGCTTTCGGCGCGGTGGCGCCGACCGCGATCCGCGCGGCACGCGCGGAGGCGGAACTCGAAGGCCGCCTGCTCGACCAGGACGTAATCGACGCGGCCGTGCAGGCGGCCGATACCGAGATTCACCCGATTTCCGACCTGCGCGCCTCAGGCTGGTATCGGCGCGAGATGGTGTGCAACATGCTGCGAAGGATGCTCGAAGATGCCCGCTCGCATTGACATCGCGTTTCGACTCAACGGCGTCGGCAAGCGCGCGAGCGTCGCGCCGGAAACGAGCGCGCTCGAGATGCTGCGCGAGGTGATCGGCCTGACGGGCACCAAATACGGCTGCGGCGAGGGCGAGTGCGGCGCCTGCACGATTCTGGTCGATGGCGTGACGATCAATGCCTGTCTCATGTTCGCGGCGGACTGCGACGGGCGCGACGTGATGACCATCGAGGGCGTCAACGCGACACCGCGCGGTGAGGCGCTGCGCCGCGCCTTCGTCGAGCACGGCGCCGTGCAGTGCGGCTTCTGTACCCCGGGCATCATGGTGCAGGCCTGGCATCTGCTGGAAAGCAATCCGCATGCCGACCAGGCCACAATTCAGCGTGGCATCGAAGGCAATCTGTGCCGCTGCACCGGGTACAAGAAGATCATCGAGGCGGTCGCCGCTGCGGAAGCGGTAGAAAGGGGTCAGACCCCTGTGGAACAGTCGCGGGAGGTGCAACGTGGCTGAGCTGCGAGCGAAGACTTCTCCACAGGGGTCTGACCCCGCCCGAGGCTCGCTCATCGGCAAGCGCATCCCGAAGATGGACGCGCCGGACAAGGCGAGCGGCCGCACGCGCTACATCCACGACATCAACCTGCCGGGGCAGCTGCACGCGAAGATCCTGCGCTCGAGTGAGCGGCACGCGAAGATCGTCTCGATCGATACGCGCGCGGCGAAGGCGTTGCCGGGCGTGCATGCGGTGATCACCGCGGCCGATGTGCCCTGGCAGCGTCCGATCGGCGTGGCGAAGGACCATCTGCCGCTCAAGACCGACCGGGTACGCAGCCTGCGCGACGAGATCGCGGCAGTCGCGGCCGACTCGGTGGAGATTGCGGAGGAGGCGCTCGGGCTGATCCGCGTGGATTACGCACCGCTGCCGGTGCTGACCGACCCGGTGGCCGCGCTCGCGCCGGATGCGCCGCGCATCCACCCCGCGCCGCAAGGCGCCGACGGCGGACCGAGCCTCAAGCCCGGGCTGCCGGTGGCGTACACCGGCAAGCCCGACAACGTCGCCATGGTCATGGAGTACGCGCAGGGCGACGTCGCCGCGGGCGAGGCTGGTTCGGCTCTGGTCGTCGAGGACGTGTTTCGCCTGCACTACGTCACGCACTGCTGCCTGGGCGTCTCGGGCGTGATCGCGGAATTCGATCCGAGCGGCAACCTGCTGCTGTACTCGAACACCCAGGTGCCGTTCCTGCACAAGCGCGAATTCGCCGAACTGCTCGACATCGATCCGGGGCGTGTGCGCATCATCCAGCCGCCGATCGGCGGCGGCTTCGGCTCCAAGCTCGACATCTACCCCTTCGAGCCGATCGCGATCTTTCTCGCCAAGATCACCGGCCGGCCGGTGAAGCTCGTGTTCACGCGCGAGGAGGAGTTTCTCGCCTCGCCGACGCGCCAGCCGGTGCTGCTCAAGCTGCGCTCGGGCTGCACCAAGGACGGCGTGCTCACCTTTCGCGAGGTCGAGACGCTGCACGACAACGGCGCCTACACCTCCTGGGGCGCGACCACGCCGTTTGTCATGATGCAGACGGTGTCCTCGCTCTACCGCGTGCCGCACTGCCGCTACCGCACGCGCGCCGTGTACACCAACAACCCCTACGCGGGATCGTTTCGCGGCTACGGCAACCTGCAGGCGACCTTCGCGGTCGAGGCGCACATGGACCGGCTGGCGGAAGCGCTCGGCATCGACCCGCTCGAGTTCCGCCTGAAGAATGCGCAGGATCCGGGTGAGGTCACACCGCAGGGCATGCACTTCAAGACCTGCGGCCTGAAGGACTGCCTGCGCACTGCCGCCGAACGCGGCGATTTCCTGCGCAAGCATGCGGCGAATCGCGCACGCTGGTCGGACGGCGATCCGGTGAAGCGCGGCGTCGGCATGGCCTCGATGCTGCACGTTGGCGGTGGCGCGAAGATCTACCCCTCCGACGGCTGCGGCACGATTTTGAAGATCGACGACTTTGCCCACGTCACGCTGATCACCGGCGCGTCCGAGATCGGGCAGGGCTCGGAGACGGTGCTCGCGCAGCTGGTCTGCGAAGAGCTCGGCCTGCCGCTCTCGGCGGTGACAGTCGTCAATAACGATACCGACATCACGCCCTGGGACGTCGGCGTGCACGCCTCGCGTACCACCTTCATCGCCGGCAATTCCGCCATCGGTGCGGCGAGAAAGGCGAAAGACAAGATTCTCGCCCTGGCGAGCAGCAAGTGCGGCGATGCGGCCGAGGCGCTCGATCTCGCCGAAGGGTGCGTGGTGAAGAAGGCAACCGGCGAGCGGGTTTTCGAGCTCGCCAAGCTCATTCGCTCGTTGCATTTCTCGGACAAGGCCGAACTGGTGATGACCACGCATTATTACGAGCCGCCGAGCGTGCACCAGGACAAGCAGTTCAAGGGTGACGTCTCGGCGGCCTACGCCTGGGCGACGCAGGTCTGCGAGGTCGAGGTCGACACGCGCACCGGGATCGTGCGGCTCGTCAAGGTCACCGGTGCGCACGATGTCGGCCGCGTGCTCAACCGGCTCGGCATCGAAGGGCAGATCGAGGGCGGCATCGTCATGGGCCAGGGCTACGCGCTCACCGAGAACCTGATGGTCGAGGACGGATGGGTGCGCAACCCGAACTTCCGCGACTACAAGCTCGTCACCGCACCCGAGATCCCGGAAATCGACGTCTCCTTCATCGAGACGATGGACGGCGAAGGGCCGCAGGGCGCGAAGGGCGTCGGCGAAGCGCCGGCGATCTGCATTGCCGCGGCCGTGGCGAACGCGATCTACAACGCGACTGGCGTGCGCCTGACGTCGCTGCCGTTCACGCCGGAGCGGGTCTACCGCGCGCTGCACGGCGCGGCGCAGCCGCTCGAATGGAACGTGCCGCAATGACGAGGTCAAGTCGGGGTCAGACCCCAAGACGCCGCACCGTCCTGTCGATGGAGCAGGCGCTGGCGCTGCCGTACGCGACGCTGCGCTTCGTGCACCTCGGCTGGCGGGTGATCCGGCTCGAGGCGCTCGGCGCGGGCAAGGGGCTGCCAGGCGACCCGAACCGATACATCGGCGCACAGACCGGGTCCGAGGCGGAGGGCGGTGGCGAGCGCCGCACCTACTTCGTCGCGCCGAATGTCGGCAAGGAGGCGATTGCGCTCAATCTCAAGTCGAGCGAAGGACGCGCGGTGCTACAGCGCCTGATCCAGGCGCTAAACGTCGACGTGTTCTGCTGCAACACGGTGCCCGAACGCTACGCTCCGCTCGGCATCGACTACGCAACGCTCTCGGCGGCCAAGCCGGATCTGATCTGGGCCGGCATCTCCGCGATGGGACCCGATTTCCCGGGCGTGCCAGGCTACGACCCGGTGATCCAGGCGCTGGCGGGCTACATGGAGCTGACCGGTGATCCGGCCGGACCGCCGACGCTGTGCGGCATCCCGCTGGTCGACCTGAAAGCCGGCGACGAGGTCTACGCGAACGTCCTGCTCGCCCTCGCCGAGCGCGCCGAAACGGGCGCCGGCCGGGAGATCCACGTTTCGATGCTGCAGGCGGCGGCGTCCTGGCTGATCACCACGCTGCCTCTGCTCGATTTCGACTGCGAGCCCTGGGAAGTGACCCGGGCGGGCAACGAGCACCGCAAGTTCGTGCCGACCAATGTCTATCCGACCCGGGACGGTTATCTCTACATGGCGATCGGCAGCGACGTGCAGTGGCAGCGGCTGACGGCGAGCGAGCGCTTCCGCTCGCTCGCTCGCGACGAGCGTCGCACCAACGACGGCCGTACGCGCGAGCGCGTCGCGCTGAAGCGCGAAATCGGCGAGATCACTGCACGCCACGCCGCTGCCGAGCTCGAGGACGATCTGCGTGCCGCAACGATCGCGCACGCACGCATCCACGACATCCGGGCGGTGGCGGCGCTCGATGCGCTGGCCGGGCGGCTGACGCACACGCACACGCCGCAGGGCAAGGCGATCCGCATGCAGCCGATGCCGGTCGATCTGCCCGGCGCGCCGCGCGCGTTCGCGTTCGCCCCGCGTTACGGCGAGCACACGCAGGCCGTACTGCGCGAGGCGGGATACGGCGCATCCGAATGCGCCGCGCTCGTGGCGGGCGGCGCGATCCCGGGTTGAGCGCGGCGCGAGGACGGGCCGAGGGGTGCAGGCGGCAGCACTGTTCGCGAGCGGCTTCCGGCCCTTCTTCCTGCTGGGTGCCGTCTACGGCCCGCTCGTAGTCGGCGCCTGGTTTGCGCCGCAGAGCGGGCCTCTGGCGCTACTGCTGCCGGCGGCACCCGCGGCGCTCGTTCACGCCCACGAGCTGCTGTTCGGATTCTCAGTCGCGATCGTGTGCGGCGTGCTGCTCACTGCGCTGCCGAGCTGGTCGGGCGCGCAGGAGCTGCGCGGGGCGCGTCTGGCTGCGCTGGCCGCGCTTTGGCTTGCCGGGCGGGCAGCGATCTGGTGGGCCCATGCGCTGCCGGGCCCGCTGGTCGCCGTGCTCGACTGCGCGCTGATCCCGGTGCTCGGCCTGCTGCTAGCGCCGGCGATGCGCGGTGCGCGCAAGCGGCTCTTTGTGTGGACCCTGCCGCCGCTCATCGGGCTGGCGCTCGCCAATGCGCTGTATCACCTCGCGATGGAGTTGGGGCTGGACGACGGTGCGCGCTGGTCGATCCGCTTCGGACTCTATGCGCTCGCCTTCCTGTACTCGCTGTATGGCGGGCTGCTCACGCCGGCCTTCACGCGCACCTTTTTGCGCGGTCGGGGCGAGCCGGCGGCCGCGATTCACGTGCCCCTCGAGTACCTGACCGCGGCTTCCATGGTCGTGCTCGCGGCGGCCGATCTCATGCGCCTGCCGGGCGCAGTCGTCGCCGCCGCTGCGGGGGTTGCGGTCGTCCTGCACGTGGCGCGATGCCTGCGCTGGCGTGGCTGGCGCACGGCCGGCGAGCCGCTGCTTTGGACGCTACACCTCGGCTATCTGTGGTTTATCGCCGCGCTCGCGTTGCGCGCACTCGCGGAGCTGGTGCCGCTGGTGCCGCGCGATGCCTGGATTCACGCCTTCACGGTGGGTGCGCTCGGGTTGACGATGACCGGGTTGATGACGCGCGTCGTTCTGCGGCATACGGGCAGGGCGCTCTTAGTCGGCGCGTGGATGATCCTTGCCTTCGCCGCGATGTTCGCGGCGGCGCTGCTCCGGCTCTCCGTCCCACTCGCGGGCGCGGGTGCCTGGGCGATTACCGCATCGGCCGCGTTATGGGCGGTCGCGTTCCTGCTTTACCTGCTGCGCTACGGCCTGCTGCTGCTGCGGCCAAGCCTGCCGCGCGCGGGCGCGGCACCGTGAACGCCACGCTGCCGCGGGTGCACCCGACAGTGGTGCATATGCTGGCAGAGGCGGCCGCGCGGCGCGGGCAGGCGCCGGCGCTGGTCTGCGGTGGGCAGCGCCTCGATTACGACGGCTACGTCACGGCGGTCGCTGCGTTTGCTGCCGAGCTCGAGACCCGAGGCGCGCGCGGGGCGCGCGTCGCGACGCTGCTACCGAATTCGATCGATGCCTGTATCGCGGCCTTTGCGGTGCTCGCGGCCGGGGCGCAGCACGTGCCGCTCAATCCGCTCTACACGCAGCGCGAGCTGACGCAGATTCTCGAAGACGCGTCACCCGCCGTGCTTGTGATCGACGAAGGATTGCTCGACGCGGGCGCGCCGGCCGCGGCGGCAGCCGGCGTGCCGCATCGCGTGATCCTCGGGCGCGCGACGCGGCGGCTCGATGTGCCGGCGCGGCGCTCGACAATACCCTCGATGCCGCACCCGGGGCAGCTCGCCCTGCTCCAGTACACCGGCGGTACGACGGGACGTCCGAAGGGCGTGAACCTCACGCATGCCGCCATCGCGGTCAACGTTTCGCAGCGCGAGGGTCTGCTGCCGACGCGCCCGGATGTCGAGCGCGTCCTCTGCGTGATGCCGCTGTTTCATTCCTATGCGATGGCGATGGGTCTGTTCCTGGCCGCCTACTGTCGCGGCTGCTTGGTGGTGCTGGAGCGCTACCAGCCCGAACGGCTGCTCGAGACGATTGCCGGTGAACGCATCACCATTTTCCCGGGCAGCCCGACGCTGTTCGTCGGCCTGATGGCGCACGCCGATTTCGCACGCAGCGACTGGTCGAGCGTGCACACCTGCTACTCGGGTGCGGCGCCGCTCGCCGAAGAGACCCTGCGCCGCTGGTGCAGGGTGGTGCCGGCGCCGGTCTACGAAGGCTACGGTCAGACCGAGGCGGGCCCGGTGCTGTCGTTCAATCCGGTCGGCGGCCCGATCAAGCCGGGCTCGGTCGGCGTCCCGGTCGCCGACACGGTCCTCGAGGTCGTCGATGTAGAGACCGGCACGCGCGTGCTGCCCGCCGGCGAGCGCGGCGAAATCCGCGCGCACGGACCGCAGCTGATGCAGGGCTACCGCAACCGGCCCGAGGAAACGGCGCAGGCGCTGCGCGACGGCTGGCTGTATACCGGCGACATCGGGGAGTTCGACGCCGACGGCTACCTCTACGTGCGCGACCGCAAGAAGGACATGGTGATCGTGGGCGGCTATAACGTCTATCCGCGCGAGGTCGAGGAAGTGCTCTGCACGCACCCGGCGATCGCCGAAGCTGCGGTGGTCGGCGCCCCCGATGCCTATCGCGGTGAAATCCTGCGGGCTTACGCAGTGCTGCGTGCCGGCGCGACGGCAACCGCCGCGGACCTGCTCGCCCACTGCGCGGCCAACCTGGCGAAATACAAGGTGCCCGCGACGCTCGAGCTGCTCGCCGCGCTGCCCAAGACCTCGGTGAGCAAGACCGACAAGCAGGCGCTACGCGCTCGAGCGCGCGGCGCGGCGTGAACGGCTCAGCGCTTGAGCACCTCGCCGACCAGCGCTGCTGCCTTGAGCAGCTCTTCGTCCGAATTGAGGATGTCCGGGCACAGGCGCAGCCGGTCGCCGCGCGCGTCGGCCGTCACGCCCTGCGCGGCGAGTGCCTCGACCAGCCGGCTCGCCTCGGGGTGCACGATGCTGACGAAGGCGCCGTAGTCCTCGCTCACCCCTTCCACGGTCACCCGCGCGACGCGAAACAGCGCGTCGGCGAGCAGGCTCTTCTGGCGCAGGTTGTACTCGCGCAGTCGCTCGACGCCGATGGCGAGCGCGAGCTCGAGGCCGGCGCGCGCCTGCGCGTAGGTCAGCACGGGCGGCGTGGATTCGAGCCAGGCGTTGCCGCCGGGGCCGAACTCCGGAGGTTCCGGGCGCAGGTAGGCGAACGGCTCGCGCTTCGCGAACCATCCCGTGTCGAGCGTGCGCAGCGTTTCGGCGAGGCCGGGGCGCACGTACAGCCAGCAGGCGCCGGGCCCGCCGCGCAGATACTTGTACGAACCGCCAATGGCGAAATCGACGTCGAGTTCGCGCAGGTCGAGCGGCAGTACGCCCGCGTGATGGTAGACGTCGAGCAGCACCAGCGCGCCGGCAGCGTGCGCGTCGCGCACCAGGCGCCGCAGGCCGGGCACCCGGTCGCCCGTGCGGAACATCACGCTCGAGAGGACGATCAGCTCCGCCTGCTCGACCGCGAGCTCGCGCCAGGGCGTGACGCGTAGCGCGATGCGTCCGCGCTTGCGGTAATTGCGCAGGATGAAATCGATCGAATCGAATTCGCCGTCGCTGGTTGCGACCCGCGGCTCGCCCGAGAGCGCATTGAGCACCGCGCGCAAGCCCTGGCCGGCGCTCGTCTTCGGCACGATGCAATCGGCACGCGGCGCGCCGACCAGCCGCGCGACGAGTGCGCGAAACTGCTCGCGCTCGGCGAGCCACCCGTCCCAAGCATCACCCAGATCGCGGTACCAGGCGTCGAGCGAGGCGCGCACGTCCTCGGCCGCGCGGTCGGGCGGGCGACCGATCGAGTGGTTGGCGAGGTAAATGTCCTTGCGCGCCCGCACGCGCGAGAACAGTGGCCACAGGTGCTGGCGCAGGCCTTCGGCTTCGAGCGGCCCGCGGCCGAGCGCGCCGACCGCGCGATCGATTTCACTGCCTTTCGTTTCCATCTCCGCCATCCGGCGCATCCGCGAACTGCCTGCAGGCGATGTTAGCCGAGCGGCGCAGCCGGGGGCAACGCGCAGGTCCTATAATCGCGCCTCGTCATGGGAGGTCAGCGATGCTCAAGCTCTGCGGTTTCCACGTCAGCAATTACCACAACAAGGTGCGCATCGCGCTGCTCGAGAAGGGCATTGCCTTCGAGGAAGACGCGACCATCCGGCCCTCCCAGAAGGAGGCATGGCTGACGCGCTCGCCGATGGGCAAAGTGCCGATCCTGGAGGTCGACGGCACGACGCTCACCGAGTCGCAGGTCATCTGCGAATACCTCGAGGACGCGTACCCCGAAAAGCCGCTCTTGCCGAAGGATGCGCTGGCGCGCGCCAAGGTGCGCGAGCTTGCCACGCACATCGAGTGGCACATGGAAATGGTGGTGCGGCGTCTCTATACGCAGGCCTTCTTCGGCGGCACGGTGAGCGACGAGGTGAAGCAGGCGGTCGACAAGGACATCACGCGCGGCGTACGCACCCTGAAAGCGCTCGCCAAGTTCGAGCCGTTCATCGCCGGCAAGGAGCTGACCCTGGCCGACTGCGCGGCGTTCGTGCATCTGCCGCTGGTGTCGCTGTCGACCAAGCTGGTGCTGGGTCGCGACGCGCTGGAGAGCGTTCCCCAGGTCAAGGACTACCTCAAGGGACTGCGTGCGCGGCCGGCGTTTGCGCAGGTCGACGAGGACCGTAAAGCCGCCGCGGCGGCGATGGCGGCGGCGAAGAAGACCTGAGCCGAGCGGCTCAAAGGGCGAGCGGATCGCGCTCGCCGCGCAAGTCTTCCATGCGCGCGTGAATTGCCGGCGCGATGCGTTCGTGCGTCGGGATGTGGAAGCGTTCCGACCGAATGGCGTCGAGCACGGCGTCGGCGGCCTGCGCGGAGGCGATCCCGCCCCGTACATCCGGCATGGTTCAGTGCCTGTCCAGCCAGTCGGCCGCTTCGCGCCATAGCGTGTCGCGAAACGGCTCGCGGAAAAACCCGAAATGGCCGATGCGCTGCACGCCGACCTCCTGGGGCGACACGCGCCGGATTTCGCCGCGCGCCGAGGGGTAAAGCCTGAGCAAGGCCTCGACCGCCGCCTGCGGTGCATAGCGATCGTCGGTCGGCGCAACCACGCGCAGCGGCGCACGGACGCGCACGAAATCGGCGTGGGCGTTGAGTGCGCCGACGACGTACTCGGGGTGGCGGCACCAGCGCACCCATTCCAGCGCGACACCTGCGGGCAGGTCCTCGCCCATGCCGATACGCGAGGCGGCGGCGTAGCCGTGCAGGCGGGTGATCGCAGGAATGAACGCATGCGTGAACGCCCACATCCCCACGCGCTGTGCGCCGCGCCAGTGACGCCAGTAGCCGCTCTGCGAGCCGACTGCGAGCACGGCGGCGATGCGCTCGCGCTGCGGCAGCAAGCCGACGATCTG
>Ga0209536_100000312_pt1 | contig 77091 bp, 62 predicted proteins | sample DeeMarSeWOR28_12_FD_187461 | JGI IMG/M metagenome (GOLD analysis project Ga0209536, IMG submission 187461) | Marine sediment microbial communities from White Oak River estuary, North Carolina - WOR-2-8_12 (SPAdes) (version 2) | ecosystem: Environmental > Aquatic > Marine > Intertidal zone >...
CGCTCGAAGAGCTCGATGAAGTCCTCGCTGTCTTGATAGAAGGGCAGCACGAGCTTGAGGCATACGCGTTGCGAGAAGCCGCTGCGCCCCACGCGGATTGCCTCGAAGGTCTCGGCCATGCCGCCCACGCCCAACCGGCGGATGGGCCGGTATGGGCCAAAGATGCGCCCTAAAGGGTCGCTGGCTCTCTTTTCGAAGTCTTCTTTGGCCATGAAGCGGAGGGGTTGCTGGGGCAGACAGCCTGCAGTGTAGTTGAGCCACTGCTGTACTCAAAGCGGCAAAGGCCGCAGTCATCGCATGGGTCTGGGCCTTGTGTTCTACTTCGCGGGGCAGGTAGCGCTCGGCTTGACCTCGAAATCGTCGAGATAGATCCTGGTAGGCGGATCGATCAACTCAGCGGCGGGCAGGTCGAAGATGTCGCCCACCCTGAACTGCACGCGGAACCAACGATCGGACCATTCAGGCGGCAAGCAGATCTCGTGCCGAGTCCAATCCGCTCCAGGAAGCAGGTCCCGCGGGTCGGACGCGGCCCGCCCAACAACGCTCCGGACGGGTAGAACGGGCGGCGTCCCGGAACCCAACGGATCGGGGTCCGCGTAATCATACCAGACGACCAACGCCGGTCCCTTCGCGCCTTCGGATGGTGGAACGAGAACCCAAGTCTCGTACAAGATCAAAGAGTTGGCATTCTTATACCCAAGCTCGAGGACACCGTTTCCATTGCGGGCAAGCTCGGAGTCCTCCCGCATCTCGACCCATTCGTCCGTGCTGGTCGTCGTCACACCCATGGTTCGGTTCGGAGCGGACTCAAAACCGGGATCGAACAGGGTGGTGAACTCTCCGCAGTTCGGGTCGGACACGATCTCGACGTCGTCCACGATCAGCTCCGCCGTCTGCGGGGGACTGTTGAGAAGGATCGAGAACCCGAGCTCGACGACGTTGCCGTGCGTCCATGGGGGAAGACAATAGACGAAGTTGGTGTCGCCTCCATTTCCGACGAAGTCCTCCACGGCCCGGCGGATGACTCCGGGGGCATCATACGTTCCAATCTCCGCATGAAAACGATTGCCAGTCGTACCCTTCCACCAAAACCGGAGTGCCGGCGACGGAAGCGTCTCCTTGAGCGGAACGGACAGCTGGGTCGACATACCCACCTCGCCCGATGAGACGGCTTCTCGGTAGATCCGGGCCCCGCTCGTGTTGCTTCGGCCGCCGTCTGGATCGAACCACGCCTGCACGGCTTCCGTGTCTTCTCCACCGGTCTCCTCATCGATGAATACCCAACCCCCCTCGCTCTCCTCCGCCTCGCCATTGAGAACCTCCCCCACCGGGGGACATTCGTTCTGGTTCGCAGGGACAATGACCAGCCGGTCAACCTTGATCTCGCCCACGGGGTCCGTGAAGCACGCGGGTTGCTGGTCCACGGCTCCGACCTGGAACTTGACCTCCCCGCCGTACGCCGCATCTCCAAGGCAGATTCGCTTCGTTACCCATTCGCCTGCCTCCCCTCCTGCGAGCTCCCCGGTACTTGGAAGCGTTCTCCACACGTCATTGTAGCCAACACCGAGGCCATACACATTCTCCGCTTGGTAGGTCACCTCGGCGATCAGGGCTTGGGCCGCCCCGTACGGTGGCATCTCGACCGTCTGACTGACCGCCCCACCGTTGCAGACGACGCTGGCGCGCAAGAAGGCAATTCCAGGGTCTTTGTCCGTGCGCGTTCTCGGCTCGTTTGGGTCGACGACTGCGCCGTTGGTCTGGGACCACGCCAGGTCATCGTCAAAACCGGGGCTACGAAGGACCCCCACCCAGACGCAAGGATTGCCGCCGTAGCCTGGCGCGCAGACGCAGGACGGCGGTTCCAGCTCGGTATCGCAGACCTCGTGGGCCTGGGGTTCGCATGGAACCTCGCACTTCGGATCCGGGTCTGGGGTGTCGTCCGCGATGCATTGCCCGTCGGCCTCAAGCCACCCCGGCGCGCAGACAGGAAGGCCGCAGCCCGTTGCCGCCACGATGGGAAACGCCGCCATCGCGAAGATGGGTCGCATTGCGGCCTAGGTTGGCCGTGATTGCTTTGTCTCGCAACACGAGTGAGCAAACCCCTCGTTTTCAAATAGAACTTCCTACACGAGGATGGCGCCAACAATTACGTATGGACGAGCCGTGGGATCAATGGTGGACTCGCCGACAAACCGTAGTTCGACCCTCCGGAGCGCGGGATCGCCTTATGAAACGACGAGCAACTCTGCGCATCGCGTTGCTAGCTCTCATTCCGTTGTGCGTGCTTCCGCTCTACGGGCAGACTTCATGCAATCGAAACTGTCCTCCGACCCCCAACCCTTGCGAGCGCTCGGTCGGGAGGGACAGCAGCACGGGGCTCTGCCGATATGATCCGGCGGACGGCGCTCCCTGCAACTACAGCGCGGAGGGAGACGGCATATGCCGCAACCGCAAGTGCGAGTCCGCTGAGTGCCAAGGTGTCGACTTTTTTCAGGGTTGCGATGCGCCGCTTAGCGGAGGCTTCGAGGGAGCATGCATTTCGGACTTCTGCGCTTCGGTGGTTCCGATCGACGAGTGCGTCAAGGAGGGGATCGGCCGTATCAATTGTTGTTCGCAGTGGGGCTGCGCCAATGGCCAGTCTCCATTGGGGTGCGCGCAAACCATGGACGGCATGCCTTGCGATCCGAGCAATCTCGAGGCGCCCGGTATCGACGGCCAGAAAGGCCATTGTGTCGGTGCCGTCTGCGTGCCCAATCCGGGCGAGGCCTGTGAAGAAGTCTTCTGCGCACCGAGCGCCAACCCTTGCAAACGAAACGACCTACTGCTCTCGGACCCGGAATGCCCTTGTCAAGAGTGGGCAGTCGACGGTCGACCCCCATGCCCTACTGGGGTCTGTTTGCCTGGTGGGACTTGTTCCTACTTTAACGCTCCGTGTGACGCCGATTGCACCGACGGCAACCCTTGTACACGTGACTTCTGCGATGCGACGACCGCAGTGAACGGGAGTTGCGGTCCTTCCGACTTGGATTGCTGCGTGCACGTGCTGGACGCTCCGGGTACCCCTTGTGAGCTTCCTCAGAGCCCAGGGCAATGGGGATGGTGCAACGACAAGGGGATCTGCAAATCGGGACGTGTTCGAAACGACATCAGCATGGGATGCATGGAGAGCCTGACCGACCCGTCGGTTTGGCACATGCCTTGGGAGCTCGAGATCGTACTGACGGGTCGCGATCGGGTTCCGGGGGGCATCCCCAATACGATGACGCTGGGTGGAACGGTTCTTTTGACCGAGGAATACCTCGACATGCTGCAAACGATCGAGCCAGGGGGCTTCGACAAGGTCGATGTGCGCGAGCTGCAAGCCACTGCGGTCATTCGCTCGGGAGCCAGCGGCAGCGATGTAACCCTGGTGAGCCAGTCGATTCCATACACGTGTGCGCTCGGCAACTCGATCCCGTGCGATCCAGCCAACGACTTGGCTGGCATTGCTGGGCATCGAGGTAACACGGACTGCACGCCGATCGGCTCCTGGAATACCTGCGGTCGATTCGTCGACCTGCCCACCAGCAGTGACTGTGACACAGAAGGGGTGTGCAGCATCGTCGACGATTGGCGGAACATAAAACAAACTCAGTGCACGAACAACGGCTTCTGTGTGACGGGCCGACTCGGTCTGCAATTGGAGGAACAGGCCACGACCTATCTGCCTTACCGCAAGGGCAAGGTCACGCTGGGCTGGGACGACAAGAACACGGGCGCGACGGTTCAGTTGGGCGGTCCAAACGATGGCACTTGGATTCTGCCCGCGCCCGTCTACTCCAATCCGCCCGGGCCCAACGGGCTCCGGCTGATCTTCTCCAACAGCATGAGCGGCCAGAACGAGGACGTCGCGTTCGAGTGTACGATGGGCGTCGATAGCCAGGGCCGTCATGGAGTCTACAGTGCGGACCCGCTGTCGAGCCCAACTCCCGACTACACGGCAGAAGGGAATAACGAGGTCTTACTGAGCACGCTGTACATCTTTTCAACCGGCCATATGGCAGACTCGATACGCAGTTCGTTCGATCAAGACGTCTGTCTTCACGTCGATTCGGAAGCCACGATGCTGACACCAAGTCCGCTATGTGACATTGACGACACGGGAGCGTCGCATGCTTTCCAGTTCCGCTACGACAGTTCTTGTTCGTTCGGCATCGATCGAATGCAGAATCTCTCGATCGATCCCGGGGGGAATTTCGGCCTCAATACGGCGTCACCTAGCTATTTCGGAGGGAGCCTGCTCATGCTTCCGGGACACAGTCCTGCTCCTGCGTCTGGAGTTGCCCGGGACGACATGGCTTGCACCACCACCGCAGGGTGGGGGGCGCGTCTGCAGCCGATCGACCTGCCCAACGGCGGTACCTGCGACGAAAGCAACGAGCCCTGCAGCCTCGGCTGTGACTCTGTGGGCTGCTTCCAATACTGCTTCGGGGACGGAGTCGAGTGTGAGATGAGCTGTCCAGGCGGTAGCTGCACGCAGCTTTGCGAGCTCGGCGCGACCTGTACGATCTCGTGTTCCGAAGGCTGCTACCAGTATTGCGACGACCAGTCCACCTGCTCGACGACGTGTGGCAACGGGACTGGGGCCGACTGCACCGCTCTCTGCAGCGGCTCCATCTGTTCCGACCCGGGGCAGTGCAACACCAACGAATGCGATCCATTCAGCTCGTGCGTCACCACACCAGTCGCCGATGGAATCGACTGCACGGTCAGTGGCATCGCGCCAGGATCGTGCGACGACGGGCTGTGCTGCAACTTCGACCTTGGTATTTGCACCTACGGTTACGACGGTTACGTCAATTCGCTCGGTGACGGCAGCTTTGGCTCGATTCTGCTGAACGGTGGTGGCGCTTGCTGCTTCGAGACACCCTACGAGGCTGGAATCAGCTACCCCAATCTCTACGTCGACCCAGCATTTTGCGATAGCTACATGGAGTACGTGAACCCCCCCACTGATACACGCCTTCGATTGGAGTTCGTGACGGGTGGTGGTGCCTGTTGTTTCAATACAGAGGTCGAGGTGCTAGCTGCCTATCCGACCCGCGAAATCTGCGATGGTCGAAGTTCTTTCTAAGATTCAGCCAGCTGCCGCAGCTTCCAAGGTGCGCGTACATGTGCGCGCGCAGAACCTTTAGAGGTTTCGTTCTGCCGCAAGCCAGTCGTCGAGCTCGTGATTTGGGGCGAAGGCGCGCCGCTCGGCGAGGAAGTACGCGGCTATGGCAACGCGCTCAGCCCGCTCTTGTGCGCTGAGCTCAGTGGTCCGCTTGGCGGCGGATCGCCTGGCGGGGGCCTTGGTAAGCCTTCCTTTGGATTCCGACCTGGATGCGGTCTTGGTCTTGTTGGTTCCCATGAGGGCAGATATCCGCATCGTCGGGATGGGCGCAAGTTTCTGACCGAGCGGCGCCCTGCGTTCCCGCGCCCAGGTTCCGCTGAGGACCTCAGCCGATGACTTTCAGGAACTCCTCATCGTCGATGACGACGGACGTTTCGATGGTGAGGAGGTCTGTCCACTGGTGAGACCATTTGCCCATCGCAACTGCATCGTCTGCCTCCACGAGGGAGTAGCCCGTGCGGTTGTTTGGACTGTGCCACCGGCCAAGCAACTTGATGCCTTTGGGTGGTTGCCCCCCGCCCTCGAGGAACCGTTTGATTGCCTCGTCTCTGTGCTCGGGCCGAATCGTGTACCTGGAAATGAACTTCATAGTCGATGCTCCTACGGCGCGGCCGCTGTGTGTCGAACCGAGATGATGCCAGGGCGACCAAAGCACATCAACGGTCCATCGATATCGAACAAGCCCATTCGCGACGAAGACCCCCAAGCGCAAAGACATGTCCCCATACCGAGACCCGCGATCGAGGTGGAGCGGCATCTGACCGAGGTTGACGGCGAGGGCCCTGGTGGAAGAAGGTGCACCTATGACCACCAAGAAAAAGCAGATGTCGCCCGTCGATTCGGCCTGGCTCCACATGGAGGACCCGACCAATCTGATGATGATCACGGGCGTCTCGCTACTCGATCGGCCGATCGACTTGGAACGGTTCCGCAAGACCCTCGAGGTGCGCCTGCTCACCTTGGATCGCTTCACCATGCGGGTCGTGGAACCGCGCGTACCTCTGGGCACGCCCCACTGGGAGGTCGATCCGAGCTTCGATCTCGACGCACACATTCATCGCGTGGCCCTGCCCGCGCCGGGCGACATGGCCGAGCTCCAGCGCCTCCTCAGCGATCTGGCCAGCACGCCGCTCGATTTCACGAAACCACTCTGGCACATCCATCTAGTGGAGAACGTGGCGGGCGGCGCGGCCATGGTCTTGCGTCTCCATCATTGCATCGGCGATGGCACGGCCATGAACGCGGTCCTATATCGACTGATGGACACCGAGCGAGATGCGCCCATCGGTCAGGTCGAAGAGCCCAAGCCGGAAAGGACGAAAGGGCGTGGCTTCGGTTCGAGCACGTTCAGCCCCGTTCGCTCCATCGGAAGCGCCATCCGATTCTTGGCGCACGAAGGCAGCGAAAGCCTGCGCCATCCCTCACGTGTCCTGGAGGGCGCAGAGGCCGCGGCCGAAGCGGCGAGCATCGTGGCGCGCGTGCTGGTGATGCCCCCCGACCCGGACACGCCATTCAAGGGTCCCCTCGGCGTGCAAAAGCGGGTCGCTTGGTCCACCAACATTGCTTTGGCAGACGTGAAAACCGTCACCAAAGCGCTCGGTACGAAGGTCAACGACGTCATGCTGAGCGCGGTAGCGGGCGGGCTGCGAGACTACCTCATCGGGCGCAATGCAGAAGTAAAGGACCTCGAGATCCGGGCCGTAGTTCCGGTGGACCTGCGCGCGCCCGACAGAGGAATCGAGCTTGGAAACAACTTTGGGCTGGTCTTTCTGGCACTCCCGTTGAGCATTGCCGATGCGGTCGAACGGCTTCGTGAGACCAAGAAGCGCATGGATGCGATCAAGCAGTCGATCGAGGCGGTCGCATTCTACAGCTTGCTCAACATATTTGGTGTGACGCCGCGACAGGTCGAGGCGCAAGCGCTGAATATCTTCGCATCCCGTGCGACCGCGGTCATGACGAACGTACGCGGACCAGGTCAGGCGCTCTACATTGCCGGCAGCAAGATTGAGAACATCATGGGATGGGTTCCCCAAGCGGGACGGCTGGGCCTAGGGGTCAGCATCTTCAGCTACGACGGCAAAGTCAGCGTCGGCGTGATCACCGACGCCGGGCTCGTGCCCGATCCCGAGCGGATCACCGCGAGGCTGCACGCCAGGTTCGAAGAATTGTTGGCCATCGCCACTGCTCGCGAAGCGCCCCGCGAATGAAGCAAGATTCATGAACAGACGGGAATTCGGGCGATGGATCTTGCAGACGGCGGCGCTGCTGGGACTCAATCGGGTGAGTCCCGGATTGCTTGGCGTACCGCTCGTCGGTTGCGGCTCGAGCGGCGGTTCGGCCCCTGGTGAAGGCGAGCACGGAGTCGTCATCGTGGGCAGCGGCTATGGGGCTGCAGTCGCCGCACTGCGGCTGACCGAGGCGGGCATTCCGGTGACGCTCTTCGAGAAGGGCCGCCTGTGGGATACGCCCGGCGAAGACGGGAAGATCTTCTGCCACCCCACGATGCCCGACGGGCGCGCGATGTGGTTCAAGGACGAAACCGAGGTGGTCGTGAAGTCCTTTGCCGGCTTCAACACGTCGATGCCGGTGCCGCGGAAGGCTGGCATTCTCGACGTGGTCGGGCCCGACACCATGCGCGTGTCGCTCGGCCGGGGCTTTGGCGGGGGCTCGCTCGTCAACCTCGCCGTGTACGTACAGCCAATCCGCGCGGTGCTCGCTCGGACCCTGCCCGCGCTAGACATGGACGAGATGTACGACGTCTATTATCCGCGTGCCCTCACGCACCTGCACGCATCGCAGGTGCCGGCGGACCTGATCGACGCGGACGTGTACCAGTACTCGCGTGTCGGCATCGCCCACGCCGCAGCGATCGGCATCGACACCGTGCGAGTGACCTCCGGCTACGACTACGAATACCTACGCAAGGAGATCGAGGGCAGCGTGCCTCCCTCCGCCAGCATCGGGGAGGGCGGTTACGGTAACAACTACGGCAAGCTCAGCCTCGACAAGACCTATCTCGCCGACGCGATGGGCACCGGGCTGCTCACGATCCACACGCTGCACGTGGTCACGCGCATCACCAAAGCCGACGGTGCTTATGTGGTCCATGCTCGCGAAATCGACATCGACGGGAACGTCCTGCAGGAGCGCGAGGTGCTCTGCTCGTCGCTGTTCCTCTGCGCTGGCACGATTGGGTCGACGGAGCTCTTGGTGCGGGCTCGCGAGCGAGGCGATCTGCCCGATCTGAATCAGGAAATCGGCACCGGTTGGGGCCCCAACAGCGACATCTTCGTGGCCCGGGACAACACCGAGGAGTACCCCACCGGCCCGGTCCAAGCGACGGTGCCGTCCTCCGCGTTCTATACGCGCGACCACGAGGGCAAGCACGTGTTCTCGATGATCATTCCCTTTGGTGTCGGCTTCGAGACGAGTATCTCGCTCAACATCGTGATGACCGAGAGCAACGAAGCGGGTCACTTCGTCTACGACAGCGATACGGATGCGGTGAACCTGGTCTGGCAGGCCGGCCAAAACGACCCCGCCGTGCAAAGCGCACGCTCGGTATTCGACCGCATGAACGACGCGACCGGCTCCGCGTACAATGAGACGCTGTTCGGCGGCCCCACGCTCGGCGACTCACATACCTACCATCCGCTGGGTGGCTGTCCGCTGGGGCGTGCCACCGACGACTACGGACGCATCCCGGATCACCCAGGCCTGTATGTCCTGGATGGCTCCCTGATTCCCATCGGCATCGGGGCCAACCCGTCGCTCACGATCGCGGCGCTTTCGGAGCGCTGCATCGAACGCATCATCGCCCGAGACTTCGGCTGAGCCTCGGCGTCTGCCGACCCATCCTCGGTGGTCTGTAGCGCCTTTGTTGCTTTTCAATCCGGCTCGAGGTGGATGGTGGCGTCCTCGACATGCAGCTCTTTGCGAAGCTTGCGCTCGATGGCGTCGGCGATGTCGTGAGCCTCTGATGTGGTCATGTGGGAGTCGACCACGACCACCATGTCGACGGCGGTCGTCTTGCCCTTGGACCGTGAACGAACGCTCTTGATGGCGCGCACACCGGTGACGCCGGATGCGATCTCCCGAACGATCTCGGGATCGACGGCGACCCGGTCGACGAGAATGGGTATCGCACGCTTGAAAAGACCGAATGCCAACGTGAGCACGAGCGCCGCGACGGCCAGCGCACAAACCGTGTCGAGCCAAGGATAGCCGCGTGAAGAGACCTGCCATCCCACGATGACGACGATCGTCGTGAGCACGTCGGCCAGCGTGTGACGGGCATCGGCACCGAGGATCTCCGAGTCGAGCCGCCGAGCCCATGCGCCTTCCCACGAGGCGAGCCCCAAGTTTACCACCAAAACGCATAGCATCAGCGGCAGCGTCCATGGATCGCCGGGAGTCGGGTGCGTTTCACGTCGAAGCGCGCCGATCCCCAGCTCGATCCCAAGCACGGTCAGAAGCGACGCAAGCACGAAGACGGCGAGCGTCTCGAACTTTCGATGGCCATAGGGATGATCACGGTCGGGCGGTTGCACCGAGACGCGTAACACGAACCAGGCGACGACGTTGTTGGCGACATCGCTCAGCGAATGAAGCGCATCGCCCAAGACCGCGAGCGACCCCGTGGACAAACCGACGACCAGCTTCATGCCGAGCACGGCGACGTTGGCCAGGCCTTCGATGATGAGGATTCGCCCGACTTGGCGATCGGTCGTGGTGTCCGGCGTTCGATGGACCATCATGCTTCGTCCGGCGCTCCCCTACGATACTTGCGCCGGAACCTCAAATCCTCCAGCGGGCCCCCAGCACGGGGTCGGGCGGTCACCATGAGGGTCGCCACGTGAGGTTCGAGCCGAGCACCAGAACCCTCACATCCTCCCCGAAGATACCGTCTGCCCGCAGACCGAGATCAAGGTCCTCGCGCAGCGACAAGTAGAAAATGCCACCGGCGGAGTGCTGCAGCCAGGCGTCCGGACTGGCATCATACTGATTGATCGATGCTCTGTAGTACGCGGAGATTTCTCCGCGCTGTCGGATGTCCACGCCGAGCCCGAGACGGGCTGCGTAATCGGAAATGAAGGACCACGCGTACGCCGCCACCGAAACGTCCGCCCATCCGATCTCGCCGATACGCAGGAACCGCGCCTGCAGGTAGCCCGTGAGCTGATCGAACTGGTCGTCCGTTTGGCTGTGAACGATACTCGCCCCTCCGTGCAAAGCGACCTTGGAGAAGGTGAGGCTCAGATCCACGCCTCCGAAATAGCGATGGTCGTTGCTGTCCACGCAAATCAGCTCGTCGGACATCGGATCGGGCGCGGCAGTATTGCAGAGATAGCCGAGCGGCAGATACGACGTCAGCCAGAGCGACCTCTCGGGAAGCCGCATGTCGAAACGACCTGCGATCTGAAACAGCCCGATCCGAACCGAAGCCGCCAACCCGGCCGCGCTCACCTCGGCGCGCGGCGCCTGCCAAGGATTGTCTTCATCGTGCAAAGACAGCTCGAAGTGCCCTCCAAGGAAAGCATTTCCCGGGAAGAGGTCGAACTCGGCATTCAAACGGCGCTCATCGATCTCACCGAAAAAGGTCGAGCCATGAACGGAGAGTGCGACGAAGGGTTGGGCGTCCAACTCGGGGTTTTGATACGCGAGCTCCGCGCCGAAACGCGTGGTATCGGTGGTGGGACGATTGTCCAGGGGCTCCGGGACGACGCCTCCGAACGCCCCGATCGAGAAGCCTGCCCAGGCTGGCGATCGAACGCGGATCCCGTCGAGTTGGCCGACGCCGACCGCGACGAACGGAATTCGTCCGAGCGCCGCCTGGGCACTTTGCAAGGTCCCGTAGCCCATTTGAAGCTCTCGGACGCGAACGATCGGGCGGGAGGAGCTGCCGTCGCGATTCTGGATGTCGCCTCCAAACCAAGATTGCACCGCGAGGTCGACGTCGAAGAAGAACGGCTGCTCGAAGGGCTCGGCGTGCAAGCCCGCGCGCAAAGCCGCTCTGCCGAACGAATCGCCCTCGCGTAACACGATCGTGCCGCCGACGTCGGCCGACAACGCGAGGTCGATGCGGTCGTCCTCGGACCAGCTTCCGAGTGGAACGTAGTCCGGCTGTTGCTCGGTTGCCGGAAGCACCGGGTCAGGCCACACGTTCTCGTAGGCGCTCAACGGCTTGGGCCGAGACAGAGAGGCAACCGCGGTGCGCGCGCTGACCGCAAGCGCTCGTCCGCTTTGTCCGGGCCGCAACTCGCGCGGCTTGATCTCGATCACCGAATGGGTGTGCGTAGTGGCGACCACCCGATACCGACCCTCGCGGAAAACCACCACGGAGCCCACCTTGATGCCGGCAGCCTCACCTGGCGTGAGGTAGGCACGCCCGCCAGCGACTTCGACGACCTTGACCGCCACGTTTTGGCGTGATTCGGCCTCGGCCCCGGACCCCCAAGCGAGGACGAGGCACAACGCGAAGGCAACCGCGGAGCATGCTCGAATCATCGCGCCGTCCCTCCTGGATGACAGCCGAGGCATGAGTGGGCGCTGGTAGCGACACGACGCTTGTGTTGCTGCTGCAGCTTGACCGCGTTGTGTGCGTGGCACCCCGTGCAGCGCACCATGCGGGGGCTCTGCGCGGAGGTGTGGCAGCTATTGCAGGGTGCTCCGCGGTGGGCGCCTCGAGAGACAGGGAAATGTCGATCGTGATCGTCGGGCACCCTCATGCCACCCAGTCCGCCACGAAGGGCTGCTGTCGAGGCGGAGGCCAGCGCCGTCGGGTCTACGAAAGCGGGGCTCCAGGCACTCGCGACGTGACACTGCGAGCAATCCTGAGAGAACGGCCCCGTGGAGGCGGTACCCCGATGGTCAGGATGGACGTCGGGATCGAGGTAGTCATCGGCGTGACACGCGAAACAGTTGCTCTGAACCGTGGTCCACTGCCGCTCGCCATTACGCTGATGGCATTCGGTACAATCCGCCAGGGCATGCATTCCGGTGAGCGGAAATCGAGTTCGCCGATGAATCTCGAACGCCTCCATGTCATTCCAGCGCCTCGAGGAATGACAGCTCTCACAGCGTGCGCTGAGCCGCGATTGGTGCGGATCTTGGTGGCACTTGCCGCATTCGCGGGTCACGCGCCGCTCCCCTCGATGACATTCGTTGCAGGCCGCCGCCCCGTGTCTTCCAGTCAGTGGGAAGCCCGTGCGTGAGTGATCGAAGCCTTCTCCCCGCTTGCCACCGGCCATGTTCCAGCCCTCGGGGGTGTGGCAGTTGCTGCAATCCAAACCCTCGGTGATCGAGCTGTGCCGGGATTGCGTCGCCCCTGGTTTTGCGCTTTTCGGATCGTTGGCCAATGCGCCTCCCACCGCTCCGGCAAGGCCACCCACCGCGATCACCACGAGCAGTGTTCGATTCACCGTGCCCCCTTTCTTCGTGCATGCGGATTGGCGTGGCAGTCGGCGCAATCTCGGTAGCCAAGGCGATATCGGACGACCTTGGAGCGATCGCGGAGGCGTTCCCGGCGATGACAGGCACCGCACTCGAGCTCGGCATGCACTCCCTCCAAGGGGTAGTCCGCCAGAGCTCCATGGTCGAAAGACTCGATGTCGAAGGACTCGGTCACGTGACATACGTCGCATTCGCGAGTTGGCTCCGAGAGCCGGAACTGACCGGCATGCGCATCGGTGTGACAACCTGCGCATTCGCGTGGAGCGCCCCGGTAAGTTGCTCCACCGCCACGCATGCGGTCATCCGAAGACGGACGATGACAAGAGTCGCACGATGCCTCGGCATGGGCGCCGGTCAGCGGCCAGGAGCTGTGGTCGATCTTGGGCGCGTCCCACCCGCTCGACGAATGGCAGCTCGCACAGCCTCCTTCCGCCATCTCCCGCGCGAACTGGTCCCCGTGCGGGTTTTCGTGACAATCGGCGCACTGCCTGGTCTGCACGCGCAGGTCGTGTCTTGGCCGCTTGGGTCCGTGACATGCGCTACACGGAACCGCCTGGTGCTTTCCCTCGAGTGGAAAATCCGTGCGCTGGTGCTGAGAGACGGAAAAGAGGGTGGGCCAGAAGCCGTGCTCGTCATGGCAGGTCGAGCAGTCCGTGGAACCAAACTCGCCTCGATGTACGTCACGGTGGCAGTCGGTGCATGAGGAAAACTTCAGTCCGCGGTAGCGCCGGGCCACGGGCATCTTCGGAAGATGGCAACGGTTGCACGGCACCTCGGCGTGCAACCCCTCCAAAGGGAACTCCGTCATCGGATGCGCACGTAGACCGATTCGCCGAGGCAGCCCGAACCAACGGATGCCTGCATGGCAGTTCTCGCATCGGTCTCCGAAGCTCGCGTCGTGCACTTGCGCATGGCAGGCTACGCATTCCGATCCGGCGCTGGGGGCGACGGCATTCCCTTGATCGTGGCACGCCTCGCATTTCGTTCGGGCGTGACCTCCAGCGAGGCTCAGACCGGGGTGATTCTGGCGAGCATTGGTGACTTGGCTCCAGTCGGTTTCGTTGTGACACGACGTGCATTCCGCGCCGGCAAAGCGGCCCTCATGCGGGTCCTCGTGGCAGGACACGCAGTCGGTGTCGAGCCCGAGAAACGTCTCATGGCCGCGGCGATTCTTCCGATCGTGGCACTCCTCGCACCGTACCGAGGCATGGGCGCCTTTGAGCGGCCAGCCGGACAGACGGTGATCGAACCGGGCTTGCCCGCCGCCCGGCCAGCGCACGAGCAGAGCGTTTCGTCCGAGATGCTCGACGTGGCAGCGACCGCATGGCTCGTCTCGATACTCGCGGCCATGAAGACCGGCGCGCTGGCGGATGCGGGCGGCGAGGTCGTCGTGGCACGAAAGACACGCGTCGGTGTCGATTCGCCTTCCCGTGGAGTGGCACTGGCTGCAGTTTGCATCCCCCTCGAGATCGGCATGGTCACTGCTGAGCTTGCCCGGAGAGAGGAACTGAGCGCCGCTTTGTCGGGGCCTGAGCGCTCCTGCGAGCGCTGCGACCAGCATGCAGCAGGCCAGAATTGCCAGGGCTTTGCTGCGGCTGCTCATCAAGAGAAGATCCAGCGATACCCATAGACCCATGCCACCGCGATGTGGATGGGCACCAACAAGACCAAGATGAGGGCGAGCAGTCGATGAAAGCCCCGCCACGATTGAAGTAGCGAAGAGGCGCCAACGGACACGACCTCACGTGTGGCGTACTTTCGTACCGCCCGTTTTGCTTTTCGAAAGCGTCGGCGCTCCTGGCGGCCAAGGGGCGCCGCCACAGGAGCATCTTCGATGACGTAGCTCACCAGAAAACCGCGGGACCGCGCTTCACGGACCCACTTTGGGACCGCTGCGAGCTTGGCGAGCAGCCACTGGTGCGCGTCGATGCGGGTGACTTGGTGAATCGCGAGAGCGTGATGCACGCGAGCCCTACAACCGGGAGCAAGCTCGTCGAGCGATGCGAGCGCCTGCTCGAGCACCGCGCGATCGGGGCGGGGCGTCAACGCGTACAGGTATCTGCCCACGATCCCTGTCACCACCACGATCCCCAAGCTGATGGCCGTCACCAGCGCGATGGGGGTCCGAAACTGGAACGCGGAATGAAAGACGATGAGCAAAGTGCCGACGAGGCCCGTGAGCACATGGAGGTTGAGCCAGGCTGCCATCGACCCCAGGTGCCACCGTGCGAACCGGCGGCGCGCCAGGTAGAGTAGATTGGTGAGGATGAGGATCGTTCCAACGATCCCGTAGCCGTGTCCGATCAGACCACCGGGACGCAGCGACTCGTATGCCTCGTGCTCGACTCTGGACTGCAGATCAGCGAGGTAGAAGTCCTCTCCGAGACGCCATAGGCCATATGCGAGCACAGACAGCAGCAGCAAGACCAAGAGCACGACGCGTGCAGTGCGACCGCCAGGTCTTCCTTTGGCACCTCGATCCACGATTCCCCCCAGCCGAACGGCCCCCCGCCTCGATTCAGGGTATGGTCGGAGGATACCAGGAGGCCAACTTTCACACAAAAGGGCCAAAAATATGAATGTCTGGCTTGCGCTCGGCCTTGTCGTGACCGCCGCGTGGGCGCTGAGCCTCCTGTGGCGCAGAAGGGAGCAGACCCGAACCGAAACGGGGCGAAAGGAGCTCGAGGAGCTCCTCGCCATCGGTGGTGAGATCGTTCCGGCGAGCATTCACCCGCGGATCGACCCCATCCGGTGTATCGGATCAGGCGCGTGCGTGTATGCGTGCCCCGAGAAAAGCGTCCTGACGGTGGTCAGTGGACGCGGCACGTTGACCAACCCGCTCGGCTGCATCGGACATGGCGCCTGCGCTGCAGCCTGTCCCGTGCAGGCCATCACCCTCGTGTTTGGAACGGCCAAGCGCGGCCTCGAGCTTCCGCAAGTCGATCCGAGCTTTCAAACCAACCAACCCGGCGTCTACATCGTCGGCGAGCTTGGCGGCATGGGCCTCATCCGCAATGCCGTCTCGCAAGGACGCCAGGCAGCCGATCACATCGTGGCCGGGGATCGAAGAGGGCCCGGTGAGTGCCTCGATGCTTTGGTTGTCGGCGCAGGACCCGCAGGAACGAGCGCGACGTTACGCTTGATGGAGGCCGGGCTACGCGTGCTGCTCCTCGAGCGGGAGGCGTTCGGGGGAACTATCACGCACTACCCGCGCGCCAAAGTGGTGATGACCGGCGCTCTCGACTTTCCGATGTATGGACGGGTCTCCAAGCGAAAGATGAGCAAGGAGGAGCTGGTCACGCTTTGGGAAGACATTCGCGAAAAGACCGGCCTTCGGGTCGCGGTTGGAGAGCTGGTGGAAAAGATCGAGCCTGCACAGGATCGGACATGGTTGGTGCATTCCACGGCCGGAGTGTTTCGAGCCGCCAACGTGATTCTCGCGCTCGGGCGTCGAGGCTCACCACGCAAGCTCGGCGTGCCCGGCGAGGAGCGGGGCAAAGTGGTCTACCGCGTGATCGAGCCCGAGGTCTTTCGAAACCAACACGTCCTGGTGGTCGGTGGAGGGAATGCCGCCGTGGAGTCGGCTTTCGCCTTGATCGACCAAGGAGAGTGCGCCTCGGCAACGATCAGCTATCGAAAGAAGAGCTTTGCCCGGTGTCGCCAGCCGGTCCGCAAGCGGGTCGAGCGGGAGATCGAAGTCGGCCGGTTGACGGCGCTGATGGAAACGGAGGTCGAGGAAATCCTCGATCATCAAGTTCGGTTGCGCCGTTCCTCGGGGGACGCCCTCGCGATACAAAACGACAGCGTGGTCGTGCAGATCGGCGGCACGGCGCCTACCGATCTCCTTCAGGGCATCGGGATCGAAATCGTGACGAAGTACGGAGAGGCCTAGTCATCGCGGTTGAGGCCATCCGCATGGCATTCGAGGCAGAAATTCGGGCCCGCGTCACCGGTCGGATAACCCGCGACTTCGTCGTGCTTGGGATCCATCCGTGCCCTGGTGTGCTGGCCGTCATGGCACCCGACGCAGTCGGCATTCTCGCCGTCGACGGGGGAGCCTAGATCCGGATTGTGACAGGACACGCAGTCATCTCGATAGGTCGAGTGCGGACCGCTCTGGATCGGAAACTCGCTCTCGGGATGCGTACCCCCCGTTGCAGGCGTCCAAGCCGTCGTGGTGTGGCAGTTCTGGCAGGTGGTTGGAAAGTCCGAATGACCCGGAAACGGGCTCGCGTCGTAGTCGTCCTGGTGACAGCCCACGCATACGGTCGGTGTTCCCGCGTAAACCGGGGGATCGCCCGCGTGACATGTGTTGCAGGCGAGCTCCCCGTGCGCACCGGTCAGCGGCCACGCGTGCTCGAAGCTCGCGGGCGACCATGCCTCGTTTCCGTGACAGGTTCCACACGTCGTAGGGAAGGCGTCATGAGGCGGGTTGAGCGCCTGCTGAAAGTCGGCTTCGTGGCATACCAAGCAATCGGACTGCCGTACGGCGATCCGATCGTGATTCGTCCCCGTGTCGCACGTGAAGCCGAGGAGGGCGATGCAACCCAGGCCTGCTGCTCGCTTCGAGCCATTCCGCCATCCCTCCAAGTAAGCCATACCTTCTAGAAAATATAGCCTGGGGCGCCGGTGTGCGCAGTGCGAAGGTAATTTCGACTACACCTGAGCATGCTGGCGGCGCAGGGCAGCTACCTGCCGGAGTCTCCGGTGGAGGGACGTGCCTCATTGCCGGGCATTTCGCGCTAGCGACCAAGGATATCCGGACGCTAGAAGAGTGGGCGCGTGTGGAACGCGACGCCGACGAAGATGTCCCAGATGCCAAAGTCGATGGTCTTGCGGCTCGTTCCGGCTTCGATCAGAGCCGGAAACGCAAACCCGGCAAAGAGGTCGATGAGATGCTTGTCCTCTTTTTTCCACGTGCCGCCGGCGCGGAAGCCAACGGGTATGTCGATTCCTTCGCTATCCGCGGTCGCGGTGTCGAAGTTCTTGCCCAAGTTGACGAACCACACCCCGGTCTCTCCGCTGATGAAGGCCCGCTCGGAAATATTGTAATTGACGATGGCTGGAATTCGGACATCCGCGCGTTTGCTGGAACCAAACGTCCCGCGCACTTCGACCCCGGTATCAATGGAGAGCCTGTCGTTCGGTTTGACGCGGAGCGGAAAGGCTCCCTCGAGCGCGAATGACGTATTGCTCGGGATGACGAAGATCAGGTCGCCTGCAAAGTCGAGCTTATCGCGGTGCAAGAAGCGATATCGTCCGTACACTGGGATGTCGCCGAAACCCGCGTCCGGTGCAAAGACGACAGCGACCAACCCTTCGTACCTCTGTTGCAGCGAAGATCCGACGCGATAGTTGTCGATGCCGAGCTCCAAGTCATCGGTCACACCGATGGCACCGCCAAGCGTCATCCCGAAGATGGTATCGACGCCGTCATCCCAGGTCGTGAAAATGCCGTTCGCGCGGATCATCCCCTTCTGCAGCGTGAGCGGACGCGGCGAATAGCTCTTCGGATAGGTCCACTCGGTCCCGTCTCCCCTATCGGCGTTCGACGCGTCCCCAGGGGCGGAAACGGAATCGCCCACGACGGCGCTCTCCGGGCTCGCATCTTGGGCGACGGCTGCGCGCGGGAGAAGTGCAACGACGCCCAATGTGAGCCATGCCCCGTGCATCAGGTAGTGCTTCATACCGGCCCTTTCTTTTCAGCGCGACCTACGATCGAGCGCGGGTACTGTCCAGCTGTTCGGAGAGACGATGTACTTGAGCCCGCCAATCCGGGCAAGCTCCGCGCGGATACTGTCTCCGGCAGGATACGTTTTCGCAGTACCGCGTGCGGCCTTCTCCACGAGCGCTGGCGCCGAGGTCCATGGGAGCTCGCTTTTGTCACTGACCCGCGCGGAGGCTGACCTCGTCACTCTCCGCCCAGCCGTAGCGGGCTGCCCTTGCACGCACGAGGGTACCGATCGGAACGACGAACGGCTCGACGTAAAGCTTCCAACGTGCGTCGTCCAGGACCTCGCCGAGCATGTAGGCGATGGAAGCACCTTCGACTGCTTGGATGGTGACCTCGATCGTTCCATTGGAGTTGGGCCTCGCTGAGAGCGCAGGTGCCGGTGTCACGGGTTGCACACCATTGGGCCAATACTGCTCGGCAAGCTCGGCTTCGGGAATGCTGCCGAGATCTCCCGTTCTTTCGACCCACGCGTCGTTTGCATCGCGCATTTGCTCCAGTACGCCGCGGAGGTACGGCTCGTCCGCCAGATTCGTGAGCTCGAACGGATCGTTTTCCGTGTCGTAGAGCTCCTCGAGGGGCTTGGTCTGGCGGAAATACCAATCGGCGGGAGGATCGAGCGCACCTTCGTTCTCGAGTCGGTACATCTCCTGCATCGTCGCCAATTGGTTGCGAAAGGCGATCGATTGCCCATACGGAGTGTCGGGTTGGTAGTTGCGAATGTACTTGTAACGCCTGTCGCGTACCGCCCGAATCCGATCTGGCGCTTCGTCCATCCGATCGGCCTGTGCGTATACGTATCGTGGCTCCGGCTCGCTCCTCGGGCCGAGAAAAACCCGGCCCCGCATGTGATCTGGAACATCGACGCCGGCGAGGGCGAGTGTGGTCGGGGCAAAGTCGATGAAGCTGACGAGCTCGGAGGATTGCGTCCCCCCTTGCTGCTGGTTTGGCCAGCGAACGATCAAGGGCTCGTGAATCCCGCCGTCGTAAACCCAGCGCTTGTCACGAGGAAAGCCGCGCCCGTTGTCCGGGAAGAACATCACCAGCGTCTGTTCGAGCACTCCCCCTTCCTCGAGCATGTCGAGGACCATGCCGACCGTGGCGTCCATCGCCTCCACGTTGTCGTAGTGGCGGGCAAAGTCGGCTCGAACCAGAGGAGTGTCCGGGTAGTACGGGGGCACGGTGACAGCGGTGGGGTCGGTAACGCTCGTCGAGTTGTCGCCGAGGAGCCAGCTTTCGTGTGTATCGAAGATCGTGATGTACGCGAAAAACGGCTGCTCCGGGTCCCTCTCTTGCCACAAGCCATTCGGCTCGTCCCAATTCGTAATTGGGGCATCCGTGAAGATACCGCTGAATTGGTAGTCGAGCTTCGTTTGGTTGCTCGTGTAGTAACCCGCAGCTCTCAAGTACTCGGTGAACGTCTTGACCTCGGGCGGCGGGACGGGTTGGTAGCCGCCATCCAAGCTCCGCATGTGATGAGCGCCGATCGAGGTGGCGTACTGGCCGGTGATGAGCGCCGCGCGGCTCGGCGCGCAAACCCCGGAAGTTGCAAACGCGTTGGTGTACGTAACGCCTTCGGCCGCGAGGCGATCGATGTTTGGAGTTCGCGCCACCGGATCACCGAGGGCTGCAATCTCGAAGCTCATGTCCTCGGCGACAATCCACACGATGTTGGGTCGCTCGCCGGCGTCGGGTGTGTTTCCGTCTCTGCTCCCGTTGCTGCATGCCGGGGCCGCGATTAGCAGCAACAACAATGCTGCAACGAAAGACATCACACCCTTGCTCCTACGTGCTCTTCCCGGGACTTGCAAATTCAGACGCTCCGGGGGGCGTGCGCCAATGCGAAGAATGGGAAGGTCTAGATGAAAGCCATCGAACTCCTGATGAGCGAGCATCGAACCATCGAGAAGACTCTCGACGCCATGGAAGCATGGGTCGAACATGTCCGATGCCAACCACAACCTTGCGAACGCGACGAGCTACGCCGGTTCGTTTGACAGGATCTTGTACCCGTTGGCCGAACGCCGCTTATCGAAGCCCGTGAAGCAAGAGCTCGCCAGGCGATTCCTCGCGACGCTTCTGTTCGAGAATCTCGCTTTGCCGATCGAAGTGACCTGGGTTCGACGATGGGGGGTGCCAGGCTAAGAGGCCACGAACAAACGAAACTGGTCTGCGATGTGTTTGGCGTGATTCGCCATGTCGCCGATCTTGGTCAAGACCTTCGTCCATATGAAGACCGATGCGGCGGACAAATCATCGTCTACGCTGAAGAGCGCTTTGGCGCACTGGCTCTGGAGCTTGTCTGCCTCGTGCTCGAGGTGCTCTACATTTCGGATTTCGGCAAGCACTCTCTCGGCGGCTTTCCCACCGAAGCTCGCAGTGACCAGCTCTTCGTACGCGTCCATTAGGGCGCGGGAAGCGCGAAGAACTTCGGTGACTCGGTCGACGAACGTGGGGAGGATCGGTTTCAGGCGGTCGGGAACTTCCAAGCGCCGCAGCGTGAGCAAGACGGCTACATCCTCCGCACAATCAGCGATCCCATCGATCTGGCTGATCAACCGGAGCAGGTCTCGTCGATCGACCGGGAGGAACAGCCTGACGGGGATTCTCAAGCGGATTGCGTCTTTGATGTCGTCGGCTTCGCTCTCGAGTCGACTGATCTCCTCGGCGATCTGTTCCACTGCGGCGTAATCGTTTTTGATGAGCCGGTCGATGAGCTCAGGAACGCGCGCGGCGCAGGCCTCGACGCGGTGCATCATCTGATTCACTTGTGGAACCGGGCTCTTCACCAAGAGACTAACGAGCGGTATTCGCATGCCACCCCAAGAAAGAGTGTAGCACGCGCGCTTGACGGCAGGCGCACCTCTCGCGGCAACCGAGTTGCCAGGAGAATCTAGTGTGTGCAGGCAAGCGCAGCGCTTGGTGGGTGGCACAAACGATGCGCACGTCCACTGCGAGCGTTCGGGTGTCGCCGACGCGCCGCCGCCGTGCGCGGCTTGGAACAGTCCGTGCTTCTCTCGCGCGGCACCGGTGAACGCCCCGCGAGCATGGCCAAACAACTCGGATTCCAACAACTCTGTCGGCAACGCAGCCACATTGACCGCGACGAAAGGTTGCTTGGCGCGGGCGCTGTTTGCATGCAGAACGCGGTCTGCGAAGCTACGTGGTAACCTTCCGGGACCTGCAAGCAGAATTCACCGCGACAGGATCATGATGTCCACTGCACAAGCCGATTGGTTCAAAGACAATTCCCTTTCGATTGGTCGCACACCGCTCGTGCGACTCAATCGCGTCACGGACGGCGCTCCTGCCACGGTGCTCGCCAAGATCGAGGGGCGAAATCCGGCCTACTCGGTCAAGTGCCGCATTGGAGCAGCGATGGTGTGGGACGCAGAAGAGCGCGGCTTACTTGGTCCCGGGAGAGAACTCGTGGAGCCGACGAGCGGCAACACGGGCATCGCGCTCGCATTTGTAGCCGCTGCACGCGGCTATCCACTCACGCTCACCATGCCTGAGACCATGAGCATCGAACGGCGCAAGCTGCTCGCAGCCTTTGGCGCCAAGCTAGTGCTCACCGAAGGCGCCAAGGGCATGGGTGGCGCCATCGCCAAAGCCGAAGAGATCGCGGCCGGCGACCCTGCGCGCTACGTGCTGCTCCAGCAGTTCAAGAACCCAGCGAATCCGGCGATTCACGAGACCACCACGGGCCCTGAAATCTGGGATGACACCTCAGGCGCCATCGACGTCTTGATCTCGGGCGTCGGCACCGGAGGCACCATCACGGGCGTGTCGCGGTACATCAAGCACACGCGCGGAAAGCCCATCCTGTCGGTGGCCGTGGAGCCAGCCGACAGCCCCGTGCTCACGCACAAACGCGCGGGCCAACCACTCAAGCCTGGGCCCCACAAGATTCAAGGCATTGGCGCGGGCTTCGTGCCCGACGTGCTCGACCTATCGGTGGTCGACCTCATCGAGCAGGTCACCAATGAGGAAGCCATGGCCTACGCGCGTCGCTTGGCGCGAGAAGAGGGCATTTTGTCCGGCATTTCGTGCGGTGCAGCTGCCGCTGTGGCCGCGCGTCTGGCCAACCGTCGCGAGCATCGAGGCAAGACATTCGTGGTGGTGCTGCCCGACTCCGGCGAGCGATACCTGAGCACGGTGCTTTTCGAGGGCGTGTTTGACGACAGGGGCCTCGCCAGATGAGCGGAGATTGAGTCTGAGTGGAAGGGGGATCTTCCGGCCCCTGGGGCATCGCCGCAAACGTTGGCAACAGCAGCCATTTTCGCTGGATTCAGTGGCAACCGACGGGGAGATATTTGGTACCGGCCATCCACTCGCACTAGCCTGTATGAGCGCCGGGTTCTTGCCCCGGCCCAGCTGGGAAACAGGGGACGAGCCGTGCTACGGAAAACACGCCTTGCGATGCTCTTCTTCGTCGCATCGTGCGCTTCGGCACAACCCGGGCCGACCACGATCGAGCACGGGAGACCGCGCCGCGCGGCCGCGGACTCCTCCGAGCAATTGTCCGAAGGGATGGTCCGGTTCTCGACTTCGGTGGCTCAGGCGTTGAACGACGACGGCAGGAGGCCGCCGCCGAGCAACAGTTACAGTCACCAGAGACTACTGGGCCCGAGGAAGCGGTTGGGCGAGCCACACGTTCACCTGGAGTCGACCGACGAGCACTCGGCCCTCGCGTCGACCGACTGCTCGGGATGGCTCAGCTTCGTGCTGAACACGGTCTCGCCCCTCCATGAAGCCGTCTTGCAGTCGCAACGCCAATGGGAAGAGCACAATCGCGCCTATTCGGAGGGATTCGCGTTGCGGGAAATTCGGAGACCATGGTCGCGAGCATTCGTGGTGGCGCAGTACCTGCGGAGCAACCATGCGAAGGCGACCGGCTTCGAGCCGGTGCCGAACTTCGAGGACCTACAGCCAGGTGACATCGGTGCCTACGCGATGGGACGTTACGCCAAACCGACGGACGAGACCCGGCCCACGCCAAGAGATACGGGACACGTCTTCGTCGTGGTGGGCCGCCCAACCGTGATCGATCCCACGACCAAAGACTACGATGGGCGCGGAACGCTTCAGGAAGAAGCGGTCAAAGTCATCGCCGTAACGGTCGTCGATTCGAGCTCGACCGTTCACTTCGATCCCGATTCGAGGAAGAACGAGGAAGGGCGCTACTCCTTGCCGAAGTTTCGTCCCCATCACCGCGCCAGCGCGGGCGGCGTAGGCACAGGCACGATTTGGTTCGCCCTGAACGCAGAGGGACACGTGCTGCAGCGGCGCGTGGGCCCTCATCAGAGATATCGCCCTGTGCTTGCGCGTGCCGCCCGTCTGCGCGGCCACATCTCTCTCGACGAGACGATTCTAGACGACGGAGGCTCCCTGGTGGTCCGCGTCTTCGACCACTCTCTCCCCGAGTTCGATGGCGTGTCTTATGGCGATGCCCCGATCCATCTCACCGGGGAGGGCGGTCTTCGTCTCGCCAGCGGGCGGCTGGTCTTGAAAGGTCACAACGATTTCTCGGGAGGTGTGACGGTGGAGTCCGCAGACTTGATCGTCGCATCGCCAACCGCGTTGGGCGTTGGCAACGTCGTGGTTCGTGGTGGATCGATGACACTTCAAGAGCCCGGGATCGCGGACACTGCGACGCTCACCATCGCCGAGGGCCTACCCGATGGGTCGCTTCGTCTGGATTTCGAGGGCCGTAACGTCCTCCGAGCCCTTCAAATCGGAGACACGATGCACCGGTGCGGAACCTGGGGTGGACCCGAGTCTGGAGCGATGTTCGTCGATCCGGTGTTCTCGGGTCCAGGCGTCCTCGAGCTTGCCGCCAAACCTCTCGCGGCGTGCGCGCCGGCTTCCGAAGAGTCCCTGGGACGACGTTCGAAGAGACGTGCGTCGTCGGAGCTCCACGCCAGCAGTGGCTGAGCGCGTCCTTGCGCATTCGTGGTGCAGGCGTGAGGTAGACCAGATAGGCTGTGCAGTGGGGGAAAGCGCGCCATGAAACGATTCGTCATCACGGTCGCAATGGCTTCGACCATCCTGACTGGGCTCGCGCGTGAAGCGGAAGCCCAAAAGCCTCGACCGACAGGGGATACGCCGTCGCTGAGCGGCGCACAGGTGATCCCCCGAGGGAGCACGGCGCTCGGGGTCACGGTGGGCTATCCGTCGCTCCGGCTCCATGCCGTTTGGGGCGTGCGCCGTAGGTTCGATGTGGGTCTGATGCCGGCGCTCACCTACGGGACTCGCTTCGACGGTTACCGCCAGCGGCTTGGCCTGAACCTGCAGATCCCTCTGCGTTGGGCGCTGGCCGACAAGCCCAACTTCAACTTCGGCTTCCGCCTGATGCCCTACTTCCGCATTGGCGAGGCCTCTCCGGCGTTCAGCGTCGGGGGGAACTTGGGTTTTCGTTTTGGGATCGCCATGCCTCGCGTCTTTACGCTGATCTTCGGACCCGAGGGGCGCATCGGCTTCGCGTCCGTGGGAGACTCGCCGAATCGTCAAAACGGTCTCGACGCGGAGCTCACTGGGATGTTGGGGCTCGAATCCTACTTCAAGCGCAAGTGGATGTTCAGCCTAGAGATGCATTTTGGGCACCTGTTTGGTGCGGGCGGCCTGCCGGGCGGCGACTTCATTTATCGGACGTGGGTCGGCTTCGCGTACGTCTTCCGCTGACGAACCGCGCTTGTTGCGTGAAGAGGCGAAGTGGTCTAGACGCACGGCGCGGGCGCCGGAGTGGGCTCAGGCGTGACTCGCCGTCAGGCGCGCCGAAAGGAGAGGTCATGGTAAAACGAGCGTTGGTGCTTGCGCTGGTCGCAGCGTGCAGTCTAGTCGTCCTTCAGGGATGCAAGTCCGACACCGCGAAGGACGCGAAGTTCGAGCCGGTGGCTTTGCTCGAAGCAGGACAGGAGCCGCGGGAGCTTTTGCGTTACAAGCTCACCGACGGGACGATTACTACCTCGACCATGGAGGTGACGACCTCGTCGATGGCAACGACGACCAGCGCGGGCGCGGAGATCGCCAGGCGCCCGGGCCTCCGGGTCGTCGTCACCTCGGGCCCCGCTGTGAATCTTCCCAACGGAAACACACGATACGACGTCCAAATCGTCAACGCGGAAGCGATCATGCCGGCCGGCGTAGACCCTCAAGTGAAAAACGACCTCGACCGAAGCGCCGCGCTCCTCAAGAAGGTGCGCGGTTGGATCGAGGTCGACGACCGGGGCATCGTTCAAGCAGCCGATCTCAGCCAAGCGACGAAGGATGCCAACCTGCCGGCAAGGATGCTGATCAGCATCGTCAACGCGCGTACCTCGTTTTCAAGGGTCATGCTCCCCGCCGAGCCGGTGGGCATCGGAGCAAAGTGGGAAACCACCAAAGATCTGATGATGTTCGGCTTCAAGATAAAGCAGGTCGACCGCTACACGCTGACCGACAAGATCGGCGACGAGCTGAGGCTCGACGTCGACATCGTGCAGACGGCCCCTAAGCAGACGCTGACCCTCGAAGAAGATGGCGTCGAGTACGCGCTGGAGTCGCTCTCGATGAGCGCGCAGGGCACCGTAGTTCTCAATCTGAACGCGCTCGAAGGAAGCGCGGAGGCGATGGGGCAGTCGGCTGAGGTCATGACCGTGAAGACAGTCGAGGGCACGGAGAAGATCGAGGTCAACACGGCCATGCAGCTGAAGACGACGGTGCGGCACGAGGCGTCGAAGAAGAAGGCCGCGGCCGTGGAGGAAGAAGCCAAGAAGGCCGCGACCGGTCAGGAATAGCCCCGCGGCCGCCCGGCTAGGCGATGAACGGTGAAGGGAGCTGGTCGGTCATCGCCATTCGACGCTTAGACGTCTGAGGGTTGCGGGCAGAGGCCGATGCCCTCGTAAAGAGCCCGCAAAGCGTCGACGCGATCGCGGAGCACGCGAGTGTCCGGAAGCAGGCCGCCGTTCCTGGCCTCTTCGAGCACGGTCTGCAGATCGACATCTGACTGGAACGCCTCCCAGGCCTGACTCACGTCGATGTCCACGCCGTCGAACAGCTCCGCTACACCGGAGCTGATGTCGATGCCGTTGGCGGCGTCTCCGTCCGTGTCGAGCGACTGCAAAAGGACCGCAAGATTGACCAGGACGCGGAACTGGCCATCGCCGTCGGGCAATGGGCCATCGACCTCGCAATTCCCGACAGCTGTCTCTTCGAGCCCGGCCAGGTCGAATGGAGTGACCCGCTCTTGGGCCTCGCTTTCCCCCAGCACGGTGTCCCCGAGCGAAAACGACACGGTGTCGCCCTCTACGTAGCGAAAGCTTCCCGGACCCCCCACGCTCTCCTCGCCGGTCACTCCTGTTTGTACGCCAGCTTGGCCACTCGATTCGTAGCGAACTCCTGAAACCAGGCTGTCATAGTAGTAGCCATAGCTGTAGCAATACCCGCCGTAGTAGCCGTACACGCATGTGGTACTTGCACATCCGACAATCGTGACGGACGGGGTCAACACGGCAAGGCACAGGGCAACCCGGTTCAATACACCTCTCATGACGCATGCTCCCTTGTTCGCGCCCTCGAAAGAGCCTCCGCCCGGCGCCGCGACGCTAACACAAGTACGATTCCGTTCAAGGAGCCGGCCTCAGCCCTGGGCTGAGAGGCCATGGCACATTTTTTGCGCGTCTCCCCGTGAGTAGCGCGCGCACGCGGTCGTGGTAGGTTAGCGGCGCAAGAAAAGGAGAGCATCATGCAAACACTGTCTGTCTTGCTCGCGGCGGTCGTTGCGTGCGTTGCTTCACTTGAAGGCCAAGCATGGGCGCAGCAGACGAGCCCCGGCGTTCAAACGCAACCCGCGCCGGCGCCCATGGCACCGCCACCGCAATACTCGTTGTACAGGCCCTACGACGAGCGGGACCTCGAAGACGCCAAGGAGCGTAGCCGTGTCGTGCGCAATGGATTAATCGGTACGAGCGCGGCATTTGCCCTCGGTGCGATCCTCGGCGGAATCGGCCTCTCACAATGCAGCACTTCGACGAACGCTGACGGGACCGAGGACTGGGTCTGCAACAACGCCGGCGACGTGCTCGCACCGCTCGGCGGCACCATCGCGGGGCTAAGCGCCATCGGAGTCCTGACGACCGGAATCATGCTCGGCGTTCGCAACAAGCACGTGCGCGAGATCGAGCGTGAGATTCGCCGACGCTACGGCACGCGGCGTCTTCACTGGGACGAAAAATCAGGCAGCTTCGTGTTTTGATCTAGGTCTCGAGGTGTTCCTTGGTGTTCTGCATCCAGAGGTCCGCTTCTCGTTCGTCTCGCTTGAGCACGAGCTTTTCGGCCAGCTTTCCGAGCACTGGAACGGGAACGCAAGCCATGTCCATACGCAATAGTTCATGGGGGCCACGTGGTGAACGGACCCGACCCTGCTCGTCTCGCGTTCCAGTGCGACAGCCCCACCATGAGGCTGAGCGTCGGCGAAGTGTTCGTGCACGCGCTCAGTGGTGCTTCTCCCGCCGCTAGTTTTCGGAGGTCGTAGTCTCGAGCGCGCCGACGAAGCCGCCGTTGGGCGGCAGTGTGACCGTGAGCACCTCGCCGGCGCTCACGGTCTGAACGGTGCGCTCGAACGAGCTCGGCGTTTCGCCCTGCTCGATGAGCTCCAGCTCGTAGTCGACTCCCTCTTCGAGGAAATCGAGGCTGAAGCTGTACGCGACAGGCGCCTCCGCCCCGTGGATGCCGCCCAGGTACCAAGTAGCGCCCGAGCGGCGCGCCAAGATGACGTGGTCGTCAATGTCGGCCTCGACCAGGTGTGTGTCGTCCCAGGCGACCGGAACCATCGAGAGGAAGTCGGCTACGTACGGGTAGGGCGTAAAGACCGCTCGATACCCAGCGGCTGGATTGGAATCCGCACGATCGGCGAAATGCTGAATGCCAGACTCGAATAGAACCGACAACGCGAGCGAGTGCGCGTAGGGAAGCTGCTTCTCGGCCAGCGCGGGCTCGAATACGACGGGCGTGTAGTCCATCGATCCCACGACGTTACGCAAGAGCACGTCGTGGACGTTCATCGCCGCCGTCGGGGCGCGATCGCCCAATACATTGACTTCCGGCTTGTAGAACTCGGCGCCGTTGATTGCTTCGTGCGTCATCAGGTGCGGATACGTGCGCTGCCAGCCGCGAGGCAGCGTCGCACCGTGAAAGTTGACCAGGAGCCGGTGGTCTTCGGCGTCTTCCAGAATGCCGATGTACTGATCGATTCGGTCCTGTTTGTCGCTCTGGAAGAAGTCGACCTTGATGCCGGCGATCCCCCAGCTCGAAATCTTCGCCATCTCCTCCTGCCGAATTACGGGGTCGACCATCTTGTCGAACGGAGTTTCTAGGTTGGGGCTGTGCTCTCCGCCGGAGTTGTACCAAAGCAGTAGCTTCACTCCGACTGCATCGGCTTGGGCCACGAGCGCTTGGACCTCCTGCTCCGCGTCGTCCCACTGGTCCCAAGTGGCATCGATCAACACGTAGTCCCACCCGTATTGTCCGGCGAAGTCGACGTACTCGGATTGAAGCGCAGGAGTGCCCGTTCCCTGGCTGAACCAGGACCAGGCGGCGCGACCAGGCTCGATCCAGCTGCTGTCCTCCGCGACCGAGGGCCGGCTCAGGTCGTCTACCAGCGTTGACTCGACGATCGTCGCGAGGTCCCCCACGGCGATCACACGCCATGGTGTCGAGAACGGAAGCTCTGCGCTTGGAAGAACCTCCCCGACACCTTTGCCCTCGCGCTCGTCAGGGAAACGAACTCGGTAGAGGCCGCCTTCGGGCATCTCATGAAGCCGCGTCCCGCAGTAGCTCCGATCGAGGTCCGATTCGGTCACCATGACGTAAAGGCTGCCCTCCTCGAGCTCGAAAAGGGCGGGGAACGCCCAGCCCGACGCCTCGGTGGAAGTGCCTAGAGGCACCACCTCGGCCGGTTGCTCATAGGAGCCTCCTGTGAAGGTGAAGAAGACATCGGCCGAGTCGTACGGTCGAAGAAGCGCGCGGGAGCCGGTTGCAATGGCAAAGCCGGTCGATTCGCTCGTGACCTGGGACGTTCCTGCACCCAGCAAGCGATATCGAAATGCCACACCATCGTCCTGCGCTCTCAGGACGAGCTCAGCCTGAGCTCTTTCGGAGTCTTGCAGGGGAATCGTGATCTCGTTTCCAACAACCCTGCGAGCGCGACGCTTCCCGACCAGCATCGTGTACGACTCGTCGACTCCACGGCTCGAGCGACTGCCCACGGTGACGCCCGACGTGAGATCATGGGTGCTCGAAACGAGGCCGAGCGGGCTCGAGTCGATGATCGCGACGCCACCCTTGGTCACGGTATAGCTCAACCGGCCTTCGTCATCGGCGTGTACAGAGATCCGAATGTCGCCGTTCGGAGAGGCGACCGAATTGCCCCCATTGCCCGACTCGCAAGCGAGCCCCGAGAAAGAGGCAGCGACTAGAACCGGTGCAAGCAATCTCCTACAGATATCCTGCCACATGATGTGACTCCGCTCGGCTTTCGGCGAGCCTTTTGTACTCCGCGAATGACGCTTCCAGGTGTTCGACGAGCTCGTGCACCTCGGGGAAGCGCTCCCAGTCGGCGTTGAACCCCCAACAGAGCCAGCCGTTGTAGCTGAATAGAGCGATGCCGAGGTTTTGCGTTGGGGGGATCGGAACCAGCGGATAGATACGCTTCATCGGCGCGCCTAGCAGGTTGAGCTCGAGCGGCGGACCCGGCACGTTGGTGACCACGACACTGTAGGCGCGCCGGCGAATGGCGGCACGAGAGATCTCCAAGATGATGCGTCTCGTCGTCAGGTCCGCAACGTCTTCGATTAGCTCCGCGCCAGCGGTTTGGTTGGACTCCTTCTTCAGCGTGGTGGTGACGCGAATGACTTCGTCGAGCCGTTGGATGGGGTCCGGTTCGGATATCGGGAGCTCCGCCAGGAGCATGGCCACCTGGTTGCCGGTCAATCCGCCGCTTGCTTTGCGTGTGCTGACCGGGAGAAACGCACGAAAACCGTCGATAGCATCGACATCGACCTTCCGTGCTTCGAGGAAGCGACGGATGGCGCCCGTCGTCGTCGCGAGCACCACATCGTTGATGGTGCCCCCGAGTGCATTCTTGATCGCCTTCACGTCTACGAGATCGAAGGAGGTCCAATCGAAGCGCCGATACGCGCTGACGTCCGGTGCCGTGAACGCCGTTTGCGGGCCGAGCTTCATTCCCGAACGGAGCACACCGACCACGCCTCCGAAGTCTTTTCGAATCCGTGGCCCGAAATGGGTCAGCTTGCGGAGCCCGTCGATGCGGTGCTTGATCTCGTGGCGCAAGAGCTCCGGTCCGCTAGGAGCCGGACGGGGCTGCCATTCCTTGGGCTGTCTTTGCGGGCCAGGTGGTCCGATTTGCAACAGTGCCTCCACAAGCCCGACACCGGCGACGCCATCGACCATGCAATGGTGGGCCTTGGCGACCAGCGCGAATTGGTCGTTTTCGACGCCTTCGACGATCCAGAACTCCCACAACGGCCGGCTGCGATCGAGGCGCTGCGAGAACAACCTTCCTACCAGGCGCTTGAGCATTCGCTCGTCGCCAGGAAGGGGGAGCCTGGTGTGGCGTAGGTGGAAGTGGATGTTGAATCGGTCGTCATCGACCCAGACCGGGTGGCGTAGACCGGGCACCCAAGCCAGACGCTGCCGGTAGCGAGCATCGGTATCGAGGGCGGCCAACGTGTATTGGGTGATGCGCTCGATGTCGAGCCCGCCGTGCTCGAGCATCAGAGGCTTTGCATCGAAGAGCAGAGCCGCACCCACATGCATGGGGACGGTTTCGCTCTCGAGATCGAGAAAGATGGCGTCGAGCGCGCTCAGGCGCTCATAGAATGCGTCCGGCATGGTGGCCTACGAGCATACGCCGGGGCAGCCGGCAGCACCAGACCTGTTCTCGATGCAGAGCGCCGCTCAGTGAGCCGAGAGCTCTTTTGCGCGGGACAATGCGGTGGCGAGATTCGTCGCGTCCCACGACCGCGTGAGGACCACGAGGTCATCGCTGCTTTGGCAGACCGGCTCACAAAGCGGAGCAAGCGCGTCGAAGAACGCGACGGGGTCGAGGATGGCCTCGGGCGCGAACACGCCGCACTTGGTGCCAAGCTCTGGGCGAACGATGCCGAGACCGACGGCGAGCGGAACCCCGGTGGCGCCGCCCATGCCGAGCGGGGGAGCGGAGCGCACGGTCCCGGCAATGGTGGCTGGTCGACCCTGACGTCGACCCTTTGCCACGGCAAAGACCGGCGGCAGCCGGCTTGCGGCTTCGTCGAGAATCTCGGCGATGTAGTCGGCTGGCGTCTTGACTGGCTTGCCGACGCCTTCGAGGCGCTCGACCCAACGGGCAGCTCTTTCGAGCGGAACCAGGCCCGCATCGATCAAACCGGTCAGGACGCGGACGGCGATCCGATTGCTCGGGGCCATGGTCATCACCACACGCGCGGAGCGAAGCTGCGGAAAGGCCCGCGGAAAGGTCACGGCTTCCGGGTGCCCCATGGTCCAGCCGGTTCGCGGACCGAGCCCCGGGTAGTCGAAGTCGACCCTGCGTTGCGGTTTTGCTTGGGCGAAGGCGCCGTTTTCGAACACGCGAATGCGTCCGCTCAGCTGATGGAGACCGTGCACGGTCGCTGCGGCGGGCTTGTCCCCTCGCTGTTCGGGCATGGCTGCATCGAGGTCGAAGCCGGCGATCACTTCGTCGACTTCGTCGAGCTCTCGCATAGCGAGGCACGCGAGCATGTTGGACATACCGGGGCTCGCGCCCACTCCGATCACCGCAGTGATCCCGGCAGCTCGCGCTTCCTCGTCGAGCGCGAGCATCGCTTCGGTCGATTCCCAATCGTCGTTGATGTCCAGGTAGTGCACGCCGGCGCGAACCGCAGCGCGCAGCACGGGCGGACCCAGCCGGAAGAAAGGGCCGACCGTATTGAGAACCGCATCGGCTCCCGCAAGAAGGTCGAGTAGCGACTTCTCGTTTAGGACGTCGACGGCCGCGCCCCTCGCCTTGTTGCCAAGGCGTCCGGCAAGCGCGCCGGCGGCGCCTCCGTCCAGATCGCCCACCACCAGCTCCTCGATGAAGTCCTGCGCGGCTGCGGTCCGCGCCGCGTATCGCCCCATGCCACCTGCGCCGAGAACGACTGCTTTCATGAGGTGTTTATCTAGCACATCCGTGCGCTTCTCCAACGCGTCGTGCGCCTCCTGCATCGCTCTTCGGCCCACGGAACGTCGGATGACGGAGCACGAAATGGATGCGCACGCGACGATGAGGCGCGCACGCTTTGCGCACCGAAGAAGTTTCTGCAGAGCGCGTTCCATTCGCGATTGACCGCCTCTGGTTGCATCGTTATCTGAAGGATCAGTGAAAGGAGTTGGGACATGCAAATGCAGCCGTATACGAGGGGAACGATCGTTCATTTGGTGCTTGCCACTCTGCTGTTGCCAACGTCCATGGCGGGCGCGCTCGAGCTCGAAGATCCAGCGAACTTCGAGGTCGTTCAGATTTGGAGCGGAGGCGACATCGGAGTTCCAGGACTGCTGGGTGCCATGATGTTTTCGGAAGATGGCGAGACGCTCTACGTCGTGGGGAATTCCGAGCAGCCGGGCAGCGCGCTGTACGCGGTTGCGGTGACTCGCGATCCTGAAACAGGTCGGGTGACGGATTTGGGGCCGGCGGAGACGACGACTCTGGTATTTTCCGGCACGCTCACGGGGCTCGACGCTGGTCTAGAGCTTGGACCCGACGGAACGCTTTTCTACACATACTTTCCTGCGAACCGCATCGCTCAGAGGCCGGGTGGCTTCGAGGGCGCAGAGACCACCTATGACATGTCCGTCGTGGATGTTCCGGACTCGGTTGCGGGGCTCACTTTCTCTCCGCACATCGACGACCCCAACACGGGCTTTGGCCAAATGCAGGTCAGCTCCTGGCAGGAGGACTTGTCTGCGGAGTTCCGCAATATCTACAACATCCCGCTGACCTCGGCGGGCGGCGGGATGTTTACACCAGGCGATGCCGTGCTGTTCGTAACGTTGCCACGCCAGGGCACTGGGGCGCTGCAATACGTTCCGTCAGGGCTTTTCGAGGGCGATCTCATGTACCTGAATTGGGACTACGGCGAGATTCGTGTGTTGGCGATTGACCAAGCGACGGGCCTCCCCATCGATGCGGATACGGATGAGCCAACCCTTGGAACGACGAACCCTGTGGACGAGCTATTCGCCTCCGACCTCGGCCAAGGGCCGTGGGGACTGGAGTTCGATCTACGGTCCAATGACTTCTTCGTGTCGACGTGGGAGGGCGACCCGTTCAACTCGATCATCCAGCTCAGCGGACCTGGTTTCACCAACGGAAATGGAGGAACTGGTGGTGATGGGGGAACTGGTGGTGCCGGCGGGACACCCACTGATGATGGCGGCGGCGGCTGTGGGTGCCGCGTCCAAGAACCGCGAGACGGGGTCGGTACCCTGTTGCTGGTTGGTATGATGGTGGTGTTCCTGCTGCGGCCTCGAAGGAAGAGAAAGATCCGGTCGCGTTAGACCCCAAGAAAGAAAAAGATCTGACCGACGTTGGCGCTACACCGGGGGGATAGGGCTCGCTATTCGACCCGGTTCATCCAGAGGTTGGTGGGGCTCGCGCATTGGCCATGCGGCCACGAGAAATCGCGGTGTTATGCGTAAGTCCGCGAGATGAGACGTCTTGTGGGGAGCTAGCGTGTCCCCGATCTACGGGCAGGGGAAGGGGAGGACGCCCGGGTAATCGACGGTGAGGGTGCCCTCTTCGACGAGGTCGGGAAGGTTGGTCGGATCGAAGACGCCCTGCTCGACCCAGGCGGCAACGGTGGTGCCCGCAATCTCTTCGGTGTAGTACCGAGAGTCCGAGGTCATGTACGTGTGGAGGCTCGTCGGGACCGCGTCGAGGAAGAAGCGGACGCCGGGCAGGCCGACTTGATTGCAGTACTGAGCGCGTACCTCGTTGACGAAGGAGGCTGTGTCCGGCCAGCCCGTCGTGCTCACCTGTGTGTCGTCCACTTGATTCGAGAGGAGCAGGAGCTGTTGCTCCGGCGTGCCGAGCATTCTCTCCGAATGCGCCGCGTTCAAGACAGGACCGACGGCGCAGCTAGGGCCGTTGCTTCCATCGGACAGGCAATAGGGAGGCTGTGAGAGTCGAGTACCCCAGGCCGATTGCGCGATCGATCCGAGGGCGGCGATGCTGAACCCGGTCTGGCTATCGAGACCTAGCGCTGCGTCATTGACGAAAGTGGTGTGCGCCCAGCGCTCTTCGTCGAGCACGTGGTGTAGGTTGAACATCACGCCAAAGCCGCCTGCCGAGCTTCCGTTGAAGTTGACTCGCAAGAGGTCGGGGCGGTAGCCCGTCGGCGTGCTGGCGTTGAGCTCGCTTCCGAGGATGTTACGCAGCACGCGGATGGCCGCGCGCGCGTTGACCGCGCCATAGCGCCGGACGGTGAGGCTACCGCCGGGCGGATTGGGACGCGGAAAGAAATTGGTCGTGCCTGTGCCTGTGAAGACGTCCTGGGTGCAGTAGGGGAGAAAGATTTTCGTCCAGTCAGCGAAGGCGTTGACCGCGGGATCGGGATTGAAGACGCCCGTCGGGAAGAACTCGTCGTCGGTCGAGCTGAAGAGGCTCGGCGAGTTGGCTTCGACGCCGAGGCACTGAAAATCGGTCACACAGACGCCGCCGCCCTGCATGTGCGCGACGACGTTCGCCGCCGAGCTTCCGGCCGGCGGAAGCTGAACCCAGAACGTGTAGGGGCTTCCATCTCCACAGACCGTCCCCCAGACGGATTGGTCGAGCTGGATCTGTGTGGGCACACCCGGCGCGAGGGGCGTCAGGCCCAACGGCTGCGTCTTGATGAAGCTCACTCCGGGCAAGCTTCCGGGTGCGCAGAGGAGCGTGAGGGGGCCGGTGTCGCCGTGCGCGGAGCCGGCCATGCATTCGCTTTGCAGTCTCGCGCGCTCGACGGCGACCGCGGTGGGGAGGCCCACGAGGAACTCGAGGAATTGCGACGGGCAGGCGGCGTCGATGACGGCAGCGGACTGAGCAGCGACCGCCGCGATATCGGAAGCTACCGACGCGCTCGAGCAGCTCGCGTCGTCGAGCATGCAAGCGCCCTGTAGGTTGTAGGCGATGTCGATGAACGAGGCGCTCTCCGCGTACGCGGCATCGAGGCAGGTTTCACCGAGGGGCAACTGACCGCCCGACACGCTTGCGAGAACTTTGCCGTGCGGGCCGCCAAAGATTCGCGCGGCGAGGGTCGTGGCATTGCCCATGCATTCTTCGACGAGACGATCCGCAAGACCGTCCGCCGTGATCGCTGCGCCGTAGCCGAGCGACTGCACACCGCTGTCGCTGCATGCGCTGGTCACGCTTGCGCGCAGCTGGCTCTCGGCCGCCACCAACTCGGCCGCGGCCGGACTACAGGCGGCGCCCGTGCTCGAATAACACTGCCGCGTAGCGTCGCTAGCCGCGAGAAAGCACTCGCTCAGCGCGATGCTTGCCGTGCTTTCGCAGGCGGTGTCTCCGGACCAGGTAAACGAAGTGGCGCGGGCGGCCAAACCGCCACTGCCGCTTGCATCCAGGCGAACGATGAACGTCTGGGGCCCGGGGACCAGGCCCAACGCTGCGGCATCGAGATCGGCTGACGCGCTCGTCGCGCCGGCAAAGTCCGATTGTCCGGATGGCAAGAACGACGACGTGACGTCGAGGCGAATCGCTCCTTGATCCGTCTGAAGCTCCATTTCCACCAGCGAGCTCGCGGTCAATGAGCTCGGAAAGCTCACCGATGCAGTGAACAAGCCCGAGGCGGGGATCGTCGCGTTCGGCAGAGGGGAGGTGATGGTTGGATACGCCGTCAACTCCCTTTCGCAGCCGACGCCGTAAATGTTGGGCAGGACGAGTGCCACCAGGGCGGCACAGAGGACTCGTTTCGTATGGGGGCGCATGCGACCTCGGAGAGATGACAGCCGCGAAAGGCGGTCGGAATGAGCGGGGCCTGGAACGAGCCCGCCGCGACTATAGGTTCCGCAAGCTACAAGACTGTGACGCCGATCTCAATCGTGTTCGTCGTCCGCCCAAGCCGTGGTGCGCTGTCCAGGACATCTTCCATCCTGGGCGCTTGGAATCATTCGGGTTTTGCAGCGGCGCACTGGTTGCGTCGGGCCTGCCATGCTAGCGTTCGGCCGTGGCAAGCGGCTCCGTCTCCAACGCTACCAAGGTGATAGTGGCAGTTGTGGTCGTCGCGATGATCGGTGTCGCGTGGGCCGTGGCTTCTCGTCGCGCCGGGACCAGCATCGCCTCGTACTATCCTCTCGAGGTCGGCAACACGTGGTCCTATCAAACCACCCAGCGCGGCCACACAAGCGGAGCGCTTGAAGTGGCAGAGACGACGAGGCTCGGAACGATGGAGCAGAGCGTGGTCGGCGTGTCGCGCCTCTCCTCGAACGAGCTTCCGATCTTCGAAGTGAGTCAGAAGGTTTACCAGACCAATTCCGAGGATGGCTCGGCGCCGCCAACGGAATCGGTGCTGCATCTGTCGGCAACTCCTACGGCGATTACGTTGCACGCCGTTGACGCGGAAGGAGCGGAAGGCTCGGACTTGCCAGAGCCGGTTTCACTCTTGACCGATCCTCCTGCCACCGAGCCGGTGACCATCGAGCAGGGCTCGTTGCAGATTTCACTCGCCGTCACGTCGCAGGAGGTCGAGGGCATCGAGGTTCCAGCGGGGAGCTTTCCCGATGCGCTCAAGATAGTCGCGGAGGGCCCTGTCTCGGGAGCGGTCTCCGACATTCCCATTCACGTCGGCAAGATCACGGAGACGACCTGGTTCGTTCGCGACGTCGGGGTCGTGAGACAAGACCGTGCTCTCGAGTACACGCTGAAGTCGGAAGACGGCGGGGAGATTCGTGTCGAAGAGAGCATCGAGCGCGTGCTCACCGACTTCTCGAAAGCCACCGACGACTGATCCACCGCCAATTGCCCAACCGTAATGCCAGTACGAGAATCGCGAGCCAGAGTAGGCCGTTGGTTGGATCGCTTCGGCTGACGCGGCAGTCCCGACTCGGTCTTGCCGCCATCTCCTGGTTCCAACTCGGCTCGCGACAGTCCGGATCGCCGGCGAAGTCGATGGTCCCGTCGCCGTCGTTGTCATAGCCGTCATCGCACTGCGGGTTCTCGATGTTTGCCGAAGCAACTGCGCAACCCGTGTCGGCCAAGTCGATGGCCCCGTCGCCGTCGTTGTCGATTCCGTCACCGCACGCCCCGGCGACGCTTCCGGGGTTGGCGGGATCGGTGCTCGAGAGGGACTCGTCATGGTTGCGAATTCCATCTCCATCTCGGTCCCACGCGATGCGCTCTCCCGAGCCGGGGGGCACGCAGGTAAACGTGGTCGCCTGACCCGGCACTTGGGCCATGGCGCGCATATCTGCTGCGGCGATGGCAGACTCGGCGAGCGAGTCCGGAACGTAGACGTCGGCCACCGGATCGTAGAGCGCGCTCCTCGAGCGGCCATTCCACACACCGTGCGCCACGAGGTCGCATTCCGTCGCAGCATCCCCCAAGATTGCCGAGAAGAACGGCGTGCCCGCCCGTTGCTCGAGCAGTCCTAGTCTGCCGTTCACCAGCGCGAAGTTGCCGTCGTCGAGGGTGACCTGTTGTCCTACGATGGGTGCCAAGTCCGAGTCGAACGCCAGCATGGCCTGCTCGACATCCCGGCGCTGCGGATCGCCCCCGTTGAACCCAACGTTGGGGTCGTTGTTGATGATACCGGGATTTCGAAACGCATCGGCGGTGAAGAAGCGAAACAAGGTGTCCGTGCTGCCGTCGTGGATGAAACCGGTGCCCCGAACCTGATCTCCCATGTGGCTCCCATTGCCAGGCAGGTTGAAGTCGACGTTGGGCATCCCGAACATGCCGACCTTCTGATAGAGATTCCGGAAGTGGGGGATTTTGAAGATCTGTGGTTCGGCCTCGAAGCTCGCATTTCTGCCGGTGCCGAAGAACCCCTGACTGGGGTCGTGCCGGTGACAGCCTTCGCAGGTGAATCCGTTGAGGCTTGCGCCGTCCGACAGCTGCCCCGTGCTTCCGTCGAAGAAGTCCATGCCCGCCTGCTGGCTCCCGTTCAAGCTGTTGTCGAGCGCCCGGACCGGGTTCGGTGGCATCGTAATCTGAAGCGCGAAGGCCGCGAAGTCGCCCATGGCGGCCTGGAAGCCGGGATCCGTTGGCGGGATGTTGCTTCCAAGTAGGCCCGGGAACGCCACGATGAAGTTCATGAAGGATACGACCTCGCTTGTGCCGTTGATTCCGAAGAAGCCATTTGACCGGTCCCCACGCCAGTGCATCGGCCCGCTGGTCGACAGGCCGCGAAGCGTTTGCGTCGTCATCGGCCCCTTCATGGGATGGAAGTCCCTGGGATCGCCACTCCCGTTCAGTCTCGACGTGTCGACTGGAAAGAACTGAAGGACGTCTTCGAAGTTGATCGCCATCGGATTCAGCGTCACGACACCATCCGGATCTCCGAGATCCCAGGCCAAGCTGTCGAAATCTCCAAACACGTGGCAGCTAGAGCACGATGCTTCCCCGTTGCTCGACGTGTTGAACGCATCGTAGAGCAACGCGCGGCCCGCAAGGATCGACTCTGGCTCGGGATTGTGGAGCGGAAAGTGGTTCGTCTCCGTGGCCGTGGTCAAATCGATGACCGAGATTGCGTTGTCGAACCGGGTGAGCACGAAGAGATTCCCGTTGGCTTCGTCGAGAGCCAGACCTGCGGGGCCACCACCGGAAACGGGCAGATAGCTCGCGCTTTCGTCGATCGGATCAAACGTGCCGTCGTCGAGCGCGGATGTCGGAATCACGCCGACCTTGCTCGATCCGAACGCGGCAACGTACAAGGTAGCTCCGTCGGAAGACACCACCATGTCGAGCGGGGTCGCGAGACTGTGGTCTTTGGTCCCTGCGGGCGCGGGCGTGATCCCGTAGTTGATGTGCGAGTTGAGATGCACCGGTGATACGGTCGCGCCATCCAACACGGTGATGCGCGCTTGATGCAGGTTGCCCTGCACCGTGGAGCCACCGAAGCTGCCGGGCCCCTCGAAGCGCGTCAGGTTCTGTGCATCGGTGTTGGACACGTAGAGGTTTCCATTGCTGGGATTGGCGACCATGTTGAAGTTGATCGTCCCAACGTGCGCAAAGCTCGCCGTTTCGTTCAGCGTCGACGCATCGATCTCGAACACGTCGAGATCGGGAAGGAAGAAGCGAATCCCGTTACTCCAATTGCGCCCGTTCTCATCGCGCCACTGACCGGACGCTTCGTCCAGCTGCACGATGAGGCCTACCTCGGGCGCCGGATCCCCTGCGAAGTTCGTGGACGGACCCGGATTGCCCCCCGGAAGTCTCCCGTTGCTGAGCCCATTCGGCGAGGTGATAGCGTCCCCGTTACACTGGCTGGTCCCAAATCCGTCGCAGACCATTCCCTCGTTGACCACGGCGGTCTGGTTTCCGGAGTGAAAGACCGCGGCGTAGACCGAGGCGCCGTCAGCGCTGACTGCGAGCGCGCGAGGTGTGTCGCCGAAGAGCTCTACGATCTTCAGAGGTGTTCCTCCAACGCCACTGCCGGGGTTATCCACATCGAAAACCCAGACATCGGCACGCGGGACGCTTGGTGTGGTGAGTTGGGGATCGCCTGCGCCTGGAACCGCTGCGATCGATGGGTGCGTGCGGTGCTGTCCCCTGTGCGCGGTGGTGATGAATGCTCGCTCTGCGAGTGGACCCGCACCGTCGGGATCGGTGATCACGATGTCGCGCGGCTCATCGCCCACCAACAAGGTTCGAGTCACGACACCGGCGATGAGGTCGACGATGCTCACACTGTCCGACAAGTGGTTGACGACCCAGGCTTCGGTGCCGCCGGGGCGGATGGCCACTGCGCACGGCTCGAGGCCGACCGGAATCGAGAATCGGCGCGTGATCCCGGTTGGTACGACGTTGAAGGTTTCCAAGCGATTGTCGGGCGTATTGACCGCGGCCAGGATGCTCCCGCGCTTTGCAAGAGGTCGAACGGGACCCGTTTCAAAAGCAATGAATGAGGGCTGCGCGCTCGTGGGGACGGCGATAAACGCCACGAGGGTGCAGAGCACCAAGAGCAAGCGGGTAGATCGACGCATGAACCAGTCCTTCGGGCAACGGGCGGTGCAAAGGTAGCCCAGGGAGCCAGATACGGCTAGGGCGCCAGCCCGAAGGCGTCCGGCGGAGCTCTTCGCCAATCTATGACTTGTCACCCGATGCACAAAGAGGGACAAATGAGGGAGGGCAAGTCGATGTCAGACACATACTACAAACGCCTTTCCGCGCTCGATGCTTCGTTTCTCGGCTTCGAAGAGAGGAATACCCACTGGCACGAGGCAGCCGTCATGGTGTTCGATGCTGGGCCTTTGCGTCGCGAAGATGGGGGGCTCGACTTCGACAAAGTGCTCAACAACTACGAGTGGTCCTTTGAAGGCGTTCCACGCCATCGACAGCGCCTGACGAAAATCCCGCTGTTCGACCATCCGGTATGGGTAGACGATCCCAACTTCAACATCCGCTATCACATACGGCAGGTTGCCTTACCGCAACCAGCCGACGAGCGAGTCCTCAAGCGTGTTTGTGGCTACCTGCTGGAGCTACCGCTCGACACCGACAAGCCTCCTTGGGAGGTGTGGGTGGTCGATGGTCTGAAGGACGATAGGTTCGCCCTGGTCACCAAGGTCCACCACTGCATGGCGGACGGGATCTCCGGCATGAGTATCCTGCATGCACTGCTCCGCCCGCAGCCGTTCGAGCGACCCGGTGAGCCTGAACCGTGGGTGGCCCGCGAGGCGCCCAGGGCGGCAGAGCTCATTGGAGACGAGCTTGCCCGTCGGGTCCGGGCCCCGTTCGAGCTACTCGCGCCCCTTCGGCAGCCAAGCCAAGCACTGCAGGCTGCGCGTGACGTCGTCGAAGGCCTCGTCGAGGCATCACGCTTGGGTTGGCGTAGAGCCGCGAATACGCCCTTCAACCCAGACCACATCGGGCCCCATCGCCGTTTCGACTGGGCCGACATCTCGTTGAGCGAGATCAAGCAAGTGAAAGCCAAGCTCGGTGGCACGGTCAATGACGTCGTGCTTGCCACGGCCGCCGGGGCGTTGGGCCATTTCATTCGCGAGCACGGCAGCGATACCACGGACATGGACTTCCGGGCGTTGATCCCGGTCAGCGTCCGGAACAAGAAAGATGCGGAGCTCGGCAATCGCGTTGCGATGATCATGGTGGAGCTTCCGGTGGGCGAGCGGGATCCCGTTTCGCGCCTCTATCGCGTGATCGAGACGACGCAGAAGCTCAAGCACTCCAAGCAGGCTCTCGGCGTATCCTGGCTCGAAGGCTTGGCCGATCAGGTCGGCGGACGGTTCTTCCTCGAGCTGAGCCGGTCTGCGACCCGCCACCGGCCGTTCAACGTAGCGGTTACCAACGTGCCGGGCCCCCCGATGCCGCTCTATTTCTTGGGTTCGCAAATGCGGGCCATCTATCCGATGATGCCACTCTTTCCCAATCAAGCGCTGTCCGTGGCGGTCCTCAGCTACGACGGCAGGGTATTCTGGGGCTTCAACTCGGACTGGGACGCGCTCCCGGACGTTCACGAGCTGGTCGAAGGCATCGGTTTTCATTTCCGGGAGCTTCATGACGCCACACATGCAGCGGGGGACGAGGGATCACGCCACATCAATCCAAGTTGAGAAACGGGTACCGCTCTCGCTCCTCTCGGCTCCAGCAGCCAAGCCCAGCCCGTTGGCCGACCGTTTCCACAGTGACGATCACGTCCGGATCATCGAAGGTCACGCTGCCCGAGGAGCCCCTTTCTTCCAGGCGGCTCAGAATGTGACGATCCAAGAACCGCTCTTCTTCCGGGCTCGACATGCGACCCTTGAATCCGCGTCGGTGCATGCGCACGTGAAAGCTGCAGCCTTCGAGCCGATTGATCATCTCGTCGAGCGCAAGGCAAGCTTTCTCTTCAAACTCCTGGGGTGACTGGAAATCAAAGGAGCGTTGGGCAGGGATGATTCTCGAAGCTGCGTTCAGCAAGGTCATATCCTCGCGGGTAAGCTCTTCCAGCTGCCCCAAGAGGTCGTTGACGTCCGGGACCGTGAGCACCAGCACGTTGAAGTACTCGGTTCTGCCCACCTTTCCATATCGACTCAACAAGCGTTTGGCTTCGGCGTAAGCACCCGGATAGGCGGTCACGACGACGTTCCATTCGGCTTCTGTCATGCTCGTCCTCCCCTCGATTCTAGCCGTCAGCGTGGAGCCTCCGGGGCGGCTGCCTTGGTCGACTTGACGTCTTGCATGGCTGCCATGACCCGCGCCGGGGTCATGGGCATTCGGCGCAGGCGCGCTCCGGTGGCGTCGTGGATTGCATTGGCGATGACCCCGCCCATGACGACGATTGCCGGCTCGCCGCCTCCCTGCGGCGCAATGTCGTTTGCCTCCACGATTACCGTTTCGATCTTGGGCAACGTGGAAAAGCGCGGAATCTCGTACCGATCGAAGTTGGTGTCGAGGATTTCCCCGCCCCTGAAGTGGACCTCCTCGGATAGCGCATAGCCGAGGCCCATCGTCACGCATCCTTCCATTTGAATGGTCGCGCCCTGCGGGTTGATGACGATGCCCATTTCCTGTGCGCAGACGACGCGTTTCACGTCGACCCGTCCAGTGCTCGAATCCACGGCGACTTCGGCCATGGCCGCCACGTAGGTTCCTGCATCGACGCCGCAGGCGACGCCATGCCCACGCTTGCTTGGCGTAGCGGCGGAGCTCCACCCGAAGCGCGCAGCCGCTGCTTTCAGCACGCGCATCATCCGCGGGTCCTTCAGGTGGCGTAGGCGAAAGTCGAGAGGGTCCGCGCCTGCCGCAGCGGCCATGATGTCGATCTGCGATTCGCGGGCAAAGGTGTTGGTGTTGTTGCCGGGTGCACGCCAAGCGCCCGTCGCAAAAGGATGCGTTCCTGGGCCCGCTCTCGGACCGGCTGGCCTTGCCGTCACACGATGGTTGGGGATTTCGTAGAACAGGTCGGATCCTCGTTGCCCAGCAAACAGCACCTCGTAGTCCCAGAACGTCATTCGTCCCGAGCCATCGATCCCCGAGCGGACGTGCACGACCGCGGCGGGACGGAAGGTATCGAGAAAGAATTCTTCCTCGCGGGTGCGCATCACCTGAACGGGCAGGCCCACCGCCCGCGCAAGGCGTGCAGCTTCCACCGCCTGCAGGTTGCCGGTCTTTCCTCCGAACCCGCCTCCCACGAACGGCGTGATCACCCGTACGTCATCCTTCGAAAAACCGATCGCAGTGGCGATTTGATCGCGTGCGCCAAATGGGTTCTGCGTCGAGGCCCACACGGTGCACTTGCCGTCCTCGATGTGAGCAAGAGCCGCATGCGTCTCCATGGGCGCGTGCGCCACATAGCCATCGAAGAACGTCGTCTCGGACACCCGCTTGGCGAGCTTGCGTCCTTTTGCGATGTTGCCGCCTCGAGCCGCCGCACTGTCCTTGGGAGCCACCCGCGAGAGGTGCTGGTGGATGGTCTCGTCGTTCACCTTCGCGCGAGGCAGGTCGAACTCCGCCTTCACCAGGCCGAGCGCATCCTGGGCCAGATCGGGCGCTGCATGGAGCACGGCGACGAGATCCCCGTCTTGGACCACTCGGGCGCCGGCCACGGCGCGTGCACCGGAAGTGTCTATCTTCTTCAGGTTCGCACCATGAGCTGGCGGCCGTAACAGTGCTGCGTAGAGCATCTTCGGCAGCCGGATGTCCGCAGCATACTTGGCCGCGCCAGTCACCTTCTCCAAGGAATCACGGCGGAGCTTCGGCTGACCCATGATGCGAAACTGCGTCACGTCTTTGAGCCGAGGGGGGACCTTCAGGTGCCGCGTGATGCGTTTGCCTTTGGCCAGCGCGCCGTAGGTGATCCGCTTCTTTTCGTCTCGGCGATCGAAGATCACCCCTTCTTCGACTTCGAGCCGCGAAACGGGAACGCCGAGCGCTTCAGCGCCAAGCTCCAGCAAGACAGCCCGCGCCTCGGCCGCGGCGGCGCGGAGCAGCGGACCGAAAGCGCGCGTGGTCAACGAGCCCCAGGTCCCTCTGTCCCACGGGCACATGTCCGTGTCGCCCATGACCATGTCCACGCTCTCGTACGCGACGTCGAGCTCGTCGGCGAGCATTTGGGCGAGCGACGTAATCGGCCCCTGACCCATCTCGATCTTGCCCGTCAAACAGGTGACCCGCCCGTCCTCCGCGATTCGCACGAATGCGTTGAAATCGGTCGGCACCCCTGGTTCCCGGAATGGTACGGCCGGCCCCTCCGCGACCGCGAGGGAAAGCCGTCCGCCAAATCCGACGAAGACAACGATGCCACCGCCCACTCGCTTGAGAAATGCGCGGCGGGACTGCATGCCGGGCGACGCATCGCCTACTTGGACGCGTTGGAGTTCGAATTGGAGGTCGTGCTTCGTGGTCATGCCGCGCGCCCCTTCACTTCATTTCCGCCGCCGCAGATTCGATGGCATCGACGATGCGTTTGTGTGCCCCGCAGCGGCACAGATTTCCATCCATGCCGCGGATGATTTCCTCTCGTGAGGGCCTTCGCTTCTCACGGAGAAGCCCGTATGCGGTGAGGATCATGCCAGGCGTGCAGAACCCGCACTGGAGGGCATCGTGTTCGATGAACGCCTTTTGGAGGGGGTGCAGCTTGCCGTCCCGTGCCAGCCCCTCGATCGTCACGACTTTCTTGCCGCGAACGCTCTCCACCGATGTCACGCAGGACCGGACAGGCCGGTCGTTCACCAAGACCGTACACGCTCCACAAAGGCCTCGCGCGCAGCTCGGCTTCGTGCCGGTCAGCGCAAGCTCCGTTCGAAGCACCCAGATGAGCCTGCGGTTGCCGTCTAGCTCCAGCCGGACGGGTCGGCCGTTGATCTCGAAGGAGATATCGCCCCGCATACGTTCATTCGTACTCACAACGGCGCATACGTCAACGCTCTCTTTGTCTAGATCTCGTTGCCCGCGCGCTTTACTATTCGCGAAGAGAGCATCATGCCCGATCAATCTGAAACCGAGGTATTGCTCGCGGCGCGCGATTGGAAGGCTGCGGGCCATCGCGTCGCCTTGGCCACCGTGGTCAAGACGTGGGGCTCTTCGCCGCGGCCTGCGGGCAGCCACTTGGCCGTCCGGGACGACGGCTTTTTCGTGGGGTCGGTGTCGGGAGGCTGCGTGGAGAGCCGGGTCGTCGAGGAAGCGCTGGCCGTGATGCAAACCGGAGCCCCGAAGCTGCTCGAGTTCGGTGTCTCGAACGATGAAGCGTGGGAAGTAGGGCTCGCTTGCGGGGGCCGCGTCGAGATCTTCGTCGAGGCGCTGGAATGAAGACCGACATCCTCGACCGCGTCATCGAGCACGTCGAAGCGAAGCGGCCCATCGTTTTGGCGACCGATCTCGGATCTGGCGAGCAGCGCTTGCTTCGACCGGGGGAGGGCGCGGACGAAAGTGAGCGTGCCACCGTCCAAACCGCGCTTCGCCTCGACAAAGCAATCACCGCCGACACGGACGAAGAGCCACGAACGTTTTATCAGCCGTTCAATCCCCCGCTTCGCATGGTGCTCGTCGGAGCCGTCCACATCGCGCAACCGCTGTCGGTGATGGCAACGCTTGCCGGCTACGAGGTCACCATCATCGATCCGCGCTCGGCGTTCGCAGCGAGCGAACGATTCCCGGGCGTGGAGCTCAGTCTCGCTTGGCCCGACGAGGCTCTAGAATCTCTCGGGTTGGATGCGCGATCAGCCGTGGTCACCCTCACCCACGACCCCAAGCTCGATGATCCGGCGCTCCAAGTGGCGCTTCGGAGCGATGCGTTCTTCATCGGTTGCTTGGGCAGCGCCAAAACGCATGCGGCGCGTCTACGTCGGCTTGCAAAGGAAGGCTTCTCGGAAACGGAGCTTCAGCGGCTCCACGGACCCGTGGGGCTTCCCATCGGGTCCCGCTCGCCCGCCGAAATCGCGGTTTCGGTGCTCGCGCAGATCACTGAGACCCTGCGGCGCCCGGCATCTTAGCCGCCGTCAGCCGTGACAGCAGGACCCCTTGCCCCCCGTGCCGGTGGGCTCGGGCTCCGAGGGGGACGCGCCAACCGCAACCTTGGGCTCCTCCGCGACCACTGGCTCTTGCGTCGCTTTCGACGGGCGCTTGGTCGTCACCGTGATGCCTTCGCGCTCTGCCGTGATCGAAGCAATGATGCTGATGGCAATCTCTTGCGGCGTTCGGGCGCCGATGTCGAGGCCCGCGGGACCATCGACGTGCGCCCACGTCTCCGATGGCAGCCCGCGGCGCTTCATCGCAGCTGCAAGAGACGCAAATCGCCGCGGGCTCGCAACGACACCCAGATAGCGCGGGCCAAGCTCTGCCGCGCGTGCGATGGCGTCCTCGTCGAACACGCCGTGCGTGGCGACGACGATGGCGGCACGTTGCGGCCGCTTCAGCTCGGCTTCATCGAGATCCTGAACGACGGTCGCGCCTTCGAGTGGCGGGCGCTCGGTGGTGTCGACGGCCGTGACCCGATACCCAGCAAACACGCCGAGCTCGATCAGCGCCTGCGCGACCGGCGAGTTGCCGAACACCAGCAGCTCGGCCTTGGCCGGATGGGGCTCGAGGTAGATCTCGAGCTCTCCACCGCTGTAGCAAGTCATCGGCACCACCACGAGGCCCTCGCGCTTCGCTGGAAGTTCGGGGTCAGGTGTGATCTGCACGACCCGGCACACGCCATCCTGAAGCGCAGCTTTCGCTTCTTTCTTCGCCGTGGGCTCGGCGCAGCTGCCGCCGATCCACCCTTGCACCACGCCATCCTCGGTAATGACGGCCTTGTCGCCCGGCTTCGCGGAGGTCGGCGCGATGGCGCGCACCACCGTCGCCAACACGAACCCTTCGTTGCGGCGCTCCAAGTCTTTTGCGGTTTCGTACCAGCGGTCCATCGGGTTAAGTGTAATGACGAATGCTCAGTCCGTAACCCCATTGTCGCGGAGCAATTTCCAGACCTTCTGAGGCGTGATGGGGATGTCGATGTGCCGCACGCCCAAATGCCACAGCGCGTCAACGACGGCGTTGGCAATCGCGGGTGGGGCGCCCACCGTCGGGGACTCGCCCACCCCCTTCGCGCCGATGGGATGGTGCGGCGACGGTGTGATCGTCTTGCCAAGCTCCCACTTCGGGGACTCCACAGCCGTGGGCAGTAGATAGTCCGCAAAGGTGCCCGACAAGTTCTGGCCGTTCTCGTCGTAGACGATTTCCTCGTACATGGCAGGCGCCAGCCCCATGGTCAGCCCGCCGTGGATTTGGCCCTCGACGATCATCGGATTGATGATGTGGCCGCAGTCATCCACCGCGACGAATCGGCGGATCTTCACCTCGCCGGTCCCTTTGTCGATGTCGACGACGCAAATGTAGCTTCCAAACGGGAACGTGAGGTTCGGCGGGTCGTAGTAGTCGACCGCTTCGAGACCGGCCTCCATCCCCTGCGGATGGTTGGTATAAGCCGCGAAGGCGATTTCTTGAATCGTCTTGGCCTGATCGGGCGACCCCTTCACTTGGAAGCGATCGACGTTCCACTCGAGGTCCTCCTCGCCCACTTCGAGCAAGTGTGCCGCGATCTTCTTGGCTTTTGCCTTGATCTTTCGCGCCGCCATGGCCGCTGCAGCGCCGGCCGTCGGCGTCGACCGACTGGCATAGGTGCCTAGTCCATAGGGGGCCGTGTCGGTGTCGCCCTCTTCGACCTCGATGTCGTCCGATGGAAGGCCGAGCTCCTCTGCGATGATCTGCGCGTACGTGGTCTCGTGTCCTTGGCCCTGCGACTTCGTCCCAAAACGGGCCATCGCCTTGCCGGTCGGATGGATGCGGATCTCGGCTGAGTCGAACATCTTGATGCCCAAGATGTCGTAGTCCTTCGACGGGCCGGCGCCGACCACCTCGGTGAAGCTCGAAATGCCGATGCCCATCAGCTCTCCCTTGGCACGCATTTCTTTCTGCTCTTGCCGGAGCGCGCGATAGTCGATCATCTCCATCGCTTTTTTGAGCGCCCCCTCGTAGTTGCCGCTGTCGTACTCCCACCCGGTGGGCGACTTGTAGGGGAACTGATCGGGACGAATGAAGTTCTTGAGCCGGAAGTCGGCCGGATCTTCACCGAGCTGATGCGCCATGATGTCGGTCATGCGCTCGATCATGTGCACCGCCTCGGTGACCCGGAACGAGCAGCGATACGCCACTCCCCCCGGTGGCTTGGTCGTATAGACACCATCGACCTCGATGTGCGCGGCCTTCATGTCGTAAGAGCCAGTGCAGATGCTGTACAAGCCGGCAGGGAATTTCGACGGGTTTGCCGCCGCGTCTGCGGCGCCGCAGTCGGACAAGGTCTTGACACGAAGCCCGGTGATCTTGCCGTCCTCGTTGGCCGCCATTTCCGCCTCGATGTGATAGTCGCGCGCGAAGCTGTCGGCCTGCAGGTTTTCGCTTCGGTCTTCGATCCATTTGACCGGCTTGCCCGTCACCAGGCTCGCCACCGCGCAGATCACGTAACCAGGGTACACTGGAACCTTGCCGCCGAAGCCGCCGCCGATGTCTGGAGAGATGATCTGAATCTTGTGCTCGGGCAGGCCGCTCACCAGTGCGAAAACGGTTCGGTGCGCGTGGGGCGCTTGCGAGGTCATGTAGATTTGCATGTGCTCGCGCGCCTTGTTGTAGTTTGCGACCATGCCGCAGGTCTCGATAGACGAGACGTGGATGCGCGGGATGTAGAGCTTCTCTTTGACGACCGTCGCGGCGTCTTTGAGCACCGCATCGGTTGCGGCCTTGTCACCAGCTTCCCAATGCCAGATGTGGTTGGTCTTCTTCTCTTTGTCGTCGCGAACGATCACCTCGTCTTTCAGCGCCTCGAACGGATCGACCACCGCATCGAGCGGCTCGTAGTCCACGAACACCTGCTCGATCGCGTCGGCCGCGACGTAGCGGCTCGTGGCGATCACCGCGCAGACTTCCTGCGCGTAGTACACCACCTTGTCGATTGGAAGCACCATCTGGGTGTCCGACATCAAGGTGGGCATCCAGTGAAGATTGCCTGCTGCCTTCAGGTCTTCGCCCGTGATGACCGCGACTACGCCTTCCATTTCGAGTGCGGCGCTGGCATCGATGCTCTTTATCTTCGCATGGGCGTACGGGCTCCGGACGATGTCCATGTAGAGCATCCCTGGAAGCTTCACGTCATCGACGTAGTTGCCCTTTCCTTGAATGAAACGCGGGTCTTCTTTTCGCTTTTTGCGATGACCCATGCCGCAGATCTTCGCGGGGGTCTTGATCTGAACCTGGTCGGTGGTGGAAACCCGCGCAGAAACGCCTTCCGCGAGCTCGCTGTGGTGCTCCTTTCGATCCTCGAGCTGCGGCATCACTCACCTCCAGCTTCTGCGGACTGAAGCTTCTCCGCGGCATACTGAATGGCTTCCACGATTTTGTTGTAACCCGTGCAGCGGCACAGGTTCCCCGAGATGCCATGACGAATCTCGTCTTCGGTCGGGTTCGGGTGCTCTGCAAGAAATCCCTTGGCGCTCATGATCATCCCCGGGGTGCAATAGCCGCATTGAAGGCCGTGCTTCTCCCAAAATCCCTCTTGAAGCGGATGCAGGGAGCCTCCCGCCGCCAAGCTCTCGATGGTCTCGATGTCGGCGCCTTCGGCCTGAACGGCAAACATGGTGCAGCTCTTCACGGGCTTCCCATCGACCAGCACGGTGCATGCGCCGCAGCTCGTGGTGTCGCACCCAATGTGCGTTCCGGTGAGCGACAGATCCTCCCGGATGAAGTGCACCAACAAAGTGCGTGCTTCGACGGTCCGCGTGACGGTCTCTCCGTTGATCGTCAGCGTAATCTCGTGGTTGCTCATCAGTTGCCTCCCTTGGCGCGTGCGATGGCTTTGTGGATGGAGCGCTTCACCATGACCCGTGTCATGTCGCGCTTGTATTCGATGGTGCCCCGAAGATCGGGCGAGGGATCGCACTCGCCCGCGGCCGCCTTTCCTGCAGCCTCGATCACGGCATCGCTCACCGATTTTCCGAGGAGCTCCGCTTCGGCAGCTCGCGCACGCATGGGCACTGCGCTCACGTTGGTGAGACCGATCCGCGCTTCGGCAATGGTGCCGCCGTCGAGGCGGAGTTGAACTGCAGCTGCGGAAATCGCGTAGTCACCGACCTTGCGCTCGAGCTTGGTGTAAGCTCCTCCGCTGTTCGCGCCCGGTTTGGGAATGCGGATCTCTGTGAGGATCTCGTCCTCCTTCATCGCATTCTCGAACAAGCCCGTGAAGAAGTCGTCGATGGGGATCTTCCGTTCGCCGCTCGGACCCTTGGCGATCACGGTCGCGTGGTAAGCGAGCATCGTCGCGGGGTGATCATTGGCGGGATCTGCATGTGCGATGTTTCCACCGACCGTAGCTTGGTTGCGGACGAGTGGATCGGCGATCACCCGCGCCGTGTCGTGCAGCAGTGGATAGGAGCTGCGGACGACCTGCGAATCCTCGAGCGCATGCTCGCGTGTCATGGCGCCGATCGCCAGGTGATCGCCGCGCTCCTCGACGTAGCGAAGGTCATCCAGACGATTGATGTCGACGAGGATCGGCGGCATCGCCAGCCGAAACCGCATCGCGGGGATTAGGCTCTGGCCGCCGGCAAGGATTTTTGCTTCTCCAGCATGCTTTTGGAGGAGGGACAGTGCCTCGTCCAGCGTGCGGGGGGAATGGTAATCGAACGCTCCTGGTATCACAGCCTTCCTCCCTCGAATCGATTGGTTACCGGACCAGAAGGTATATCAGCACGCCAATCCCTACTAGTGCCAAAGCAATGAGGGCGGTCCTCGCGGCGGGAGGAACCAAGTCTCTGGCCACTTCTTTCGCGACCTTGCTGGCGAACTCGGCTTGGCTCGCTTTGATGACCACGGCCTCTTCGCCCTCAGCCACGTTTGCTCTCGCCGTGATGTTGGCGTTCAGACCTTCGAGGCTCTCTTTGATGATCGCCCTCGCGGAGGAATCGATCAGGCGCTGCCCTACGCTTGCGATCCGCCCGCCAACCTGTGCGTCGGCGTCGTACACCATGACGGTTTGGGGGCCCTCAGGGGTGAGCTTCACGGCGGCCTTGGCTTTCACGAAGCCCGGAGCGCCCCGGCCGTCGACAGTCATGGTGTATCCTTGCTGTTCGACCACATCGGCGAGCACTACCTTGCCATGAAACTTTCCCTGCACCGGGCCGACCTTGATGTTGAGGTCGCCTACGTACGCGTCGTCGACCAGCTCGAGCTTCTCGCAGCCAGGCATCACCGCGGCCAGAATGACTGGATCGAGCAAGGCTTTCCAAACGTCGGCTGCCGGGGCATTGAATCGATAGTCACCTGCTAACTTCATTTAAACCTCCCTTTCGCTTGGGTAACCGGGCTAGATGATCTCTGAGCTGCCGGATCGACTCGAAGTTGTGGATGGGCAAGAAGTCATCGAGATAGGGCAACACCGCGGCCATGCCACGCACTTTCGGCTCATACCGGCGCTGGCCTAGGCGCGGGTTGAGCCAGATCAGTCGATAGCAGTTGCGCTGAAGCGCCTGCACCTCGTTCCTCAGCTGCTCGACGTCCCCGGTCTCGCATCCGTCCGATATGACGATCACCACTGCGCCGCGCCGCAAGAGCTTCGGCCCCCAGAGCCGACGAAAGTCGTGAAGGCTCTCGGCAATTCGAGTGCCCCCGGCGAAGTCGACCACCTCCGCGGACACGGCATCGAGGGCCGCGTCAGGCTGGCGGAGGCGAAATGCTTCGGTCACCCGGGTCAGCCGCGTCCCAAACACGAAGGCTTCGGTGCCCTTCAGTTGCTGGCTCAAGCCGTGAAAAAACTGCAAGACGATCCGGCTGTAGAGCTCCATGGATCCGCTGACATCGGCGATGATCACCAAAGGACGCGCTTTTTCCTTCCGCTCTCGGCGAGGTAGCTCGAAGACGCTTCCGCCCAGCCTGGCTGCCCTGCGAAGCGTTTCCCGGTGGTCGACCATGCGTCCGCGCCGGCTGCGGATCAGGCGGTGGGTGAGACGCTGGCTGAAATCCCAGCGAAGCCCGCTCATGGCTTGTCGAACGGCGCGAAGCTCGTCTTCAGTCATCGTGGCGAAGTCTTTGCGCTGAAGCCACTCCACCTCCGTCGCCGTCTCCGTTCGATCGGTGACCTCGATCTCCTTGCTCTGGCGTTTCGCCTTTTCGGCCATGAACGACGCGAGGGTCGACCGATGAAACTCCGAGGGGCGGTGCCGAGGAGCCTGCGGCGCTTTCTGGGGCTGCGCCGTGGCGCGTCGCGGCTCCCAGAACTCGGTGAAGGCGCGGTCGAAGACATCGAGGTACTCGTGGCGATTGACCAAGGTCGCGCGGGCGGCGTGGTACACCTCTTCCCGGTCGAGCGGCTGAATCCAGGTGAAGGACTCGGCAAAGCTCACCACCTGATCGATGCCGATGGGCAGCCCCAGTGCCCGCAATCGTTGCGCGAACTCGACCAATCGTGAATCCAACGGTGGATGGAGGGTTTGTGCGGGTGGTGGACCGGCTCGGGACATCGGCTACCCCGCCTGCGCCACCCAGGTTTCGTCATCCAGAAGCCCACTCACGACGGAAATGTCGTCCCGGTTCTTGAGGACGACACCCAAGGTCTGCCGGATGGTGTCGGTGTCCAGCTCGGCAATCCCGAGGTGCAGCAACGCCTCGGCCCAGTCGAGCGTCTCCGCGATGCCGGGAGGCTTGAGAAGATCCTCGTGTCGCAACCTCTGGACGAAACGCACCACTTGCGTCCGCACGCGCTCCGAGAGCGCCGGGACTCTCATCGAAACGATCGCCAGCTCTTTTTGCATGCTCGGGTAGTCGATCCAGCAGTAGATGCAGCGCCTCTTGAGCGCGTCGTGAATCTCTCGGGTGCGATTCGAGGTAAGGATCACGATGGGTCGGTGAGTCGCCCTGATGCTCCCGAGCTCCGGGATCGTCACTTGAAAATCGCTCAGTAGCTCGAGGAGGAAGCTCTCGAACTCCTCGTCGGCGCGGTCGACCTCATCGATGAGCAAGACGGGCGAGCTCTCTCGCTGGGGGTCTATCGCTTGGAGCAACGGACGTTTGAGAAGGTACTCGGCCGAGTAGATCGAGCCGAAATCTTCTTTCTGTCCGGCCTGCAGTCTCAGAAGCTGGCGCGGGTAGTTCCATTCGTAGAGGGCATGGTGAATGTCGAGGCCCTCGTAGCACTGAAGGCGGATGAGCTCGGTTTGAAAGGCGCGGCTCACGACGCGCCCGATCTCGGTCTTTCCAACCCCCGGCGCGCCCTCGAGAAAGAGCGGACGGCGCATCTTCAGAGCGAGAAACAAGCTCATGGAGACGGCTGGATCGGAGACATAACCCTCCGATTCGAGTGTCTCGGCAATTTGCTCCAACGAGTCGATGCTCGTCATGCGGCGCCCTTGGTGGCTTCGTGAAAATGACACGGTGCGGTATCGGAGAAAAGCCCTGAGCCTCGACTCTAATGCCGTTCCCGGCCGTGCGGTAGGGTTATCCGGGAAAAGCACCGAACCGAGGCGACGCCCGAGCAAAGGGCTGCATTCGAGGCTTACCACAAGTAGAAGGGGGGCATGAGGTTCGGCATGGTCGACATCGGTGCCCCGGGTCTGGAAGGGTCGATCCTCGCCCACACGCTGCGACTAGGGGAAAGCTCGGGCGCCGTGAAGAAGGGTGCGGTGCTGACCAAGCACGACATCGAGCGCTTGAGACGAAGCGGATACGCACAGATCATGGTCGCGCAGCTCGAGCCCGGCGACGTGCACGAAAACGAAGCTGCGCAAACGCTGGCGGCGAGCCTTGCCGATCCATCGACCACGGCCTCGGATGCCAGCACGGGCCGCTGCAATCTCCATGCTGCACAGACTGGGCTCCTGGCGCTCGATCGGAATCGCATCGATGCCATGAATCGTGTCTCCGAATCGATCACGATGGCAACATTGCCCGAGCGCTCGCTCGTGCAGCCCGAGACCATGGTGGCGACCGTGAAGGTGATTCCGTTTGCGGTGCCGAGGACGGATCTGGACCGATGCGTCGAGATTCTAGCTGGCAGCCGGGTCTTGCACGTCACGCCGTTACGAAGCTTCGATGCGGGGCTCGTGCTGACGGAGCTTCCCGGGGTGAGTCAGGCGCTCCTCGAGCGGGCGAGCCGCACGCAGCGTGCGAGGCTGAGCGTGTTGGGCTCGCGCGTGCGCCGCGAAATACGTTGCAAGCATTCGACTCGCGCCGTGGCGCGCGCGATCTCGACGCTTCGCGACGAGGGGTGCAATCCCATCTTGCTCTTGGGTGCCTCGGCCATCGTCGATCGGGGCGACGTCATTCCTTCGGGACTGGTCGCTGCGGGAGGCGAGGTCGTCCATCTCGGGATGCCGGTCGATCCGGGAAACCTGCTAATGCTCGGTAGGCTCGAGGATCGAACCGTGTTCGGTCTCCCCGGCTGCGCCCGCTCGCTCAATCCGAGCGGCTTTGATCTGGTGCTGCAGCGATTCTTTGCCGGGGAGCCCGTGGATTCGGCCATGATTTCTGGGCTTGGCGTGGGCGGTCTACTAAAGGAAATTCCGGGCAGGCCCATGCCTCGAAATCTGAGCGCTCCCCGATCCAAGAAGACGGTCGCCGCCGTCGTGCTTGCTGCAGGCGCGTCGCGGCGCATGGGAGAGAAGAACAAGCTCTTGCTACCGGTCGACGGGATTCCGATGGTGGCGCGCGTCGTGGATGCGCTGCAGCAGAGCCGCGTGCAACGCATCATCGTCGTCACCGGTCATGAGCCAGAGCGCGTGACCGAGGCTTTGGCTGGCCGTGAAATCGAGATCGTGCACAATCCGAGCTACGCCGACGGTATCGCGACGTCCATTCGGACCGGGGTGGCTGCGTTGGGTGAGGACGTGGACGGGGCGCTGATGGCGCTCGCTGATATGCCGTGGGTCAGCACGGACGTGATCAACCGTCTAATCGATGCCTTTACAGCGGACGGCGAGCTAAGCATCTTCATTCCGATGTTTGGAAGGAAGCGCGGCAACCCCGTGCTATGGGCGTCCCAGCACTTTTCCGAGCTCCTCGCGCTCTCGGGCGACGTAGGCGGCAAGGCCCTCTTTCATCGTCACTCGGCGGCGATCTGCTACGTCGATGTCGAAAGCGCCGGCGTGAACATCGATTTAGACACCCCGGAGGCGCTCCAAGAGCTCGGAATCCGGGCCGATGAGAAACCTGGGTCGTGACGAGCCCCGTCTTGGGTTAACTTCCGCCGAAACTGGCATCCGACATGAATGAAACACCCGAAGAAGTCTCACCCGTATGGCACAGCCTGTCGGTCGATGCGGTCATGTCTCGGCTCGGCTCCGGCCCCGAAGGCCTGTCTCGAGACGAAGTGGAGCGCCGATTGGCCCGATACGGTCCGAATCAGCTCGAGGCCGCACATCGTATCTCGCCGTGGGCGATTCTGCTCGGGCAATTCAAGAACGTCCTGATCATTATCTTGCTGATCGCAATCGCGATCTCGGTCTTCGTGGGGCACGAGCTCGAAGCGATTGCCATCGCCGTGATCGTGCTCTTCGCCGTGTTGCTCGGCTTCATCCAGGAGTTTCGAGCAGAGCGCGCCATCGAGGCGCTGAGGCGAATGGCCGCGCCCACCGTGACCGTCATCCGCAACGGTCAGGAGGTCGAGATTCCCGCGAGCGAGCTCGTGCCCGGCGACCTCATGCTGTTGCATGCAGGAGACAAGGTGGCGGCAGACGCCCGGCTGATCGAGTCGGTAAACCTGAAGGTCGACGAGGCGGCGCTCACCGGCGAGTCGGTGGCCGTGGAGAAGAAGACCGCGCCGCTCGATAGCCAGGAGCTCGCTGTCGGAGACCGCAACAACATGGTCTTCGGGGGCACCATTGCCACCTACGGTCGCGGCCAGGCGGTGGTCGTTGGAACCGGCATGGATACGCAGTTCGGACAGATTGCCAAGATGCTGCAATCGGTCGAAGCAGGCAGGACGCCTCTTCAGAAGAATCTCGACAAAGTGGGTCGCGTCCTGGCCTTGGCGGCTATCGTCGTGGTGGCCGCGATCGTCGCGGCGGGCCTCGCTCGGGGCCAACCGTGGGTGGAGATGCTCATCTTCGGGATCGCCTTGGCCGTTGCAGTCGTTCCAGAGGCTTTGCCGGCCGTGGTCACCATCTCGCTGGCGATCGGCGTGCAACGCATGGCCAAGCGAAACGCCTTGGTTCGCCGTCTGCCAGCGGTCGAAACCTTGGGGAGCACGTCGGTCATTTGCTCGGACAAGACCGGCACGCTCACGAAGGACGAGATGACCGCCCGCAAGCTGTACACCTCCGAAAGAACGCTGGCGGTCTCCGGCACCGGTTATGCGCCCGAGGGCGATTTTTCGGTCGACGGCTCGCCCGTGGAGCTCGAGCCAATGGAAACGGAGCTGCTGCTGGCCGCCGCGCTGGTTTCCGACGCACATCTCGCGCATGACGAGACGAACGGCCCTTGGCACATCAAGGGAGACCCAACCGAAGGCGCCTTGATCGTGGCGGCCGCCAAGGCTGGATTGCAAAAAGAAGAGATCGATAGGCAGTTCCCCCGCGTCGGCGAGATCCCATTCACCTCGGAAACCAAGCGGATGACGACCTTGCATAAGGTCGACGGGGGTCGCGTCGCGTACGCGAAGGGCGCGCCCGAGACGATCCTCGCTTCCTGCTCCCGTATGTTGACCGTGGAAGGTGAAGCGCCGCTCGAGGACGTGGAACGAGCGGCGATCCTCGAAAGGGTTCGGCGCATGGCGGGAGAAGCCCTTCGGCTGTTAGCCGTTGCCAGAAAGCCCGACGCCACGCTCGAGGACGCAGAGCGAGACATGACTTTTCTCGGTTTGGTGGGCATGATCGATCCTCCCCGTCCCGAGGCCAAAGCCGCCGTGGAGAAATGCGCGCAGGCCGGCATCCGAGTGGTGATGATCACGGGGGACCATCCTCTCACTGCGCAGGCCGTGGCGCGTGAGCTCGGCCTGTTCAAAGCGGGCCGGGGGGTGACCGGCGCGCAGCTCCAAGACATGAGCGACGAGGAGCTCGAGCGCGAAGTGGAAACCATCGAGGTCTATTCTCGCGTCTCGCCAGAGCACAAGCTGCGAGTGGTGACGGCTCTGCAGGAGCAGCGTCACATCGCGGCGATGACGGGTGACGGTGTGAATGACGCGCCGGCGCTCAAGAAAGCAGACATCGGCATCGCCATGGGCGTAACCGGCACGGACGTCAGCAAAGAAGCCGCTGCGATGACCCTGACCGACGACAACTTCGCATCGATCGTCGCCGCGGTGGAGGAAGGACGCGGCATCTTCGAGAACATCAAGAAGTACCTCATGTACCTGCTGTCCTCGAACATCGGCGAGATCGGACTCATGGCCGGCGCCACGCTCGCCGGTTGGCCGCTCCCCCTGACCGCCGTCCAAATCCTCTACGTCAACCTGTTCACCGACGGCCTTCCCGCGTTGGCGCTCGCGGTCGACCCACCGGAAGACGACCTGATGCAGCGACCGCCGAGGGACGCCAACACCGGTATCTTCACCCGGCCCGTCGTGGTGTTGATGTGCCTCGGCGGCCTGTGGTCCACCATCATCAATCTGGCGGTCTTTCACTGGGCCATGGAAGAGGGGTACAGCATCGAGCATGCAATGACGCTGACTTTCGTGTCCTTGGTGTTGATCCAGTTCGTGAAGGCCTATAACTTCCGCTCCGACCGCGTGTCGGTGTCGCATCGGCCCTTCGCCAACAAGTGGCTGAACCTCGCGATTTTGGGGGAGATAGCGGTGTTGATCTTCATCGTGCAGTTCGAACCGCTCCACAAGGCTTTCGGCACATTTTCTTTGGCGCAAGAGGACTGGCTGATCGTGACCGGCGCAGCCCTTACCGTCATGCCCGTGCTCGAGATCGCCAAATGGTTCGAGCGCCGCGGCTGGTTCGGAAAGATGTCCTGATGTTCGCGATCGAGCCGACGCCAGCCTCTTGGAAGCGTATTTGGCTGAGCCTTCTCTTGGTGGGCTGTGCCCCGTCGGGCGGTGTGGATGCGCCCGTCGAGCCGGGGTCGGTCATCCATCCGCTCGAGCGCGCGGGCGGCAACGATCCGCCGAACATCGTGGTCATCATGGCCGACGATCTCGGCTATGGTGATTTGGGCGCTTACGGCGGGCGAGCGATTCGAACTCCCCACATCGACGCGCTCGCGGAGGCCGGGATCCGCTTCACCGACTTTCACTCGAGCGACTCGGTGTGCACGCCGTCGAGAGCCGGATTGCTGACCGGCCGATACCCCGCGAGGATGGGGTTGGACGTTCCGCTCATGCCCGAGGAAATGTCGCTATCACACACGATCACCGTGGCGATCGGCTACCTTGCTGGCTCACTCGGCCTCATGGACCTCGCCACCGAAGGGAAGGCCAGCGGTTTGCATGCCGACGAGATCACCTTGGCCGAGGCGCTGCGGGTCGCCGGCTATGCAACCGGCATGGTGGGGAAGTGGCACCTCGGCGACTACGCGTCCAATCCGGCACACAATCCGCTGGAGCACGGCTTCGACTTCTATTTCGGGGTTCCTCACAGCAACGACATGCATCCGTTTCCGCTGTATCGCAATCGCGAGCAGCTCCTCGCAAACGTGGACGATCAGTCCATCCTCACCGGGCGTTACACGGAAGAAGCGCTCCGTTTCATCGACTCATCGCATGACGGACCGTTCTTTCTCTATGTCGCCCACACGTTTCCTCACCGGCCGCTCTTTGCGTCCGATGCCTTCCGCAGCTCGGACGGTGGAGTTTTTGGAGACACGGTCGAGGAGATCGATTGGAGCGTCGGCGAGCTGATGGCCGCGCTCGAGCGACATGGAATCGCCGACAACACGTTGGTGGTGTTCACCAGCGACAACGGGCCTTGGTATCAAGGCAGCCCCGGGCAGTTTCGCGGTCGCAAGGGGCAGAGTTACGAAGGAGGCCACCGCGTGCCCTTCATCGCGCGCTGGCCTCGGCGCATCGCAGCCGGCACTATCGCAGACGAGCCCGCGATGAACATCGACGTGTTTCCAACCTGCCTTTCAATTGCGGGGCTTTCCCTTCCGGAGGATCGAATCATCGACGGCCGGAGCATGCTCGGGCTATTGACGACAACCGACGGTAAATCCCCTCACGAGGTATTCTACCTTTATCACCAGGGTGAGCTCGAAGGCATCCGCGCCGGCGAGTGGAAGTACTTCCGTTCGATCAATCACTACGTGTGGCCGTTGCCCCTCAACGAAGAGCTCGGTGGCATCAGCGAGCACACCCAAGGACCGCTTCCATTGTTGTTCAATCTGGTGGCGGACCCCGGTGAATCGTACGATCTCAGCGCCAGGCATCCGGACGTCGCCGCGAATCTCGCCGAAAAGATGACGCAGTGGGAGGCGCAACTTGCCGCCAATCGAAAGGGTTGGAAGCGCTAGCGCTGGATCACGAAGGCGCCACGGAGGCTGAGGATTCACCATGAGGAACCGTTCTGCTCTTCTCTTCTGCTTGTTGACTGCGATGGGATGCGACTCCACGTCGGCGTCAGAGCCGACGACGACGCTCGGCGATACAGTCGGGGTCAACACCCATTATGGTGCGCGCGGGCCCGTCGATGAGCAGGCGCTGACCAAGCTTGCTGACGCCGGGGTCCGATTCATTCGGAACGACCTCGACTGGGCCGAGATCGAGAAGGAGCCCGGCGTGTACGACTTCGCTGGTACGGGCTTCGATGATCTCGTCGAGACTGCCGAGGACCTCGGTCTCAGAATCCTCTTCATTCTCGATTATGGCAATCCTCTTTACGGAGAGATCGGCGCTGTCGTCGACGACGATGGGCGGCAAGCTTTCGCGGCCTTCGCCGCGGCGGCTGCGAGACGGTACGGCGGCCGCGGCCATAGCTGGGAGATTTGGAACGAGCCGAATCTCGAGCAGTTTTGGAGCAGCTCGGAGGGCGGCCCCGATCCCGACCTCTATGCAGAGCTGGTCCGCAGCACCGCGCCGGCCCTTCGAGCCGAGGACCCCGACGGAGACATCGTGGTAGGGGCGCTCTACTACGGGTTTCCCGAGCTCATCGAAGCGACGGAGTTAGGCATCGGTGGGCCGCGCTTTCTGCAAGCCGTAGCTGCCACGGGCGCGCTTGCGCTTGCCGACGAAGTCACGCTTCACCTCTACCGCCCGGCCAATCCCGAGGACGTCATCTCCGACGTCGAGGGGGCCCGCGCTCTCTTGAAGAGCGCCGGCTATCCGCTTCCCATATCGAGTGGCGAATGGGGCTACAGCACGTACGACCCCAATGCGCCGTCCGATGGCTTCAATTTTCTCCCCGCGGTGACCCTGAGTCGCCAAGCGAGCTACCTCGCGCGCATGCTGCTCTACAACTACAGCCTGGGCCTCCGCCGCAGCGTCATCTTCAAAGACCGGGACGAGGACAATCCGAGCCCAGGCAACATCGAGCACCACTGGGGTCTGATGACGGGTGACCTCGTGCCCAAGCCGTCTCTCGTTGCAATTTCGACGTTGAGCGAGCTCGTCGGAAACGCCTCACTCGTCGAGACGCTCGTGCTCGGTTCGGGGGAGCACGGCCTTCGCTTCGAGCGCGATGACGGCTCAGAAGTCATCGCCTTGTGGTCGGAGCAGCAAGCCACGTGGGCGATTCGGTCCGAGAGCCAGGATGCGCAAGTGCTCGGGCGTGACGGCTCCGACCTCACGCCGGCCACGCTCCCCGATGGCGCGGAGCTCACTGTCGAATCAGACGACGGCCCAATCTACCTCATCGGCAGCGTCACCGTGTCGAGCGGACGTAGCCCGTGATCGAGCGCGCCAGCTCTGGTATACGCGGCGTTGGAAGAACATGTTGGAACAGGATGGTGATGCGGAAGGTCCTTCTATCGTGGAGTAGCGGCAAAGACAGCGCCTGGGCGCTTCGAGCGCTACGCGCCGATCCAGGTGTAGAAGTCGCGGGTCTTTTCACCACGGTCAATCGGCAATCGAACCGCGTCGCGATGCACGCCGTGCGCGAAACGCTGCTCGAGATGCAAGCCCGTGCCCTAGGGCTGCCGCTCACCAAGGTCTACATTCCCGACCCATGCACCAACGCCGAATACGAAAGTGCGATGACGGGTGCGATGGAAGACGCCAGGTCCGCCGGGATCGAAGCAATCGCCTTTGGGGACTTGTTTCTCGAGGATATTCGCCGCTACCGTGAGGAGAAGCTCTCGGCCACCGGAATCGAGCCGATCTTTCCGCTCTGGGGGTCGGACACCCGGCAGCTCGCACGAGAGATGGTCGAGGAAGGGCTTCGCGCGATCGTCACATGCGTCGATCTGAAGCAGCTCGATCGTTCGTTTCTGGGGCGCGTCTTCGACTCTGCCTTTGTCGATGAGCTGCCCGAGCAAGTCGATCCTTGCGGCGAGAATGGCGAGTTCCACACCTTCGTCTACGCAGGCCCCATGTTCGCGCAGGCATTACCCGTCGCTCCGGGAAAGGCGATGGAGCGCGATAGCATCCTTTTCATCGATGTCATTCCAGCCGTCTAACGCTCGACATGGCGTCGACGGGCGGCGCAGAATCGAAGCATGAGCTCCGGTCAGGGTCCTTCCGACGAAGCCCTAGGGCATTGCCTGGTCACCGGGGCCGCCGGCTTTCTGGGGAGGCATCTGGTACAGGCCCTACTCCGAGGCGGATACCGAGTCAGAGCGCTCATTCACAACACGAAGCTTTCGTTCGAAGACCCTCGCCTCGAAATCGTGCATGGCGCGATTGAGGATGGCGCGCGCATGCTAGAGGCGTGCGCGGACATCGATTCCGTGTTCCATGCCGCTGCGAGTATGACCCTCTTCGGTGGTCGAGCCGTGCCGGAGTCCTATCGACACGCCTCCTACGCGACGAACGTAGAGGGCACGAAGAGCATCATTGCGGCGTGCCAACAGCGTGGCGTGAGAAGGTTAGTTCATACGAGCTCAATCGATGTCTGTTTCAACGCGGAGGAAGACATGCACATCGATTCGCGTTCGCCGTACGCGACGAAGCTAGACAACATCTACACCGAGACCAAGATTCTCGCGGAGCGGGCGGTTTTGGAAGCGAACGACAATACGGGTTTGCTCACGACCGCGCTGAGGCCAGACGGGATCTACGGCCCCGAAAGCAATATCATGCTCGATAGGCTTTTCGAGCAGCTGGTGACCGGCAGGTTCGTTGCTACGATCGGTCGCCCTGGCGCAACCCACGATCACATCTACATCGACAACCTGGTGCATGCCGAGCTGCTAGCGGCCAAGCATCTAGTGCCTGGAAGCCCAGCATGCGGTAAGGCGTACTTCGTTGGCGACAATAAGCCGATGCCCATGTTTGAGTTCTTTCGGCCGATGACGGAGGCCCTCGGCTATCAGATGCCGAAGATCGACATTCCGGCCAAACCCGTCATGATCGCGATGCGCCTGTGGCAATACCTTCACTTCGGGTTGGGTGTGCCAAGACCCATCTTCACGCCCCACGAGCTGGCGAAGCTCACGATTTCGCATTGCGGAACGAACGAAGAGTCTAGCCGGGACTTCGGCTACGAGCCGATCGTCAGCGCAGAGGACGCGATGAACGAATGCATCGCTTACTACAAGCGCAAGCTTCTTGCCGACACCGCGTAAGTTGCGCGGATTGCGGGTTCAAGTTGCGGGCTGCGCGTCCGGTTGAGGGACGCTATCCATGGTGCCCCGTTTCTGCCCGCTTGCCATAGCGAGCCGATCGCGTGCGAAGAGCATGTAGATCGACGGGACGAAGAAGAGCGTGAAGAGCGTTCCGATCGCCATGCCGCCCACCAGCACGAGGCCGATGCTGTTCCGGGCCTCCGCCCCCGGCCCGGTCACGAGAGTCAGCGGAAAATGTCCGAACACGGTCGCCATGGTGGTCATCAGGACCGGCCGGAGGCGCACTGCTGCGGCATTTCGGACGGCCTCGAGCTTGGCTTGTCCCTCGCGCTGTAGGTCGTTGGCGAACTCGACGATGAGAATGCCGTTCTTCGACACGAGGCCGATGAGCGTGACGAGGCCGACCTGGGAGTAGACGTTGAGGGTGGTGGTCCACCCGTCGGTCCAAAACTGCGTGTTCGGGTCCGGCATCTTCAGGAACGTGAAGATCGACGCCCCGAACATGGCAAGGGGGACGGAACCGCCCAAGATCACCAGCGGATCGCGGAAGCTGTTGAACTGCGCAGCAAGCACGAGGAAGATCAGCACCACCGCCAGGGCAAAGGCAGGGACGAACTTGTTGCCCTCCTTGCGGAGCTGGCGGGATTCGCCCGTGTAGTCGATCGTGTATCCCCGCGGCAGGTTCTCTTCTGCCTGAGTTTCCAAAAAGGACAGCGCTTCATCGAGCGGTCGAATCGCGACTCCGCTCAGCTTCACCGAATTGAGCTGTTGGAAGCGATTGAGCGAGCGGGGAACGACGCGGTCGCGCACGGTGGCAATGGTGCTCAGCGCCACGAGCTCGCCATCCGGCTTGGTGATATAGATGCTCTGGAGCTGATCGGCGTTGAGCCGAGCCGACCGCTCGAGCTGGGGAATCACCTTGTAGCTTCGACCCGCGATGCTGAAACGGTTGACGTAGTCGCCGCCGACCGCGGAGCCGAGCTCCTGACCGACGGCCTGCAAGCTCAGCCCGAGCTCGGCCACCTTGTCGCGGTTGAACACGATCTCGGATTCCGGTTGGTCGATCTTCACGTCGATGAGTGGCGGGAACGCAAACATGCCGCTCTCCGTGGCCTTCTGCTGGAGCTCCTTCACCAAGTCTAGGATCTCGCTCGGCTCGGCAGTCGAAGCCACGACCAGCTCTACGGGAAATTCGCCGCCTCCTGGAAGGGCGGGAGGCAACACCGGGAACGTCTGAATCCCGGGAATCCGGTTGACCTTGTCGCCGACTTCCGGCATCAGGTCGAAGACGGTGCGTTCGCGCTTGTCCCAAGGCTTGAGGCCCATGCCCCAGAACCCTCCGGCCGGCGAGGTCAGCTGAAAGGTGAATTCGGTTTCGGGGAAGCTCATGGCCATCTCGTGCACGGCCTCGACCGAGGGCGCCAACTGGTTGATGGTGCTGTTGGCGGGCGTATCGACGATGCCGAAGATGATGCCTTGATCTTCGTTGGGCGCGAGCTCCCGCGGCGACATGACGAACATCACGACCGCCAGCACGCTGAGCGCGATCCATGCGACGTACACGGCGGGACGTGCACCGAGGGTCACGTCGAGAAGCCGCAGGTAGAAGTCCTTCAAACGACGAAAGTCCCGGTCGATGCGGGCAGGGAGCCCCCTTTCGCTGCGCTCCTCGGGCAGGAAGCTCGCCGACATCACGGGAGAAAGCGTCAACGCGACGATGCCCGAAATCAGCACGGCGCCGGCCAAAGTGAGGGCGAACTCCCGAAAGAGCGCACCGGTCAAGCCGCCTTGAAATGCGATGGGTGTGTACACCGCGGCGAGCGTGATCGTCATGGCGATGATGGGCCCCACCAGCTCCCTTGCGCCTTTGATGGCGGCCTGAGTGCGCGTCATACCTTCACGCAAATGCCGCTCGACGTTCTCCACCATGACGATGGCATCATCGACGACCAGACCGACCGACAAGACGATCGCCAGCAGCGTCAGCAGATTGATGGTGAACCCGAACAACTGCATCAGAAACACCGCGCCGATCAACGACACGGGGATCGCCACGACAGGCACGATGACGGACCGGAAGGAGCCCAAGAAGAGGAAGATCACCACGACGACGATTGCGAGCGTCTCGCTCAAGGTCGTGATGACCTCGCGGATCGCGCTTCGAATGTAGGTGGTGGCGTCGAATGCTACCTCGGCCCGTAGCTGCTCTGGGAGCTCGTCCTTGATGGCTTCCATCTCCGTGCGGACCCGCTCGATGACATCCAACGAGTTGGCATTGGGAAGGACCCAGACCCCGATGAACACGGCCGTCTGACCGGTGAAGTTGACCCGCTCGTCGTAGCTCACGGCTCCGAGCGCGACCTCGGCGACGTCCTCCAGCCGGACGATGACTCCGCCTTGCTCTCGGACCACGAGGCGCTTGAACTCCTCGACCGACTGGAGGTCCGTGTTGGCCGTCAGGTTGACTTGGATGAGCGATCCTTTGGTCTGACCGACGGCCGCCAGGTAGTTGTTGGCAGCCAGGGCGTCCCGCACCTGTGCAGGGCCGATCTTGTGGGCGGCCATGCGCTCCGGCTTGAGCCAGATCCGCATGGCAAAGGTGCGCGCGCCGAGAATCTCAGCGCGCTGAACCCCATCCACGGCGGACAGCCGCGGCTGGACCACTCGCACCAGGTAGTCCGTGATCTCGTTCTGCGCGAGAAAATCCGAGGAGAAGCTCAAGTAGGCCGAAGCAAACTGGCTGTCGACCGACACGATGTCGAGAATCGGCACTTCAGCCTCGGGCGGAAGATCACCCCGAACCTGGTCGACCTTGGCGCTGATCTCGGAGAGGGCACGAACCGCATCGTAGTTGAGGTCGAGGTTGGCGCGGATGACCGATACGTTCTGGCGACTCTCGGAAGCGACGTAGTCTATGCCATCCGCGGCGGCGATGGCGCGTTCGAGGGGGGTGGTGATGAATCCGCGAACCAGCTCGGCATTGGCGCCTACGTACGCCGTGGTCACGGTGATGGCGGCGTTCTCGCTGCGGGGATACTGGCGGACGGTGAGCGACCGGATCGCCTGCAACCCTGCGATGACGATGACGAGGTTGACCACGACCGCGATGACCGGACGGCGGATGAAAAGGTCGGTGATCTTCACGCTAAGGTCTCCGGCGACTACTCGTTGGGAGGGGTGGGCTCGGCGCTGAACTCGGGGGCCAGATCGTTCCGGACGATGACGGCCATCCCGTTTTGAAGCTTGAACGCGCCCGTCGAGATGACCGTATCATCAGGCTTCAAACCGGAGGTGACGGCCACCAGGTCTCCCCGCCGCTCACCCAGACGAACGAACACTTGCTCGACGACTTGCCGTGGTTCGCCGTCATCGGTCTGCTCTTGTTTGATGATGTACACCGAATCTCCGTACGGCGCGAAGAGCACAGAGCTCACGGGGATGGCCAGGAGCTCCCGCGCCTCGGGCCGAAGCACCGTCACGTCGACGAACATCCCCGGCCGCAGCTCGCCAGTCGGGTTGTCGACCAAGGCGCGCACAGTGAAATTCCGTGTGTTGGGATCGATCTTGGCATCGACCACCTCGACCTTGCCCGTCCACGACCGGTCCGGGAAAGCATCGGTGGTCACCTCGACGGCGTTCCCGGCATCGACCTGAGACAGCGCCTGCTGCGGGAGCGAGAACTCGACGTAGATGGGATCGGAGGACTGAAGCGATACGATTGGCGCGCCGGGCTGAAGAACCTCGCCGAGATCGATTTGGCGAATCCCGAGGCGGCCCGAAAACGGCGCGCGAACGGTCTTCTTGGCGATCACGGCCTTGACGTTGGCAACGGCCGCCGCCGCTTGGGCAGCACGCGCAGCCGCAGCGTCGAGATCGGCCTCGCTGCCCGCACCTGCAGCGCGAAGCTTTTTCATCCGTTGCAGGTCGAGGGACGCCAATCGGGCGCTTGCTTCGGCCGAAGCGAGCTCGGCACGCTCGATGGAGGTATCGAGCCGGACCAAAAGCTCGCCCTTCTTGACCATCTCGCCGGACTCGAAGGTGATGGCCTGCACGGTGCCCGGAACCTCGCTCGAGATGGTGACTCCCTGGACCGCCACCACGGAGCCGACTGCAGTCAGCTGGGACTGCCATTCGACTGGACGCACTTGTGCGGTGGTGACCGCTTGCGCCGGAGGCACGTACGCTTCGCCCGCGGCAATCATCGCCCGAATTTGCGCGACCTTGATGGCGCCGAAAACGACGACCGCGAGCACAACCACGCTCACCGCGACGAGGATCGATTTCCTTCTGCGTTTCATGCTGGGGGAGGGACCGGAAAGGGTCTTTCTAGGGCCGATGGGGTCCGATCGGGAGGGTTCCCTAGCGCGCCCCCGCAGCGGAGCAAACGGTCGCGATCATGGCCTGCTCAGCGGCCAGCAGAGGCTTCTGCTCCACCAAAAACCGAGCCAAGGTGGGCCATAAGCTTCGGAACGATCCGCTCGTAGGCGTCCTCCTGCAGGTAATGACCCGCATCGGGAATTCGCAGAACGTCCGCGTCAGGGAAATCTTTCAGCCAGAGCTCATCGAGATACTCCGGCAAAAAGGCGATGTCCTTCATCGCCCACGCGATCATCGTCGGCTTGTCCTCGAGGCGTTGAAGACCCTCCTCGACCCGATCCATGAAATCCGCGACCCGGCCCGTCGCATCTGCCGGAATTTCTCGGAGAAACACCAAGATGGCCGTACGCGACGAGTACGTCGGGTGCGGGGCCAGATACGCGGCGCGCATGTGCGTATCGAGCCGCCCTTTGTGCATGATGCCCGCCCCGAAAAGGAAACCCCGAACGTACAAGTGTGCGCCTTTGACCATGACCTCGCCGACGCCTGGTGTGCGAAACAGGCGTACGGGAAGAGGAAGCTCCACCTTGCGGCGAGGACGGTGGGCGAGGGTGTTGAGAACGCAAAGCGCGGCGATGCGATCGGGGTGTCGCGTAGCCCAGTAAAGGCCGGTAGGTCCGCCCCAATCCTGGCAGACGAGCGTCGCATCGTGAAGACCGAGGGATTCGAGCAGGGCGTCGAGCCGCTCGGCATGGCGAGGTACCTGGTAGATCTCGGCATCATCGGGCTTGTCCGATCGACCGAAGCCCAGGTGGTCGGGCACGATGCACCGGTATCCGGCCTCGACGAGCGGCGGAATGAAGTTGCGATACAGGTACCCCCAAGTCGGGTTGCCGTGCACCATGACCACGGGCTTTCCGTCACGTGGACCTTCGTCCACGTAGTGCATCTTGCCGTCGCGCGACTCGAACCATCGCGGCGCATACGGCCACGTTCCGCCAAAGGTCCAGTCCACTGCAGTCATTGCGCCCTCCGTCGACCAAGAGCCCCGATCATGCGATTCGTGGTGATTCTGGTCAACGGCTCCGGACTAACGGAAGTTCTGGACGCTCCAGATCTGACCGTCGGACGACTTCGCAAAGCCACAAGCTACTTGCTCGTACTCTGCGTTGCTCATGTTCAGGTAGTGGCCGTGCTTCGAAAACCGCTTGCCTGGGCCTTCGTCCCACATGGCTTGCAGACATCCGTGGATGACCTCCGGCGTCGAGGGCCAGCCCGGACACTCGTTCTGTGCACGGCCCTTGGGCTTGCACACGTCGTCGTTGAAGGCGGCGTGAATGCCTCGCTTGCTGTCGTGCTTTGCCTGCTTGCCCGCGCATTTCTCTCCGTCTTTCCAACGTTGCAGCGGTGGTAGGCATTGGCAGCTCCAACGTAGCTGGTTGATTCGCGCGACGCAGTCTTCGTGTGGATCGCCGGTGCTCCGAAGTGGGGGAGGTGCACAGCTCGGGCGCGGTCGGCTCAGGGGACCGTTTGCGCAGACATTCTTCGATGCGAGCGCAACCGAATCGCCCAAAGCATGCGTGTTTGACATCCACAGGACCAATAGTCCGGCGAGGAGCGCCAAGACGCCCATTTTCCTTTTCATGCCGCCAATCTCTGTCATAGATACGTTCACCCGAGCGAAGAAAGGAGAGATGTATGGCGAACGAAGGTTACCACGAGCCCATCGAAGAGCTTAGCGACGAAACGCGTGACATGCACAGGGCCATCGTGTCGTTGATGGAGGAGCTGGAAGCCGTCGACTGGTACAACCAGCGTGTCGATGCGTGTAAAGACGACGAGCTCCGGGCGATTCTCGCCCACAATCGCGATGAAGAAAAGGAGCACGCGGCCATGGTTCTCGAGTGGATCCGCCGACGTGATCCGGTATTCGACGAAGAGCTCGAGGATTACCTGTTCACCGAAGAGCCCATTGCGGAGATCGAGGAAGAAAATCAGGACTGAGGGTTCGAACGCCCGGTTTTCGACCGGGCTCGTCTGTCCTATGATGCGATCATGAATGCCGAGATGAGCGTGCGGGAGTCGCTGGGAAGCGACCACGAGGCGATCAATCGAGCCCTCTCGGACCTGGCAAATGCCGTCGAGGGTGCGGACTTCGCCACCATTTTGCAGGTCTTCCGCGACGTCGACCGAGGTCTCCGCGCGCACATGTATGGCGAGGAGCGCTATCTCTTTCAGGATTTCGAGGCGAGTCATCCGGATGACGTCCGGCAGCTTCGCGAAGACCACGACCGGCTTCACCGGAAGCTCGGCGAGCTGATGATCCAAACCGAGCTGCATACGCTTCGCAAAGAAAGCATCGACGCGTTCATCGAGGAGCTGCGCTCTCATGCGGCAAAAGAAAACGTGACTCTCTACCAGTGGGCCGACGAGCCTCTACACGAAGCCCAGCGCGACGCGTTGTTCGCGTTTCTCGAGGAGCGCAGGGCAGCGCTGCGGGATCGAGTCTAGACGCATCGCCTGTCGAGCGGACGCCGGCGGCTGCTTCGGTCAGAGGCTCCAGTGCGCGTCGACGGCTCGTCTTGCCCTCGAGAGCGCCGCCTCTTCGGAGGGGCGGAGTGAGCCGCTCGGGAGCTCGGCCTCTTCGCCTCGAAGGGCGTTCAACATGGCGGCAATGGAGTCCTCGATTGCCTGCAAGTCGTATCCACCTTCCAAGAACAAGGCCAGGCGCCCGTGACCCATCGCATCGACGTGACGGGCGAGGGCCGTCGTCAAAGCGCCGTAGCAATTCGCGTCGAGCTCGAGCCCAGCGAGAGGATCGCGGATGTGTCCGTCGAGGCCGGCGGAGACGAGCACGACGTCGGCTTCGAATGCGTTCAACAAGGGAAGCACGATCGACCGAAACGCCTCCCCATAAGCCACCGGACCGGTACCAGGAGGCACGGGGATGTTGATGGTGTAGCCTTCCGCCCCGGCGCTTCCGACTTCCTCGACGCCGCCACTGCCCGGGTAGAGAGGCGACTGATGCAACGACACGAACAGAACACGCTCGTCTCCGTAGAAGATCTCTTGCGTTCCATTGCCGTGATGGACGTCCCAATCCACGATAGCCACTCGGTTGGCGCCCCGATCGAGAGCATCCGATGCGGCCACTGCGACGTTGTTGAGCAAGCAAAAACCCATGGCCCGTGAGGAGCAGGCGTGATGGCCAGGGGGGCGAACCAACGCGATGCCCCTCTTGGCATTGCCCGCGAGCAACGTACGACAGAGCTCGACGGAGCCGCCGGCCGCCAGCCACGCAGCCTGCTTCGTGTCCGGGCAAAAATAGGTATCGGCGTCGATGTGTCCCCAGCCGGAGCCCGCGTCGAGAATGCTCCGAAGACGCGTCAAGTATTCGGGTGAGTGAACACGGCTCGCTTCCTCGTCGAGGACCGGCCTGGCTGCGACAACGAGCCGTTCGGTCTCGGGCAGTGTGCGCCTCAAGGCGGCTCGTGCGGCATCCAACCGCTCCGGTCGCTCGGGATGCGGCTCCGCCGATCGGTGGTCGTCGAACCGCGAATCGTCGACGACTGCTATGGGCAATCGATTGGGCACGGGTTGACTACTGCCCTACGGCTTTGCCGAAGGCAACCTGTTGGTCACGCGAGTGGACTTTCCTAAGACGCAAGAATCGTACCAGGGAACCCTGCGACATCACGAAGGAGACACCCGGGAAAGTGTGCATTGCATGCCATCACATGCGTGATCGCTGCGCGATCGTATTCGTCGCCCGAACGGTAGCGGTCGAAAAACGCGTGCAGCTTCTTCACGCGAGCGGGCATCGACTGCACGGCTTGTAGACCGATCGACACACCGAAATTGGTAAACGCAAACTTCATGTGGGGAAGATAGGGCTCCCGACAGAAGTAGCCTTCGTTCCGCCACATCTGATCGAGCGTGGCCAGGCAGCGTGGCTGTTGGATCCGCGCCCATTCTTCATCCGGAAAAAAGTGTGTCATCCACAGCATCATGCCGAGGCCGAGGTCCTGCGTGATCACGAGGTCGGGGGCGGTTCGATCGATGAGAAGCCGCATGTCGGCGATCTCCCTCGACAACGCGTGGGGATCGAGCATCTGATAGGAGAGGTAGCCGTCGAATGCATCGAGCGCACCGAGCCCGAAGCCGGGGTAGGGTCCGCTCAGATCTTCCTTCATCTTCCAGAGGACACCGCGTCCCGGTACGAGGAACGCATCGTGAATCTGACGTACGAGCTCGATTCCGCGGTCGCGATACTGTGACCGGTGGCGCCCGACGATGGCGAGGGCATAGAGCCACATGGCGAGATAGTGAAAATACTGCCCATCGCGATCGGGCGCCTCTCCGATGCGGATGCCTTTCGGCCTCCCGAGCACCCGGTCTACGTCCGCGACGACCCACTCGGCTTCCTTCAAGAAGGCGTCATCCGCCAGCTCCTCGTAGAGCGAAACCAGAAGAACCACCCCAAAAGCGTCGGTCCAAAGGTAGCGGGGGCCGTTCGGCCAGATACCCTCGCTCCGCATCCAGGTCAGCTTGTCGAGAACGTATTTGATTTCCGTGCGCATGAGGGATCCCTACAGGAGCAAGAGCGTGACCGCCATCACCGCGACCCCTGCGATGAGCCCGTATACCGAGTCGTGCCCTTCTTCGTAGCGCTTGGCGTTCGGAACGAGCTGGTCCAACGAGATGAATACCATCACGCCCGCCACCGCGGCATGAACGATGCCAAGCACGCCTTCGGAGAAATAAGGGTAGATGATCAGATAGCCGAGAGCCGCACCCAGCGGCTCCGATATGCCCGACATGAACGAGTACCAAACGGCCTTGCGCCTGCTTCCGGTGGCAAAATAGATCGGAATCGCCACCGCGAGACCCTCCGGGATGTTGTGCAGCGCGATGGCGACGGCGACGGGAATCCCCACGTGGGGGTCATGCAAGGTCGTCACGAACGTCACGAGGCCCTCCGGAAAGTTGTGGATGCCGATGGCGAGCGCGGTGAGCAATCCAACTCGTCTCAGCGGGGCCGAAGGCGCCTCGCGCGTGAGATCTTCGACGAGCGCGGCATCGTGCGGGTTCTCATCGCTCGGCACCAAGAAGTCGATCAGGGCGATCGCCAGCATGCCACCGAGGAAGCTACCGGCGGCTACCCAAGAACCCGGGCCATCGCCGTAGTCAGCGCGCAGAAGCGCATCGCCTGAAGGCAGCAGCTCCACGAAGGACACGTAGATCATCACCCCCGCCGAGAATCCGAGCGAAGCTGACAGGAAACGGGTGTTGGTTCGTTTGGCTATGAACGCAGAGACGCCTCCGACGCCCGTAGACACACCCGCGAGGACGGTCAGCCCCATCGCGAACAGGACGTCCATGCCGTTACCGAGTCAGCGAGCTACCGCGGATCACTAGGCGATACGCCGTTCTTCCTGCGGTGCGGACTCTTTTTCGGGCCCTTTGGCCTTCTTCGATTTTCGCTCCTCGAAGATCTCGTCCATGGTCTTCGGGCGGAGGTCCTCCACGCTGTACGGGAGCTCCGGGATCGAGCGCTCGAGCCAAACATGCTTGCCTTTCAACATGTCGAGACCCACGCGTGTGGCCCTCGCGTCGTCATTGCGCCAAAGACCGCGAAAAAGCGCGTCGATGTTCCGCCGAGCCTGGCGCGCGAAGTAGTCGGCGAGCGCAACTGCCTCGTCCGCGTGCTCCAACCTGTCTTGGCGGAGCTTGTCGGCACGCCGGATCGTCGCCGCGAGCACGAAGATCTCCACGCCGATGTCCACGGCGCGGAACAGGAACCCTTGACGGCGTTCGAGCCCCGGACCGAAACGCGCCATGCCGTGAAAGACGTTGCGGGCAAGCCGCGCGGACGCGCGTGATGCATAGCGCAGATGCTTTGCCAGCTTCCCGTAGCGCGAAAAGCTCGGCCACAGGCTCCAGCGCAACCAACGGGTCGGATACCACCATGCATAGAACGCGATGATCTTCGGCAGCGCGCCGAGGCGTTGACCCATGGTCGCGTCGGGGTCGACGAGCTTTCCGGCCACCTGCAGATGTTTGTCGACGGCCTCTCGCGCGATGAACAAGTGCATGATCTCGCTCGAGCCTTCGAAGATGAGATTGATGCGGTTGTCACGCAGGGCACGTTCGACACCGATGGCGGGCTCGCCGCGCGCCCTGAGGGAGCTCTCGGTTTCGTAGCCGCGCCCGCCTCGAATCTGAAGCGTTTCGTCGACCATTTCCCAGTTTCGGACGGTGTTCCATTCCTTGGCGGCGGCTGCTTCGAGACGAATGTCGGTGTCCTTTCGGTCGGCTAGCTCGCCTACCGTGTAAGCGATCGATTCCATGGCGAAAGCCGAGGAAAGCAGGTAGGCGTTTTTGTGCGCCACCGCTTCGTGCTTTCCGACGGGCAGGCCCCACTGAACGCGGGCATTGGACCACTTCCGCGCGATCTCGACGTACCGTTTGGCGGATCCCGACGTCGCGGCCGGTAGGCTGAGACGTCCCGTGTTCAGCGTGACCAGTGCGATCTTGAGCCCGTCGCCCTCCTTGCCGATCAGGTTCTCCTTCGGGATCCTCACGTTGTCGAAGCTCACGACGGCATTGGCGAGCGCCCGAAGGCCCATGAAGTGGCATCGATGCTCGACGCGCACGCCGGGCCAGTCCATCTCGACGACGAACGCGTTGATCCTCTTCGTGGCGGGGTTGCGAGCCATCACCACGATGAGCTCCGCGAGCGTTCCGTTGGTGCACCAGAGCTTCTGACCGTTGAGGATGTAGTGCTCGCCGTCTGCGGAGGGCTCTGCAATCGTCGCGAGCCGGGCCGGATCGGACCCGACGGCAGGCTCGGTCAACGCGAAGGCAGAGATCGCGCCTTTGGCGCATCGAGGCAAGAACCGCTTCTTTTGCTCTTCGGTGCCGAAAAGCTTCACGGGTTGCGGAACACCAATCGCCTGATGCGCGGACACCAGGGCGATCACGTTGCCGTCGTATGATCCGATCAGCTCCATCACGCGTACGTATTCGGGGTGCGTGAGCCCGAGCCCTCCGTATTCCTTCGGAATCTTCATCCCGAACGCGCCGAGCTCGGCGAGCCCTCGCACGACCTCCGGCGGGTACTCGCCACTCTGGTCGATCTGAATGGAGTCGACCTTCTCGCGAAGGAAGTCGCTCATCTTGCGATAGAACTCGAGAAACTCGGGCCGCGTCGGCTCTTCCAGCTGCAGCCGTTCCAGAAGATCGATGCGGAAGTTTCCGAGGAATACGTCGCGGATGAAGCTCTCACCGCTCCACACTTTCTCTCTGGATTCTTCTGCGACTTTTCGGGCTTCTTGCGCGTCTGCCATCGGGGGCCTCCAAACTTCCAAGCGCTCCCTCGGGCAAGGGGCGAATCAAGAACATCGCGAAATTGAGGCGTTTCCACAAGTCCCCATGCGGGTAAATGCCGCTTCAGCATAAAGTTCCAGGCGTGGCCGGCACTTTGGGCGCTTCGAGTCAGACGCGGCGATGAGTCACACGTGTGGCTGATTGCCACGCCGAGCATGCTCTGAGGGAGCGACGCTCAGGCGTCGTCTTCGACCAGACGGTATGCGCCGTCCGGGTCGTGAATCTCGGTGCCCGTCACGGGCGGATCGAACAGGCACACCAGCTCGAGCTCCCGCTCCGCCTCGAGCGTGTGTCGGTCGTGCTGGTCGAGCGCGTAACAAGCTCCCGGCTCGACGGCGAAGCGCTCGGGGACTGCGCCCAGCACTGCCACTTGACGAGGATACCACAGCGTATAGAAGCGAATTGCATGCGTGCCGTGATTCTCGACAGGAATGGACCCATCGATAGTCTCCGGATCGGCGAGATGGATGCACCCAGCATGTCCGCCGACGAAATCCTCGTGCGCGTTCACGCAGCCGCCGTCAATCCCGCCGACTTGAAAGTCGTCAGCGGAAAAGACGGCGCCGCATTCATTCATGCCAGGAAGTTTCCCACCGCGATCGGGTACGACTTCAGCGGCGTCGTCGAGAAGGTCGGCGCCAATGTCCGGGGCCGCACGGTCGGAGACGAGGTGTTCGGCTTTCTCCCCTATTCGGGGACGAACAAACAAGGCAGCTTTGCGGAGCTCGTGTCGGTGAAGGCCCACGCCGTGGGCGTCAAGCCAGGCGGGGTTTCGCATGAACAAGCAGCGGCGAGCGCTACCGTGGGCTGTACGGCGCTACAAGGCTTGCGTGACAAGGGCGGCTTGAGGGCCGGCCAGCGAGCCTTGATCAATGGCGCTTCCGGAGGCGTGGGAAGCTTTGCGGTGCAAATCGCAAGGCAGCTCGGCGCGGAAGTCTGGGGTACGGCGAGCGCGGCCAATGCCGACTTCGTGCGAGAGCTCGGCGCCGCTCGGGTCATCGACTATCGAAAGACCCCCCTGCGTTCCCTCGACGCGAAGCTCGACGTCGTGCTCGACGCAGCCGTCACGTCGTCGTTCCAGGAAGTGCGGGGTTTGCTCAACGCGGGCGGGGCGTACGTGACCCTTTTGCCCTCGACGAGCCTGTTCGTCGGCATGGTTTCGAGCCTCTTTTCGAGCAAGCGCTGCGGCTTGGTCATGGTGAAGTCACGGGCCGCGGATCTCGATCAGTTGGGCCAATGGCTGGCCGCCGGTGAGGTTCGAGCCTCGATCGACGAAACGTTCCCGCTCTCCGAGATCACGACGGCGCTTTCCGTCCAAGAGTCGGGTAGCATTCGAGGGAAGCTTGCCATCCGACTCGGAGAGCCGCCGCCATGACCGATTCGTACGAGCTCTACTATTGGCCCATGCTTCCCGGGCGCGGCGAGTTCGTTCGCCTTGTGCTGGAGGAGGCGGGCGTCCCGTATCGCGACGTTGCCCGTCTTCCCGAAGCCGAAGGTGGAGGCGTCCAAGCTTTGATGCCGTTCATCCGCGGTGAGCGTCCCGGTCTTCCTCCCTACGCCCCGCCCATCCTCGTCCACGGCGACTTGGTGTTGGCTCAGACGGCCGCAATCTGCGCCTACCTCGGCGAGCGGCACGGGCTCACACCCGATGATCCCGAGAAGCGCATGCAAGTCCTGCAGCTGCAGCTCACGGTAGCCGATGTGACCGACGAGGCGCACGACACCCATCATCCAGTGAGCGTCGTTCTCTACTACGAGGACCAAAAAGAGGCTGCCCGGGAAGCGGCACGACAGTTCCTCGACCAGCGTCTCCCGCGCTTTTTGCCGTACTTCGAACGGGTGGTCGAGCGCAACGGCGGCCCATGGTTGATGGGCGATGCGCTCTCCTATGCCGACTTGTCGCTGTTCCAGCTACTCGAGGGATTGGCATATGCATTCCCGCGGGGCTTTGCCAAAGTCACCGAATCGACGCCCGCGCTCGTCGCCCTGCGAGCCCGCGTGGCGAGCCTCCCGCGCATCGCCGCGTACCTTGCGTCCGACCGCCGCCTCGGCTTCAACGAGCACGGCGTATTCCGGCGTTACCCGGAGCTCGATCTCGACGGTTGACTAGACCGAGTACACCCTGAACTGATCCGCCCTCGAAGCCTCAGGACGCCGATTCGCCCGCCGCTCATCCTCGAATGTACGCTGCACGTCCTTCGTCTT
>Ga0209536_100000313_pt1 | contig 77081 bp, 61 predicted proteins | sample DeeMarSeWOR28_12_FD_187461 | JGI IMG/M metagenome (GOLD analysis project Ga0209536, IMG submission 187461) | Marine sediment microbial communities from White Oak River estuary, North Carolina - WOR-2-8_12 (SPAdes) (version 2) | ecosystem: Environmental > Aquatic > Marine > Intertidal zone >...
AATTCCTAATTCCTAATTCCTAATTCCTAATTCCTAATTCCTAATTCCTAATTCCTAATTCCTAATTCCTAATTCCTAATTCCTAATTCCTAATTCCTCTTTCATCCAGCTCTCTTGTACGCAGTGGCGGAAATTGCTAACTTGATCGTTTAAAAAATAATACACACATCAGGTGCAGAATTCTACGGATCAAACCAGACAGGGGCTGCGTTATTCAATAATCGAAGGTGTATTTGCCCATACCTTTGCCAATCTGATCGGGACGATTTTCCTCCCGGCGTTTGCCCTGCTTTTGGGTGCGGGATCATTTGAGATCGGTCTACTCGCCGCCATCCCATTTCTGGCCACACTGGCGCAATTTTCCGGAGCTGCTTTGGTTGAACGCATCGGAAATCCAAAGCTTGTTGCCATTTCATTTGCGTTCGCCGCACGCTTCCTCTGGCTTCCGATCGTTGTTCTCATATATTATTTGCATGAAACCGACCCTGCACTCCTTCTGATCATTTTTATGATATTTTTTGTACTGTATCACACGCTTGGCTCGATGTCCGGCGTTGCCTGGCTATCATGGATGGCAAGCCTGGTTCCCGAGGAAATACGTGGCAGATTTTTCGGATTGCGTAACAGTGTGCTCGGTCTGGTGACGATCATCATTACCCTGGTCGGCGGCCGCTTTCTGGATTGGTACCGTTCAAGTTTTAGCGATGCATCCCCTATTGGAGCTTTTGAGATAATTTTCTCGCTTGCTCTTGTCTGTGGATTAATCAGTGTTGCATTCTTAATGCGTAAACCGGCTGTTGCCCTGATGAGACAACCGGCGATTCATCCCCGCGGAAGATTCCATGAAATATGGGGGCACATCAATTTTAGAAAAATGCTCCGTTTTGCTCTTTTCTGGTCTTTCTCGGTTAATTTTGCATCACCTTTCTTCATCGTATATATGCTGCAGGATCTGCATCTCTCCTATACCTATATCGGTCTGATGGCGGTTCTTTCGGCAATTGCCGATCTCGTCGGAATGGGATTCTGGGGACATTTTTCCGACCAGCATGGAAACCGTCCCGTTGTTATTTTATGTGCAGCCGGTGCCGCCATTTCTCCCGCACTCTGGTATTTCACCATGGGGAATGGATTCTATGTCCCTGCTCTTATTGCTGTACTGCATATTGCCGGTGGCTTCTTTTTCGCAGGTTATAACCTCTGTTCTGTGAATCTTGTTTTTCGCATGGTACCACGCGGCAGTAATGCCCTGTTTTTCGCGATGTGGTCGGCTGTGAATGGATTGACAGCGGCAGGTGGCGCCCTGGCAGGCGGATGGTTTTCCCAGAATGCAGTCTCATTATTTTCAGGACTTTCACTGAAATCTGTTTTTATCCCGGTTTTTCTCTTATCCGCCGTTATGCGCATACTCTCTTTTACTCTTTTACGCCGAATCGAAGAGGAAACGAGTACACCTGCCGTCAGGGTCGTACGAATCCTGCGGAGTCTACGTGTCTGGGCCTCTACAATGGGATATCACCCTTTGGTACAATTTTTTCTGCCATCTGCCCCATCCGATAAAAAAACGCCCGAATCCGGAAATGTCTGGCCGTTATGGAAGATCGATGCCTTTCTGGAACGAAGCCGTCTCTGGCGGTGGATGAGGCCTTGAGGACGAGGTTTACCTCGTCCCGTTGAATTGTTGAACCGTTTAATCGTTGATTTGATCATATACCTTAAATACCTGAATATCATTGATCAATACATGTTCCGGATTTTTATCCGGGGAAATATCAAACCAATAATAAATCCTGAGATATCAGTTCAACTATATTTATCATAAGGAGGCAGGTATGAAACCGTCAATCAAAATCGTGTATTCATGTGGTGTGCTTATGTTAGTTACTATCATTTTTACTCACCGGCTCCAAGCCCGGAGTGGGATTCCTGAACCTGTCGCGACGTTTTCCATTGTTGCCTTTGACCCGGAATCGGGGGAGCTGGGCGTAGGGGTTGCATCCCGCTTCTTTGCTGTAGGATCGGTTGTACCATGGGCCAAGGCCGGCGTTGGCGCAGTGGCGACACAATCTTTTGCCAACACAACTTTTGGATGGCGGGGATTGGAACTGATGGAACAGGGGGCGAATCCGCAGGAGGCACTTGATATCCTTTTACGTCATGACAGCGATCCCCACCGTCGTCAAATCGGAATGGTTGTCTTCGGAGGTGAATCAGTGACCTACAGCGGTTCAGGTTGTCTGCCATGGGCCGGCGGGCGGAACGGACCGAATTATGCCGTGCAGGGAAATATTCTAGCCGGAGAAGCGGTCGTGGAAGCTATGGAATCAACCTTTCTTTCTACTGTTGGCACCCTTGCGGACAGGATTTATGCCGCACTGGTTGCCGGGGACAAAAAAGGTGGCGACGCCCGTGGAAAACAATCGGCTGCGTTGCTGATCGTTAAGGAGAATGCCGGATATGGCGGGTATACCGATCGGGCGATTGATATCAGGGTCGACGACCATCCAGAGCCGTTCCTGGAACTTGGACGATTGCTTAAATATGCCCAGATGAATTACGCCTGGAATCAGGGCTGGACCCTGTTTACCCAGAAAAAATATTTGGAGGCTCTGCCCCACATGGAACGAACAGCCGAAATAGCTCCCGACAATCCTGAAGTGCTTTATGATCTTGCAGTTATCCGGCTGTCAGCAGGTAAACCCGGGCAAGCCCTGGAAGCTCTGGCTGAGTCAGTCAGACTGAATCCGAAACTGAAGCAACAGGCAGCCGGCGATAATGACCTCGACGGTATACGTGAAACGGAGGCTTTTCAGAAAATCATCGAATAAAAATATACTTAACTGCTTCGCTGAAGATCTTTTGCAGCCCGCTCCACCTGCTGCCATACACGCAGCAGATTACCGGAGCAGATCTTTTTGATTTCCTCTTCCGTATAACCGCGTTCGAGTAGGATTTTTAACAGGTTTGGATACATGGATACATCCTTGAGACCGCTGGGCAGAGAGTCGCCCAAACCGTCAAAATCAGATCCCAGACCAACGTGGTCAATTCCCACCAAATTGACGACGTGATCGATATGATCGGCGACTTCAGACACATCGGCAAAAGCAACCGGATGATCTCGGCTGAATTGTTCCACATAAGCAGTGGTTGCCGAATCACCCCATTTCATATTATTTTCCTCAAGGTATGTCCACAACGGTTCATAATTTTTGCGGTAGACATCATTTATAAATGATGAACCAAAATTAATCTGGATTACCCCTCCGCTTTCCGCCAGCAGTTTCAGCATTGAATCACTTATATTCCGTTCATAACCCGGTGTAAAAAACCGGCACGATGAATGGGATGCTATGACAGGTGCTTGTGTTAATCGCAGAACCTGGTAAAAAGTGCTGTCGGTAACATGCGAAATATCGATCATCATCCCGATCCGGTTCATTTCCGCGATCACTTGCCTGCCAAACGGGCTCAATCCGTTCCATTTCCGCTCCGGATCGTAAGAAGAATCACAGATCCGGTTGCTTTTTGAATGTGCAAGCGTTATGTATCGTATACCACGGTTGTAAAAATAGCTGATGTTGGCCAGGTCACCGTCGAGGCCAGAACCATTTTCCATCCCCATGGCAAGGGATATTTTTCCGGCTTTGAAATGATTCTGTACTTCGCTTACATCGGTTAAAACAGCACAATATTCCGGCCACTCAGACTGAATCTTATATACGAGGTCAATCAGTGTATCCGCCCTGGCACTATTGTTATTTTCAGCGGCAGTTTCCGCCGAAATATATATGGCCATGAAGGCGATATTCAATCCTCCCCTGTTCGCCCGCGGAAAATCAAAATTACCACTGGTTTGAATGGATAAATCCTCCCAGTGTTTATCCAGCTGATAAGGCAGATCGATGTGTGTATCTGCGATTATGATCTGTTGTGCGATATTATATGCACGCTTATCCAGCGGAGCATGACAAGCTGTCAGAATGAAACCTGCCAATAAAAATAACATAATCGATAATCGCTGCATTTTTACTCCCGAACTAAGATCTGATGATCATCAACGAATGAGAAATTTGCGTTGAGCCGAACGGTGACAGCCGGTCGGTTTTATAGGAATGAGGATTATACGTTTATTACCGAGACTCCCCCTTCAATACTGCAGGTATATATCTTCAATGTCTTTCCGGTCTTTTGTTTGTAAGTTTTTTTAATATAGCGTTCAAATTCTTTAACCTTATCGACTTCAATCATTGTTATCGTGCAGCCTCCGAAACCGGCACCCATCATGCGGGCGCCGATTACCCCTTCCAAATCCTGACTTGCTTCAACCAGCAGGTCAAGTTCAGGGATACTCACCTGAAAATCATCTCTCAGACCAGCATGAGATAAGAACATCTTTTTACCAAAGGCATCATAATCCTGATTTTGTAAATCGCGACAGCCATTCAAGACCCGGAAATTTTCACGAATTACAAAACTACTCCGCTGATAGAGTTCAGCTGACAAAGCATCCGCATGGGTATCCAGAAAATGCATACTCACATCCCGCAAGGTTTTGATATGCGTATCAAACCGTTGGAGAATTTTGACCGATGCTTCACACTGTTGCCTTCTTTTGTTATAATCCGTTTTCGACAGGTCATGCTTTATACCCGTATCACACAGAACCAGCTGGTACCGGTCACTGTTGAACGGGTAATACTCGAGTAAAAGTGACCGGCAGTCCAGCCGGATAACCCGCCCCTTTCGACCGAATACATTGATGTACTGATCCATCACCCCACACCGGACGCCGACAAAATTATTCTCTGCTCTCTGACCAATTTTAACCAGGTTTATCGGGGTGATCCCCAGATCGAAAAGGTTATTTAATGCATAACCGAATCCCCCTTCCAGAGCTGCAGAGGAAGCAAGCCCCGCTCCGACCGGGATATCCCCGCCAAATACACAGTCAATTCCATTCACTGTATGGTTCAGGGCAGCCAGCTCGGATATGACACCAGTAAAATAATCCGGCCAGTGTAGCGGAGAATGTTCCGGTTTTTCCGGATCGATGGTAGCTTTCTGGTCAAAATCCAGGGAGTGAACGACAATTTTGCCATCCTGGCGTTCGTCCACAGCGAGATAAACCGCCCGGTCAATGGCTGCCGGAAGTACAAATCCCTCGTTATAATCCGTATGTTCACCCAGCAGGTTTACTCTTCCCGGAGAACGCACAATTATGGCCGGCATGCGCTTAAAGGTGTCTTTAAAGCAGCTGCGTATCTTATCAACGAGGATCGACATTATCTCTCTTTACCCGTCGCATTTACCTTCAATTATATTACCAAAAGCATAACAAAAAAAAAAACAGATATTTCTAATCGGATTTCTTCATAAATTCAATCTCAATTGTGACAATTTCATGTGGATTAAGAACGACGTTAAATGTTTTGCAATCGCTTGATATTATTTGCCGCACACGATTTTCTAAAAGATCTGTTCGCCACACTCCGTAAGTAACCAGGTCGCTTTTCAGTGTTTCCGTGATGGTATGATCGGTTAAGTTGTATATCCGGCAAATCAGGGTGTCCCTTTCATTGTGTTTTTTCAGAGCCGTGACCCTGGATAGGTTTGATGCAACAGACAACAAACTTATCCTGTCTAACGTTTTTAAAGGAACCCCGTAAATTTGTTTAACATAAACCGGTGTTAAATACTGATCAGCATAACCTGCTATTCCCTCTTTTAAATAATTCCCGGAAAAAGTCGATACGGCATATTCAAAAACGTGTTCGCCGAGGCATTGGGCATCCGGTGTATGGAGCATTGGACCTGCATTGCCTTTCCTGCTGCTCAGATCGTCTCGGGACAGCCACTCCACAGACCGCAGCAGGGTGATCGCCAGTGTAATATTTCCCGTGTCATCTGCCAAAGGTGCAAATTCCGGTAATCCTTTATTGTAGACGACAAAACCACGTTTATCCCCTTCTACCAGAGTGAATGCCTGCTGGGGATATGTGCCGGTCGGAGCCTGTATCCAGTTCTGACCTCCATCAGTACGTACAGTGCGATGATTAGAATAAAAATGACCATCACTGACCACCTCGTCATTCTTGATGCAAGTAGGGAATAACACACGCAGACGGTGGTCTCTGACTTTGTTACTGAATATTGTTCTGATCTTGATTACTGGTGAATCAGCTTCGAGTGTGATTGATGTTTGCACGCGGCAGTTTTTTTTACGCTTCAGACGTTTTGAACGGTCTCCCATGACGGCCATTGGCAGCGGCAGGTCATATTTCGCCGTTATGCATCCCCTGAACGGTGTAAAATCCTCGCAAATTACAGTTCCGGGCAGGTGTTCGGAAGTAACAGAATGCGAATGTCTTGCAGGTGCATAATCGTATTCATCGCCTGCATCCTCTGTATCTTCGAAGATATGCAATTTATCGTAGGCTACATCCTGCTGTTTATCAAACAGATCGAAGGTGCCATTCGGCCAGACACGGATTTTGTAGAACCTGTTCTCCAGCGTATCGGCCGTGACCTTGACAGATTCTATCTGGCTTGGGACCGAAAATGCCGTATTGTCGGATATAAGCCGATAGTATTTTATCCCGCAGGGCGGCAGATCCTCAGCCATGAACTGTATTCTAAAGACCGGAATACGGGTGCGCTCCTTATTCTGTCGACTGTGGAATCGTTCCGGATAGTTTTTTTTAAAAGTCGCCAGTTCTGCCGACTGATCTTCAACCGAATGGGCCCGGTTGAAGTCCTTCATCCAGAAATCTTCGGAATATAGCATATCTACAACATGGCATGCGACCGATCTCCCACGATCATCGATAATCTTTATATGGTTTATTTCCGTGCCTGCTGGCAGGGTGCAGTAACGATCGACAGATACCGAACGTCGGTATGGCAGCGGATTGAACAGGATCAATCCCGGCGCCGGATTTTCGTCTGTTGCTGATTTACATAGCGCAGTAAATCCATGCTCAAGCAGCACTGAACAGGTTTGCAGAACCGCCTCAAACCTTGGTATCATTTCCCGATGCACCTCATCTACACTACAGCCGCAGATCGAATCATGCGGGTGGTTTTTGAGCAGGCTTTTCCAGCAATAGTTGAGCACCTCTGCCGGATAAGCAGCGTCTTTGAGAAAGTGAAGCGCACTCATGGCCGGTTCGGCATATCTCGAAAGCTGGATCTCACACCGGTTGTTTAACTGTTTTAAATAAATCCTTGCTGACCATACCCCCGAAAGAATATGATGATATTTTCCGGACCGCAGTTCTCCCCGGAAATGCTTTAAAGGAGGCAAGCGTGAGCGTAATTTTTCCAGAAAATCTGTCAGCGAACCATGCATAATTTCAATATCAGGGTAATGACTGCGTAATGCCGCCAGAATACCTCCCAGTTCAGCCTGCGGCGGAAAATGGTCGCAGCCGTTGTTAAAAAGATATACATCACTATTGGCGTGCCTGGTCATTCCCTCAAGCAGTTTCCCGAATTGCTCAACGGCTAACGCTACGCTGATCGGTTTTTCTTTGTAAACATCCCGCGGATCCGCTGATCCCAACCCACCGGCATTACAATATCCATTTAGTTGTTGTATGGCAAGCACCTCAGAGCCATCGGGTGCCTGCCAGTAATATTCGGCACCCAGATCATCAATTTCATCACCATTTCCACGTGTATAAATAAATGAATCAATTCCGGCCAGTCTCAGAAGCTGGGGGAGTTGGGCTAAATGTCCAAATGAATCGGGCAAGTATCCGATTTTTTGAATCCCGCCAAAAGCTTCAGCAACCTGATGTCCGATACAGATGTTGCGCACCATCGCTTCACCGTTCACGAGAAATTCATCGGGCAGAATATACCAGGGACCGATTGATAGTTTGCCTTCTCTGACCAGTGATTTGATGAGACCGGATTTATCCGGATAAATTTCAAGATAATCTTCAAGAATGATTGCCTGTCCATCAAGCAGAAAATGTTTAAATGCCTGATCATGTTCCAATCGGTAAAGCAATCGATCCATAAACTGCAGCAGTTTAAAGCGATATTGCTGGAATGGCAGGTACCATTCCCGGTCCCAGTGGGTATGTGATACCAAAATGACCGTTTTTCTGTTATTTTGTTCAGACATGAATTGTCGCAATCACTCTGCTTTATTCCAAAACAAATCTGCGATAACCGGAAGATGATCCGAAGGATAAGGATCCTCGGCGATTGACTGCAGGATAATGTGGCGATCTACGCCAAAGTGTTTATTCACAAAAATATAATCAAGCAGCGGACGTTCGGAGGCTTTTCCGAAACCATGGAAACTCCATTCCGGCCCTTCGGATTCGTTTAACGCAACGGTTCTGGTATCGAGTAGAGCCACACCCGCGGTAGTATCAGGATCAGTGAGCTGTTGATACAGACCGGAAGCGGGGGTGAAATTGAAATCTCCAGTTATCACAACCGCATTACTTTGTGCAATATTACCTACCATTTGTTTTAGCAACCGGACACTTTCTTTCCGTGCGATTTGACCGATATGATCAAAATGGGTGTTAAACAGAAACAGCTGCCGACCGGTCTGCTGATCTGTGAATACGGCCCAGGTTACGATACGCACGCAGGCTGCATCCCACCCGTGAGATCCCGGTTTGTGTGGTGTTTCGGACAGCCAAAAATGATTTTTCTCACCCAGTTCAAAACGGGATTTACGATAAAAAACTGCTGCAAATTCACCGGCGCTTTGGCCATCATCGCGGCCTGCTCCCACCCAGCTATAATCGGGTAAATCTTCTGCAATTTGGGTAACCTGGTGCTGTAATGCTTCCTGGATGCCGAACAGATCCGGATTTTGTTGGTGCAATATTTCTGTTACAAGTTTTTGACGCCCGGGCCATGCATTTTTGCCATCATCCGGTGTATCATATCTGATATTGAAGGTTATCACTCTGATGTGCTTATTCTGTTCAGGTTGTCCTTGAACAATATCCAGTAGCGGAAACCCGACAGCCCAGATACCCGCGAACAGAAAGATAATAATGCTTTTTATCATGATCAGTCCTGTCAATACACTGTTCCAGTAAAACTCATTTTTCCGAAAGGAAGTTTAATGCCATAACACCAGGGTTTCTCAAATTAGTCACCCGCAGTTTCAATTTGTCCGATTACACCAGCACGATGTATTACATAATCGGATCGGAATGAAACTTAGTCAATTATTGATCTACTGTGTATGACACTGTTGCGTCGGTGGTGTTATGCTTTTATACCTGAAAAATATCCTGATTTGTCCGTTTCCCATGACAGCCGGCCTTTAGAAGTCCGACTACTTTGGTCTCCCGATTTTCAGTTGCCTGCCCAGCCGGGAGATAAAACCGGGCCCATTCCGAAGGTATCAGGGAGAAGGTTAACGGATTGATCATTCGTGGGTGCTGCAAACCAAATTTATCCCCAACATCCAATTCACCAGGGGTAAAACTCCCGGCTGATCCAGCTGTTCTATCTTTATCCAGGCACAAACAATTCAGTTTAGATTATGCGTATTTTGCGATTATAGATCTCGTTTATCTGATCAAAAGACATTCTCATCCTTTTCATTGATTGTGGGACCGCTGCCATAATATCGCCTGCAACCAGGCCATCCTCACCGATCTGCTCGGCAGCGATATCACCGGCAACACCATGGATAAAAACGCCCATACGTGCTGCTGTTTCTACCCGATATCCTATTCCATAAAGACCTGCGATCACCCCGGACAGGACATCGCCACTCCCTGCAGTTGCCATACCAGCATTACCGCTCATATTAACATATAGCCGGCCATCCGGATAGCTGATCAGCGAGTGTGCCCCTTTTAAGACCAGGATGCTGTTCAGGCGTTTAGCCTGCTGCTGAACGAGACTAATCCTGTTCTTCGCGTCACCCGGTTGATCTGCGCCGACGAGGCGTGCCATTTCTCCCGGATGGGGGGTAAGGATTGTCGGAGCTGTTCTTTTCCTCAATAATTCAGGGTTTTGTGCAATCGCGGTTAGCCCGTCACCATCCACCAGCAGCGGTTTTCTCACTGCAACGGCTAGGTCACGTACCAGTTGCTGCGTTTCCGGATTTAATGACAGGCCCGGTCCGATGACAACCATATCCACCTGTTCGGAAAAGGTCAGCAAAGACTCAAAATTGATCCGGGCGATACTGCCTGTATCGGTTTGTATCTGCGGAACGAATACAATTTCATGACCCACCGTCCCTATGAACGGTGCGACCTGCACGGGCGTTGCAAGATACGCCAAACCACCGCCAGTTCTCAGGAATGATCCGGCCGCAAAATATGGTGCACCGAGATAGCTGGCCGCTCCCGCGATGAATAAAACCTTCCCGCAATTTCCTTTATGTGTATCCGCGGCCCGATCTGGCAGTTTGATGGGATTATTTGTTTCCACATTGAACTCATTATGCATATACATTTCCGGCGGAAAAGATATATGTGTCAGCCATAATTGTCCCCCATGCTGATAACCCGGATACAGCAGATTTCCATACTTCGGCAGACCGAATGTCACAGTCATAGCTGCATTGACGCAAATGCCCATTATTTCTCCGGTATCCCCGTTGATCCCTGAGGGAATATCCAGGCTTACCACCGGTTTTTTACAGGCATTTATTTCTGTGATAACCTCCCGGTAAATACCGCTGACCTCACGGTCAATGCCGGTCCCGAACAGTGCATCGATCAGGACCGCCGCCTCCGAGATCATTTTTCTGAAAGTCTGTATTTTGGGATTTACCACCGGGTCAAGATTTATTTTTTGAGAAATCTTAAAGTTATGTAGGGCTGCACCACGATATTTTTTGGGATCGCCGAAAATCACCACCCTGACGGGCAGATCATTCGAATGGAGTTTTCTCGCAACCACCAGGCCGTCACCACCATTATTACCCGCACCGCAAACAATTAAATATGAATCCGGCAGATAATCAAATCGATTCAACAGGGTAATCGCGGCCGATTCTCCGGCATTTTCCATGAGCAACTGTTCATGTATCCCATATTCAGCCGCTGCACGTCGATCGAGCTGCCGCATCTGATTTATGCTTGCAATTTTCACTGACCAATCCTTATTCAAAAATCATTCCCGCGGACCAAACAATTTTGTCCCGATACGAATCATGTTTGCGCCTTCTTCAATTGCAATCCGGTAACTGTCGCTCATGCCCATGGAAAGATACCTCATTTCAACACCCGGGATACCCAGCCTGTGCACTTCATCGAAAGCCGCCCGGGTGACTCTAAAAAAGGGTCTGGAAGACTCAGGATCACCGGTAAGCGGCCCCATGGTCATCAGGCCCATTACCTTCAGATTTTTCAAAGAAGAAATATTGCGGATCAATGACTCGAGCTCTTCCGGAAATACTCCTGTCTTGGACGCTTCACGCCCGCTGTTTACTTCAATAAGCACGGGTATAACCCTGTCTTTTTCAGCTCCGATTTTATCCATCACCTGCGCTAACCGGGCCGAGTCGAGCGTTTCAACCATATCGAAAAGTTCGAGGGCTTTACGCGCTTTATTCCGCTGCAGGTGGCCGATCATATGCCACCCTACAGTATACGGGATGTGTGGACGAATACGTTCGGCTTCCTGGACATAATTATAACCGATAATACGAACGCCTGCCTCCACAGCTGCTCTTACCTCTTCCGCTGAACGGGTTTTTGCGGCAGCAACCAGTTCGATATGAGCCGGTATTTCAGATAAAATTTGATGAACTGATTTCTCAATATTTTGGAAGTGCATGTGCGTTTATGAGTGAATTCCTACGCTAGGCCGTATGCAAAATCAGTGCTGTTATCGTCAGCGCCAGCAGGCTCATACCCAAGTCTTTAAGATTATTCAATAACATCGCTTTCTTACTCGGGTATGACCTTCTGTTCCAGATCCATTCACTTGCCTCATAGACAAATGCCAGAATAAACACCGCTGCGAAAGTCCATCCCTTACTGAATCCGAGAATGAAATACCCGATCAGATAGGCATAAGTCGTCAGCAGCAGATGCCACATTGACCAGTAATCAAACAGTTTCTGTATCATGCCGCCATTTCCTCCCGAATCCAGTCCTGGATAATTTGAGAATATCGGGGATATGATAATTTAATTTGTTTTTTAGCATCTAATCTGGTTCAGAAAATTGTATCAGGATTTTTGTGCGGTCTGATACGTATTTATTTTCATCTGTGCCAAAATCTTGATTTAATATATCGGTATGAAAAAAATTAAGCAAATATTAGTTCATAATTTTGAATCCCGAAACAAGATTGACTGCATATGTTAAATTATTTAAATTTTATGTCTCTGGGGCTGTAGCTCAGTTGGGAGAGCGGTACGTTCGCAACGTACAGGTCAGCGGTTCGATCCCGCTCAGCTCCACCAGCCAGGTCCCACGCAATAGTTCTGCACCCAACCCCGTCAGGTCCGGAAGGAAGCAGCGGTCAGTGACAGAAATATGTGCCGTGGGTTCACCTGGCTGTATATTTTATATTATCAATTAGCCAAATAATTATTTAAATTACAGATCACAATCGAAGGGAAAAGGGAAAATTATCTAATTGTATCCGTTGCCTTAGCCTTTGGCCTTTTACCTTTAGCCTTATAATGATATGATGCATTTTAAAAGCAGAATATATAGTAGTTAAGCATGAATTATATCGTTCTCGCCCGCCGGTGGCGGCCGCAGCAATTCGGGGATATTATCGGTCAGGATCATGTATCTAAAACGCTGGCAAATGCCATCGAAACCGGCCGCATAGCACATTCATTCATTTTTGCCGGCCCGCGGGGCGTGGGTAAAACAACCACCGCCCGGATTTTGGCCAAAGCGCTCAATTGTGAGCAGGGTCCAACTGCCACACCCTGCAATAATTGCAGTATCTGCGAATCGATCACCAAGGGAACCTCGCTGGATGTGCTCGAAATTGACGGTGCATCCAATCGTGGTATCGATGAGATACGCAACCTGCGTGAAAATATACGGTTTACTCCCAGTCATGGTAAATATCGTATCTATATCATTGATGAAGTTCATATGCTTACCAAAGAAGCGTTTAACGCACTGCTGAAAACCCTTGAGGAACCCCCCGGACATGCGATCTTTATTTTTGCCACGACTGAAATTCACCGGGTGCCGGCAACTATTCTTTCACGCTGTCAGCGGTACGATTTTAAACGTATCCCGATAAATACAATTATGGAACACTTAAAGCTGATGTCCGAATCGGAAAAATTGGAAGTCGAATCCGATGCTCTGCTGCAGATCGCCAAAAAAGCAGATGGATCCATGCGTGATGCACAGAGTATTCTCGATCAGATCATATCCTACTCCGGAACAAAGATCTCTGGCGAGAGTATCCGGGAGGCACTCGGTATTATCAGCGAAGACATTTATTTTGAATTTACGCAATATATTCTCGAATCTGACCTGAAATCTCTGCTCCTCCTCTGTGAAAAAGTAGTGGCCGACGGATATGATATCGGTGAATTCCTGACCGGATTCGAGGAGCATTTTCGCAATCTCCTGGTTACGCGGACACTGGGTTCGACCAGGATCGTCAATGTATCAGAGCATTTGCAGGAAAAGTATATTTCTGTGAGTAAAAAAATCACCGAAAATGACCTCCTACTTTATTTACAGCAGATCGCCGACATTCAGAATGACATCAAATGGGCAACCCATCCACCATTGAAATTTGAACTTGGCATGCTAAAATTAGCCAAAATGCCGGCTTCCGTCGATATCGAGGACCTGCTTGAGAAAATCGATCTCGTAAAAAAAAAAGGCAATCTGACTGAGCCTGCTGACCACAGTTCTGAATCTGCGCGTAAACCGCAACTGAAAGCTCATCCGCCAAGCACGACACTTACACTAGGGGTACTGCAGAACGATTGGCCGGATTTTCTTGCACAAATTAGAAAACAAAAGGTCAATCTGGCCGCAGCGCTGGAATTAGGTCAGCTGAAGTCTTTTGAAAATTCAAAATTAACGCTTGAATACTTTAAGTCAAATTACTTTCATATCAGCTGGCTGAATAAGCACAAACGACTGGTTGAGGAATTGCTAAATGAGAGATTTTCAAACAATATAAAAATAGAGATTAATATACTCGAAAACAGCGAGAATGAAATAATTCAGACCGGTAATGGATTAAATAAAACTGATCAGGAAAGAATGCTAAAAAATGATCCACTGATCTCAAAACTGATCGATGAACTCGGTCTTGAATTAACTTAAAAGGAGAATCATGGTGAAGCCAAATATGTCAATGTTGATGAAACAGGCGCAAAAAATTCAGGAAGATATGCAACGGGTGCAGGAAAATCTTGTAAACATCAGTGTTCAGGCTTCCTCCGGAGGCGGAATGGTTACGGTCGAAGCGAATTGTAAATTACAGATCCTGTCTGTGAAAATTGAACCGGACGTTTTCTCCGAAAACGATAAGGAAATGCTCGAAGATCTGGTGGTGGCGGCCGTAAATCAGGCGATCGCTAAAGCACAACAACGCGCCAGTGAGGAAATGGAGCAGGTTACCGGCGGATTACTCGGAGGCCTTAATTTGCCGGACGGTTTTAAATTTCCTGGAATGTAATATGATCGAGTCACTATCCCCCGCCCTCGATACACTTACCGATCGGTTGCACCGCCTGCCCGGTATCGGCCGGAAAACCGCCCAGAGACTCGCGTTATTCATTCTACGCCAGGATGAAGAACAGGTGGATGCACTGGCGGATGCCATCAGAAGAGTAAAACGCGATATCCATTTTTGTTCGCAATGTTTTAATATCACTGAACAGCCGTTATGCAGGATTTGCCGGGACTCCAGACGTGATCAGAAAACAATCTGCGTGGTAGAGGATATCGTTGATATTATTGCCATCGAAAAAAGTAATGAGTACCGTGGATTATATCACGTACTTGGCGGCGTGATATCACCCTTAAGCGGTGTTTCCCCCAATGACCTCAAGATTGCAGAATTGATCACCAGAATTGAACATGGGAATGTGGATGAAATTTTACTGGCGATCAATCCCAGCACGGAAGGTGAGGCAACGATGATCTATCTCTCAAAAATGATCAAATCCTTCGGGAAAAAAGTCACCCGTATTGCCAGTGGAATTCCTATCGGCGCGCATCTGGAATATATCGATGATGCTACAATTGGCAGGGCAATTTTAAGCAGACGGGAAATTTGACGCTTTACACTGTTAAATTTTCCATTCCCACCCCTCAGCAGCCAGATTAACCGCTCCGAATATTTCTTTCGCCTCTTTCTCGATTCGCTCCAGCGTCTGATCATCGTTCCCGGGATCGTGATGAAACAGCAGTAACTTTTTTGCTTTTGCCTTTAAAGCTGCCTGGCAGGCCATCTCATAGTTGCTGTGACCGTATCCCTGGAATTTTAAATATTGCTCAAGATCATACTGTGCATCGTGGATCATGACATCACACCCTTCGGCGAACCGGATCAAACGTTGATCGGTGCCAACATATTGTTCGACATCGGTGGCAAATACCAGTGAATGTCCGCTGCAATCCACCCGATAATTATAACATCCGTCTTTGGGGTGAAAATAATATTTCATATTGGATATCTTGAAATCTGTATTTTCCAGGAGCGGATCGCCAAGCGTGGCGAAACGTGGTCTGGGATCTTTATTTTCAAAATATATGACCATATCCTCATTGATATTTTCAAAATATCTGATGGATCTGAATTCATCCATCGAAACCGGATAATACTGCGGCTCCACGATCGTACGCATGATATCTTCAAAATCAACGCCCATGGTTGCCGGACCTACCAGTGTCATTTCCACCCCGGGTATATAATTTGGTCCAAAAAATGGAAATCCGATTAAATGATCGTAATGGGTATGGGTAAATAATATTGTTATTTGGAAGGGATCCGCCGATTTTTCTTTATGAGCCAATATTTCCGGTATTAACTCTTTGCCCAACTGAATTATCCCTGAACCGGCATCAAAAATGACAATCTGTTTCGGAGTTCTGACCAGCAGACAAGTGGTATTGCCGCCATATTTTGTGCCCTCTCTGGGAGCTATAGGATAACTTCCTCGAACGCCATAGAGCCGCGCAAGAAACTGATATTCTCTCATGACCCCTACTTAGTTTGCTTTATGGTTAGGCAACAGGAATGTTTTGGTTTAAATAACGATTTCAGGAACCTAATTCTATCTGTTTTATTCTATCCCTTAGTTCTGCTGCTTTTTCGTATTCCTCATTCTCTACAGCCTGCTGTAATTCTTTACGCAGGTTTTCAAGTTCTGCATCAACTGTACCGAAAGATTTTACTTCCTGATCTGCTTCCGCCTCCTCGGGTTCATAGGCACCGATATCCATGACCTGTTCATCAACAAAAATTGGAATGGTTGATCTTACAGCCATGGCTATGGCATCACTCGGACGCGCATCAACATCCCAGTATTTCAATTTTTTCCGCAGGCGAATAACAGCATAATACGTATTGTTCTTCAACTCCGTAATCAGCACGCTGTCCATTTTAACACCACACGCTTCCAGGAGATTAAGTGCCAGATCATGGGTGATGGGTCTAGGGGGCTTGATATTTTCCAATCCAAGGGCAATCGACTGGGCCTCATATTCACCAATGACGATCGGTAGCGTTCGGTTACCATTCTTTTCCTTAAGTATGATACCGCTGGCCTGTGATTGCGTCAAAAATATTCCGTTAACACTTACTTCAATCATGTAAATCTTAACTTTATTATTAATTACACCGCTTCGACTGACGTGATTTCCGGAACCTGTGTCTTTAAAATTCGCTCAATACCCTGTTGTAAAGTGATCTTTGACATCGGACAGTCACCGCAGGTTCCGATCAGCTTTACCGTTACCTTCCCATTTGGATCGATCCTTACCAGTTCCACATCCCCGCCATCCGCCTGCAACCCCGGACGGACACTGTCCAATGCCCGTAAAACGCGATCTTTCATGTTGAATCGTCCTGATTGATCATTTATTTCAAAATTATGAATTTTTGGCTTAAAGTCAATGCGTTTTTTTGCTTTTTATTTACGCCCGTAAACATACCATCCGCCGGGAACGAAGAGCTGAAGTTCATGCTACTCTTCATTGAACTCAATCAGGAGAAACCTTAAATTAAAACACATACATATTCTAGTTTGAGACAACCGATCGCAGTGTGCGAATTATCAGGAGGGTCTGATTTTGAATCGTCATATATTTCGTGAATATGATATCCGGGGTGTGGTTGATCAGGATTTAAACGATGAGGTGGTCGAATTGCTCGGTCGTGGTTTCGGCACTTATCTCCGTCAAAATAATGCCCGCAGGATCACTGTCGGTGGAGACGTACGCCTCTCAACCGAACGTTTTAGATCTGCTTTGATCAACGGATTACGTGCGAGTGATATTGATGTTATTGATATCGGTATTGTTCCCACACCCGTTCAATATTTCAGCATGTTCCGGCTGCCGGTCGCAGGAGGTGTGATGATTACCGGAAGCCATAATCCGCCGGATTATAACGGATTCAAATTATCCTTAAACCAGGCGCCGATTTATGGGACGGAGATCCAGAAAATTTACGAGATAATCGCCGGTGGTGATTTCTCTGAGGGCAACGGTAAGCTTGAAAAACAGGACATCACCGATGAGTATATCCGGTATATCAAAGAGAACATCCATATCGAACGTCCGCTGAAAGTTGTCCTTGACTCGGGCAATGGTGCAGCAGCACTGGTCGCACACCGGCTGTTCCGGGAACTTGGGATGGAAACTATCGACCTTTTTGATCAACCGGATGGTACCTTTCCCAATCATCATCCCGATCCGACGGTTCCAGCGTATATTACCGAGCTGATTGATACGGTACGATCAGAGCAGGCAGATGTGGGTATTGGCTACGACGGTGATGCCGATCGTATTGGGATCATTGATGAAAAAGGTGATATCATCTGGGGTGACCGGCTGCTCATTATATTTGCGCGTGATGTTATTCAGCGTCATCCCGGTGCTAAAGTCATCTTTGAAGTCAAGTGTTCACAGGCACTTCCCGAGATGATCAGGAAATTTGGCGGAGAACCGATCATGTGGAAAACCGGTCATTCCCTGCTCAAGAAAAAAATGAAAGAGACCGGCGCCCCGCTGGCGGGAGAGATGAGTGGCCACCTGTTTTTCGCCGACCGTTATTTCGGTTATGACGACGCCATATATGCCTCGGCGCGCATGGTAGAACTCTTATCCCGCACCGATCAGAAAGTCTCCGAACTCCTGGCCGATGTACCGGTGTACTATGCTACGCCGGAAATACGTGCCGAGACCAAATCCGATGAAGAAAAATTTAGAATTGCCGAGCAGGCAAAATCCTATTTTTCCCAAAAGTATGAAGTGGTTGATATTGACGGCGTCCGTATTCTCTTTGGAGACGGTTGGGGTCTGGTTCGCGCCTCCAATACACAGCCTGTGCTGGTCCTGCGATTCGAGGCCCGAAGCCCCGAACGGCTTTCTGAATTAAAAAATCTGGTGATCGAAAAATTGAATACTTTCGGTGAAATAAAAATTGAAGCATAAATCCCGATTTCTTGAAACTGCTATCGAGGCCGCACAGGTAGGTTCCGTTATCTTACTTGAACACTTTGGCAGAATTACCGCCGGTGATATTCGCGAAAAGAGCCGGAATGATTTTCTGACCTTTGTCGATGAATCGGCAGAACGTAACATAATCGAGGTTATCCGTAAAGCATTTCCGGATCACGGATTTTTAGCCGAAGAGACTGGCATCAGCGATAACCGAAGCGCCTATCAATGGATTATCGACCCCCTGGATGGTACAAAAAATTATATTTCCGGCATACCTATTTTTGCCGTATCAATCGCGCTCAGGCATCAAAAACAGATAAAAACCAGTGTCATTTATGATCCGATTCGTAAGGAAATGTTTTGTGCCGAACAGCACGCCGGGGCATTCTTAAATGACCAGATGATCTCAGTCAACCAAACCGGCAAACTGGAGAAGTCACTCCTGGCTACCGGTTTTCCCTTTCGTTACAAATCTGTGCTGCACCGCTATATGAGTTGCTTTGAAGATGTATTCCGTCATACAAGTGGCGCGCGGCGTATGGGAGCGGCAGCAATCGATTTGGCATATGTCGCATGCGGACGTCTGGAGGGATTCTGGGAACTAGGCTTGAAACCATGGGATGTGGCTGCCGGTTCCCTGATACTTACCGAGGCAGGAGGTTATATAAGTGACTTCTGGGATACTGAAGGTTATTTGTTCAATTCATTCGCTGTCGCGACGAACCAAAAAATTCATGCCGATCTGCTCAAAATAATCCAGCGGCATTTTCCCGCTTATTTCTCATTAAAACAAGATAGGTGAATTCATGAAATCAAGACGAGTATCTGCAAGTGGTCTTAACCGCGGTGAATTATGTCTCATGTCCTGTAAATCAGGTCGACCGTTCGCCGATAGAATTTTAAAACATCTTAACAAGATCATTGCGCGTGAAAATCCTGAAACGGAACTGGAACTGGTCGAATCGGAAGAGGTCTGTTTCGCCAACGGTGAAATAAAAACTGTCATCAAAGACAATATCCGTGGCTCTGATGTTTACATCGTGCAGGCTATTGATGATCCGCTCTGTGAACGGAGTATAAACGATAATTTAATGGCTCTCTTGACTGCCGTCAATGCCGCTTACCAGTCCGATGCAGATTCCGTTACCATAATCAGCCCTCAATATCCCTACTCAAGACAGGAACGTAAAAAAACCCGCGAGAGTCTCACCGCAAAACAGGTGGCATCATTCATGGAGATATCCGGTGCCGATCGGGTGATCACACTCGATATTCATGCAGAAGCTATCCAGGGATTTTTTAATACCGCCAAACTGGAAGATCTTCATGCATCAAATACACTCATCAAAGCGTTTGAAGAACACTTTAATACCGATAATCTCGTGGTTGCTGCCGCTGATGTGGGTGGCGCCGAAAAGGCACGCTTCTATTCCCGACATCTGCATACTGAAATGGCCATTGTCGATAAGGCGCGTGACTATTCGAAAACCAGTGTGGTGGAAAGCATGCGGTTGGTCGGTAGTGTCAAAAATAAAGATGTCCTGATTCCTGATGACATGATCAGTACAGGCGGGACGATGGTAAACGCCGCCAAACTATTGAAACATCATGGTGCCAATGATATCTACGTGGCCTGCAGCCTGCCCTTTTTTAATCATCCGGCTACAAACATTTTATCCGATGCCTTTAAAAAGGGTGAAATCCGAAAGGTAATCGGTACGGATGCTGTGTTTTGGGGAGAGAAATTTTTAAAGACCACACCATGGTACATGGAAGTTTCGATTGCACCCTTGTTCGCCCAGGTGATCTATAATATCAACACGAAGCGATCGGTATCGGAATTGTTACGATAGTGGTAATCCCTGTTAAGAGGCCGAGATGATATTAAGTTAATAGGGATAAAGACACAAATAAAATTATCGCATGTTCAAAAGCTTGATTGTGACCTGTGAGGATATTTATAACTCAGATATTTTAATACCGATGACTGCTTGCTATAACAGCAACGATAACATACTTCAGATTAAATTCCTGAAAAAAGCTGAAAACCGGCTACTTTAATGTGTTTCACCTTCCGTGGTAATTACCGGTACAGAAACAAAAAGGGGGTCCTGCAGGCCGCAGGATCCCCGAATCATTTCCAACAGATTTTTAGCTAATTATCGAAGACGTTTATCTTTCCATCTATATGTCTGGTTTTATCGATAATATTACCAGCATTATCTACGACGGTTCCGTGGCATACATAACAATCCTCCACTTCCTGCGGAAAATGGCCGGTTGGTGGTAAGCCGTGACATTTACCGCATTCGGTCTGTCCTGTTCCCACCTTTGTCCAGTCAATCGTTGGATTATAGCCAGTCATGGCATCTGCCGTATATGCCCAGGTATAAGCACTGCTTTCTTTGCTAAACTCAAAATTACCATGGCAATAAACATCGGCGCAGGTAGCATTTGCAGCTGACCACACTGGTGTCACCCGATCAGAATCGGTTGCCAGAGGATGCCATTGTAATTGAACACCGCCTTTGATATGGTTCGGATCATCAAATCCCGTTAGTTGTCGGTGACATTGCAGACAGGCCAACTGATCAACACTGGCCACATTCATAGGATTCAGGTGCACCTGATGAGAACCAACTCCTTTTGAACCGGTATCGGTATTCTTGTTCAGATCCTCTGGCGGCGCCCAGTTTTTAAGATCGGCTACCTGCCCGGAAAAATTTCCATGGCAGGTATTGCAGGCCTCGGGACCTCCGGTCTGCGTATGACACGTTATACAGGATACTCCGCTCGTACCGCCTGCATAATCAGATCCGTGGCAACTGGTACAACTCTCCATGGACCAATCCTCATTCCTGATGAACATACCATGAAAATTCTGACTGGTCGGATTGACCCAGCCATCAGGATGCGGAAACAGTGCACCGTGGCAATCAGAGCAAGCTACCCCACTCCAGCCACCATCCAGATTTTCACCGTGGCAGGCCTTACAGGATTCTAGGCCTGATTCAAAGACCGCATCGCCATGAAAATTATCAGAATTCTTATCCATCCAGTCAGGGGGATGTGGATAAGTTGCATGACATTTAGAACATGCTACACCGCTGATACCCCCCTTCAGATCCGCGCCATGGCAGGTTTCACATGAATCAGTCCCGGATGAAATAACAATGGCACCATGATAGAGTTCTGAATTCTTATCCAGCCATGTAGGAGGATGCGGGAATGTGGGATGACAATTTGCGCATGCCACACCGCTGCTGCCCCCGTCATATTTTTCACCGTGGCAGGTCTGGCAGGATGCTGTACCCGAGGAATCCAATCCAGATGCCATATTTGCGAGTACCTTGCTGCCATGGAAGTTTTCGGCTGATTTCTCTTTCCAACCCGGGGGATGGGAAACGCTGGGTGGCGACGCGACCTCTTCAGCACATGACCACAGCAATGCGGCGGCTGCGATACAGAGAAAGATATTTTTCTTCAAGGTGTATCCTTTCATACTAAACATTTTCCATATTAGGCTATCCAAGAAAGACCATTTTAAAGAAAAAGGTAAAGATAAAAAGGAAAAAACACTTTTGACGATCCATCGATAATTACTTTTTCCTTCTTCCTATTCCCTATTACCTCCAAAAATATATTTTAATGTAAATATTCAGCCTAATTATATCCAAACAGTACAGAATATATGATCAGTCCGATCATGATGATGCCGATGATCAGCGCCGAATATCCGAATACGGCGATGACTTTTTCTCTTGTTTCGGAAATTACCGGCTTAATAATCCTTTTTCCCAGCTCTCCGCTCTCTATCAATGCCTGGTATTCACGCGGGCGATCATTTTTTAGTTCTTCCAGAGGTAATACACCGGTAAAAATTACACGATCCATTGGAAACGCCTCCGGGCGCAAATGGGTGTTAAAAAAATGGATCGTGAAAATAAAGCCGACTGCCAGCAAAGCTTCGTCACTGTGAACGATCGCCGCAACATTGATCAGCCACCCGGGTAATATGATCGTAAAATATTCCGGGAACCATTTGATCAGGCCTGAAAATCCGATTACGGCAACACCCCAGAATACGGCAAAATAATCAAATTTTTCCCAGTATGTCCAACGTCCATATCCGGGCTTAGGACCAAACCCGATAAACCATTTCATGGTCGCCCCGAAATCCTTCAGATCCTGTAGATTGAACATTAAGGAATCTCTGTTGAATATAAATTTGATCCAGCTGGTTTTTCTTTTTCTTTTCTCTTTGATCAGGGTGTAAAGATGATAGCCGAAGTAGCCAAAGGTCACAATTGCAGCAAATCTGTGTATCAGCCCGGCATTTTTTACTCCCCCGAATATATCCGCCAGGAAGGAAGCCCAGGCCATGTTGGAAAATTTGAGCATCATTCCTGTAAGGGCAAGCAGAATAAAACTGGTGATAACAAAAATATGGGTCACCCGTTGTGTCGTGGTAAAACGTTGTACATATTCCTGTTCCGGGTCCTCTCTCGCATGTTGGCGACGAATGCGCATATGCTTGATCGAACGCGGAAGCCATAAGAGCGTATGCAGGCCGAAAAATCCGAATACACCGATCAGTAAAGATGTCATGAACCAATAAGTATAAAAGAGTATCGGATACTTATCCGGATCATGGTGGGTGGCGTGGGTCAGATATCCCGTAAAGCGCTCATTTGCATTGGCATGACATTTCTGGCAGGTTTCCACGATATGCTGCATACCGACATGCGAGTCCGGCGCATCCAGTGCCATAATATCATGGGCACCGTGGCAATCGGAACATTTTGCGGCCAGGGTATATCCCAACATATAGGCTTTACCATGTGTGGTCTCAAAATATGAATCCGCAAGATCCTTATGACATGAACCGCACTGGTCGGTGACCTGGAAAACGAATTTATCCTGCGATACGGAAGAAATAGTATGTGAAGAGTGACAATCACTGCATGTCGGCTGCTTTTCCTTTTTCTTCTTATCGGTGGAAAAATGTATACTGGTAATAAAATCCTTAAAGATCCCCCGGTGGCAGCCTGAACATGTTGCCGGTATATTGTTGCGTGAAACCGATGAACGTTCATCTTTATGCGAAAGGATCATATGTGAATTATGACAGTCGACACAGATCGCGCTGGGCAGCAATCCCTTTTCCACCAGGCCACGGCCATGCACACTGGTGGAATAATCAGTGAGCGCGTTTACCTGGCTCAGGGCATGTGTCTGTGTGGCATGGGTACCTTCTTTGTGACATTCCCCGCACATCTGTGGTATGGCGCTGCGAAAGGTCGGGGAGCTGTCATCAAGGTGAGATTTTACCCGGTGATCTCCGTGACAATCGATACAATACGGTGCATCCTCGTCGCCTCGTACGTAAGCCTGTCCATGGCCGCTGACATAATATTCTTCCGAAACCTTGGCATGGCAATTGGAACAGTCAACTTTGCCTGCCGGCTCACAAGGTCTTTTCAGGTTGGGATCGACATCCGCATGACATTTAACGCAGGGGATATTGCGATGCTCAGAATCGGATAATTCCTCTTTGGTGACAAGGAGCGATATCTTTTCCCCATTGACCATTTTATGAACGTTTTGCTGTTCGTGACACTTCATACATGCACGATCGGATAAATTTATCGTTATCGATTCCCGCCGGACCTCATGGGGCAAATGACAATCAGAGCAGGCCGGAATGGCACCAGGCGCCTGTTCCCATAATTCCCCCCGGATGATCTGGGTGTGCACCTCCTCGATTCTCGAATGGCACTGCATGCAGGTAGCGGCAATATTGCGCATCGATACTGACGAATTGGCATATGTATGGGGGAGAATCATATGGCTCCGGTGGCAGTCATTACAGGTCGCGGTTACTCTCAATCCCTTTTTGAACAGACCTTCACCATGTATACTCTGGCTGTAATTTTCGATGATATTGTGTTCGCCTATCTGGTATACCCTGGCAACCGGCGCCCCTTCGCGATGACATTTACCACACAAATACGGAATGCGCATTTTATAGGTAGGTGATGTCGGATCATCCTTCGCTTTGATATCATGTTTACCATGACATTCATCGCAATCCGGTGCATAAATTGCCTTCCGGTTGAGCGCCATACCATGGATACTTGCATCGAAATCAAGCTGGACCTGATCGTGGCAGCTGCCACAATTCACCGGTTCAAGCTGTTCCGCATGCGGCAGTTCATCAACATCGGCATCGACATGGCAGCCGATACAATCCATATCACCGTGTACAGATTTCTGATATACATCTTCCCGGACAAACAGCGAAACGGTCTTGCCACCCCTTTCCGTTGTCAGATTTGCGTCAGCGTGACATTCCAGACACATCTCATTATCAACAGCCTGCAAGGGCCGAATCATAAGGCTCATCAACAGCAATATCAGGGGGCGGAAAGTTGTCATTGCTTGCCTACCTCATGCATTTTGGCCTTGATCCGGTTGTTTTGCTCTGCTTCCATTTCCCTTTTCATTGCTTCAAATTCCAGCGGGTGATGATGTTTTAATTCTTCTTCGGTAATCCTGCCGTTCATCCAGGTGAGACTCATCGGATATTTTTCCGGATGGAAGATGACAAAAAACCAGTGCCAGACAACTATGGCAAGCGTTGCCAGCCAGGCCTCAAAATAGTGAATTACCTCCGCGGTTTCAAACACCCAGGATGGCAAAAAACTGAGAAAAATTTCCGGAAACCACAATATCAATCCGGTAAGTACCATCACCGCTGTACCCCATATCAAAGCCAGATACTCGGCTTTTTCCGTATAATCCCAACGGCCGAATTTTGGTTTGACACCCGATTTACCCAGATAATATTTCATATTGGTCCAGAAACCTGTCAGATCATCTATCCGCGGCAGCAGGGATACAATTTCCTTTCTGCCCCTGCGCGCGATTATAAAATATCCCAGTTGTACTACCGATATGACCATCAATACCACAGCGGCTATCCGATGGATCAGAGATCTTAGTGCTTCGTCCAGACCGATAGCCGTGAAACCCTGAACCCATAATGCATCCGGAAATTTGAGGGCAAATCCGGTGATTACCAGGGTAAAGAAGCTGATCAGCAGCAGACCGTGCTGGGCAACCTCCCATCTCTGAAACCGCTGATAGGTGCGTTCCTGTTTTAATATGGCGCGTTTCTTCTTTATATAATAGCGGAAGATGATCAGATTATGAATGATCATACCGCCCACAACTATCACCAGAATCCAGATGTAAATATACTGCGCATAATAAGCGATCGGGTTACGGGATTGCATGTCTTTCGGATGAGCTGCGACACTGATGAACTCAGCAGTGATATCTTCATGGCATTTAGCACATGTGGTTTGAAGATTGTCCTTATAGACGCTGGACCTGGGATCGGTCTGACTCCGGATCGCATGGACTTCATGACAGCTGGTACAATTGGCTGCGTCTGGCGAATCCTTCAATACCGCAAGACCATGGTAGGTTTTCATGTAAGATTCAAACCGCTCCGGATCAAGCCCGAATCGCTGCATCATTGTCCTTGAAGAATGGCATTTGGCACAAACCTGGCTCGACAGGTTAAGCCGGTTGGTTACGGCCGCCATATCCTCCGGGGATATGATCTCATGTTCACCATGGCAGTCATTGCATGTTGGTGATTCAAAGTGTCCCCTCTGGAGGGCTGCCCAATGGACACTCTCATAATACCGGTCTTTAATACCCACATGACATTCACCGCAGGTCTCAGCCCGGTTAAGTTTATTGAAACTTGACCTGGGATCCGACATCAGAAAAATTTCATGGTATCCGTGACAGGAAATGCAGGTGGGCGCATTTTTGTCCGGTTCTTCGAGCAGAATTCGATTGTGCACACTCAGATCATAACCTACCACAGGACCGTCACCATGTAATCCCAGCACTTCAAGTACATCCGGCCGGCTATGACAGTTTCCACAGGTAGTTTCAATATTTAATTTATATGTCATCGACGCCGAATCGCCGGAAGATCTTATATTGTGCGTTCCATGACAATTATGACAATGTGCCGTGATATCGTGGCTTTCCTTTGAGGTCGCATGAATGCTCAGGGCATACTCTTCCTGAGAACCATCGTGACAGATTGCACATTCCACATCGGGTAATTCCGGTTCATGATCGATATCTTCGATTGTGCTGTGGCAATCAATACAAGACATACCGGCATGAACGGATTGTTCATATTCCTGCAGATCAACATACAATGATATTTCAATCGAATCAGTAACCGATTTGGTCAGACCTTCATCGGAATGACATTCCATACAGTCTTCGACACTCTGTCCGAAAGTCAGTGCTGCAAATATCCCTACAATCCATGTAATCCGAATCAAAACATCCCTCGCTATTTTGGGTGACATCTCAGACAAACATTATCGGAATAGGCATCGTTATGACAGCTGGAGCAGGTATCAAAGTCATACATGGCCTCCCGTGCATGCTGTCCGCCGTTTGGACCGACTGTCCAGCCGATGAAACTGTGACTGCGCGGCATCACCAGCTGTGTTTGATGACAGTCGATACAGAACGCATGTTCCTGGTGACAGGTCAGACAATTATCCTTGTTTCCCCTGGCCATCACCCCATGATTATTACGGAAATTCAACGGATGAGCCAGCCGGTCAAGATTGTCACCCTCGTGACATGCGGTGCAATAATTATTCTGATGACAATGCGTACAGGCACCCTCATCCACCTCGGATACGACACCGTGGCTTTTGACCCATATGTTATTATGGTCAGCGGGTTTAAAATCAAATTCTTTGGTGTGACATTGCTGACATCTGGTATTGTCCTCCCAGTAATCGGAGAGACCGTGGCAACCGGCACAATCATTCCGACCGGGCACATGACTGGTCACACCAGCCTGCTCTTTTTCGACGATCCCCGCATGACAATTCATACAATCCTCTTCGGATTTAGCATGAACCTTATGAGCAAACCGTGCTTTCAGATCGGTAATCCGCGGATAATTGCCGGCTTCATCCGGATTGGTATGGCAGACTGTACAATCGGTATCATCCTCATCATGGCAGTTATAGCAGGTCTCCATGCCTGGCAGAAGATTATCCGTTGCTGCTTCACTTGCCAATGCGGCTTCATGGCATGCTGAGCAGGAAGCGCCGGCATCTTCCAGGTGAAATTTATGGGAAAAGATGATGCTGTCCCGTTGTGTGGAGGCTACCAGAATGATCCCGCCCAGGATTATCATGGAAATAATTATGATTTTTTTCATGGCATACCTTTACCAGATAAAGTGAATATGGTTTAACAGACGTTGATCGGAATCTTTAAATTTATTATTCAGCCACTGATATTCCAGGTCGATCTGCCAGTGCGGCGAAATACGATAGGCCAGACGTGCAGCGTTCCCCAGCTGGCTGTCATAATCATACGCTTCTTCGTAACGGTAGCGCGTGTAATCCACACTGATCGATCCGATCAGACCGTCGATAAATTCATAACCGTAATTAAACATAAGGCTTAATTGATTTCCGAGATCACCGGTCTCGTATATGATCCCGATGTTTCCGTTGGGATCCATAATACTCGCAATGATGCGATTGCCTTTGCCCTCCTCCAGTTGGATCAGGTGATAATCAACAGCAATCCCAAATCGTTCGCTAATACCGTACCAGACATTGGCGCCGACCTGACTGTTCTTTTTGAAATTGAAGATCTGAAAATAGGAATCACCATAGACCTGGGGATATTGCTGTTTGTAACTGATCATTGCATTGAAGCGGGCGGTGGGCAGAAATCGGCCGGAGGCATAGATCCGGTGGAAACGGCTGTTGACGATATCATAATGGAACTGCCCCGCCAGATGAAACTGAGAAATGGAGGCGTTCGTCAGATTGAGACCGGCAATCTGCCACTGAATATCATCTTTGGTTTGTTTCTGAAGATATGCCAGCTCCAGGTTGGTATTGAAGAAATCCCTGTATTTCAACGTACTTCCGTATACTGCTGCATCCTCAGTCTTATAGATCTTAAATCCTTTGAACAGATTGGATTCAACCCCGCCATAGAGCTGCCAGCGCACCCGGGGGCCGAATTTAAAGGTCAGATTGGCACCGTCCAGACTGCCGAAGGTCACACCGGGATGCAGAAACTGCCTTCCGATTTCAAAATCGAGGAGATCGTTGAACAGGTTTGTCGCGGAAAGAGAAAGCCGGTACGCATTGAATCTCCGCTCATCCGGCAGCGTTTCCTCGAGATCGCTTAATATCCGGGCGTCCACATTTAAACTCAGATTACTCAGATCGCGCGCAATCGCCTGAAAACGGATATATTGGTACAAACGTACATGTGTCGTATCCCGATCTTCGTAAACGTAAGTGGAATTAGACAGCCTGCCGCGGGTTTCGATCGATTGCGCGAAACCTGCCACCGGGTATGCGATCAGGAGACACACCAAAGCATTTAATAGGTTTTTTGGATTCATGGGACAGACCTTTATGATTGCACAGGGGTTATTCCCTTGTTTCGCTTCAAAATTCATGCCATTGCCTTATATATCCATAAATGATTGTTATTATGTAGGTTATCAATCATTTAAACTTATCCTTTTTTCTATCATCTTTCAATTTTTGATATAATTTTAAATAATTTTCCTATTTTTTAGAAAACAGAAAAGCCGGATCCTGTTAAGGTATCCGGCTTTTTCTTTGGGGGGGAATCACAAAAAGTTGCTATTCCAGGATAGCACTATAAGCGTCCGGCGGATCCGGTGCGGTGTATTTTGATTTTGTTAGTGATTGATATGAGCAGCCATTCATGCCATAATACATGCTGACGGCATCGTATCCAAGCATACGCAGATAGGCTGCTACCTGCGCGGAGGTCTGGCCGGTCCAGCAATAGATTACGATCTTCTTATCGGTCGGCAGGTACTTGAGCATCTCGTCGGACTGCAGTGATAGATTGGGTGTGAACTGGTAAGAACCTTCGATATGGCCGATATTGTTATAGTCATCTGCACCCCAGTAATTTACAATAAAATAATTACCCGGATTTGTGGTTACATCAAGCCGTGAGATACCCCAGCCGCTGGCAAGGTTTACTTCCCGGAAGCGAGCCATGAAGATCTCTTCTGCGGTTGTTTTTCCCGTATTCAGTGTCGGAAACGGAACAACGGTAGTTGGAGGCGAAACGGAAGTTTTATTGGGTGCATATTCATCTTCTATAATTTGGCTGTTCCATCTGTGCGTTTCCGGAACCAGATTGGTATCCGATGTGACACCACACATACCGAATGTCAGATTTTGTGCATCGAAGCCCATCAGATTGAGCGCAGCCGTGGCAACGCTGGCACTTTGGCCGGTATAGCAGACATTTACGATACGCTTATCTTTCGTGATTGTTCCGTCTTCAATTTTATCCATAAGCGATCCAAGATTGATATTAACCGCTCCCTTGATGTGTTTTGCACTATAATGGGTCGAAGACCGGTAATCGATAATCAGCGGATCATTGCTGGCATCGCCATCGGTCAATAATTGAAAGAGACCGGGAGGATCTACTCGGTTGACAGGGAGATTTACACCGCCGCTTGCGGTGGTATAGGTGGTGAAATAATCATCTCCGACTTCGGTCAGCAGGTTGAATTCATTTACCGGCGGTGTCGGCTCGGCCGGATTTTCATCCTCACTGCATGCGGCGACAAAGACCATCAACGAAAGTGCCAGCATCCATACAACATACTTCCTGAGATTCATACAAATTCCTTTCTACTTAGTATAAAAATGGTTTAGTTGGTTGGTATCACTACATTTTGATTTGCTTGTCTTTCATAATTTTCAAGATCGGATTCGCGCAGATATGTTTTCAAGGAACCTACCCAGTTATTATGGCATTTGGACCAGCATTCTCCTCCACCGGTAGTGTCGGTGCGGGCTGTCCAGCGCTGGATATTATGCGGTGAGGCATATTTCCATGTAGGTTCGCTGTCATATTGTGCGAGATTATCGATTCCCCAGGATGCAAATGTGGTCGGGGCGACCGGGATATGGCGCACGACCGTATAATCGTAGGATCGCCGGTCGGATTTGATCGGATTTTTGCCGATCTTATAGGTCATATAAGATGAACCGGTGATCCCGGCACCGCCGGTATGACAGGCATTGCAATTCTTATAATCCTGACTGTGGCATACCTGACAGGCAAGATGGGAAACCTCTTCTTTATCCTCACCATCGGCCCAGTGCCGCTGATGATACGCATTGACTGTCCGGGCATTGGCATGGCAGTCCTCGCATTTGGGCATGGCTGTATTGCGGGCATCATAGCGGGTGTCATATAGTTCGCCGGATCCGTGCATTTCATTGGCATCGTGACAGAATTCGCAGCGTTTGGCATTGGGCAGCCAGTGTACGTCGGCTCTGTAACCTGCATTCTCCCCCAGGTATTCGGCGCCGATACGGCTTCCATGGCAGGCTGTGCAATTATTGGTCATACTCGGTGTGCGCCTGAACTCATGGCCGGAGATAAAACCACCATTTACCGAAACCGGCCGGCTGACATGGCATTGGCCACAGGTGGTATGGCATTTTCCACACTCGTTGTTAAATTCTGCAGTCAGATTTGCGTCGGTGCGCAGATCAAATCCCGCCCGTTTTGCAAACAAGGTATAGTAACCGTTCTGGGTCTTATGCAAACTTGTACCGGTACTGGTCACCGCGCCCGCATGACAGCTGCCGCAATATTTATCAGGATCGGTACTGGGATACGATACGATATTTACATGGGCCGTTTCTTTTGTATTCTGGGTTTCATCACCACCGTGGCAATGGATACAGCTCATGTTCCCATGGGGGGTTGTAAGAAAAGAAGATTGCACGTAAACCATTTCCCATGCCTCCAACTGAGGCACATCACCACCTCAGCCCTCGCTGCTGCTTCCGCCGGTATCAGGCGGCAAGGGAGTGGCAACCTGCATTAAAAGCTCCTTATTCGTATGACAATCAATACATCCGGAACCGCTGGACTGCCCGATATCCCCTTCATTGACAACCGGATACTTATCTGTACAGGATGTGACCGCCAGCAGCAGGATACAAACGACACAACCGGATAACGAAAGTGAAAGATTTCTCATAGACGCACCCTTGTGATTTTTTCTACATGAACAACAATTATAATGCCAACAGCAATTATTTTCATTCAATTTATTGATAATATTGAGGTTATTGATGAATGCAAATAAATTTTTGAATGAGTTAATTGATACAATATGTTCCAAATATTCCAAACATATTGTTTATCTATATAAATAACAGTATGTTAAAATTATGATACATTATGTATCACATGAAACAAATATTGGATATGATGCCGGATCTTGCCGATCTGATCGTTTTTAAAACTCGGCAGCAGGAATAGCAGACTTTAAGCAGGCAGGTGCAGATTATTATTATTAAAGTATTGAGGATTTATGAATACTGCCGGTCAGAGCGTAGTGTGAGTCCGATGATAGGATCGGATCGTCTTGAGAATTCGGCTTATACGCTGATCGTACGGACGCAATTTCTGAGCCGTGGAAAAATATTTGAGACTGTTGTTCAGATCGCAATAAAGACTGAGCATGCCGACAATACAATAAAAATCGAACGAATTGGCGGCAACTTTTTCGTACCATTTCATTCGTTCTAACAATTCCGGGCAGGGACAGTCCTCGCTGACCACATCAGTCAGGGCAATAATATCAATATTGGTATGGATGACCTGATCAAATAGCGCAACCGCTGCATCAACATTGCCTACCTCACAATAGCAAATGATCAGTTTTTTCCTGATTTTTTCATCAACCGGTGCATTATCGAGCACCGCCTCATACTGCTGCAGCGCTTTCTCAAAATTCCGTGCCAGAAAATATTGGTTGCCTAACATTTCAGACATGAAACACTCCTGTACATCACGACCATCTGGTACAAAATTTATGCCAAATAAGTCTCCGTTCATTCATCAAGAAGTCTATATGCCCTCATTTTACGCCATAATGTCGCTCTCCCGATCTTTAAGAGTGCAGCAGCCTTTGTGCGGTTCCAGCGGGTTTGATTCAGCGCTTCCCTGATCTGCTCCAGTTCCGTGACCGGAGCCAGCGGAGGTTCGGTTTTAGCGGAAAACGGGGGTCCGGCCTTAAAATGAGGAGGCAATTTATCTTCGGTAATGACTGATGTACGCGTCCTGGTATGCGCATATTCCAGGGCATTTTCCAATTCTCTGATATTGCCCGGCCAGCCATACTCGAGCAGTAATGTCAAAGCCATATCGTTTAATTCCAAAACTTTTTTGCCACTCTGGATGGATAGTTTTTTCAGTAAATGATCAATCAGCAACGGGATATCGTCTTTTCTTTCCCGGAGCGGCGGTACGGTTATCGGAATCACATTCAGACGGTAATAGAGATCATCCCGGAATCGTCCCTGCTCGATCGCTTTCTCAATATTCTGATTTGTAGCGGCAATGATGCGGACATCGACCTTTCTGGTTATCGATTCACCGACCCGTTCAAATGTGCCCTCCTGTAATACACGTAATAACTGCACCTGAATACGGGGATCCGCTTCGGCGATCTCATCCAGAAACAGGGTACCCCCGTTAGCCATCTCAAACCTGCCGATCCTGTCCTTATGTGCATCGGTGAACGCACCTTTTACATGACCAAAAAGCTCACTGGCCAGCAGATCATGAGGAAAAACAGAACAATTCACCTTGATATACTGCTTTTTCCGACGGCGCCCGGTCCTCTGAATCGCATCGGCCACCAGTTCCTTGCCGGTCCCCGACTCCCCCCGGACAAGCACACCGGCATCTGAATCCCTGATCTCCTCGATCAGCGTATATATCTCCTGCATTTGATGACTTTGGCCGGTAATCCCTTCGAACTCCTGCCGCATAAGCCCGGGCCGGTCAGATGCTTCCGGATCTATAATCGGACGAAAGATGACCACACCACCGACAGGATCATTGTCTTCACTATTGAATATGGCAGCATTGACCCTGACCGGAATTGCGTTTTTCATGCGGTTTTTTATCACCATATTATAATTCTTGACATTTTCCTGGATTTCCAATGAATATGAAAGAGGACAGCCCTTGTTGCAACGATCTGTCTGCATGATATGCTTGCAGAATTTTCCGAGAACTTCATCCCGCCGATAGCCGGTGATACGCTCAGCCGCATGATTGAAACCGGTTATCATAAAGTTTTTATCAACACTGTACAAACCCTCATGCAGTGAATCAAATATGATACGATGAAATTCAGGTGGCTTTCTGTCGGTCAATTTTGCTTCCTATGAATCAGTTTGTTTCAAATCTAACAGTTTGATTCAAAGGAGTCAAGATTTTCACACTGCAGTGTGTCGGTCTGCTGCAAATTTACTATGCAGGCAGCATGCAGCGGCTGATAAGGACAGCACAGTCGGATGCAAGGGGTGAGCAGGTCGGATTGAACAGTGCTGAATAAATATGTTTAATTTTTGAAAGATTCAGCCAGTTGTATGGTTTCAGTCCAAAGTCAGCGATTGAAGGGAGCATTAGTCACAGGCACCATACCAATCACAAAAAAAAGCCCCGTCTGGCTGACGGGGCTTTGCATTACACGAGGATACAGATTCGTTATCCGTCTATCGGATAAGGACCATCTTCTTGACTGCTGAGAATTCATTGCCTGCCAGGATCCGGTAAATATATACGCCGGATGCCAGATTGGACGCATCAAACTGCACCGTATGCTGGCCCGCATTCATGTCCTTGTCGACCAGCGTAGCCACTTCCCGGCCAAGCATATCGTAGACTTTCAACTGTACCTTTCCGGCTTTTTGAATACTGAAATTGATCTTGGTTGTCGGATTGAACGGGTTCGGATAGTTCTGCGACAGGGTATATTCCACCGGCGTAAAACCGCGGGTTTCAACCGAACTGACGCCGCGCACCGCATCGATCGACGCCTGCAGCAGACTTACCGTAAAGGCCGGGTTATGAATTCCGAAACTCTTGTCCTCTTCAACAAAATAATAGTTGTACATGGCCGCACCAACCGTATAACTGGTGGTGCTGTCCACCACGAAATCTCCGTCTTCATCATGAGGCAGCACCGCATGCAGCGTATCAAGCAGGCCATGAACCTCATGCTGCAATCCTTCGACGATGCCGTTGCCATCATGATCGGCATTGCCGTTCAGATAGAATTTTTTATCACCGAAATCTTCCCCAAAGGCGGCGTGACAGGGTGAACAAGATTCAACATTATCGACACCCGCCTGGCTGACCATGGCAAAGGAGTGCATACCGGCGGTTGTCAGGACTCCGGTATCGGGATCATGTTCACCATGGCTGCCCTGCTCATACATATGGCAGTCAACACAGGCATTTTCGGTTGCCTGCAAATGCGGTGACGTTGGCAGGGCCAGACCAAAGGTTTCGATATTCAATGTGGTCAGCATTTCGGCCTGCGGACCGTGATGCGGCTCAGGTGCACGCGGAGTGGGCCTGGCCAGATCCTCTATAATCCGCTCAGGGGCAATCCGGCGGCTGTTGTGGCAGTTCATACAGAGTTTACCCTTGCCGCCCTGGGTGATTTCCTCACCATTCGGCAGAGTAGCTTCAACCGTTCTGAGCTGGTTTTCATTGGTCGCATCATGGGGATCATGACAGGCGGCGCAGGTTATATCATAGAGTCCATCCGGTGATTCAGAGAGGGACCCCGGTTTGCCTTCGTCCACCCACATGATGAAACCCATTCCGTTATGACATGAGGCGCAGCTCGTACTGGTGGACTGACGATTAAGATTGGCATGATTGGAAACTGCCCATTGCGAGGGATAAACATGATAATGATCATCATCATGGCATGTGGCACAAACATCGGGCTGGATGCTGACATCCATCCGTTCATCCGTAACATTACCCATATGGCGGCTTCCCGGACCATGGCAGGATTCGCACTGTATGTTGGCGCGCTTCATCGCATCCGGATAAACGCCGGCCAGAGAATCTGCGACACCCGGCTTCTTCACCGCCGGAAAAACAAAATCAAAATCATCAAAGCCATCATTAGCCGCCAGGGTATCATAGCCCACGGTATGACAGCTGATGCAACTTTCACTATAATAAGCGCCGTTTTCCCCATCCAGCCCTTTTTTCAGGAAGGTGGCATGGCCGGTTCCGCTCCATGGACCATATTGATCCAGACCTGACTCAGGATCAACACTATTGTGGCATAATTTACAGTTTTGCTCTACCCCCATAAATTTCCCGGCATTGATGACGACCGTATCGCCTGCGGCTCCGTCGATTACCGAAATACGATAGGTACCTGCCTGATCCGGAACAAAGGTAACGATTTCACTGGATGTATCTACCTCAGTCGAAGTACTCAGGTCTGCGTTTGAATTACCTGGCTTGGCATACATTGTCCAGACCGGCGCGTTCAGGGCAGCACCGTCCATTCTGGCTATCAGATAAACCTTTGTTTCGACACCCACGTTATGTAATCCAGTCGCAAGACGATCCTTAATTCCGAGAAATCCCGGATCCCCGGCAGTGTCGGCCTTTGCCGCTGCAGGTGAAACACCGTATGGTTCGACCGTGAGCGACTGGGAGAAGACCGTTGTGATCGATAGCACCACGGTCAGCGTTAATAACAGTATGGTTCTTTGCATATAATCTCCTTATGATTTAGGATTGTTGCTGTGCTTTTATTGCTTTTAATGATTTAATTGCATCCTTCAGATCCTGCTCATCCAGGGGCTTGATTCCGTAATAGTGAATGCCGAGCTGACTGATTGCCCGGCCTAATTCGATACTGGCATCAGTCGTAACGAAAATAACATCTGTATGCCGGTTGACTTTCTTGATCGAATCCAGGGTATGGGCCGAATGAGGCTTCACAAAATCATCATCCAGAATCAATACGGAAGGTTTGAAGGTACAGACATGGGTCATCAAATCAAGCGGATCATTTGAATCATTAAAAATCTGCACCGTCATATCCATTTCGGCAGCGATGTGACTGACAAATCCCAATAAATTCCTGTCTTGTGAAGCAATTACCATATTCATCATACAGGCGTGTAGCAATCAGTATGCCAAACTTTATAAACTGAATTTGGACCAGAAAGATCGCTTGAAAGCTGTGTCAGGTATAGGCATTTTAGCCTCAATACCCAGCGCCGATTCCTGTTGTGCCGGTTTTTTACCAGCATAAAAGAGATACCCATGTCGCAGTGTGACATAGATGAGACAATTATTTTGAACTGGTGGAAATCTTACTTAAATTGTCGCCCATGTTTAAGACCATTCACGCAAAGTTTGTAATCGCCACCGTCATCTTTGTGTTGCTCAGCGTCGGTATTCCCACCACTTTTCTGGTTTTACAACTGCGTGAGAATTTTGATCAGCGTTCGAGAATCATGCTGGAAGCAACCCTGGATGTTCTCCACAGTTCAGTGGTCAACGCGATGATGCAGGAACAGCATACACAGGTTCAACCGATCATCAATTACATCTCAGGTAACAGAAGTGTCGAGCACCTGCGTATCATTTCTCCTGAGGGTATCATAAAATATGCCACCGATACAACAGAGACCGGAAGACCGATTGCTGTCGTTGCGCCCGAACATTTTGAAATGGCCGCCGGAGATTCCGGAATCGTCCGGCACAACCAGATGGACACCTACTCAATGATCCGGCCAATTAAGAATCAGCCTGCGTGTCAGCAATGTCATGACCAGGAGCGTGATATTATTGCCTATGTAGACGTCGACACTGATCTCACCAAAGCAGAACGGTATTTTTATACCGGTTCCCTGCATATGATCTTCCTGGCAATTGCCATGTTGCTGGTAATGTTTTTCGGTTTTTATTTCATTTTCAACTACTTTATCCGCAGGCCACTCCATCGTTTCCGAAAGGCATTGGACCAGATCGAAGAAGGTAATCTCGATATATCTCTTCCTGCAGAAAAAGAGGATGAAATCGGGATACTCGAGGGTCATTTCAATCAGATGGTTCGTAATCTGAGAGATTCCAAACATGAAATCGAGGCCCTTCATTTCGAACAACTACAGCGGGCGGATAAAATGGTAACACTGGGTGAATTGGCAGCCGAAATGGCGCATGAAATCAATAATCCGGCCGGTATCATCATGGCCCGGACCGATTATCTTCACATGGTAATGAAAGAGAAGCCGGAATATACTAAATATGAGGAGGATATCGAGGTCATTCTCAAGCAGGTTGATAAAATCTCAAACATAACCGGGAATATCCTGAAATACAGTAAAAAACTACCCAAAAACTTCAGGAAGATCAATCTCATTCAAGCCATTGAAGAAAGTCTTTCTCTTCTGGGACCTCGGTTGAGCAAAAAGAAAATTTCTGTACTTACTTCTTTCTCCGTTAAAAAAGCTGAGATCAATGGCGATACCGTGCAGATAGAACAGGTTCTCACCAATCTGATCAACAATGCAATCGATGCGATGGAGAGTAATGGTACCCTGAACATTTCTATGAATGGTGGTGTTAAAGAACTGATTGTACACATTGAAGATAACGGGAACGGTATGGACGAACTAACACTCAGCCAAATATTTTCACCATTTTTTACAACCAAAACAGGCGATAAAGGTACCGGTCTTGGTCTTTATATTGTAAAGAACATATTAAAAAATCATGGAGCAACCATTACCTGTAAAAGCAGTTTGGGTAAAGGTACCATCTTTGAGATTAGATTTAGCTGATCAGGAAACGATGATGAATAAAAAGATATTAATTATTGATGATGAAGCGGACATGCTGAATAGCTTGCATAAAATTTTATCGCAATACAATGATATGAGCATCAGTACGTCAAGTGATGCCGCTGCCGCACTCAAACTGGTCGCTCAGGAGAAATTCGACCTGATCATAACCGACCTGAAAATGGGTGAAATATCCGGAATTCAGATATTGAAAGAGGCACTCAGTAAGCATCCCGACACCAAAGTGATTGTGATTTCCGGATATGGTACAATTGAAGCAAGTGTGGAAGCAATGCAGGAAGGCGCTATTGACTTTTTGGAAAAGCCATTTACTTCTAAAAAGTTATTCGATGTGCTGGATCAGGCATTTCAGCAAAGTTCAAAAGGTGATATGGAAACCGGTGAGGAAGCTGAATCAGCCGCCGGATTTCAGGGGCTGATCTATAAGAGTGAAAAAATTCAGCGGGTAATCAGCCTGGTAAAGAAAGTTTCCGCTGGCGATGTTAACATTCTGATCACCGGTGAAAGCGGCACGGGTAAGGAGCTTATCGCCCGTGCCATTCATAATTTGAGCAACCGCCGTTTAAATCCATTCATACCCGTAAATTGCGGCGCCCTGCCGGAAAATTTATTCGAAAGCGAACTGTTTGGTCATGAACGCGGTGCTTTTACTGGTGCGGTAAAAACCAAACCCGGTTTAATCGAGTTTGCCAATAACGGAACATTCTTTTTTGATGAAATCGGCGATCTGAGCCTGCCGTTACAAGTAAAGCTTCTGCGCATGCTCGAGGACCGGCAGATCCGCAGGGTGGGCGGTCACAAAGAGATTGACATCAATATTCGGGTCATTGCGGCGACCAACAAGGATCTTGCCGAACGGGTGAAAGAGTCAAAATTCCGGGAGGATCTTTATTATCGACTGAACACCATTCAGATCCATATTCCTCCTTTGCGCGAACGTACTGCCGACATATTACCCCTGGCCTACCATTACCTCAATGAGTTGAGCGGCAAAAATAACCGCCTTGTCCAGCGGTTTTCCTCTGAAGCAGAGAACGCGCTGGAACAATATAACTGGCCGGGAAATGTACGTGAACTACAAAATATGGTCAGCCGGGCGTACTATCTCTGTGCATCCAGAATCATTCAAAAGGCTGATCTACCCCTTCCCGATTCCGGTAAGAAAATCGCCCTTGAAGACCATATGTTTGACATGAATTATAAAGAGGCCAAAGAATACGTGCTCGAGAGATTTGAAGTCGAATATCTGACACACCAGCTGCGCAAGAATAATGGTAATATTTCTCAAACGGCCCAGGCGTGCGGCATTGACCGGCGCTCCATTCACAGGCTGATCAATAAGTATAAATTAGTTGTGCATTAATTTAACTACCTATTCACAATTTGCCTTCTCCGGACTGCCGGGGATTTATCCTCGGCGACATATCTTTTTTGAGACATAATTGTCTCAGTTTGATCAAAGAATATATCTGAACCGTTTTAGCCTGTATTGTTTAAGATCAATATTACCATAGGTTTAGCATATTTTGGCACAATATATGTATAAATTTAAGGGGACTATTTTCAGCACCATTATCCGAAGTGATTTTCGCACAGATATTATTCGTTGTTTGTCGAACCTGAAGTGATGTATGCGATTAAATTATGAGTGATACAGAATTAAAGCGCCGTATAGCACAACTCGAAGCACGTATCGCGAACATCGAACAGCAGCTTTCGATCAAAAATACCCGTGAACACGCAACCGGCCAGGCCGAATTGTCCGGACATCCAGCGAATTCTGTGGCTTCTGAGGATCTGGAATTCCGGATCGGGCAGTTCTGGCTCGCGAAGACCGGGATTGTCATTTTAGCGATCGGCATCGCCTTCCTGTTGACCTTCCCGTATAAAGGTTTACCGCCCGGTTTACCCAGCCTTGCAGGATATGTTTTGGTCGGTTTGCTGTTTTTCATATCTTATAAATGGCATTCATCTTTTACCCATATTGCTGATTATCTGGCTGGCGGTGCGCTGCTGCTGTTGTATTTCACTACATTAAGATTGCATTATTTTAGCGATGAACCGATCATCACGGATAAATTTGTGGAAATCGGATTATTATCCGGAGTTGTTGTAATCAATCTGATCATTTCAATCAGAAAAAAAGCGGTTTTCATGACCGGCATCAGTCTTACACTTGGTTATATAACCGCGATTGTAAGCGATAATGCCTATATAATTTTCACCATAAACACACTTTTAGCCATACTCACCGTCTTTCTGAATATCAGATATAACTGGCAGAATCTGTTCGGCTACAGTATCACCCTCATCTATGTGATTCATCTGTTCTGGTTTCTGAATAATCCGATCATGGGCAACCGTATGACATTTGTTTCTGAACCGGCTATAAATCTGCTCTTCTTGTTGCTCTACACCTCGATCCTGGCTTCCGGTAATTTATTCAGAAAAAACAGGATTGCCGAGAACAATCCCATCATTATTACCAGTTTTATAAACTGCACCGCGGTCATCACACTGCTGCTTTTGATCACGATAACAAAATTCCGTGATGTGTTATTTGCCTATCACATGATTGCATCGGTTTTGTTCCTTGCTTATTCGGTATTTTTCTGGATCCGCGAGCACAGCAAAGTGTCCACTTTCTTTTATGCCATTGCCGGCTATACCACTTTGAGCATAGCTATTGTTGCCAAATTCGACAATCCGGATTTTTTTGTTTTTCTGAGCTGGCAAAGCCTGCTGGTAATCAGCACGGCGATCTGGTACCGATCGAAATTCATTATCGTTGCAAATTTTATCATATTTCTGATCATTTTTATCACCTATCTCATATTGTCAAAAGAAATCACACCCGGAAGCCTGAGCTTTGGAATTGTTGCTCTGGTGAGCGCCAGGATAATGAACTGGCAGAAACACAGGCTTGAATTAAAAACCGAAATCATGCGCAATGCGTATCTGGCAAGTGCTTTTTTCATGTTCCCTTATGCACTGTACCACATCGTACCGGAGGGATACGTGATCATTGCCTGGGTCGGTATTACCCTTGTCTACTATATTTTGAGCCATATACTGAAAAATATCAAATATCGGTGGATGGCTTTGGCAACATTGCTTTTAACCGTTCTCTATATACTGGCAATCGGCCTTATTCGTCTGGAACCGGGATTGCGCATTTTGTCGTTCATCCTGCTGGGTATGGTTCTGCTGATTACCTCAATAATCTATACCAGGTTAAAATCAAAATCTGTTACAAAAAATTAATCAGAACAGCAGTCAAGCATGAAATGGCCTCCAGCACACACTAGAGATTTAATATCAGCTTGGCATCCACAGGAGATACTAAAAAAGATGAGAAAGTTTTGGAGCAATTTACCCGAACAGGTCAAGCGGCTGGTGATCGTAATTTCCATACTGGCGGTAATTTTAATCTTTCTCAGGTCGGTATTCATTCCGGAAGATTTTGGCACGCACGGCCACTATCGTGCCTCGGCTGTCGAGGAGATTGTCAATCAGCAAATGAATTTTGCCGGACAGGTAGTCTGCGCCGATTGTCACGACGACGTCACCGTGTACAAGCAGAAAGGCTATCATAAGAATCTGTCATGTGAAGTCTGTCACGGTCCTGCCGCAATGCACACGGAAAGTCCGGATGAAAATATTCCTTCCGCACCCAGAGAGAGGGGGTATTGTCCGCTCTGCCACGAATATATTCCTTCGCGACCGACTGGTTTTCCCCAGATAGTTTCAAACGCTCACAATCCGATGAGCCCCTGCATTTCCTGTCACGATCCCCACGACCCGAAACCGCCTGAAACACCAAAGGAATGCGGTGCATGTCATGCTGAAATTGCCAGCACAAAAGCCTTATCCCATCATATATATGTACCGTGTACATACTGTCATGATACACCCGAAGAGCATCGGCTGTTTCCGCATGAGATCAGACCGGGCAAACCGCAAACCCGGGAATTTTGCGGAAAATGTCATGCCAGCGATGCACAGGCTCAGAAGGGTATTCCACAGATTGATCTTAGCTCACATGAAGTACGGTATGTCTGCTGGCAGTGTCATTATCCCCATTTACCGGAGACCCAATGATGAACCAAACGAACGATCACAGTACAGATCGCAGAAAAATCCTGAAAGGTCTGCTTTTAACTATTGCTTCGGCGCTCCTGCCGGCTGTCGGCTTCGGTGAAGAAAAGACCGAACAGGCAAAGGCCTGGATACTTGGTGATGATTATAATCCTTATGAGCATTACTGGGGCATGGGGATCGATATCAATAAATGCATCGGCTGCGGGAGATGTGCGGCTGCCTGCAAACTGGAAAACCCAGTCCCAAAGGAGCCTTTCTTCTTCAGGACCTGGGTTGAACGTTATCGGGTCTATGAAGATGAAGATACCGTCATCGATAGTCCCAACGGTGCGGTCGACGGATTTAAACCGCAAAACGAACCCGATAAAAAACTGACCCGGACATTTTTTGTGCCGAAGATCTGCAATCAGTGTGATAATCCGCCCTGTGTCCAGGTTTGTCCGGTAGGGGCGACCTTTAAAACGCCGGATGGGGTGATCCTGGTCGACCCGGAATACTGTATCGGCTGCCGCTACTGTATCCAGGCCTGCCCCTATGGCGCGCGTTTCCTGCATCCGGTCACGCGTACGGCGGAGAAATGCACCTTTTGCTACCACCGGATAACCCATGACAAATTACCCGCCTGTGTTGAGGTCTGTCCGACACAGGCCAGAATTTTCGGGGAGTTAAGAAAAAAAGCCAGCCCGCTGGTCCGGTTTATGAGAATGAACAAAATAAATGTACTGAAACCGTCACTTAATACCGAACCCAAAGTTTTCTATGCCAATTATGATATGGAGGTTAAATAACAGTGGAAGAAATCACTGCACATCTGACAAACCTTCTAAAGGAGATCGCCGGCTATATCTATCCCAATGAGATCGAACTGCACTGGGGCTTGCTGGTGGTCATCTACCCTTATCTGACCGGACTGGTCGCCGGCGCATTCATCCTGGCGTCACTCGTGAAAGTGTTCAATGTAAAAGAAGTTGCTCCGACCTATCGTATTGCACTGCTCACCGCTCTCGCCTTTCTGATCGTCGCGCCTCTCCCGCTGCTGGCGCATTTGGGGCATCCTGAAAAATCTTTTGAGATTTTTCTGACACCGAATACGACTTCGGCCATGGCGATGTTCGGTTTTGTATACGCCTGGTATCTGATGGCGGTCTTACTGCTCGAAATCTGGTTTGACTACCGACAGGAACTGATCATCTGGGCGCGTGAAAGCACCGGGATAAAGAAATGGTTTTATAAGGTGCTGTCTCTGTTTTCGAGTGACACTTCAGAGAAGGCGGTGAAATTTGACCATGCAGCATCGCGCGTGATCACCATTATCGGAATTCCCTCGGCTTTTCTTTTACACGGTTATGTGGGTTTTATCTTCGGATCGATTAAAGCAAATCCCTGGTGGTCAAGCGTTCTCATGCCGATTGTTTTTCTGTTTTCAGCAATCGTTTCCGGAATATCTCTGGTTTTACTGCTCTATATGATAATCACTCCAATGCGGCAAAAACCGCTCGATATGCTTTGTGTGGATAAAATCGCCAGCTACATGTTTTACGCCATGATCGTAGATTTTTCACTCGAAGCACTGGATTTTATCCATCGTATTTATGAGTCGGAAGAATCAATAAAAATTCTGGCCCAGATGGTCTCCGGAAAACTTTTCACCAGTCTGGTGGTCATCCAGCTCCTGATTGGTATGATCATTCCGCTTGTTTCCATCACCCTGGTAAAACTGTTTAAGAAAACACCCGATGAATTGCGCAAGCTGATCTATTTTGTCTCCGCAATCATGGTGCAGGTCGGTATTTTCTCCACACGCTGGAATGTGGTAATCGGTGGACAGCTCTTTTCAAAAAGTTTCAGCGGCCTTACCGTATATAAAATTCAGTCATTTCTGGGATTGGAGGGTTTGCTGGTATCGCTGTTAATTCTGCTTTTTCCTTTTGTAATTTTATACCTTCTGGTCAATATTTTACCCCCCTGGAAGCGGCCGGAGGCAGTATAAAAAAACACCTTTGCTTCTCCGCAGAATCGGAAAGGCTTCATACTGTTTATATCGGAACGGAAATTTTATTGAGGCTGCTCAGGTGGATTCGGTCGATTTCAACAAAATTCTGGCATCATTGACGATCCTGGCTGCAAGTGCAGGAATGAGGTTTTGAACCTCACCAGACAGTTCCATACCGGGTTCCGAAGGGATCTCAATCGAAACAGTGTACAGTTTTATATCAGGTGTCTTGCCCAGCAGATAAAAGGAATCGATCAGATCCTTGAGTCCGATGTCGTGTGCGGTTAATGTCCTGGGGTAATCAGATGAAAAGCGGGGATATGTTTCAATAATCGTACCGGTCTTTTGCCCGTCAGCCGTGGCATCGACCAGGATTACTTTTGCAGCCGATTGAAGTTCCCCCAGCAGGTGAAATCCGCCTGTTCCTCCATCGAGACATTTGATGCCATCCGGCAATCTCAATCTTGAAATATACTGGGCGACGTGGCTGCCAATACCCTCGTCGCCCATTAATATATTACCTATCCCGAGAATCAGAACCCAAGGTTGACTATTTTTTGACAACATCTTCCCGTTCAAATTTCCAGCCGCCTACCATCGAGGATGTCGTTCCCCTGCCTTCTACATAGTCATGATAAAAGACCAGGTAGATATGGATCATGGAAAATATAATAAAAAACCACATAAACATATGATGCCAGTTCCGGACATGAAAATCGCCGCCCATCAGAGGGACAACCCAGTTGAATAACTGGGGTATGAATGAGGAACTCATACTCGAATACAGCGCGAAACCGGTAAAGGCCTGGAACAGGAATACCAGGAAACTGAGAAAATAAATCAGCCCGGCGAGCGTATTGTGCCCCAGCGAGATAGATCCTTTCAGTTGGTGCTGCAGAATATCAACCCTTAGTACTTCCCCGATCTCTTTCCACTGTGACTTTTTATGCGGGATAAAATTCTGCCAGGTGGCAAATTTATTTCCGACAAAGCCCCAGTATATACGCATAAGGAAATTAAAAAAGTATATAAATGCGGCTAAAAAGTGGATGAATCGGACCGTACCAAACCAATATTGTTGATACGCTTCGTTTGAATACTGGATGGCCAGCGGTTTTCCGATAGAAAATCCGGTAATGATCAGACAGGCGACACAAATGCCGTTCACCCAGTGGTATAACCTGACCGGAAATTGCCAGACATAAAAGCGTTTATAGTTCACATTGTTATTGGCCATTATGCATCTCCTAGTTTACAGTACCTTCACTTGCTGCAAGTGTTTGCCTTGCGGATCATAAAGATGCACAGCACATGCAATGCATGGATCAAAAGAATGAATCGTTCGCAGGATTTCAACCGGTTGTTCCAGATTCGCCACCGGAGTTCCCACAAGCGATTCTTCGTATGCCGATCTCTGATTTTTGGCATCTCTGGGTGATGCATTCCATGTGCTCGGAACCACCAGCTGATAATTATCGATTATTTTATCTTTGATTCGTATCCAATGTGCCAGACCACCCCGCGGTGCCTCGCTCATTCCCACACCCTCTGCAACCTGCGGCCAGGTTTCAGGATCCCATTTATCCCTTACAAAAGTGGTTACATCGCCGGCTTTTATATTTTTTAGCAGCTCATCATAAAATTCCATTGACCATTTGGCGATCAGAATCGTTTCCAGGCCGCGCGCGGCGGTGCGGCCTAGGGTGGAGAACAAAGCCGTTACCGGTACATTCAGCCGTGCCAGGGCATCGTTGACGACATCCTGCACCTCCGTGCTGCCCTTCGCATAAGCCACCAGCAGACGTGCCAGAGGTCCAACTTCCATGGCATTGTCCTTCCACCGGGGTGTTTTAAGCCAGGAATATTTCTCTGTGACATTCAGCTGCTCGAAAGGTGGTTTCGGTCCGGTATAATTGAATTCCGTTTCACCCCGCCATGGATGCAGTCCCTGATCATCGCCGGCGGCATATTTGTACCAGGAATGTGATATATATTCTTTTATTTCCTCCGCATCGCGGCCGTTTACATCGTAGACCTCATTCAAATTGCGGTCGAGAATTGCGCCGCGTGGAAATTTAAAAAAGTCCGGTTGATTATATCCGCGTGTAGGCAGATCACCATATGCCAGATAATTTTTCAATCCGCCGCCGATACCCGCCCAGTTTTTATAAAAACCGGCAACGGCCATAAGGTCCGGGATATATACCTGTTCAACAAATGCCTTGGCATCCGTAAACAATTTTCCCACGTGATTCAAACGCTCCGTGTTGATTGCATTGACTTCGTTCAAATTAATCGAACAGGGTGCACCGCCAACCAGGTAATTCGGATGCGGATTTTTGCCACCAAAAATCGTATGGACCTTCACGATTTCCTTCTGCCATTCCAGGGCTTCCAGATAATGGGCAACTGCCAGCAAATTTACTTCCGGAGGCAATTTATAGGCCGGATGACCCCAGTATCCGTTAGCAAAAATGCCTAACTGGCCACTTTCGGCAAAAGTTTTGATCCGGTTTTGAACATCGGCAAAATATCTCGGTGAACTTTTGGGCCAGTTGGATATGGAAGCGGCAATCTTTGCGGTCTCATCGGGATCCGCCGATAAACAACTTACGATATCCACCCAGTCCAGTGCATGTAAATGATAAAAATGCACCACGTGATCCTGAAGATATTGCGCACAAAACATCAGATTTCTGATCAGTTCGGCATTTTTTGGAACAGAGATGCCCAGCGCATCTTCAACTGTTCGTACACTCGCCAGTGCGTGGACGGTTGTACATACCCCGCAGGCTCTTTCGGTAAAAGCCCAGGCATCCCTCGGATCCCGGCCTTTAAGGATTTTTTCGAATCCACGAACCATCGTGCCTGAACTAAAGGCATCGGTGATCACACCATTTTCCACAACAGCCTCGATGCGCAAATGCCCTTCGATGCGTGTTATCGGATCAACAACGATACGTGCCATTATTTATCCTCCTCCCCTTTCAAATCATCTTTATCGGAAACCGATTCTTCGATATGTTCCTTGATCAGTTTACGTTTACGGATATTGGTCGAAATGGCATGTACCGCAATACCTGCAGCTGTCGCGGCTGCGACTGCAGTTCCGACGGTATCCGCTGTCGTCTCAATCCCAAATCCGGGAAAGGATGACAGATGCTGATAAAAAGGACCATGATCCCAAAAATCGTTCTCACTGCAACCGATACACCCATGGCCGGACTGTATCGGATAACTGGTACCGGCATTCCATCTGGTTACGCTACAGGCATTATAGGTCAACGGTCCGCGGCAACCCATCTTGTACAGACAGTAACCCTGACGGGCTTTTTCATCGTCCCAGTTCTCCACGAATAAACCGGCATCATAATAGGGTCGGCGGTAACACGTGTCATGTACCCGGCGGGAGTAAAATTCTTTCGGCCTGCCCTGACCATCAAGGTCAGGGATCCGGTCAAATACCAGGATATGCGTTACCACAGCGGTCATCACATCTGCAATCGGTGGACAGCCCGGAACGTTGATCACCGGATTGCTGATCAATTTATGGATCGGTGTCGCGTTGGTAGGATTGGGCTTTGCAGCCTGAATGCATCCGTTCGAAGCACAGCTTCCCCATGCTATAACCGCCGCGGCATCCCTGGCAGTTTCCTGCAAAATATCCTCTGCCGAGCGGCCGGCGATCATACAATATACACCGTCATCTTTCATTGGTACCGATCCTTCGACCAGTAAAATATACTGGCCCGGATAATTCTTGATCGTATCATGCAGACACTTTTCTGCCTGAAATCCGGCAGCTGCCTGCAGGGTTTCCGTGTAATCCAGCGAAATGGTATTTAGTACGATATCTGCGACCAGTGGATGCGAAGAACGGATGAACGATTCACTGCAACAGGTACATTCCTGAAAATGCAGCCAGACAACAGGCGGCCTGGGTTTATTCTCAAAGGCATGCACCACTCTCGAGACACCCGCAGCATCAAGTCCTACCACAGCCGCAGCATAACTGCAGAAACGTAAAAAATCCCGGCGTGAAACACCTGTTCTCAATACATAATCTTTAAAGGATTCCAATTTAGCCATTTATCCACCCTCCTCCTTAGTTATTGATCATGTGTCTGTTTGTTACAACTATGTCGTATGGCTATAATTATGAAGCAAATAATTTTCTGAAAAGTAAAGGTAAATACGATGAAAAAACTGTTACCACGGGTGTGCATAATCATACCGCCCCCTGATATTGATTAGGCATCCTGCGCGCATACCGCTTCGTGATTCCGTTCAGTTGGTTTCAGGAAAATTCCGAAAAACTCACATTATGCAAATTACGATCCGCCACCGTAACGGCCATTCTCGCAGGAATGCTTCATAGTGAATTTTCCAGAAATATGTCGTATATGAAATTATATCCCGGATATAATTATTTTTTATCGATTTCGCGAATTTTAAAAAATATGGCGACAATTAAAATGGTAATAAATATCGTGGCGACTCCAAATCCAGTCCTTCTGACTGAATATTCATGTATCTGGGTTTCCGCAAGATTAATTGCCGCGACAGCATGCGTCTGCCCCTCTTTTGACATTTCACCCACCTGCTCCGGATCAAAGGTATGAATAAGTGTTCTCGCCTTTATCAGACTTTGTTTGGCATCCTGCAGTAAAAATCCGAGTTCGACATCATCCATACCAATCCGTCTGACATAATCGAATTTATCTTGTGCAAGCTTGTAGGCACTTACCAGAGTATCCAGCTCCGTTTGCAGCTCTATTGCGGCCCGATAACCTGCATCCCCCTCACTATGACAGTCCACGCAGACTGACGCAGCATTTGTCCCCAGCATATTGTCACTGGTCTTTGCGACCTTATGGTTGCCATGACATTCTTCACAGGCGTGCAACTGCTGCTCCTCGAAGGCTCGCCCCATTTTGGAACCAGAAAAATACTGCATATTATTGACATGACATATTCCACAAACATGAGCGATAGAGGTAACGCCGGGAGGCATTGCCCCATGATTGCCATGACAATCATTACATGCCGGTGATCCGGTGTCCTGGTTTTCAAGTAATGCCACGCCGTGCACACTCGATGCATATGAATCATACTGGTCGGTAGGTATTCCGTATGGCTCCATATATTCGCTGTCACCGTGACAGTGATCGCATGTTGCAGGCACATTTAAAGGATGCACCGAGGATCTGGTATCTTTGGCGGACAGAATCGCATGGCTGGTGTGACAATTCGTGCAGTCAGCGACCTTGCGATCCCCCTGTTTTAATTTTTGACCGTGAACGCTGGTATAATACTGGGCAACCTGGTCGGTGGGTATCCGCGGTTGATAGGTACGCATGAGTTTTATTTCAGAATGGCACTTTCCGCAAAATTCGGGAATATCCTTTTTGGATGGAACGCCTCGAAATCCCGCACTCCGGGCTTTGGCCATCTCCATGTCTTCTTGTAACGGATCGCCGCCGTGGCAGCCGGCACAGGACAAACCTTTTTGCAGGTGAATATCTTCCGGATGCATTGCGTCCGGAAGAATTTCCAGCTCTGCATGACAGGAATAACAATAGTTGACATCCGATACGTCAGTTTTTTCTTCCGCCAGTAATAGCTGCGAGGCAAATACCAAAACTGGAATTATGAATATTTCCGGCTTAAAAAAACCGGTGTTCATTACCAATATAATTCTTTTATGTATGCTCATAGCACATAACCCAGTACTGTCATTACTATAATAAATATGATGGCCGCTATCCCGATTACCGTCATGGGTCTTGGCCTTATATTGCGATTGATTTTCGTTTCCCAGAATGGAACGGTCAACCAGGCAGCCGCTATCAGGATAAAGAAGAGAATCCCCAATACTTCCCCTTCAATAAATAATACATGCGCCGGAAGCAGCTTTAATGTCTGAAACATGAACATAAAATACCATTCCGGCCTGATACCGGCCGGCGCAGGGACGAATGCATCGGCCTTTTCGCCAAGCTCCCATGGAAAAAACACCGCCAGGTAAAGCAAAATATTCAGTACCACCATCCAGAGCAATGCATCCCTTAGAAAGAAATTGGGGAAAAAAGGCATCGTTTTTTTAACCTGAGTTCCCGCTGCACTTACGGATTCCGGTTCATGCATTCCCTGCCGCTGAATCAGCAAGAGATGAACCGCGAGAACAACCGTAAAAATGGCCGGGAGCATGGCTACATGAAATGCATAGAAGCGCAGCAATGTACCCCCGGTTACATCTTCCCCTCCCCTCAGCACAGTCCTTATCATATCACCGACCAGCGGCACTGCGCCAACTATATCAGTCCCAACCTTTGTTGCGAAAAAGGCCAGTTCATTCCATGGTAGCAGGTAACCGCTGAAACCAAATCCCAGTGCAAGGGCGAGCAAAATGAATCCGCTGATCCAGGTCAGTTCCCGCGGCTTTCTGTATGATCCGGTAAAAAACGTACTGAACATATGAACAAATATAAAAAAGACCATCAGATTGGCAGACCAGCTGTGAATTGAACGGAACAGCCAGCCAAATTCCACCTTGGTCATGAGGAACCGTACGCTTTCATAAGCACTATCCACACCGGGCTGGTAGTAAAACAGAAGCAGTATCCCTGAAAAAACCTGAATGACAAAAAGGAAGAGGGTTACTCCACCCATATAGTACCAGACACTGTAACGATGAACCGGCACTTCCTTATGCCTCATAAACTCAACCAGAGGCTTCAGATTAAACCGTTCATCCAGCCAGTTGAACCATTTACTGCGTTCTAAGTCATTCATATGTGATCAACCTTTTTCAGATTCTTGGGCAATGACGATCTCGTCATCGATGATGTTAACGGAAAATTCATCCAAAGGTCTCGGCGGTGGTCCTGAAACATTTCGCCCTTTGAGATCATAGATGCCGTTGTGACAGGCACACCATATTTGTTCTGTATCCGGCCTGAATTGCACAATGCAATCAAGGTGGGTACAGGTGGCGGCGAAGGCGCGTAAATCGTTTTGCTCCGTCCTGATCAGTATAACAGGCTTCCGGCCGAACTTGACTATTTTTGATGAATTCACAGCCAGGTCCGCAAGGGCGCCGGCCTTAACTGAATTGACATTTGCTTCGGCGAGCGGCGGTGGTTTAAGGTATGAAATCACCGGGTATAATACGGTTCCCAACCAGCCGATAATCCCGCCGGTCAGGACATAATTTAAGAACTTTCTTCTTGTAGCCATTATTCAGTTACCCTGCAATAGGTTAAAACCCAAATTAACGATTCAGGAATATTTGTACCTTTATTTTATCGAGATGGCGTTTCGAAGTAATATCATAAAATCCCTGTACATACATCGTGCCATTTTGACTATTTTTGCCAAATTTTTAAATCTAATTATAATCCGGTACCGGCGTTAAACAGCACCAAAATTTTGGTATACGAAAAACCAATCTGGGTAATTCATTAAATTACAATATTTTATGGCGTGTTGGAGAGCTTCCTCCGCACCTGTTCACTCCAGAAGCATTACGGAACTATATGCAGGCGGTACCGACCGGCAGACCGTGTTCAACGATCAGGATAGGCCATCCGTAATCTGCTGCCATCCATTCTTTCGTTTACCAGGTAGTATACGCCTACTATGATTATCGCTCTATTTAATTAATTATTATAGGGTTAGGGTCAATAATAGACTACTCGTTCATAGCATTGACGATCGAATTTTATACCTGACGGGCAGCTGATATGCATTATTGACACGGCAAATCACCTATAAGACAACATCTTTCAGGAATATACTGTCATGATTTCTTACGGATAGCATCGTGTAAGTGTGAAATAACTGTCACACTGAGACATCATTGTGACAATCCGCATGGATATACAGCTACTGAACCGGTATAGCCTATTTCCGTGTTTCATTTTCTCCAGCGTTTGTACTGTGTGATGCGGCGACAGGCAAAAATTTAGAATGAGATAGTATTTGATTTAAATCTGCTGTATTATTAATTTTTCTGAAGTTTTCTCGGACGACAGTGCATTTAAAAAGAAATGACATAAAATCATATATTGATTAATTATTATTGAACTGCATAATGCACCACAACGACCTCGGCGGGCGGGCAGAGCACACAGAGTTAACATAAATATAATAATTCATATAATTATAAACAGTTTAAACCGATCAGAATTTGTAACCTTGCCAAATCTAAACTAAATAATATCAATATATTACTTCGTTTCTTCTGACTGCCCGGTGGTGTCGGGTGGGGTGCGAATAGACCAATTTGATACATTGTGAAAAGCCATTCTCAAACACAGTAATTTTCGTGGTATGTTTAGAGCCAAAGAATATTAATCCGTGATTAAATATAAATGATCCATTCTACCTGACGGATAATAATGAATTTTTTCTCAAGTTGGCATAAGATTTGTTGATCCCGATGCTGAATTCAACGGCATCATTTGCATTCAAAGTATAACAATTAAATATGAGGAAGCGATGAAACTCAAACTCCCCCATTCCACTCAGAACTGGCTCTCGGTAATCGGTGCGACGATTGCGCTGATTGCTCTTTTTATGATTATCTTTTTATTTGTCATTGCCAGCATATTTGAACAGCAGGGTTCTTATCTCGGTCTGATCGTATATATATTACTTCCGGCAGTCATGATCACGGGTATGATACTGATTCCCATCGGTATGGTTATTACTAACCGGAAACTGCGCAGGAGCAAGGAAAAAGAACAGGAATACGATGACTGGCCAAAGATAGATCTCAACGACATCCGACACCGGAATGCCTTCTTTATTTTTGCCATCGGTACCACTATATTCTTGTTCTTATCTGCGGTCGGCAGTTATGAAGCCTTTCATTTTACCGAATCGGTGACCTTCTGCGGTGAGATATGTCATGGTGTCATGAATCCCGAATACACCGCCTATCAACACTCCCCCCATGCACGGGTGAGTTGCGTTGACTGTCACGTCGGATCAGGCGCGGACTGGTATGTCCGCTCAAAGCTTTCCGGCATGTATCAGGTATATGCCGTTTTGGCCAACGTCTATCCAAAACCGGTCCCGACCCCGATTAAAAACCTGCGGCCGGCAAGAGAAACCTGCGAGGAATGTCACTGGCCGCAAAAATTTTATGCGCAGAAATTACGCCTGGAACGGCACTACCTCAATGATGAGGAAAACACCCAGTGGGATATCCGGCTGAGGATGAAAATAGGGGCCGATCACTCGGCTCTGGGTTTGACGGAAGGCATTCACTGGCACATTAATCCGGGTGTGCAAATCGACTATATATCAGCCGATGAACGGCATCAGAACTTACCCTGGGTGCGTTATACCAATCTTGAAACCGGAGAGACAGTTATCTACCGCGACGAGGATGAGTCTCTGGAAGATTCCCTGATCACCGGGGAAAATATCAGAAGAATGGACTGTATGGATTGTCACAACCGCCCCTCACACAGTTATCGGCCGCCCGCGTTTTTTATCAATGAATTTATTACCGCCGGTGAAATTCCGGTGGAACTTCCCGAAATTAAATCGCTGGCCATGGAGATCTGCGGTGAAGACTTCCCAAGCCAGGATTCAGCATTGACCTATATCGAAATGACCGTCACCGATTTTTATGCATCCCGTTATCCTGAAATATCTAGTGATAAATTTTCTTTAATTGAAAAAGCTGTGACTGGAATTCAGACTGCATTTTCAGAAAACATATTTCCCGAAATGAATGTCAAATGGAGTGCGTATCCCAATAATATTGGTCATCTGGAGTTCGACGGCTGCTTCCGCTGCCACAACGATCGCCATGTCAATGATGCAGGTGAATATATTTCAAAAGACTGTAGTGTATGCCATGCCATTGACGCTCAGGGAACAACGGACGATATGGAGATCGCTGAATTTAATGAATCGCTCGAATTCAGACACCCGGTTGATATCGGTGAGGCATGGCAGGAGACGCTTTGCACCGAATGTCATACGGGATTGAATCCATAATCAGCAGCCCTTGGGCGGATTAGGAATTAAGGATTAGGGATTTGTATTATATTTATCCTTATTTTCAGGTATAATCTTTAATAAATTAAGTATTTATATAATTTATATATGTGCCGTTGCGCCTTTCCGGCACGCCACGGATTTACCGCTGTTTTGTCACCTTGCTACTTTATTGCTGCATTGTTATGCTTTGCTGATAGCCGCCTTTGCCCATCTGCCCTTTTCCTTATATCTTCTGCTTATTTCGACAGACCAGGAATCAAGTTGTTAACTGCCATATGATCATTGCATCGAGTAAGTGAGGGGCTCGCGCCCCTCGACTTCTCACACCACCGGACATACGGTTCACGTATCACGGCGGTTCTTAAGTTAACTAATTCTGAGCTTATCGATCTTATCGAGCATACTTACAAGACTAAGATTATCAAAGAATTTCTTCCTGAACGCATCGTTCATATGCGATGCTCCGGAATTCCACCAGGGACCTCGACCATTAGTAGAAGACACTTTCGCTCTCTCTTCAGACAGACCAGTCGACAATAGTTTCTTGTATCTTGTCTTGCCTCGTTTCCATTGTCGCCATAGAATTAAGCGTAAGCGTCTGCGAATCCAACCATCTAATTCTTCTGCAAAACCTTTGACTTCTGCCTGGCCGAAGTAGTTTATCCAGCCTTGTATGACCGGATTCAGATCTTCATTGATGAATTTACCTAAGTTCCTGCCTCGACCTTGCCGGAATAGCTGCTTGCAGTTTGATTTAAATCGCCGGATGCTCTCTTTAGGTACTCGTAGTTTAGGCTCATTATGAAATGTGAATGAGTATCCTAAAAACGTTCTCTTACTGGGTCTGTCAACAGCACTTTTCTCTTTGTTTACTTTCAGGCGGAGTTTCTTCTCAACAAATTTCGTTATCGAGTCTGACACCCGCTCTCCCGATCGCCGGCTGCCTACATAGATGTTGCAGTCGTCGGCGTAACGACAAAAACAGTGACCCCTACGTTCTAATTCCTTATCCAATTCATCTAGCATGATATTGGATAGCAGGGGTGATAGAGGACTGCCTTGTGGTGTTCCTTTATCCCGCTGACTAACCATTCCGTCTATCATGATGCCTGATCTAAGGTAGCCGCGGATCAAGCGAAGGACTCGTTTATCTTCTATTCGCCTGGCTATCTTCGACATCAATACATCATGATTGACTTCGTCAAAGAATTTGGCTAAATCCATATCCACTACCCACCGCTTACCCAACCTTTGGTATTCTTGCGCCTTCTGTAAGGCCTGATGGGCACTCTTGCCTTTCCTGAATCCGTAACTGTTTTCTGAAAAGGTCGGGTCGAATATGGGGTTTAGTACCTGGTGGAGGGCTTGTTGAATCAGTCGATCCAAAACTGTCGGAATGCCCAATTGACGCTGGCCACCTTTTGGTTTTGGTATAAATACTACTCTGACTGGCTGGGGTTTATATGCCCCGCTCAACAACGACTCTTTGATTTCAGACCAATGTTTGGCAAGATAAGGTTTCAGCTGACCTACCGACATCTTATCGATGCCTGCTGATCCCTTGTTCCTCATTACTTGCCTGTAGGCTGAACTCATGTTCTTGCGTTCGACCACATGCTCCATTAATTCCATACTCTCAGGGGATGGTTTCTTATCTACCGATGCCGGGTTTGTCATGCTCATCAAGTCACTCCCGCTTTCCGAACGGTACATCCTCTATGAGCTTTGAGTATCTCAACTCGCTTTCCTATGACTACTTCCTCATGCACAGTAATAAGTCCTTCACCCGCCTCAGGCGGGCTAATATGACCTCTGCTGACTTCTCTGATCTTATCTCATCACCTCTCGATGATAATAGCATTAAAGCAAGATCAGAGATCTCCCCGGGTAATGCGCCGACACTTTCCTACTTATACCTGCCACATATACAGTTATGCTCTCCGTGTAAGTATCGGACTTTTGAGATTTATGCCTCATCATCCAGCATAACTGCCTCGTATGTGATTTCTGTTTGTCAGGTCAGTGATTTGCCTTCGGCTTCCTTCAGATTCCACCTCACGGTGAACATCCTTGCCGTCCGCTAGTGATTCCCCTTACCGGGCTCACAGGAGACTTGCACTCCCAAGTGTCTGCGCCCTGCCGGGCGCACATAAAAAAACCCCGCACCAGACGGTACGGGGCTTTTTTGATCCATCACACGAAGAGCATTATTTGATCATCAGCATCTTATTCGTCTTGACAAAGGAACCGGCATCGATCCGGTAGAGATACATTCCGGCGCTGACGATCTTACCATGATTATTGCGTCCATCCCACACAATATGATGATATCCGGCGTTGTAAGCACTTTCGGTCAGTGTGCGCACCGGTTCACCAAGCACGTTATAGATCACGATCTTTACATCGGCAGCCTGCGGCAGTCCGAAGCGGATCGTGGTTGTCGGGTTGAACGGATTCGGATAGTTCTGATCCAGCGAGAATACGGTCGGGACATTTGAACCGGCACCTTCGATGGAGGTTACGGTTACAGCCAGCTCGGCAGTCGTTTCACCCTCATTCCCATTAAAATCAACCGCACTCAAACGATAATAGTAGACACTGCTGCCGGAAATATCGTTATCAAGATACGAAATGTCGGTGGTCGTAGCGTAGAGTGTTGCCGCATCCGGTGTGAAACCGGAGGATGTACTCCGATACAGAGCAAAGTAGCGGAAATCTGCTTCCGGCTGCTCTTCCCAGCTCAGCTGGACTGCGTTGCCTGCCAGCGTGCCCGCAAATTTTGCGGGAACACTCGGTGCCAGATTATCAACTGAATATCCCTGCGCCGCAGCGGATTCATACACCATTCCACCCTTGGAAACTGAAACGACCATAAAGGATGTCAGAGCATTGCCTTCAGCGGTTGAATCATACAGTGTCGGTACGACCAGCGCATAACGCGGGCTGCCGTCCGCACTGGCTTCGCCAACGGTTGTCCATGCGCTTGCATCGCTGTCATCCCGCTTGACAATATACTTTTCAACCGGATCGGTGGCTATACCGTCATCGACGAACTTGTTCCAGACTATACGTACCTGTTTTCCCTGATCATTCGGAACGTCTTCAATCGCAACGATGTCGCCTTCAAGCGCATTGTTTTCCAGAGCTTGCATACTGACCTTCAGTAATGCAATCGTAAATGCGGGATTATGAATACCGAAACTGCGGTCTTCTTCAATGGTGAAGTAGTTGTAGGCTGCTTTAACTTCAGTCAGCGTATATATTGGACCACCTTCGTCCGGACCACTTACATCAACATCCGGAGAACCGATTGGCGGAAGCATCAGCGCCATTTCTTCCAGCAATCCATGTACTTCTTCCTGCAATCCTTCTTCCGTTCCGTCACCGTCATGATCAGCGGTGCCCTGGAAGAAGAATTTCTTTTCGGCGAAATCTTCGCCAATGTGACCATGGCAGGGTTCACAGGCGGCCACATTATCGACCCCTTCATCATCGGACATACGGAAGGAGTGAGATCCTACTTTAATAACATTACCGGATGTATCGGCGTGTCCGGGAGCCATATGACAGTCCACACAGGCATTTTCCAGGCCAGCAAAGTGAGCTGATACCGGAAGGGTTTTACCAAACGTCGGTACATTTGTACCGATCAATACGTCAGCCTGTGTACTGTAATGCGGGCCGAAATGGCTGCTGTAGCTGAAATCCGGGCCGGTGTAATCAGCTGCATTACGGCGACTCATATGACAATTTATACAGAGTTTACCATTTCCACCATGAGCTACGATCATTCCATTGCTCAGGGTTACGTCTTCAAGTGTTCTCAGCTGATGGGCATACTTTGGGCTGTGCGGATCATGACACGCGGCACAGGTGATCGGGGTGCTTTCAGTCATATTTGCCGCCACCCCTCCGGTATTGAGATATTCGACAAAGGCAGCGCCATCGTGGCACCTGGCGCATGAAGATCTGGTCTGGGCATGCTGCAGTGTGGCATGATTGGAGACATCCCACTGCTCCGGATAAACATGATGGGTTCCGGAATCATGACACCACGCACAATTCCCGGCATCAAGGGTTACCGCCGGGTTATGAGACAATGATCCGCCGGCAGTACCCAAAGGTCCATGGCAGCTTTCACACTGGATACGGGCCAGCAGCATGGCATCCGGATAGAATTTCAGCAGTGAATCATACACACCGGGAAACAGATGGCCATCCGGTGATCCATAGCGGTCAACCAGCTCAGCCGAATCCGGAAAAACAAATTCGCGATCGTCAAATCCATCGTTATCAGCATTCGTATCGTAACCGGTGGTATGGCAGCTGATACAGTTGGAGCCATAATGATCACTGGCAATGCCGTTCATACCGTCTTCAAAAAGAGAATAATGGCCGGTTTTTTCCCATTCATCGACGACAAAGTCGAAGCTGCCGTTATTATGACAGACAGCGCAGTTGCCATCTTCGATTCCGATATAATATCCAGCAGTGATTTTCAGCGATGCCGTGGTGCCTCCGTCTGAAAATTCGATCTCATACTCACCCGCCACATCCGGCGTAAACGTGGTGATCTGGCCGGTGGTATCCACATTCACCGGGGTTCCCAGTGTGGCAGCAGATCCGCCAGGAGCGCTCAAGATGGCCCACGCCGGACTGGTCAGTGAGGAATCGACGAATGTACCTTTCAGATACATTTTAGTGTTGACCCCGACATTCGCCAGGCCATTGAACGCCACGTCAAAGATATCGCCGGCGTCAACTCCAACATCACGCGGGGAAACACCATAGGGATGAAGTGTCAGTGTTTGCCCGAAGACCAGCGAACAGCTGAGCACGATCACCAGAAAAGTGAAAAATAAATTCAACTTCATTAATACCTCCAATTGGTTAGACATATGTGCAAATATTTAAGATGGTCAAATTTAAGGTTGTGCGGCTACCTCCTTTCCCGTTCTGCTAATTTATGTGTGATTTGTAAAAATTATTGGTTATAATATTTTCAAGCTCTTCCTGAAACTCGTGCATATTGAACGGCTTTTCAAAATAGTGCAGAATATGCTGCCGCATATCCTCAAGATCATCGGGAATTTTCATGGCGGATATTATTACAAATTTAACACCGGGACTGATCTGTTGTATTTGCCGGAGCAGCACGCCTTCACCGGAGCCGCCGATATTGAGATCACAGACCACAAGATCCGGTGCATTTTCCCGCAGCGTCTTGATGGCCTCTTCCGGAGTAGTGGCGGTATGAATTTCCGCCTGTAATGATTTCTGCAGATATCGGGCTAAATTCTCCACCAGAAAAGCCTCATCATCGACGATCAATAGTTGCATGCATACTCCGGTTTGTGATATTTATATCAAATATTATACCATAATACCAACTTGTTGATTATATTGATGTTAGAGGATTTAGAAAATTGTCAAAATTGGCGAATATTCACCAATTGATATGGCAGGAGCAAATTAAGATGAATTATGTATAATAAATTCAATATGTTATATATGTGGAGAATTTTCTCCACCGGTGGTGAAGATTACTCATTTACTGGCGGATTTAAGCCATGTTTTTGGATCAGATAGCGGATTATATGGCGGGGTTCATTGAGCAGACCGGCTGTCCTTACCTGATTCCAGCCGGTTTGTTCCAGCGCCTGGAGGAGTATCCGCCGTTCAACTTCCTGCATATACGCTTTAAGCGATGCAGAGCCCAGATCCCACAGGGTCGGGTGTGGGTCGGTTTTTATACCATTTGCCGGGCATAACTCTTTGGGTAAATGGGCCTGCTGAATGATATCACGATTACTCAAAATAACCGCCCGTTCCAATACATTATGCAATTCCCGCAAATTTCCCGGCCAGCTGTAAGTGAGCAAGATTTTCTGGCAATCCTGCGCGATGGTCTTCACATTGCGGTTGAGACGCTGGTTCAACCGCTCAATAAAGAACTGAGCGATCAATAAAATTTCATCCCGGCGATCAGCCAGGCGGGGCAGTTTTAACCGGAAAATATTAAGCCGGTAAAATAGGTCTTTACGGAACCGGCCTTCCGAGACCAGCTGTTCGATATCGCGGTTGGTCGCTGCAATGACCCGCAATTCAACTTTAATATCCCGAACCCCACCCAGTCTTTTAAAGGTAAGATTTTCGAGGAACCTGAGCAGCTTTGCCTGGGTTTGCGGTTTCATCTCACCGATTTCGTCGAGAAATAAAGTACCCCCCTGCGCCAGTTCAATTAAACCGATCTTTTTCTTTTTGGCATCGGTAAAAGCACCCGGTTCATATCCGAAAAGTTCACTTTCAAGCAGTGTCTCAGGCACGGAGGCGCAGTTTATTTCGACAAAAGGTTTTTCGGATTGCGGTGAGTTGTTATGGATATAGCGGGCAAGCATCTCCTTGCCCGTTCCGGTGTCTCCCTCAATCAGGACGCTGCTTACCGGAACCGTGGCAATTTTAAGGGCGGTTTTTTGAATCTCCATCAGTGCGGGCAGATTACTCACAAAGAAATTGAAATCCTGGTTATCCTGTACCCGCCGGCGGTAATAGTTCAGCTGGTTTTTGAGCCGGTACCGCTCCAGCATTGACTCTATAACGACCATCAGTTGTTCCAGGTCAAATGGTTTAATGATGTAATCATCGATCCCAGCTTTTAATGCATCGATAGCGGAATTTATCGATCCATGGGCGGTGATTATAATCGTCGGGATGGTTACTTCTTCCGCCTGCATCGTGTTAAAGAATTCCAACCCATTACCATCCGGCAGATTCTGGTCGAGGAGCAAAAGATCAGGCTGGATTTCTTCCACTCTCTCACGGCCCTCTCTGAGAGTTCCAGCCACAGTCACCTCGTACCCCCTGCTCGCAAGTCCTTTCTTAAGGAAAAAAGTCAGATTGGCTTCGTCATCGATGATCAGAATGTTTGCTGCCATGATTAGACGGGTATCGTTATATGAATCGTCGTGCCCTGATCGGGGATACTTTTTACGTCTATCCTCCCGCCATGGGCCTGAATTATTTTTCGCGAGATTGCCATTCCCAGCCCTGTACCCTGAGACTTGGTACTGAAGAAAGGTTGAAAAAGTTTCGCCTGGGTCTCAGTGGACATCCCCCGGCCATTGTCCGCAATGTTGATTCGTAAAATATCTTCATTGGAGTTTACTTCCACCTGTACTCGCCCTTCATGTTCAATCGCCTGCACGGCATTAATTAGTAAATTCCAGAATACCTGTTCGATTTTTTGAGCGTCCATGCGGACATTTTCTACATCGGTATTATACGTAATAAGCCAGTGAATTTTCCGGTCCTTGATCGTGGGTGTTAACAATTCGATCACACGTTCGATCAGATCGCGCAAATTGGCCGGATACATTTCCAGCTCGTCTTCACGGGCATAAGTAAGCAAACCTTTCACAATACGGTCAACCCGCTGAACTTCACCGGTCAAGCGTTGAAAATATTCGCCGGTCTCCGGATCCGACGGTAAATTTGATTCCAGCAGCTGAATACCCGTTTGCAGACTGGCGAGCGGATTTTTGATCTCGTGCGCAATGCGGGTCGACATTTCGCCAATAAACGCCATATGCTCCCTGCGGGACATTTCCCTTTCACGGCGTTTCATTTCGGAAATATCATGCACAACCAGCTGGTGAGCAATCTTTCCATTATATAAAAAACGCTGGATAGAGATCCGCAGGTCAAGCCGGCCACCTAATTTGTTTTGGCCGCCAACCGAAAAAGAAATGTATTTACCGCGCTGCTTTACCAGCAGTTTTAATTGTTCATTCAGATATTCACGATCCTCGGCCAGGACGAGCTGGTTATAATCAAAATCGTTATCCCCCAATTCCGTGTGGTCATAACCGAATAATTCAACAAATCTCTCATTCGAATAGACAAACCGTCTGTTCTGGTAAATGCAGATGGCATCAGGTGACTGCTCGACAAGCGTGCGGTACTTTATTTCCGCCTCCTCAAGACTATCAATCAGTTTAGCCCGGGCCTGCAAATGGGCGGTTTCCTTCTCAACCGTCAAACGTTCCTTGTTCAGCCGATATAAACCGATACTGCCCAATATGACAATCGATACCATGATAAAACTAAGCAGAAAAAACATCAGGAACTGAAAGCGGGTTGCCTTGGTTATCTCGCGGTATGGCATATCCAGACCCAGGGCCCAAAACATGCCTGGGAGATTAATGCGGGCAAAAGTCAGCCACTTCTGCTCATCTGTATCCTTTGTTTTTTCTCCAAAGCCGTATGATTCATCAAGCATACGTTGTTCCAGATCGAAGTTCTCGTGACATTTCCGGCAATAACCGGTCTCATCGTTAATATTGTTGTACACCATATTCGGATGTGTCGGATGATATATAACCGTCCCATCCTGACTGAGAATAAAGACGTGGATTTCCGTTCCAAAGAGCAAGGGCTGTATTACCGGTTGAAGGGCGGCTTCGATATCGATAACGCCAATCAATAATCCAATAAACTGATTGTCTTTCTTATATACCGGTACCCTGAGACAGACAAAATTGTTATCCTTCGTACTCACGACCGACTGGGTACAAAGTTCCGATCCCAGCATCCCCGTTACGTTTTTATATCTGTTAAAAATTTCTGTGAGATTGCTGATTTTAGCATCGATCAGATCTCTTTTTGAGGCAGGATAGCTATGGCGGATTTCCCCGTTTTCATCAATGAACAAAATGATCTCAAAAGACCCAAACCGCCGAAAGACGCGCTGCAACTGACTCTCATACACAACGGCACCAGCTTCCTCGCGCGCAATAATTTCCAGCGCCTGCAGACGTTCCTGAAAAAAACGCTCGATTCCGGAGGCAACATGTCTGGCGAGTATCATCTGGCGCTGCGAATAAAATTGCACGGTTTCTTCCCTTGCGGTAAAGTACTGATAATGGGCAAGGGCGATGACCATTCCGGCCAGAATTAAAATAATCACCACAATGGTCCTGCGATTTTTGATCATTTAAATCATACCGTTTAACAGTGTACTATCCTCCGGTGTATCATTCTCGCCGGAAATTAAATTTATTCTATGCCATCCCATATCCCACATAGGTATTATCCGGATGGCAGACTGTGAATTTATGAGATTTATAGCTATTATAAAAGGAGGCTTCTGAAAAATAAGACTTTTACTGTTATTGCGATCCCGCCAAAGCGGGGAAAAGTTTCGGTCGGAGAACGAAGCAATCTTTTACAGAGATGGAATCTTATCCCGATTAAACCGGGATCATGGCAAAGCCACTCCTTCGGAGGAATGCCAATAAAAACAGTTTTTGAATGTCTCAAAAGATAAATTAACGGCGATCAACGGGGGATCAGATACCGGCAATCCGGACAGAACCGGTCACTTTTAATATCCAGGTCATCGGCGGTGTTGGAACTAGCCATTACACAATAATACTGATTACAATGGCGCAGATTAACAAGATGGCCAAATTCATGAATGATCTCCTTTTTCAGTCTTGCCTGCAGCCATTGGGGATCAGGCGGTAAGCCGTAATATTCCGGCATCAGACGATGCAGGGATACCGCCGCCAGCTGCCCGCCAAGTTTGGCGAGACCAAAGACATGGGTAAAGATCGGGATGAACAGATCAACATCCGTGATTAAGACGCTTTTAGCGGAAGTTAGCCGTGCTTCATAAAGACTGATAAGATCAGCGGCATTATATTGGGCTCTTTGCGGTTCAAGAAAAGGATCAAGATCGATAACTTCAAATACTAATGTAGCCCGGTAACCGGTAATATCTGAAATTGAATTCAGGATGGGCTCGATATGCGATCCATGATCGGCATGATGGACAACAACCTGCAGATCAGGCATTTTCCGGACGGTCTATACCAAATTTTTTTAATTTTTTATAAATCGTAACCCGGTCGATTCCAAGTATTTTCGCTGACTGACTGATATTCCAACGGGTGCTTTCCAAAACACGCAGCAGATGCTTTTTTTCAACTTCTTCGAGTGACAGACCTGCACTGACTGTTTCAACATCCTGTGCCTGATTGAGTGAAAAGTCTTTTTGAACAAGCCGTTCGCCCTTGGAAACCACCATGGCTCGTTCAATGGCGTTCTCCAGCTCACGAACGTTGCCCGGCCAGGCGCACCTGGTCAACATCTGCAACGCATCGCCTGTGATGCCTTTTACCGGTTTTGACATCTTATCCCGATATTTTTGAATAAAAAAATTGACCAGTTCCGGAATGTCCTCCGTTCTTTGACGCAGCGGTTCGATCTGAATGGTATATACCTGAAGCCGGTAATAGAGATCCTCCCTGAAATCGCCTCGTTTAACCGATGCTTCCAGGTTGGTATTGGTTGCACAGATGATCCTGAAGTCAGATTTAATCGTTTCATTGCCTCCCAGACGCGTAAATTCTTTCCTTTCGATAGCTCTCAGCAGATCAACCTGGGTTTTCATATCAATCGTACCAATTTCGTCAAGAAAAAGCGTTCCACCATCGGCTATTTCCAGTTTTCCTTTACGACGATAGAGCGCGCCTGTGAAGGCACCTTTCTCATGTCCGAACAGTTCGCTCTCCAGCAATGTTTCCGATATGGCACCGCAATTTACCGATACCATCGGAAAAAAACGCCGGTTGCTCTGAGCATGAATTGCCTGGGCCACCAGTTCTTTACCCGTCCCGCTTTCACCACGTATCATAACGGTTGTCGCTGTCTTGGCAACTGTTGCAATCAGGTCCTTCAGATCCTGGATGTGTTTGCTTACACCGATGATCTGAGGCGGCCTGGTCAATTCTTCCAGTGTTCCCTTTAGACCGAGATTTTCGCGGGTCAGCTGGCTGTGCTTGGCTGCATTACGTAATAAATTACTTAAATGATCAGGATCGAATGGTTTGGTCACATAGTCAAAAGCGCCTTCTTTCAGGGCCTGCACAGCTGTATCAACTGATGCGTAGGCGGTGATCATAATGACCAGGGCCTCCCGATCGATTTCTCTGATCCGGCGATGCAGCTCCATGCCATCCATTCCGGGCATTTTAATATCGAGAAAATAGATATCCCAGCGGGTCTCATTCAGTTTATTCAACGCCTCCACTGCATCCGAAGCGGTGTCGACCTTGTATCCGTCTTCTCTGAACCACTCAGAAAGCGATTCACGTACTATCTCTTCATCATCAACGATCAATATTTTAATATCTTCGATTTTCATTATTTTTCTGAGTGTGGTTCCAATGGTAAATCGATCATGAAAGTTGTCCCCTCATCGATTTTGGTCTCGAATGAAATTTCACCCTGATGCCGCTGAACTATGGCATAAACAGCCGATAAGCCGAGTCCGACCCCTTTCACGGCATTTTTCGTGGTAAAAAACGGTTCAAAAATCTGATCACGTACTTTTTCAGTAATCCCATGGCCGTTATCCGAAACATATATACGCACTTTCCGCTGGGGTTTCCGCCATTCCGAACGTATGGTAATGACACCGGATTTCTCCAGTGCTTCAACGGCATTAACGTAAAGTGCCAGCATTGCCTGTTTGATCTGATTTTCGTCAACCTTTACCAGAGGGATATCAGGTTGGAGTATTTTCTTGAGTTCGATGTTGTTCAGTTTCAGGTGGTGCATGATCAGTTCTACGGAACTCTCGATAATTTCATTCAGATTGCGCGGTTTTATGTCAGTCGCTTCCTGCCGTGAGAATAACAGCATGTTTTTTACGATCTCGCCGCTGCGCTGGCTTTCACTCTCGATCATCTTCAGATACTTTAGCACCTGTTTCTTTTCATCGGATGTGAGCGAATCCTTTTCTATTTTTTTCTGGATAAGCTTACTATAAGTTAGAATACCGGCCATCGGATTGTTGAGTTCATGTGCAACGGTTGCCGACAGCTGGCCAAGTGACGCCATTTTCTCGATCTGGAGATTGCGCTGCTGGGTGCGTTCGAGCTCTTCGGTTTTTTGATTTACCCTTTCTTCAAGATGGTTTGACCAGGTGGTAATTTCCTCTTTTGCCAGCATCAGATCTTTTGTCATGTGGTTGAAGGATTCGGCCAGAATACCTATCTCATCCGTGCCTTTATTTTTGATCTGATAATCGAGGTTTCCGGCAGAGATCTCACGCGTTCCTCGGATCAGGCGTTTTACAGGTACATGGACAAAATACCAGAGTGAGCCGCCGACAACAATCCCGAGGATAAGCGTAATCGCAATGCTGGTGGTAAGCAGGCGTTCACGGTTTCCGGCTACCACCTCATCCATTACCTTGAGCGGCATAGTAAGCGTCAGCACCCCTAGATATGTCTGATCCTCCCGGTGTGCATGACAATCCGCCGTGTAGCAGCTGTATTCGTTTACGATCGGTTCGACAAAGTGCAATTCCCGATAACCAAAGGGAGAATCCTGTATATTGAACAATTCAACTCCCTGGTGTTCCGCCTTGAGACTTATGCCTTCACCACGGTGACAGGTCTGACAATCCCGGTCCTTTGGCTTTAACTGGTTTCCTATTTCTGACGTAATGGTCGAATATATAACCTTCCCGGACTTGTCAATCAGATATATTTTTGAAATGGCCTCCTGTCTTCCGATTGCATCGATGATCGCATAGGTATCTTCCTTATGATTGGCCAGCATGGCATTTCGGGTTGAGGCGCTCACAATCGCGGCACTGCGCATGGCGAATTGTCTGAGCAAGACCTGATACTGCTGCGATTCCATCCGAATATAATACAGTGAAAAACTTACCGACAGGATCGTAAGAATGATAAATACCAGCAAAAATATCTTAAAACTGAGAAGTCGCTGCAAATGCATGATCGATCCGGATATTATTGGTTGATTAAAGATAAGCTAAAAAAGGAAAAAGGTAAAAGGAAAAAGGTAAAAGAATATATGTTAATAGTAATCATTACCTTTCCCGTTTACCTTATCCTGCTTTATAGCTCTTTAATTGGTCAGCAGAAATTCACGGGTGAGGTCGTCCCAATGATCCGGATCCAGCTCACGGGCAAATCCGGGTGCGATCGCACCACCGTCCTGCATAACTATACCCATTTTCGATGTCATCAATTCTGAAATCCGATCGACATGCTGCCTCAGCCACGCTTTTGCGAGTTCACCGGAAAACAGGTGGTTTTTATCTCTATTCCAATTCTTGGAATCAACCTCAAACAGCCAGCCTGCCCCGAAGGGATCTTCCAGCAGTTGTTTCGGATCATTCAGAACCGCCTGATTTATCCGTACCACCTCCCCTTCGACCGGTGTGAGCATGGGGATACTTTTCCCGTCGATTTCAAAAGCAAATCCCTGCTCACCCTGTTTCACAAAAGTTCCTTTATCTGGCAGCAGAATCTTATCGACTTTTCCGATCAATTTATGGACAAAATCATCCACACCGACCTTAACGCGCAGATCTTTATTCGGCAGTGCCCAGGAATGTCCCTGGTGGTAATGATAATTATCGGCCAGGGAGAACCAGTCAACCAGAGAAATAGTGGTCATTGCCTTATCACTTTCATCCGCCATCACCATTTTTGGCCGGTTCAGTCTTCGCCAGAAATAAATGAGCACCAATAAAAAGCCAAGGACAATAATGTATTCAACTCCTTTGGTTGAAAATATATCTACATAGTGGAAACCTTCCATTGCTCCTTCTCCTCTTCTTTAGCTTTTTCTTTAACCAGGAATATTTTTTGTACCCGATCACGCATTTTTTCAGGCAGCGCCCAGGCCGGAGATTCGGTCAGGATCGGCATGCGGTACACGATCCAGCGCAGAACGATGATTTCGACCAGAATAACTGTCAGAGTGATTTCAATTTCCATCCAGGTGGGTACATAAGCACCAAAATTTTGCCAGTTATATGCGATCACGGAAGTATTCAGCCGGTTGAGGACAATACCGACCAGCGCAAGAACCGCCGCAACTTTGATGAGTGTAAAATTTTTATTGCGACTACCAAGCATATACAATCTCAATGGAATAATCACAAATCCCACGATTTCCAGCAGAAACCAGTATCCCCATGGTGTATTCAGGTGAACCCAACTATTCTCATGAATAAAGACCAGTACTTTGAGAAAGAAATAGACGAACAGGGCTCCGGCACAAATTTTGGATAGTCCCATAACAATATCATTATGTGAGCGTTTTATTTCATTGCTCATACGCTTAGCAAACAATTTGTGGCTGATGCTCCCTTCGAGGATCACCATCGAAAGTCCGGCAAAAATACTGGAAATAAAAAAGAGAATCGGCATAAATTCCGAATACCAGAGTGGGTGTAATTTACCTTTTGTCATCAAAAAGAGTGCTCCCAGCCCGGATTGGTGCAGGGTCGACAGGGTAATACCGAAAATCACAGCCCCCAGAGTCATACCGGCCAGGATCTTGCGGATTTTCCGCCACCCCAGCCATTCAGCCACTGCGGGAGAGAATTCAACAAATTCCGCCATCATATAAAGCATGAAATGCCATGCGACCAGAAACATGACCGAACTGACGCCAAATGAATTACCGATTATCGGATTGATGACGTGCCACGGACGTCCCAGATCAAGCAGGAGAGCGCCGGCGTAAAATACATATGCCAGAAATCCGTTGAGCACGGTGATTCTTATAATCGGGTGATATTTTTCCAGTCGCAGGATATACACCATAAACGTCAGCACATAAGCCCCGCCGGCGAAAGCAACGCCGGTAATCACATCAAATCCGATCCAGATGCCCCAGGGAAATTCCTGTGATAAATTCGTGACCGAGGAGAGACCGTAGATAAATCTTATGGCGATCAATATCACACCGACACCGATAACAATCGCAGCAAATATATTGAAAGGGGTAAGTAATTTTCCTTTTGGTTTGAGTTCACTTAGTATGAATTTTATGAATCGTTTTCCTTCCTGCACAATTATCGGTTTTTCTTTCATAATGACTTCCATTTCACATTCCTCCTTCCCTGTCTGTTTCGTCTCTTTTGGTGGCATTATGCAGTGCAAGTAGAAATGCCGGCCATAGTGTTATTACAAACGGTACACTGTACAAAAAGGTCTTGGTATACTGGGGATAGGCTTCATTCTCGAGATCTTCCTTGAATCCCAGCTGATCGAACGGCACACCGGCCAGATAGAGATAACCGGTTCCGCCGACTTCGAGTTCGCCATAAATTTCATGCACATATCTGTCCGGCTCAGAATAGATCCGGCTTTTTGCTTCATCTATCAATTCTCGTCTGGTTCCAAATATAATTGCTTCTTCGGGGCAGTTTGCCACGCATTCCGGCTGTTCACCCTCCTTGATTTTCTCCCAGCACATGACGCATTTCATAATCCGTGGATTGGCACTATCATATTCGAATTTGGGGATATCGAACGGACATGAGATCATACAAAAACGGCACCCCATACATTTATCTCCCCGCCAGATTACGGGACCTTCCTCTGTTTTAAGCAGAGCCTTTGTCGGACATGCGGTTGCGCATGCCGGCTGATTGCAATGCATGCACTGTTTTTTAACATAAATTTCTTCGCCGTCAACTTCGAACCGGCTTATCGTTGTCCATTGTTCCGGTGTGGTCGGTCGGTTACCGGTTATTTCAAACATTTTATCCAGGTCCGGTTCCGGCAGATCATGACTCTCAGCGCAAACGACCGAGCAATTCTGGCATCCGACACAGCGTGTCGTATCTACCAGGATCCCATTGAATTCAACCGATTTGTCTTCGATTTCTTCCGCCCTCAGTGAGCGGGCTGGCAAGACCGATGCACCGACGACTCCCATTGTTTTAATAAAATCACGACGATCCATAGTTAATCTCCTTCTTTCGTTTCCTTTATGCACGGGTCTGACCAGTCGTGCCATGGGTATTTCTCTGAATCAAATCAATCAGCATAAAAATGCCAATCACCGTTAAGATTAATGCAATAACCATTATATACCTCCTTAATCAGGCAGTCTTTTGATATGGGAAAAATCGTTTAACGATTTTTGCCCATTCAGACGGATCCATTTTGATGATAAATTCCGGATCTATCTTGCCGCCGTCGTTAAGATATTCACCACGTTGAGCCTGCAGATAAAGTTCATCTATCAAAGATTGATTCAGCAAATGAGCCTGCTCCAGATTCATCAGATTATGGTTTTCATGCTCATAGTGTTCCGCTTTAATCTTCAAAATCCAGGATTTTCCGATTTTTTCACTTGGCAGTGTCACACCCGCCTGGCAGGCAGGATTTATGTCTACAACCTTTCCGCTTACCGGTGATAGCTGCTCCAGATATCGTTGCCCCATATGTATATGCCATACCGGAGCACCCTGTGGCAAAATAGCACCGATCAGAGGCAGATTTTTTAACGTGACACCGTTATTCATGATCTGGCTGATAAATTCATCAAACCCGATATACACCAACCCATCATCATTACCGGCTGATTGCATCCAAGTATGACTTAAATGAAATGCTCTTTCCGGTTCAGCCTCCACTGGTAACAGCGCTTTTTCCGGTGCCAGGAATATCGGTGATCGCCTCTGATCGACTGTATCCTTCAGGCTACCTTCTTCACGCCTGAGAAAGAAATCAACGGCGATCAGAAGAAAAACCGTTGCGACCACAAGTACAAAGACCATTTTTCGCTCCTTTCTGGATTTTTACCTTCATGTGAAAAAACATACAAACACTATACCAGTCATGGCACCCTCAAATGCAGAAACGGTAACATGTTGTTATTTTTATAATTATAACTATCGCTGAAATTTCACCAATTTCCGGGCCATATGTTGCATTATACAACACATATCCCCATCTCTTACGCTATGTTATTGTAATTTAAGTGGTTTGCGTGTGTAAGATATTGCATCAGATATGTTGTAATATTCTACAATAAACAAAGGGGGGGCGTAAGGTTAGTTTACTCAGGAGTCTTTAATGCACTTTTTACGTTTTCACGTACTCAACTATCATCCAATTGTTTCACGCGCTTTCAGATTCTCCGGATCTTTCAGGGTGCGCATCAGAAACCGCATTGTGAATGTTGTACCCATCCCTGGTTCGCTTTGCACATGTAAGGTGCCGTCATGCAAGGATACGATACCCCAGGTCACGGACAGTCCGAGACCGGTACCCTTATTACCTTTTGTGGTATAAAAGGGATCAAATATTCGGGATAGATCTTCCGCGGCGATTCCGCAACCAGTATCCTGAACTGCTATTTCGAGATATTCCTGTTTACCCTGATCGTCGATGACCGGCCAACGCTGCCAGCTGCATGATGGCCTCGTACACCCTTCAACTACACTGGATATCTGTGCTTTGAAGCGATAAACCTTGGCTCCGCAGTCAGGACAAGGGCGATACTGAATAGTTTGCTCCACACCACAAATCGGGCAGTAAAGGCGAACCGGTTCATTTCCAAGATAATCAAACGAATAATAAGTTCCCTCGCCACCGTACACCGGATCAATAAAGATATGACCCCGCTGGTTTTTACAGACCGCTTCCATACAGATGACTGCCTGACCTTTGATGAATTTGTTTACTTGAAACAGATCGTGTCCACGCAAACAAGAGGCAAAACGAATAGGTGCAACACCGAAGGGATGAAGATGGCGCTTTTTAACCATGATCTGAACGACACCAGATGTGTCCCCGATAGCATCAATAGCATTTTCAACGAGATTCCTGAGCGCCTGTTGAAACTGATCTGGATCGACCCATATTTCAGAAATATCTTCCGAAATATTCGTCTTCATAATAATCTGGTTCGAGTCCCAATTACGCCCGATACCTTCAATGCCCATCTCAATGATTTTGTGTATCTCAATTTTTCTTCTGCTTGGTGTTGACTGGCGCGCAAAATCCAGCAGATTTCTGACAATATTCCGCGCACGTTCGGATTCTTTGAAGATATTCTGCAGATCATTTCTGATTGATCCATTCGTTATCTGATTCTTCAATGAACTGGAAACATCCATAATTATCGTCAGGGGATTATTTATTTCGTTAGCCACGCCGGTGGCCAAGCGACTGATGGATTTCATATTGTCCGACTGAAACAGATACAGACGGGCTTCAGAAAGTCGTTTGGTCATGCTGTTGAAAGCCCGCTGCAAAACACCAAGTTCATCCTTCCTGATCCTTTTGATATGGTTTGTAAAATGGCCCTGCGCCACCTGTTCCGTAACGAAAATCAGTTCTCTGACCGGGTCATGCACCCATCTTTTTACAAACAGAACGATCACTGTAACCATCGCTAAAATTGCGCTAACGGTCAGAATAATGATCTGTCGCTCACTGCTCAGGATTTCCCGATCCACATCAGCCATACTGATAGTCACATCGACTACCCCTAAGATCGCTTGATCTTTATGATGTGCATGGCATTCACTCCGCCAGCAGGCGGGTTCGTTGTATACCGGATTGATTATACCAAGAATTCGGGAAGAATCTGGCTCTATCTGGAAGAGGCGCATCCGCTCCTGAACTGAAAGACTGATTAATGGCTGATCTGCCGTGTGACAGGCATAACATTGTTCACCATGTTTATCAACTATCCTGCCTACATCCGATCGCAGCGAAGCATAAATAATCATCCCATCCTTATTGAAGACCCGTATATCGTGAATATGCGGTTCCTTTACGATACTCTCAATAATATGGTCCACATGGTCTCTCTGTCTGATCAGCATCCCATAGCGCATACTGTTTTTAACCGTTTCACTGAGCTGGTTCGCCTGGCGTTCAACGACTCCCACCAAAATATGATTTTGCTCTTCAATTGCGATCACACCGTAAATTCCGATGATCATGATGGTGGAAATCGCAACCGCAATGCTCAGTTTAAAACCGATCTTAAACATAGCGATCAAATACCTTATAACACGGAAATAAAGTAGTAACTAGATAATCATTTCACAAGATAATTTAGAATAAATTTTTCCAGCTCTCTGGAGCTGACTCATATTAGACAATAATTCCAAATCTGATATAATACAGACGATGGCATGCAGGTGCCTTCGGTTTGGATAGTAGGTTCTTATAAAATTATTACTGTATGACGGAATAATACTACCCGGTGTCTGCCGCCTTCCCTGGTTTATACCTGTCGATTCCGGTTGCGACGGATAAAACAGATCAACCGATCAGATCAAACGACCGTCTGACCAACCTAAAGAAATAAGATCGATCCTATCAAGGTCTGCATGTCCCAGGCCGTAGCGTTTGTCAGCATACTGAATATGTTTCGCAGGTGGATTGATCGGACGGTTTTCGCCAAAAAATTCCCGCCGTTTAGCACCTAAGATCTCAACACCAATTGTATCGATTGCAACCGGATCAAATCCTGCAAGTAACCCATTATAAGCCCAGGTATATTCCGGATTGTAATGATGGGGTCCTATACCATGGAAGAGGGGCCGGAACATGATTAGTAAATTGAGACACGTTTTGTCCTTTACCTGCGGCAGATGCCACAATTTTCCAAGATCAGCACAGGAATCCGGATGATAGTCCGGCGGATGATCTGAAAACATGATGTAGTTCTTGATCAGACTTCCGACACCAGACCAGTGATGCGTCCGTAATGGACGGACATTGATCAATTTGTTCGCTTTCTGAAAGATTGGATTGCTTCTTACGCCGCGGTCATCCAAGCCAACGTTTTCCGGTTTCACACCGGCTCCGATCACCCGTTCTTTCAAAACGGAATTTACAGCATCAGGCGTCGGGAGATACCACACCACGTTTGTCTTTATGCCAACCGTATCTTCTGGATTTAACAGATCCTGCCAGAATTGCGCCGCTTCCGACAGACTGCTCAATCCGGCAACAGCCTGATCGATCATTTCGGCAACTATCTGCGGCTTTGGCAATCCTGAACTGTCATGCAGACCGGCATGTCGAATCAAAACTACTTTTGATTTGCTTTGAGCATGCAGTATCCCGGGTAAACCGATTCCGATCATACTACCGATCACCGCACCCGAGCTCTGAACCAGAAATTGTCTGCGTTTTATACGATTTTTAATTTCCATTCCAACCTCGCTGATTTTTGTACTATTGATGCCAATAGAGGATAAAGGTGTCTGGCTGCTGGTATATTCCTGCATTTATTTAAAGCAGCTCAAGGAACACGTTTACGCTATCAAGGCCATGAATTGTCCACCGGCTGTATTGTTCTGCATGTTCTACCGATGAATTCCTGGCGATATTCTGTTTACGGGCAGCTATTGCACATCATTCAGGGCATTTTGTAGACGTTTTATCAGATCCAGCGCATCATCCGGATCTGACACATCAAACACCGCCATGATGTATGAACCTGACACTTGGGATACACTCCATTTTTCTCCCGGACCTTTCATGGGAACACCTGAATATTCGGATTCTGAATAATAATAACGACCGAAATCTTTATATGCCGCCTGGGATTTGATATCGCTGTCGTATGCTACAAGCAGGACTATTCCGAGGTCATATCGGGCAAGTACACATTCTGTATCGGCATCAATCCGGAGTAAATTGTCATTCGATATAAAAAAGTGGGTATTGAGCCACGCGGGATGTTTGAAATATTTAATGCTTGCGCGCTCCAGCCCTTTTGACGGCAGCTGCTGAATCAACTCCGGTATCTGACCCGTATCGGCAATAACAGATTCAATCAAGTGACCGAGGTCAAATACAGCGCTGCGGGAAAGTTCAGTCTCCGGACTGCATAGAATGGATACAAAATAGCGATCCTGCCAGAAAAGCAACAGACCGGCGAAAACCTGAGAACCCTGTCCGAAATCCCGCTCGACAGTTTCACGACTATGCGTAAACACCCCGAAAGCATTGCGGGAGTCGCTCATATCAAAAATATCCACCCGGATCGGCGCGGCCTGATCACTCTGATAAGTAGTGCTTATCAATTCACTGAAACCAAAGGATAAATACAGCTCCGCCCCGCCGTCGATATATTCATAAAGATTTTCAGGATGGTAAATTTCAGGTGGTGTGGAAAGTTGCCAGATCCTCAGATTGCTTGGTAAAACAGAAATGAATTTGTCAGAGAGCGTGTTATCCTGTTTATTTGACAAGACGAACAAGAAAAACAGACAGAAGAAAAAGGTATTGTGTGCAAACGCTTTTTCCAGCCTCATTATGAATCACCGATCATATTTTCCAACCTCACGGGGATATGCTTTGCAATCCAGCTGTTATAATTGGAATAATTGACCTTTTTTTGTAACGCGTCAATCCGGCTATTAATCTTCGCTATTCGAGCTGTACTCAACCTGGCTTTTTTCTGAAGATGCTTCTGAACAGCAAAGACCTTCGCATCGGCATTTTCCTCAGCTTTATTGAAAATCATTTGGTAATCTTCCGGATTCCAGGCCAGGAATTCATCGACCACTTTCTGGCTGACTTTTCGACCATGCAATTGAGATTCCTTGATATTACCCCGGCCGGTGACGGCATTACCAAGCGCAAATACATCGTCCAGGCCTTCTATAGAACCCGAATCATGATCTTTAATCCGGTAAGTATCACCATCCATCGGTATATCCTTTAAGGATTCGGGCAGACTCCCAATGGCGGAAATCACCAGCGGGGATTCAATTGGAATCTGTACTGTTTTCAGAACTTTTAGATGGCCATCAATAATTTCTGTTCTATAGAATACTAACCCGTTCAAATTTCCATTATTAATAATCGGAGAGACCGGCGTATGGCATTCCAGGCACCGGAAGATAAATTTTTTCTGAATGTTATCAAATATTTTCTGTCTGACGCGGGCAGCTGTGTCCATATCGTGTGTGGTCGGATCTTCTGGCAGGGAGGTAAGCGGCATATCGGTGATTTTCCTGCGATATACAAGGGTGCAACCTTTGATTCCAAGATCTTCGAATCGCAGATTATGTTCGGTCAGAATTTCAGATATGCCTTTTCTTTCGATCTCCAGAATATTTGCATCTATGCCGCGTTGCATCAGCGCCTGGCGCGTGGTTTCGATCATAACAATCTTGACCACATCGAATGAGGCAAGGCCCCCGCCAATTACCAGGGTATTATCGGGGATACTATACTTGTATCCATCATAAGCCGGATCGTGATTTTGATTAAACCAGGCCACAAAAGGATTTTGGTAGTATAATCCTTTATTTAAATATTCATCGATACCCGGTACCGGCAAAGGGCGGTCCCGCCAGGCTCCCGTTGCCATCAATATCGCGCTGACACCCCAATCGCGGCGGAGCTGGTCCAGTGTAATATCACGCCCGAATCTTACACCCGGTACGAAGCGGACCAGGGGATGTTGCAGCTTTTCATCAATCTTTTTTTCCTGGCTGTCCCGCAATTTAACATGCCACTTGGGCAAACCGGTCTCTATTTTACCGTAGGGGAGATTATTCTGATCAAACACTGCGACCCGGATGCCCCGCCTCTTCCTGCTGGACGGGACCGCCCTGGCCTACCGCTCGCACTTCGCCCTGGCGCGCTCGGGCCTGACGACGCCCTACGGGCGGCCGATCGGCGCGACCTACGGGTTCACCATGACCCT
>Ga0209536_100000314_pt1 | contig 76916 bp, 56 predicted proteins | sample DeeMarSeWOR28_12_FD_187461 | JGI IMG/M metagenome (GOLD analysis project Ga0209536, IMG submission 187461) | Marine sediment microbial communities from White Oak River estuary, North Carolina - WOR-2-8_12 (SPAdes) (version 2) | ecosystem: Environmental > Aquatic > Marine > Intertidal zone >...
CACTGCTGAGGCCTGCACCGCACCCATCGGATATGTGGCCGACAGCACCGACTGCAATGACTCTGCGGGCTCCGTATTCCCGGGCGCAGATGAGCTCTGCAACGAGGTGGACGACGACTGTGACGGGCAGACCGATGAGGGCGTGACCGCCACCTTCTACGCCGACACCGACGGCGACGGATTCGGGGATCTGACCGCCACTGCTGAGGCCTGCACAGCTCCCATCGGCTTTGTGGCCGACAGCACCGACTGCAATGACTCGGCAGGCTCCGTATTCCCGGGCGCAGATGAGCTCTGCAACGAGGTAGATGACAACTGTGATGGGCAGACCGATGAGGGTGTCACCGCCACCTTCTATGCCGACACCGACGGCGACGGATTCGGCGACCTGACGGTCACCACCCAGGCCTGCACAGCTCCCATCGGCTTTGTCGCAGACAGCACCGACTGCAACGACAACAGTGCGAATGAGCACCCCGGACAAATCTGGTATGAAGATTCCGATTCAGATGGTTTTGGCAATCTTGCGGTCTCTTTAGTCGCTTGTCTTCAGCCGACAGGCTATGTGTTGGATGGTACAGACTGGAATGACACGGATTCAGGCGAATGGCAGGATACGGATGGTGACGGAGTTGGAGACAACTCCGATGTCTTTCCGACTAACCCGAATGAGTGGGCAGATGCCGACGCCGATGGAACAGGGGATCAAGCAGATACGGACGATGACAATGACGGTCTTCTGGACATCATCGAGATCGCCTCTTGCACAGATCCTCTGGATGCCGACACGGATGATGATGGAATCATCGACGGCTATGAAGATCTCAACCTGAACGGTGCTCTCGACATCGGTGAGACGGATCCCTGTAATGGCGATACGGATGGTGACGGAGTTCAGGACGGTACGGAATTGGGGTATACGTTGGATGACGTCGGGCCGCATACCGATCTTGCTGTATTTCAACCGGATTTGGATCCATCAACGTCGACCGATCCGTTGGTGATTGACACCGATGGAGACGGTCTGACGGACGGTGAAGAATATCATAACCAGAAGCCTTCGATACCTTCGCTGTTATTGCCGATTAATACCGATATCAATGTTTCTCTAACCGCACAACTTAAAGCCACCGGGTATTCTGATGCCGATGGTGACCGCCACCTGTATACCAGATGGCAGATCAGCAGTATGCAAGGCGATTTCTCTGACAATGCTCTCGTGCTTGACATAAAATCTGATTCGCACTTAACCTCATTCACCACACCGGAACTGATGCTACATGTGGATACACTTTACTACTGGCGGGTGAAATTTTACGACAATCTTGATGCCGCATCCGATTGGTCAGAAACCTTTTCTTTCAGAACCATTAAAACGGATTCCGCAGACATTAACCCCCAGAACAACATCCCTGATAGTCAGGAAATCAGCGATGCAAGTATGGATTTGGACAGTGATGGATATGCTGATATCAATCAGCCGGACATGAAGTGCTTGCGTACCGGGCATGGCAATGCTTCGGTCTGCGTTAAGAAAAGTACGAATGTTACTTCGGTTATATCTCTTATGTGGAATGATCCGGCTATCATTTCGGATACCTACAACAAACCTGATGTCATGCCGATCGGCCTGCTCAGTTTTAAACTGGAAGTTGCCAATCCCGGCGATATCGCAGAAGTGACGATATATTGTTCTAGTACGCTGCCTGTTACATGGTACAAATACGATCTATCAAACGGATGGCAGGATTATTCGGCCAATGCCACGTTTAACCCGGACAATTCCGTCACCTTGCAATTTAAAGATGGAAATTTCGGTGACGCCGACGGAACAAAAAACAGATTCATCGTTGACCCTTCGGGACCAGGCACAAACGCTTCACCTCCATCATCAGACAGCGTTGACGGTAGCGGCGGCGGTGGGTGTTTTATTAGCAGTTCCGCATACAGGGCCAATTCGTCGGTAAAGATTCTCGTATACGTGCCTTTCTTCTTCTTTCTGCTGATAAAAGTAAGCAACACATTAAAACTTCTGCACAAAAGAAGACCTGCTAACCCTGGCATACCACGGCCAGTAAATCTTTTGAGTAAGCGCTGAAAGGGATGACGCGAAAGGGCCTCGACGGCGAAGAGGTTGGAAATTGGTGTTGGCTGGTGGCGAAAAAGAAAAACCACATGGACCCGGCGTTGAAAGACTCCGGGTTTTCTTTTTATGCAGCATTTACGGGGAAGGCAGACTGGATCTATCGTTAACTGATAACTGGCCCAGGGTTCTAGCTGGCCCTTGTCATGGATTGTAGCTGACAGCAAATGGTCGGCAGATCATCAATTGATGATACCTGTTTGGGGCTGCGGTGAAATAACTACACGACTTTATAGCGCGGAAAGCGGCGACGATCCATGCCGCTGCGGCGGTCTTTGCCGCTTCGTCTTTCCGGCAGATGCACCGAGTACGAATAGCTACGGCGATCACCCCCCGATCTTCGACCGCCGTTGTCGACCAGCTTGAACTTTTCGTACGGGTTGTGCAGGGCCATTGGAAGTGCCTGAGGTACAAGATACGCAAACGCTGTGTCGGTTGATCGCACCCCTTCCCTGTATCCCCTCCCTTAAAGGGAGGGGAATTTCAAGGGGAAACACTTTCCACATCCGGCAAGCAGAGAGCCGGGACGTGGAATTGTAATACATTCTTGCAGGTTCTGTGCCACGTGTAATACATTTTTTCAGGGCACTTCGACTGAAAGAAAGGACATGAAAAATCGTTATTTATCAGTTATATATAACAAAATAGCAATGCGCCGGCCCGATGAGCCGGGCGCTGGTGGTCAGGTGTTGTGGCAATCAGGTGTGGGTATTTGGGAATTTGACTTCCTAACGGCAATCTAATGGATGGGTGGATTAGTATTCGTCGGACAGGACCCCCTCGGGGGGTTCAATGCCCAGATCCTTGATTTTGTATAGCAGCGTTTTGTAGCTGATGTTTAAAATCTTGGTGGCCTTGCTGCGGTTCCAGCCGGTTTTGTTGAGCACATAGGCGATGACCTCTTTTTCCACCCGGTCGAGCACTTTTTTGCGGATCTTTTTTAAAGACAAGGTCTTCAAATCGATATTGTTGCCGATATCGTAGTCCATCAACTCGCTGTGTACCATCGGGGCGATGGCCAGCGGGTCGCCGGGACGGGGGGCGTCGGCCGGCTGCAGCATCTCGTCGATACCCTCCTCGAACTCGCCTAAAATCATGATCCGCTTGAGCACGTTTTGCAGTTCGCGCACGTTGCCGGGCCAGTGGTAGGAGAGCAGCTTTTTCATCACTTCGTTGTCGGGTTTTTTGACCTTCTTGTCTTTAAACAGCTGGCTGTATTCCTTGACGTAAAAGTCGATCAGGTAGGGGATGTCTTCGGGTCTTTCTCGCAGCGGGGCCACGTGGATCTTGATGGTGCTCAGCCGGTAGTAGAGGTCGCCGCGGAACTTGCCGTTTTTCATCTCGGTTTCCAGGTCGTGGTTGGTGGCCGCCACCACCCAAGTGTCGGTGCGCACGTCCTTTTCCGAGCCCAGTGGCGAAAAGTGACCGCCCTGCAGCACGTGCAGAACCTTGGACTGCAGGGGCAGCGACATATCTCCGATCTCGTCTAAAAACAGCACCCCGCTGTGGGCCAGCTCGAACTTGCCGCGTCGCCGGCGCTGGGCCCCGGTGAAGGCGCCCTGCTCGTATCCGAACAGCTCGCTTTCCAGCAGCCCGTCGGGAAGCGCTGCGCAGTTGACCTTGACAAAGGGCCTGCCCTGGCGGTTGGAGCGCGCATACAGGTTTTGCACCACCAGCTCTTTGCCCACCCCGGTCTCTCCACTGACCAGAGTGTTGAGCCCCGTGTCAGCGACCTGGTTGATGAGCTCTTTGATGCGCTCTATGTTCTGGCTGACACCGATGATTTCCGTTCTCATATGCCTTGTCGATTCCCTTTTACCTGATCCGCTTTCAGCAGGTACGCGTTACATGTCTGGTGGGTGTTAGCTGCCGGCTGCCCGGGCGAGCAGGTCGTTGACCTGGCGCTCCAAGTCGTCCAGGTCGAACGGTTTTTCCATCACCACATCGGCGTTGGCCTCCAGGGCCAGGGCTTCTGGGTGCTCGCCGTATCCGGTGATGGCCACCACCGGAGTGTTGGGAAACTCCTTTTTCAAAATGGAGATTACCCCCACACCGCTCACAAAAGGCATCACCAGATCGGTGATGACCAGGTCAAAGCCCCCTTCTTCGGCCTTGAGGATCTTCAGCCCCTCCAGTCCGTCTGCTGCGGTGGTGACGTTGAACTTCTTTTTTTGTAAATACTTGTCCAGGGCAACCAGAATCTCCTGGCTGTCGTCGATTACCAGCAGTTTGTATGTCCGTTCCATGGGGTGGCCCCAACCTTTTTGGGTGGTGAACTGCGGACTTTCCCGCTACCGGCACGAAGTTCGCTGCGCCGTGCGCCGGCGCAAGAATGCATCATTATACTCCAAATGGCTCGATTTGCAAAGACTATGTAATTTATTTCTCAATCAAGCGGACGTTTTATTTTGCAACCGCCAGTTGTAAAGCGCTAGAAGTTTTTGGCCGCCCAGAGCGCGGCCTGGATGCGGTTGGGGACCCGGATCTTGTTGTAGATGTTGTACAGGTGGGTTTTGACCGTGTGGGGGCTGATGCAAAGGTTTTCGGCGATCTCGTCGTTGGAGGCGCCCACGGCGATCATGGTCAGGATCTGCTTTTCCCGCGGGGTAAGCAGCGACTGGGCCTTTTTCTGAATCTTCGGAGAGGTCTTGGTCTCCATCAGGCTCTGGGCCAGCGCGTCGCGGGGATACCACAGCTGGCCTTTGTGCAGGGCCTGGATCCCCTTGATAAATATTGCCGGTGCGTCGTCTTCGTAAATGATGCCGCGGATGCCCAGCTTGATGGCCTCATTTTCGATGCCGTTTCCGGTGGAAACGTTAAACAGGGCAATGGGGCATTTTTCGGGCATCGACTCAAAGCTCTTGCCGTACTCCAGGCTCAGGTTGGAGCCGTCAAAACCACGGCAGTCCCAGAGGATCAGCGGCAATGATTCTTTGGGGGTGCCGGAGATGTAGCTGAAGCTGTATTCCTGGCGGCGCACGCAGCGAAGACCCGTGGATCTGCCGATAAAAAAGGTCAGCAGCTCGTTTTGCAGCTTCAAGGGTCCGACAATGATGATCTGAGGGTCCATAGTCTCGATTGGCTTGTAGCTTGGAGGTGAATTCTCGTATGCATAAACCATCTGATGGCGAATTTCAAATGGTTTTATGGCCTGCCCCTAACAAATTTGTGCCTTGCTAGGGGCCGGCAGCGTGCGGGCTGCAGATTGCGGTGGTTACTTGGTTTCGGATGCTTTGGCGCGGGCCAGGTTCTGGTGGATTTCACCAACGTCGTTGGTTTCGCCCAGGTGCTCTTTGACCCACTCCGGGCTGCGGTCGTACTGCCGGCCCAGGGCGGCTGCGGCTTCATCCAGGGTGCGAAACTTGAGCTTGGCGCTGAGGTGGAATTTGAAGGGCCTGCGCGGATCGTAAAACAGCAGGCCGTTGGCGGCCAGGGTGTCGGCTGCCGGCGGGCTTTCTTTTTTCACCGCCGTGCGGCTCAGATTGCGGTAGATCTGCGCCAGGTCGTTGGTTTCACCCAGGTGCTGCTGCACCCATTCGGGGGTGCGGTCGAATTTTTCCGCCAGGGCCGCCACGGCCTCTTTTAACGTGTGGTGCCGGGTGTTGGGACCGGACCAGTATTTGAAGTCCCGGCGGGGGTTGTAAAACAGCATGCCTTCATATGCGGAAAACTCGTCTTTCACCGGTGGTGCGACCGGCGGCGGGTTGGCGGCCGGTGGTGCCGCCACTGCAGATTTTGACGGCTGCGGTTTACCAGCCGGAGCGGGTGATGGCTGTGGTTTGGCGGCAGTCGCTGTCGAAGGCGCCTGTGCGGGCAAAGGCGAAGTCGGCGCGGCAGCCGCGCTCTCAGGCGTTGGGGCTGGCGCCAGGTCGGGCGTTGCAGGTTTTTCGCCGGCCGGCACTGCAGCTGCCGCTGATTTGGATTTCGGGGGCTTTGCTGCGGCAGCTTTGGCCGGGCTCGGCTTGTCTGCTTCGGCCGGCGGCTTTGCTGCGGCCTTGGCGTTGGAAGGATCCGGGGTCGTGTATGTTTTCAGCACCCGTCCGTCGTCGGACTCGATCCGGTCGATGATGTCCCTGGCGTAGGTGATGACGATGCCGTCGTAGTCCTTTAAATAAAAGCGAACCCAGCCGCCATCTTCCCAGGTCTTGGAGACTTTGATGGTGGTGCCGTCTTTCAGGTGGATGACCTCGGCCGCTGCCCAGGCAGGCAGCAGCAGCAGCAGGGCGAGGCAGATGGTTTTCTGTGGGATGAGTTTCATTCAAACCATATTTTAACCGCATACCGGCTGTAAGTGCAAGAGCACCCGACACGATATGCGGTTAGATCGTTAGTTGCTTTTTACGGTCTCGTTGTTTTTGGCAATAAACTCGATTTCCACCCGCCGGTTCAGACTGCGCCCTTCGGCCGTGTCGTTGGGAGCGATCGGGTCCTGGGGTCCCAGGCCGACGGCGGTGATGCGACGGGTGCTGATGCCCTTTCCCACCAGGTAGCCCTTGATCAGGTTGGCCCGAAACTGGGAGATGCTCAGGTTGTAGCTGAGCACGCCGGTGGAATCGGTGTAGCCTTTCACCACCACGTCGATGGCCGGGCTTTCCTGCAGCGCGGCGGCAAACCGGTCCAGGGTCTCAAACTCCTGTTCGGACAGCTCGTTGGAGTTGTGCTGGAAGTAAATGACGATCTTTTCCACCTTGGCCAGGTCCGGAGTGCGCAGCGGCGCGGCCGGTGTCGCAGGTGCCGGTACCGGAGCGCTCTGCGGTGCCGCGGGCGGCGTGGCTGCGACCGGTGCCGGCTGCGGTGGCGGTGTCGGCCCAACGGTCGGCGCGGCCGGTGCCGGTGCCGGTGGCGCGGTGGCCCGGGTCACCTCGGAGCGGTTGGGAAAATTTTTCGGCTGCTGGGGGGCGATCTCATCCATCGACCAGCGGGTGGTGCTCTCGGTTTCGCGGGTGAGCAGGTAATACCCGCCGCCGATGAGCGCCAGCGTGCAGCAGACCACCAGAAAGGCGGTGACCACCGATACCGACCGGCGGCCGGATTGACCTGCAGCCGGCTCGGCAGGGGCAATGCGCGGCGTGGACCTGGGCCGGGCTTTGAACTTTGCCATTACCGGCTCGCCCGGGATCCGCAGCTCTTCGATGCATTCTTCGATGATGTCGGCCTCAATGACCTTCTGCTCTTCCGAATAGCCGGTGAGCAGGGCGTGGTCACAGATGATGTTGGTCAGCCGGGGGTTGCCCTCGGAAAAGTCGTAGATTTTGGATATAGCGGCCGCGGTGAAGATCTTGCGCTTCGAGCCGGCGATCTTGAGGCGGTGGTAGATATATTTTTCCATGTCCGCTTTGGCCAGCGGCTCGATGTGGTAGCGCACCACGATGCGGTGCAGCACCGCCCGGCTGCGCGGCGCGCGCAGCAGGTCGTTGAACTCGGGCTGGCCGACGAAAAAGATGTTGATCAGCTTACGGTTGTCCAGCTCGATGTTCGACAGCAGCCGGATCTCTTCGAGCAGGTCGTGGTTGAGCTGCTGGGCCTCGTCGATGATCAGCAGCACCCGCCGCTTGAGGGCATCGGCTTTGAGAAGAAACTGCTTCAAAGCGGCCAGAAACTCCCCCTTGCTGGCAAAGCGGCGGTTCATTTTCAAACTGTCTGCCAGGGCGTTGTAAAAATCGAGCAGACTCAAGCCGGGGTCGGGGATGGAGGAGATAAACGACTGGATGTTCAAGGTCTTGGTCAGGGCATTTATCAGCACGGTCTTGCCCGAGCCCACATCGCCGGTGAGCAGCAAAAAGCCCTTTTCCTCCCGGATGCCGTACTCCAGCGTGGCTAAGGCCTCGCGGTGCTGCTCGCCGAGCCACAGAAACCGCGGATCGGTGGTGATCTCGAAAGGCTTTTTCTTCAGGCTGTAAAACTCGCGGTACATGTCTCGACCCATCTGGGGGTTGTCAGCCGTTACAACACGAACTTGGCGATGCGCATGCAGTGAGGATGCCAGAAACAGTCGCGGATGTCTACTGTTTTCGGCACCCCTGAGGCCAGCCGGTCGGCGGCTGCAGCAAAGCCTGAAACAGGTTTATGCGAATTGCGCGGCATACGCAACGAAAAACCGGCGCGGACAAGAATCGGGGACGGTTAGGCCTTCACGCGTTTGATGATGCCGCGGCTGTAGTAAATGTAGACGATCACCCACAGCACGAAGAAAAAGACGATGTAGGCGATCTTTTGGCGGAAGAGTACCTTGCGCTTGTTGGCCACCAGGTTGGCGGAGTTTTTCAGCTCGCGTTTGACGATTTCCAGCTCGTTGAACAGCGCATCCAGGTCGGAGTTCTCCGACAGCATCACCAGCTTCTGGGCTTTGTTTTCGAACTCGCGGACATTGAAGGAGTCAAAGAGCATCTTCTGTTTTTCCGTCAGGTAGGAAACCTCGTGGATCTCCTTGGCCAGCTCGGCGCAGTAAAACTTTTTGTACGGGTTGATGGACGGCACCTCCCCGAGCTTTTTGATGCGCCGGTCGATGTCGCCCTCCACGGACGCGTTGATTTCAGCTTCCATACGATCGAGCTCGCTGATCATGTCCGAATTTTTTTTCAGGTCGATGCCCCCCAGCGCCGAGATGAAAAAGATCAGCGCGGCGGCGGTCAGGCCGCTGAGGATTATTTTTACGATAACGAAGATATCCTTGCTCATGGAGGGGACCATGTCCTTGATCGAAGGCATGCTGGCTGCTTCCTTTCTGAATGAACCCGAATCGAACCGCTTGGTTTTGTCGCCGGTAGAGCCCAACTAACCCATTTAATTTACATGGTATACAATCAGGAAATTGTAGCGAATCCGAGGGTGGATGTCAACCGCCGGCAGGGTGGCGGTTTTACGGCCTGGTTTCTGGCGGGCAGTCTCAGACGGGCTAGTTGGCGGTGTCAAGAATTTCGCGGATCTTGTGGGACAGCTCCACCGTGTTGAAGGGTTTCTGGATAAACCCGTTGCAGCCGCGCTCCAGGATGTTTTCGGCCTGGCCGTTTAGGCTGTATCCGCTGGCCAGCAGCACCCGCACCGCCGGGTCGATGGTCTTCATCCGGTCAAACACCTCACCGCCGTTTAAGTACGGCATGACCATGTCTAAAATCACCAGATCGATGCGCGGGTGGTGGTTTTTAAAGATGCGCAGGGCCTCTTCACCGTTTCGGGCCGGCAGCACCTCGTAGCCGAGGCTTTCGATCATCCGCCGGCCTACATCGACGATCACGGCCTCGTCGTCGACCAGCAGCACGGTGCCGCTGCCGTGCAGGCTCTCTTCGGCCGGTGCCTCTTCCTCGACCGCCTCGGCCTCAAGGGCCGGCAGGTAGATGTTGAAGGTGGTTCCCCGCCCGAGTTCACTGTAGCAGTTGATGATGCCGCCGTGGTTTTTGACGATCCCGTAGGCCGAGGCCAGCCCCAGCCCGGTCCCCTTGCCGAAATCCTTGGTGGTGAAAAACGGCTCGAAGATCCGCTGCTGGGTGGTTTTGTCCATGCCGAGGCCGGTGTCGGTGATCGATATCTTCACGTAGTTGCCCGACTTGAAGCTGTAAGGTTTGTTGCGGGCGTAAGCGTCGTCCAAAACGACGTTGTCGGTCTCCAGGTACAGGTCGCCGCCCTCGGGCATGGCCTGCCAGGCATTGACATACAGATTGAGCAGCACCTGCTCGATCTGGCCCACGTCGACGCTGACCATCCAGATCTTCTTGCGGTAGCGGTTGTGGATGTTGACCTCCCGGCGGGTGCGCCCGAAGATCTCCGCGGTGCGGCTGAGCACGTCGTTTAGGTAGGTCGGCTTGACCACGTACTTGCCGCCCCTGGCAAAGCCGAGCAGCTGCTTGGTCAGGTGCGCGCCGCTTTTCACGCAGCGCTCGATGCTTTTGACCTGCTCGAACAGCGCATGCTCGGGCTTGAGCTCGAGCAGCATCACCGCGGCGTTTCCCTGGATGCCCATCAGCAGGTTGTTGAAATCGTGGGCGATGCCGCCGGCCAGGGTGCCGATTGACTCCATGCGCTGGGACTGCTGGAACTGTCGTTCGAGTTTTTTCTGGGCGGTGATGTCGCGCAGAAAGTTCAAAGCGGCAATTCTGTTCTCCCAGTGGATCAGCACCGCGTTCAGCTCCACCCACAGCTGGTTGTTGTCTGCGTTGACCAGCTTGAAGCTGCAGGTTTGGGGCACGTCGTTGTTCTTCAGCCGTTTCTTGTACCACTGCAGCACGTTGTCTTTGTCGTCGGGGTGGATGTAGTCGAAAAACGGGGTGCGGTCGATGTCGATGGACATCTCCCGGCTGAGCTCCAGGGCCTTGGGGTTGGGAAAGGTCACCTTGCCGTCCTGGATGATAAAGATCGCATCGTTGGCGTTTTCCACCAGCAGGCGGTACTTTTCTTCGGATTCGCTCATCGCGGCTTCCGATCGCTTGCGCACCGCGATCTCGGCCCGCAGCTTGGCGTTGGCCTCCATCAGATCGGTGGTGCGCTCCTTGACCAGCTCTTCGAGATGATCGCGGTATTCCTTGAGCTCGTCTTCCTTTTGCTTCAGGTTGTTGATGGTGTACTGGGCGTGCGATCCGAGGATCACAAACAGGCACAGCACGATCACGCGGATGTAGATGTCGTACATGCCCTTGCCGAACAAAAGAGCCAGCAGGTTGAAGCGGTCGGCGTAAAAGATGTGCAGAAAGGTATCGAGCCCGACGTAGATGATGGCCACAAAGGCGGCGGCCACCACCATGGAATTGACGTGTTTTGTCGATTCGGTAAGCGGTTCGCTGTCGGATTTTTTTTCGGCGGGTTTGAGCCGCCGGAGCAGTTTTCGCATGACACATTTCCCATCAGCCCCTGCCCGCGCCGCCGCAGCGCGGTGTCGCGCAGCGCCTTCAGAATCGAGGGGATTTCCAACTGTTACTTTTGCCACGGATTGGCGGCCGAAGTCAACAAAAGATGCGCAATTTTACGGGGTTAGTTCAAACGGCCGCTGCATCCGGCAAACCGGCGGCCTGCACGGTTGAAAGCATCGCGGCCGTCCGGTTAAGGCATTTCGCGGGGCCGGGCGGCTGCCGGCTGCCCCAATTGGCGCGCTAAGCCGGTTTGAAGACCTTGCGCAGCCAGGCGGCGGCATCGAAGGCCAGGCTCAGCAGGGCCGGGATCAGAAAGATGGTGAACACCGTGGAGACCAGCAGGCCGCCGACCACAACAGAGCCCAGCCCGCGGTAAAATTCGGAGCCGGCACCGGGGGCCAGCACCAGGGGCATCATGGCCGACACGGTGGTGATCGAGCTCATGTAAATCGGCCGGATGCGCGAGCGCACCGACTCGGCGATGGCCTGGCGCGGGTCCATCTGTCCGTCGCGGATGTTGTTGAGCGACTGGTGGACGATCAAAATCGCGTTGTTGACCACGATGCCCACCAGGATGACAAAGCCGAGCATGGTGATGATGTCGAAAAACTGCGAGGTCCCGTAGCCCACCGCCAGGTAGAAGTTCACCAGCTTCAGTCCCACGAACCCGCCGGCGGCCGCCAGCGGTACCGAGAACATGATGATCAGCGGGTAGAAGAAGTTTTCGAACAGCGCGGACATCAGCAGGTAGCTGATCACCACCGCCAGGATAAAGTTCCACTGCAGCGCCCGGCGGGTGCGGGTGAGATCGTCGGCAGTGCCGCCCAGCTTGATGGTGTACAGGCCCGAAAAGCCGGGCGAGCTGACGATGGGTGCGACCACCTGGCTTTGGACCTTTTCCATGGCCTCTTCCAGCGGCAGGGTCGCCGGCGGCTTGACCACCAGCGTGATGGCCCGCTCGGAGTCGATGTGGTTGATCTGCGGCGGGCCTTCCTCCAGGCGGATGTCGGCCAGCGAACCCAGGGTGACCTTCTCGCCTCCCGGGGCGATCACCGGCAGATACTGCAGGTCCTGGGTGCGCTCGATCCGGCTGTCGGGGTTTTTCACCAGCAGGTCGATTTCATCGCCGTAGAGCCGGTAGGTGCTGGCCTTGGCGCCGTCGACCATGGCATCGAGCACCAGCCCCAAGTCGGCGGTGGTCATCCCCACCCGGGTGAGCCGGTCGCGGTTGGGCACCACCTGCATCTCTGGGTTGCCGAGCTCCAGGCCAGGGATGGGGCGCACCTGGGAGCCGGGCACGGCCTGCTGGACCATGCCGAACATCTGGCGCGCGAAGCCGATGAGCTTCTCCAGCTCGGGCCCCTTGATCTGGATTTCGATCGAGCGGCTTTCGCTTCCGCCCCGGGCGAACAGGCTGGCCTGGGTGACAAACGGGTACATCCCGGGGATCTTGCCCAGCACGCCGTAGGCATACGGAAGCAGTTCGCGGGTCCTCTCCTGAATACCGGATATGATGCCCATAAACGCTTGCTGGCCCCAGGCCACGTAGAAGAAGTTTTTCACCGGCGGCAGCCCGGAGCCGTTCGATTTGGCTTTGGCGACTCCGTCCGATTCGGCCGGGATCAGCGGCAAGATGCCCTTTTCGATGGTCTCGCCGATGGTCGACAGCTCCTGCAGGTTGTAGCCGGGCGGTGGCAGCAGGATGCCGAAGAGCATTTCGCGGTTGCCTTCGGGCAGGTATTCGGTTTTCGGCATCAGGAAAAACACCAACGAGGTGGCCAGCGACACCAGCACCACCACCACGACGATACGGCTGGTGAGCTGGCCGCACATCCAGTGCACGAAGCGGGCGATGGCATCCACGAAGTTGTGGGCCACGGCCACCACCGGCTTGTAGTATTTTGTCTGCCGGTCTTTACGAACCTTTCCCAGGATGCGCGAAGACAGGGTCGGGATCACCGTGATGGAAACCATCAGGCTCAACGCCACGGCACTGCTGATGGCAATGGCGATGTCGCGAAACAGCTGCCCGGCCTCTTCCTGGACGAACACGATCGGCAGAAAAACCGCGATGGTGGTCAGCGTGCTGGCCAGCACCGCCCCCCACACCTCCGTGGTACCGTCCCTGGCGGCCTGCAGGCGGGATTTACCCATCTCGCGGTGACGGAAGATGTTCTCGAACACCACGATCGAGTTGTCCACCACCATGCCGATGGCAAACGACAGCCCCGCCAGGCTGACCACGTTGATGTTGCGGCCCATCAGGGTCATCACCAGAAAGGTGCCGATGGCGCTGATGGGGATGGCCACGGCGATGATGAAGGTGCTGGCGATGCTGCGCAGAAAGATCAGCAGCACGATGATGGCCAGCGTGCCGCCCACGTAGATGTTCTGGCGCACCAGGCCGATGGCGCTGTAAATGTAATCCGTCTCGTCGTAAGCCTGCTCGACGATCAGCCGGTGGTCCTTGAGGATGCCGCCGTTTAGCTCGGCAAGGGCTTTTTTGAGCGCTGTCATCACCACCAGCACGTTGGTGCCCGGCTCGCGCACGGCGTTCATGACGATGGTGGGCGTGCCCACGTGGCGCACCACCACCTGCGGGTCGTTGTAACCGAACTCGACGCGGGCCACGTCGGACACCGTGACCGGGGCGCCGCCCACGCGCCGGATGATGACCGCCTCGACCTCTTCGGGCGAGCCGTATTCCCCCACGGTGCGCGCGATGTAGCGCCGTTTGCCCTCGTCAAAGTCGCCCGCGCTGATGTTGCGGTTTTCCAGATCGAGGGCCCGGATGAGCTCGGGGACCGTGATCTGCCGTGCCGCCAGGGCATCCGGGTCGACGATGACGTGCATCTGGCGCTCGCGGCCGCCGTAGATGTTCACCGAGGCAATACCGGCGATGCGCTCCAGCCGGGTTTTGACGTGCTCGTCCATGAAGTCATACTCGTGCAGCAGGTTGCCCTGGTAGCCTTCCAGCGCGCCGAGGGTCATCCAGGCGATGGCCGACTCGCGCCGGCCGCCGGCCTTGATCACCGGTTTGTCTATGTCGGCGGGATAGCGCTTGACCTGGTCGAGCTTGTTGGAAACGCGCAGCAGCGACTCGTCGGTCTCGGTGCCGATTTCGAACATCAGGTTCACGTAAGCGTAGCCGTCTCGGCTTTCGCTTTTCATCTCCACCAGCCCGTCAAGATTTTTTAGCTGCTCTTCCTGCACGTCGATGATTTCGCGCTCCACCTCCACCGGGCTGGCGCCCTCCCAGCGGGTTTCGATGGACACCTCGGGCAAATCGACGTTGGGCGTGAGCTGGATGGGGATGCGATACAGGGACAAAAATCCGAATAGCACCAGCAGCAGCACGCCCACGGTGACCGTGACGGGTTTTTTGATGGATGTGTCGACGAGTTTCATAGTTCGATCGGCCTGCCGGTCAGCGCCGCGGGGCGCCGTCCCCCTATTGCTGAATCTCCACCGCCTGGCCGGGGCGCAGACGTTCGTTGCCGCGGATGACCACCTGGTCGCCGGGTTTCAGGCTGCCTTCCACCGCCACGTTGCTGCCGTAATATCCGGCCACTTTCACGCCGACGGGCATCGCCCGGCCGTCGACCACCGTGACCACGTGCCGGTTGGCGCCGCTGGTGACGATGGCATCTTTGGGAACCAGCAGGGCCTCTTTGTGATTGGCGAGGTTGAAGGTGACCACCGCCTCCATCCCGCTTTTGATCTTCAACCCGTGATTGGCAACGTGAACCCGCACGGGAAAGGTCCGCGCAGCCGGGTTGCCCTGGGGCAGGATCCCGGTGATCTCGCCTGCAAGGCGCTCTTCTTCCAGCGCTGCGATGCGCACGCCGGCCTGCCCGGCGGGTGTTAGCTTGACCGAGTAGCGCTCCGGCACATCGACGGTGATGCGCACGCTGCTCAGATCGATGAGCGTGACCACCGCCCCGCCGGCAGGCACCCACTCGCCCACCTGGGTGTGTTCGACGGCCACGAAACCGGAAAAGGGCGCGGTGACCCGCGCCTGGTCCAGATCGTACTGCAGCTGCTCGATTTCCACCTCGTTTCTGAGCAGCTCCTGGGTGAGGGCCTGGTGGTTGTACAGCGCATCGTCGTAAGCCTTCTCCGCCACGCTGTTGGCCTCCCGGAGCTTGGACACCCGCTTGAGCTCTTTTTCGACATTTTTCAGGTTGGCCAGCGTGCGCTCCCTTTCCACACGGGCGCCCTTGAGGCGAAGCTTCAGGTAGGTGGTGCGCAGCCGCACCAGCAAAGCGCCCTTTTCAACGTAGTCGCCCTCGCGCACCGGGTAGTACTCCACCACCCCGGCGGCCTCCGAGGCGACGGTGCTCTCGGCCACCGCCTCGGTGGTTCCCACCAGCGATACCTGCTGGGCGACCGGTTTGATCTCGACGGCAGCCACCCGCACGGGCGATTTACGCTCCTGCGGCTGCTTGTCGGCATCGGCGCCGTATGCCGGGCAGACGGCAAAAACCAGAAATAGCAGTGCGGCCACCGCTGCATGGCAACCGCTCACGGCTGCCGTCAGGCGCCCTAAGGGCCTGCGGCGGCCGTTGATGAAGCGGCCGGATGGGTCTGCTGTAATCATTTCCGTGATCCTTTGTACTTCAGCGGCCGAACCGGTTGTGGGCAAGGGCCGGTTGTGGCCTTCAACAGCATGGTCTCCAAAACATAAAACCAATTCACAAATATGGCAAACGCTCTATCACCATTGCCGGCCGGAAACAAGGAATTTGCGCACGCAAACCCAACTGCCCGCCCGAAACCCGCCCAGGGGGCTCGAACCGGCGGCCCGGCTTGACCCTGCCCGGCTGCCCCCGCACCCAAAACCGCGGGTTCCGAAGCCGGGAGGCCGGAAGTCGGCACCCTGCATTCGGCCGGCCAAATCGCCCGGCCCGCAAGGCCGATACCGCGCGCCTGAAAAACCATCTGCATGTTTTAAAAATCCGGCGGCTGTGATATAATGACTGTAAAATTTGATCGGACCGCGCAAACACGCACTCGCGAGCGGGCAAACTTTCGCAGGCGCGGGTGGAACCCGCAAGTGGTTTCTTGCGACCACACACATGGGTTATTTCTTGACAAGTCATGCCGATTATGAGTTAATTAGTGTGTTTAGCGTACTTCCGACAAATTTTGCTGCCGTTACAAATTTTGTAAAAATGGTTTCACCACTGATTGGTTTCAGTGGATCAGCGTTTGCCTGCACACAGATAGCTACCGCTGCCGAATTCGTTCCAAGATTTTCTTAGATTACCCTGGCGCAAGGGGGCACACCCGACGGTTGCCGACCGCGGGCCGCGCACTGCAGGGTCGAATGCGGAGACAAGCGGTAGCTTCATTATTCTGGGCTGCCGGAAATTTGATTTCGGAGAACGGTTTTGGCTAAACGGAACGAAATTTCCTCCACCGAAAAGCTTCTGGAGTTGATTCGCAGCAACAGCCGTCCGGAAATGGGAGCCGCTTCCGCCCAGCACTCCAAAGTTCCCCTGGTCAAACGCCTGCGGTCCGGTTTGCAGAACGCCGTGTCGATCAAAAAATCCATCACCATCGGGGTGGATATCGGCTACAACGAAATCAAGCTCGTCAAAATGATGAGCCTGGGGCACAACCGGTTCGAACTGCTCGACTACGCCCACATCCCCTTCGAGCCCGGCGTCAAGCCGGATCATCCCGATTTTTCGAAATTCCTGAAACAACACCTCAGCCGGTTTCGCGGATCCGGTAAAAAGGCGACCATCTGGGGCAACATCTCCTCGGCCCGGGTGGAAATGCGGTATCTGAAGATCCCCAAAGTCCCCGCCAAACAGATCCCCAACGTGGTGTACTGGTCGCACAAAAAGGTCGCCCCCTACAACGAGGCCGAGGCGGTCTTCGACTACGAGATCCTTCGCGAACGGGTCGAGGACGGGGCGCCCAAATACGACGTGGTGTCGCTGACCGCGCCCCAGGTCGAAATCGAGCACTTCAAAGGCCTGTTTGCCAAAAGCGGATTTCCTCTAAGCGGCATATCGATCGTACCGTTTGCCTTCCAGAACCTGTTTCGCACCGGGTGGATCCAGACCGACGTGAAGACCGTCTCCAGTCTTTACATCGGCAGGGACTGGAGCCGCATCGACATCTTTTCCGGCGGCAACCTGGTGCTCTCCCGGGGCATCAAGGCCGGCATCAAGACCATGAACGAAGCCATGCGCGGGGAAATCATCGAGCGCGAGCCCGAAGAAGACGAAGGCATCGAAATGCCGGCGGAATTTCTGGAAACGCCCACCGCCGCGCCGCAGACGGCAGATGCGGGACGACCGAAGATAGACACCGAAAAGGCCCAGGAGATCTTTTTCGGCCTGGTCCACGACGCTTCCCCGCGGGCGGACACCGAGCCGGCGCTGGGGCCCGAAGAGGAAGAGATCTTCAAGATGATCCTGCCGGCCCTGGAGCGGCTGGTGCAGCAGGTGGAGCGAACCTTCGAGCATTACGCCGCCAACATCGAAAACGAGCGGGTAGAGAAAATATTCATCTCCAGCGGCATCCGCCCCCACCGGCGCATCGTCGACTACATCGGCGACGAGCTCGGACTGCCGCGGGAAACCTTCGATCCGTTTACTACCGACGCCCAGTTTCTCGGCAACGTCTCCGGCCCGGCTTCGGATGCCGAAAGAGGGTCGTATGCACCGGCGATGGGCATGGCGCTTTCCGACAATGCCCACACCCCGAACTTTCTGCACACGTTCAAGGAAAAGGCCAAAGCCGCCCGCGGCCGCCTGCTCAACAAGGTGTTCATGATCTGTCTTCTGGTGGTGATGTCCTGCTGCGTGGGATTTTACCTCTGGCAGGGGTCGGTCATCGACAACAAGCGAATCGACGTCTCCCGGCTCAAAAGCCGGCTGAAAACCTACAAAACACGGGTCGACCAGAAACTGATTCTCAACCTGGTGGAAAAAACCCGGCAGCGTAACGAAGAGTTCCGGGAGTTCAGCAGAAAGTACATGGGCCTGGTGGTGCTGACCGAAATCTCGAACCGCACGCCGTCCAACGTCCGGTTGACCAGCATATCGGTGCAGGTGAGCGGAAATCCGATCAACAGCGGGGAAACGCTGCAAAAAAACCTGAAGCTGGAGGGCATCATTTTAGGAGACCGCCTGACCATGGAATCCTCGCTGGCCAGCTACCTGCTCAAGCTCAGTGACTCGCCGCTGTTTGACAAGCCGGCGATCAACAAAAAGGAGATGGGCTTTTTCTACGACAAAGAGGTGCTGAAATTCGACGCACAGTTGAACCTGCTGTGACCCGGTCGCCCCGTCTCCGCGGGGGCCGGCCGCAGCGCTTGCAGATACGGATCGAAACGCATAAACGGTTGCAGGCAACGCTGGTTGGCTGCATGCAGACAAACTCTCTCGGCTGACGGATAAACATGGCCAAAGTCAAACTGGCAACGGTACCGACGCAAACCCTGTCCTACATCATCATCCTGGGAGGAGGGGTGGTTTTGTTCCTGCTGCTGGCGATCTTGCCGGCCCACAAGGAAACGGCGGCGCTCGATTTTGAAATCGACAACGTCAACACCAAGATCGAAGAGCAGAAAATCCTGACGCCGGTCTACGAGAGCCTGCTGAAAAAAGTGCAGCTCAAGCCGCCGGAAGGGTTGAATTACGTTGCGAAAGAAAAACTGAAAACCGAAGACACCCACAAGGTGGCCGCCCGGTTCCAGGATATGGCCAAAAACAGCCGGCTGACGCTGGTCGAGTTCTCCCCGGCGGTTGAAACGCTGATCAACCGCAGCGGATTTATGATGGTCGACATCGAGCTGCGCGGTGAGTTTATCAACCTGCACCCGTTTTTGCTGCAGATGTGCCAGCTGCCGTACCTGGAGCAGATCGAAGAGATCAGGATTCGATCGGTCAGAGATACCAAGGAGATGAAAATCCGCATGTGGCTGACCACCGAGTCATAAACCCACCGCAGGGATTTGACCCTTTTTTACCGCATTGGCGGCTGCCGGCACGCGAGGGGGAGAGCACCAGGAAGAACAAGGGTACGATAACCGACCGGGTGTAAAACGATTTTCGTTTTACCAACGATTTCAAAACATTTAGACACCTGCGGGGTTTTGGTGTTATAATCCGGCTGACTTTTTCAAACCGCCGGGGCTGCCGGCCGACAGGCTCGTTCGACTCAAGTATAGCGTTATGTCAAAGCGTGAAAAAATCATTCTCGTGTTTATGGCGCTCACCGTCGTCTACGGCTTTTATGCGCTGTTTATCGAAGGCCCGCCCAAGCGCGGCCGGTCGCCGATCGCAGCCACCTCGGAAAGCAAGCTGGAGACGTTCAACAAGTTCATCTCCAACGTGGCGGCCATGACCAAGGGCGGGCTGTCGGAAATCGACTCCTACATCATCGAGCACATCCCGGCCAAATGGACCAAGGACCCCCTGCTGAACACCAAGGGGCCTTTTGAGTTCGACAAGGAATCCGAAGTGCTGGCCGCCACCTCGACGGAGAAACTCAACCTGACCTACTCCGGATTTCTGCAGATGGGCAGCAAGAGCCTGGCGATTATAAACGGTATGGAGTACGAGTCCGGTGAAATTCTTCCGCAGACCGACTACAAGGTTGGCAAGATCCTGCCGAACCGGGTGGTGATTCTGATGCGCGGGGGAAAGCAGAGAATATCCATCCCGATTGAGGAAACCCAATAGTCCGGTGAATAGCCATGCGAACACATAGATATCGTCGGTTGCCGCTGAAGCTGGCCATGCTCTCCCTGCTCGCCGCCGTGGCTTTCGGCTGCGCCTCCAGCAAGCAGGAGACAGCCTCCACCAAGTTCTTCGAACAGTGGAAAGCCAGGGTCGAAGATTCTCAGGGGTATTCGCCCCCCCGGAAAATCCGCAGCCGGGAGGGACTCGACCCCGCCGCTCCGGGAAAAGAGCCCGAGTCGCTGAAGCCGCTGGAAAAAGCGCTGCCCACCCGTCCGGTCACCATGAAGATGAGCGACATCGACGTATCGGTGCTGCTGCGGGCCCTGGCGCGGGTGGCCAATCAGAACATCATGCTCAACGAGAAGGTCTCCGGCAAGGTGAACATCAACATCACCGATGCTCCCTGGGACCAGGCCTTTTTAGGTTTGCTGCGCACCCAGGGACTGACCTACACGTGGGAGGGCGACATCATACGGATCTTGACGGTCCAGGACATGGAAAACGAGGTCAAGCGCGAGGTGCAGAAGAACGAGCTGGCCAAGATCGAGCCCTACGTGACGCGGATTTTAAAAATCAACTACGCCGAAGCCGGCAAGCTGAGCAACAACCTGCAAAATTTCATTTCCACGGGCAAAGAGGGCGGGCCGCTGGGCACCGTGATGGTGGACGAGCACACCAACTCGCTGATCGTACAGGCCATCCCCAGTGACGTGCGCCGGATCATCGACGTGGTGGAGGTCCTCGACCGGCCCATCTCCCAGATCCTGATCGAGGCCCAGATCGTGGAAACCACCAACGACACCGCCCGGGCCCTCGGAGTCCAGTGGGGCGGGCTGCTCTACGGCTCGAGCAACGGGAAAAACTACTGGATGGGCCCTGGAAGCGAAGCCCCGGAGGATACTTCCATTTTCGACCCGGACACCGGCCAGCCGATCGAGTTCTTCCCGCCGGTTGGCAACGTCTCGAATTTCCCGGTCAACCTGACCGACGGCATCGGCCTGTCGCTGGGCTTTTTGTTTCAAAACATCGGCAACAGCGTCCTGTCCGCCCAGCTCCAGGCGCTGCAGGAAGAAGGGCTGCTGAACATCCTCTCCAGCCCCTCGGTCACCACGCTGGAAAACCAGATCTCGCTGATCGAAAGCGGCGACCGGATCCCGATCCAGACGGTGGAAAACGGCGAGGTCAGCATCCAGTACATCCAGGCCGTGCTGAAGCTGGAGGTGACCCCCAACGTGATCGACGGCGACACCCTCAAGCTGAAGATCGTGGTCAACAAGGACGAGCCCGATTTTTCGAGAACCGTCGGCGGAAACCCGACCATCATCACGCGCAAGGCGGAAACCAACGTGATCCTGTTCAACGGCCAGACGACCGTTATCGGCGGGTTGAGCGAGGAGAAGACGGCCACCGGCAGCCAGGGGATCCCCTACTTGAAAGACGTGCCCGGACTCGGCTGGCTGTTCGGCAATAAAACCCGGTCCAACGAGATGGACGAACTGTTGATCTTTATCACTCCTTACATATTGGAGGAGCGACCGTTGGACCAAATCTCGTCAAAGGTCAAAGATCAACCGGCCGCAGAGAAGACCAAACCGTAATCGAGCGGGAGCAGAAGCGGTTATCCCAACTACTGCCGGAATCAAGTCCGTGGAACCGCGGAATTTTTGGCGTCGAGGCGGCCTGTGCAAAGTGACGTTATCCGCTGCGCCCCTTTCGGGCGTGAACCATCACCAGCAAGCCAAACAGCGAAGTTTCGGTTTTGGACTATTTCAGCATCCTCAATCTCAATCGGGAACCGTTTTCCAATTCACCGGATCCGGACTTTTTCTACGGGTCCCGCCAGCACCTGGACTGCCTCCAGAAGCTGGAACTCGCCCTGCGCCTTCGTCGCGGGCTGAACGTGATCATCGGTGACGTCGGCACGGGAAAAACCACCCTGTGCCGCCAGCTCATCCGCCGCTTTACCGACACGGAAGAGTTCGAAACCCACCTGATATTAGATCCGCATTTTACCAGCACCACGGAGTTTCTCGCCTCGGTGGCCGCCATGTTCAAGGGGCGCAAACCGGCCCGGGACACCAACGACTGGCAACTGAAGGAGTTGATCAAGCAGTACCTGTTCGGCCGGGGTGTCGATGAGGGCAAGACGGTCATCCTGATCATCGACGAGGGGCAGAAGCTGCCGATATTCTGCATGGAGCTGCTGCGCGAGTTCCTCAACTACGAGACCAACGAATTCAAGCTGCTGCAGATCGTGATTTTTGCCCAGGTGGAGTTTCAAAACACCATCCGCGACTATTCCAACTTTGCCGACCGGATCAACCTGTACCACTTTCTCAAGCCGATGAATTTCCGGGACTCCCGGGCCATGATCCGCTTCCGGCTGGAAAAATCGAGCAACAACTTCAAGACCTACTCCTTTTTCAGCATGCCGGCGCTGATGGCCATCTATCTGGCCACCGGAGGGTATCCGCGCAAAATCATCAACCTTTGCCACCGCTGCATCCTGACGATGATCATCCAGAACCGGTCGGTGGTCGACCTGTTTCTTGCGCGCATGTGCATCGGCCGCGTTTTCCCGAATCGATCCCGTCGCACCAAAAAGCTCGCCGTTGCTCTGGGGCTCCCCGCCGTGGCCCTGACGGTGCTGATCTTCGCCTTCGGCTTCAACTGGTTCGGATTTTTGCCGGCCTTCAGCAAACCGACCGCCAGGCCCGGCCCCCCGGTGGAAAGCCAGCTGTCCCGCGCACCGCGAAGCCCGGCACCGGAACCGAGCGCACCGGCCGAGATGCCGACCGACAGCAAAACGGCGCCGGCGCCCGCGATTGCGCCGGCACCGGTGGCGATGAAGGACCCGATGGCATCTGCTGCGCCGACTGCTTCCGAGCAAAGCAATCCCCCTGAGGAAACCGGGCAAAGCGACAACCGGCGCTACGCGGATTCCTTGGGCCAGGTCACCCTGATGCAAAGCGAAACGCTTTCCGGACTGATCCAGAGTGTTTACGGCGACTATAATTCGAAATACTTCAAGTCGTTGATTCTGGCCAATCCAGCGATCGACGATCCGGACCGGGTCACCGTGGGACAGACGGTCGTCCTGCCGGCCATCCCGGCCGCTGTGAAACCGCCCGACTCGACAGCCTGGTGGGTGCGCCTGGCCAGCAAGGACAGCCTCGACGAGGCGTATCGATATTTGCGGGCGCTTCCCAGGGGCGGCCCATCGATCCGGCTGCTGCCTTACTGGCAGCCGGGCGAAGGGATGCAGTTCGCCCTGGTGCTCGATCAGTACTTTGTCAAAAAATCGAGCGCAACCCGAAGACTGCAGCAGCTGCCGCGCAAGTACGCCGCCGGCGGTGAGGTCCTGTCGCTCTGGTCAAACGAGGCGGTGTTTTTCGCCGATCCGTTTTTCGGCCACCGGGCCGGAAACCGCGGATAATCCGGATCGTTTCCGGCGGGGGCCAGACGATGAGGGAAAATTGACGACAACAGGAATTGGGCAACCGGATCCGCGAAAGTAGCCGGTTTAACACAAACTGAACAGATACGAGCATGCCATTGAAAACCAAAAAACTACTGGGTCAGATCCTGATCGAAGGCGGACTGCTGACCCGCAAGCAACTCGAAGAAGCGCTGCCCTACCAGAAAAAGTCCGGGCTCAAGCTCGGACAGTTCCTGGTGCGCGAAGGCGTTGTCAGCGAATCGCAGATCGTGGACATGGTCTCCACCCAGCTGAACCTGAAAAAGTACTCCGCCGACCAGTACCGCGTGGAACAGGACCTGGCCAACGTGGTGCCGGCGGACCTGGCCTTCCGCTACCAGGCCGCTCCGCTGAAAAAATCGGGTTTGCTGCTGACGGTGGCCATGATCGATCCGATGGACATCAACGCGGTCGATGCCATCGAAGTCTACACCAACAACGAGGTGGAGACCGTCATCTGCACCGAGCAGGACCTCAACCAGCTGCTCAGCACCCTGTACGGAAGCTATTCGGGCATCGGCGGGGTGCTGGAAGACATGGAGGAGATGCAGTACGACAAGGAGGGCGAAAAGCAGCAGGTCACCGAGGATGTGGAGGTCAGCTCCCTGCAGGGAATGGCCGAAGAGGCGCCGGTGGTGCGGCTGGTCAACTCGGTGCTCTCCCAGGGCGTGCGCGAGGGAGCCAGCGACATTCACATCAGCCCTGAAAAGGACTTCGTCCAGGTCCGCTTCAGGGTGGACGGCAAGCTGCACGAGGTCCCGGCCCCGCCCAAGTCGATGTTTCTGCCGATCATCTCCCGTCTCAAGATCCTGGCCAACATGGACATCTCCGTATCCCGGATCCCGCAGGACGGCCGCTTTACGGTGAAGATGAAAAACAAGGAGATCAACATCCGCGCATCCACGATCCCGTCGATCTACGGGGAGAACATGGTCCTGCGCCTGCTCGACACCAGCAGTGGGGTCTATTCCCTGGAGCGACTGGGAATGGCCGATGCGGACCGGGCCAAGATCGTATCGGTGATCAGCCGGCCCTACGGAATGATTTTGAGCACCGGACCCACCGGCAGCGGCAAAAGCACCAGCCTCTATTCACTGCTGAAGACCATCAACAAGCCGGACATCAACATCATCACCGTGGAAGACCCGGTCGAGTACCGGATCGAGAAGATCTGCCAGGTACAGCTCAACCGCAAGGCCGGCATGACCTTTGCCGACGGGCTGCGCTCGATTCTGCGCCAGGACCCGGACGTGATCATGGTCGGTGAAATCCGCGACACGGAAACCGCCACCATCGCCGTGCAGGCGGCACTGACCGGGCACAAGGTGCTCAGCACGCTGCACACCAACGACTCGGCCGGAGCCGTGACGCGCTTTGTCGACATGGGCATCGAGCCGTTTCTGGTGGCCTCCACCATGATCGCCTCCTTTGCCCAGCGGCTGGTGCGGACAGTGTGCTCGAACTGCAAAAAGCCCTTCGAGCCGCCGGCCGAAGCGCTGGCGTACTGGAACATCGACAACTCCAACAGTGCCAATTTCCAGCAGGGAGCCGGCTGTTTTAACTGCATGCACACCGGATACAAGGGCCGCACCGGAATTTACGAAGTGCTGCTGATCGAAGACGAAGTCCAGCAGATGATTTTAAAAAGGAGCTCGTCGCACGACATCGCCCGCGCAGCAAAAGAGCACGGCGATTTCACCACCCTCAAACAAGACGCCGCCAAGAAAATCATCGATGGGCTCACCACGTTCGAGGAAGCCGCCTCGGCCGTGCTGACCTAGCGCCGGAGCGCCGCCGGCAGGCTGTCCGGCGGGAACAGGAACGGGCGTTACAAAGAGAATCGTATGCCGAAGTACAACTACGAAGTCATCACCGATGCGGGGGCAACCGCCACAGGGGTCGTCGAGGCCGACAACCTCGATGCGGCCAACACCAAGCTGACGGCCCAGGGCTACATCCCCACCGACGTCAAGGAGGTTGCCGGCAGTTCGGGGGTGACGCTGCAGTCCTTTCTCGACCGGTTCACGCCCATCTCGATTCCGGACCTGATCCTGTTCACCAAACAGTTTCGGACCATGATCCGGGCAGGGGTTTCCATGCTGAACCTGCTGCAAATCCTGGAGGATCAGACCGAAAATCCGAAGCTGAAAACCGTGCTCAACAAGATGCATCAGGACATCAACGAAGGCGCCAGTCTGACCGAGGCCTTCCGCAACCATCCCAGGGTGTTCTCCCCCCTGTACTGCAGCATGGTCCAGGCGGGTGAAGCCAGCGGTGCCCTGCCGGAAATTCTCAACCGGCTGACCTATATCCTGGAGCACGAACACAAGGTGAAATCCGACATCAAGTCCGCCCTGCAGTATCCGATCATCGTCGTGATTTTCCTACTGGTGGCCTTTATCGTTCTGCTGACCTTCGTCATCCCCAAATTCGTCAACATCTTCACCAACGCCGGGCTCGACCTGCCGCTGCCGACCGTCATCTGCATGCAGCTGTACCGCTTCATGTCCAGCTACTGGCACCTGATCATCGGCGGGACGGTAGTCGGCATCGTTTCCCTGGTTTACTACTTTCGCACCGAGCAGGGCCGCTACGTGCGCGACACGGCCATCTTACGCATTCCGGTCATAGGCCCGCTGATCCTCAAGTCGGCGATATCCCGGTTTGCCAGCATTTTCTCGATTCTGCACGCCAGCGGAGTGGATATTTTAGAGTCGATGAACATCTTGTCGGGCACCATCGGAAACGCCAGCATTTCCAAGGAGATCGAGGAGATCAAAAACCTGCTGGAGGAGGGCCGCGGCATCGCCGGACCGCTGAGCAACTCGCAGTACTTTACACCGATGCTGATCAACATGGTGGCGATCGGAGAAGAAACCGGCAACCTCCAGGAAATGCTCCAGGAGGTCGCCGATCACTATGACACCGAGGTCGAATACGCCATGGGCAAGCTTTCCGAGGCAATCGGACCGCTGCTGACCGTCGGTCTGGCGGCGGTGGTGGGATTTTTCGCCCTGGCCATATTTCTGCCCATGTGGGACCTGACGACGATCGTGAAATAACCCCGGCTGCCGCTGCCGCCCCGCTTCGAAAGGCCGGGCGACTGTGCGCGGCTGCAGTTCGAAGGAAGCGTGTGGACATCGCTTATCCGCCGATGCTGAAAAAATTGTTTAAAGATATGGGCAAAATGCCCCGCTATCACGTCAGCCTCTACATCATCATCCCGTTTATCATCATGGGGTTTGCCGTGCTGGCAGCGGTCGTCTCTTCGTCCCTGGTCGGCTTTACCGCCGGCAAGCATCCGGCCGCCCGCAGCGAGCTGGTGTTCTGGGCAACGGCTGTGATCGGATTGCTGGCATTTGTCGCCGGGGTGGTACTGATCCGGCTGATATTAAAGCCGGTCGAACAGTTCGTCGAGCGGGCCCGGAAGCTGGCACCGCTTTCCTCGAGTTCCGCCGACCAGGTCCAGAAAAGGTCCGGCGACCAAATTCAGCAGTTTACCCACGTGTTCGACCAGGTCACCAACGTGCTCAGCCGAATGGAGTCGAAGCACTATTTTCCGCAGATCATCGGCGACAGCATCCCCATGCGCGGCCTGATGAGCCTGATCATGAAGGTGTCGCCCACCGACTCCACCGCCCTGATACTGGGGGAAAGCGGCACCGGCAAGGAACTGGTGGCAACCAGCATCTTCGAGCAGGGCCTGCGCTCGAACAAACCGTTCATCAAGCTCAACTGCGCGGCCATCCCGGAGGAACTGCTGGAAAGCGAGCTGTTCGGCCACGAAAAAGGCGCGTTTACCGGCGCCACCTCCTTCAAACCCGGCAAGTTCGACATGGCCAACCACGGGACCCTGTTTCTGGATGAAATCGGGGATATGCCCTACAACCTGCAGTCCAAGATCCTGCGGGTGATCCAGGAAAGAGAGTTTTACCGGGTGGGGGGCAGCAAAACCATCAAGGTGGATGTGCGCTTTATCGCCTCCACCAACAAAAACCTGGAGCTGATGGTCAAGGAAGGGGATTTCCGGGAAGACCTGTTTTACCGCCTCAACGTCTTCACCCTCCACCTGCCGCCGTTGCGGGAACGAAAGGAGGACATTCCGGCCCTGGTCGACCACTTTATCGGCAAAGCATCAAAAAATGTCGAAATCACTTCCATGGCGCTACAGATGCTGATGGCCTACACCTGGCCGGGAAACGTCCGGGAGCTGCAGAATGTGATCGAGCGGGCGGCGGTTATCTGCGAAGACGGCTACATCGAACCGATCCACCTGCCGTCATTCATCACCGGCGCCTTCGAAAACGGCAACCAGGGCATGCCCGCCATCCCGGCCAACGCTCCTTTGGATGACCGGCTGGCTGAAATCGAAAAAAACATGATCATCGACGCGCTGCAAAAGACCGGCGGCGTCCAGGTGAGGGCCACGGAGCTGCTCGGCATCAACCAGCGGAGCCTGTGGCACCGGATCAAAAAGCACAACATCGATGTGAAAAGCATCAAAAACAATAGATTTTAAAATTTGTTTTCTACATTTTTTGTTATTTTTGAATCCTTCTGAGAACAGACCCAGAAGCAGCCACAGAAAGGGTCAAAACTAACTCCCTGGAAACAAAGCGTTTTCTTCCAACTCGCCAGATATTGCATTTTCTTTCAATATCTGGCATAATATATGCATCGACAGGTAGCCAGAGCAGGAGAGGGTTTCCGGCGAATCGGGGCGGAAACAAATGCCGGCACCTCTGCTGGGAGCAAATCTGGCAATGAAAACCGGAAAGGAGCGTATCACAATGAAACTGAAACATTTGAAAAACCAGGAGGGTTTCACGCTGGTTGAAATCATCGCCGTGTTGATCATCCTCGGCATCCTGGCAGCTGTAGCGGTGCCCCGTTACATCAACCTGGAAGCCAATGCCAAAAAGCGTGCGATCGATGCCGCCATATCAGAATTGAACGGTCGCGAGAATCTGATGTGGGCCAACGTGAAGATCGAGCCGAATGCGCCGACCAGCCCTGCCCAGATGGATAGCCGGGTTTGGACGGAGCTGACCACGGCGACACCGCCGGGCTATGACCTCGGCGAAGAATACGAATGGGACTCCGGCGCCGGAGATCCGCAACAAACCGGCGACAGCGACCTGAGATTCCAGGGCGGCGATTACGTTACCCTGACCCGAACAGGAGCGACCCTGGACAGTCCCGCAACCTGGACCGGCCCGTTCTAGTGCTGCAGCGCCTTTCCTGCAGCACCCGGCTGTCGGCGACGGGCCGGGCCTGAGGGCAGCGGGATTCCTGCTGCCTTTTCTGCGGCCGGCCGACACGGGCTCACCCGGGCAACCGTTCGCCATGCGTTGTCGCCCCGGACACGGCCCCCATCAGGGGCTTTGGCCGGGGCGGTTGTGGTCGATCATGGAACCATCACCGCATCACCTTCTATCGGATCGCACCGGCTTTACGCTGATCGAAATTATAGCCGTTCTGGTGATCATCAGCACGATCGCAGCCATAGCTGTGCCCAAATATATCGACCTGGACGAAAATGCCAAGGAACGCGCCGTCAGTTCCGGTGTATCGGAGCTAAACGGTCGCGAAGCCCTGACCTGGGCCAACCTGAGGGTCGCCGGAGCCTACGGATCGGACAACGATGTTTTTACATCGATCGACTACTACCTCGGATCCGATTACGGTTGGAGCGCTGGACCGAACAGGGGCGCCGGCGGAGGGGGCACCCTGGTGTTTCAGGGTACCAAGGAGATCGATCTGGACAGAACCGACTCCAGTGCAGACAACCCTGCCAGGTGGGATCGCAGGTAGCATGAGTTGTGGAGCGTAACGGCCGGGAACACATCTTTTCACCGACTCGACTAAGGATGCGGGAAATGCAGAAGCGGAATTCGGGAACTAGTTGCCAGAACGGGTTTACCTTGATCGAAATCATGGCCGTACTGGTCATCATCGGTGTTCTGGCCTCCGTGGCCGTCAATAAATACATCTACATCGAAGCTACGGCCAATTTGAAGGCTATCCAGGCGGGCGTCACCGAACTCAACAGCCGGGAGACCCTGACATGGACCAATCACATGTTTTCGGCCGGAGGCTACCAGAACGACGGCACCGTGTGGACGAGCATGGCGCTGGACACCTTTCTCGGGCCCGAATACAGCTGGAGCGTAGCTCCGTCCGGCACCGGCGGCACCCTCATCTTCGCCGGTCAGTCCGCAGCGCTGACCCGGAATTCCTCCAACCAGACCACCCCTGCCAAGTGGCGGATGTAGGATTTTCTGCGGGCAGCCGCCAGCCGCTCTGTTTTCCCGCCCCTGCGGTCCAACCTGCCGCGCCCCGTGTTTCAGCGGTATGCTTTCTGTTTCTCTCCACCCTGCTGCAGCCGCAGCCGGTGCGGCATCCGCACTGTGACTTTTTCCCGCCGAAAATTGTATATGGACAGTGAACAGGACAGAAGCGACAGACGGATCATCCGGCAGGTATGGCAGGGCCATACCCAGGCGTTCGCCCGGCTGGTGGACAGCTACAAGGGCCCGGTGTTCAATCTGGCGCTGCGAATGACGGCAAGCCGCCAAGATGCAGAAGACCTGGCCCAGGAGACCTTCCTGAAAGCCTACCTCGGGCTGAAGCGATTCAAGCCCGATGGGCGGTTTTTCCCCTGGCTGTTCACCATTGCCGTCAACACGGTTCGCAACCACTTGAAAAAAAATCCTCCTGTCCTGCCGGCCCGCTGGGCTGCCGGTGCGCAGGACCTGCCGGCCGGGCCCGACAGCGACCCGCAGAGGCAGCTGGAGGACAAACAGCAAAGGAGTCAAATCGCCGGTGCGCTGCAGAGACTTTCGATCGAGCAACGCGAAGCCGTGGTGCTGCGCTACTATCAGGATTTGTCGTTTGACGACATTGCCGCCGTTTGCGCGGTGCCGGTCAGCACGGCCAAGATGAGGGTATATCGGGGGATACAGCGCCTTTCCACTATGCTCGATGAAATGCTCCTGCGGAACGCAGATAACGATCCACCCGAAAAACCGGTGAAAGAGCCCGATAATGGACGAAAATGACAGTCGACAGCGGCACCCGCCGGCCGAAGCCGAAGAGCCGGCCGACGCACTGCCGAATTTCGAGGCCCAACAGGCGTTTGGGCGGGTCATCGAGCAGTTGCGAGCCGAGCCAGCCGCCGAGCCCGCGGCGGACTTTACCCTGCGAGTGATGGCCGGTATATCCGAGGTGCAGTCCGAAATGACCGATGCCGCCACTGCCGCCCGGCAGTTGAAAAAACGCACGGCATCGCTGCTGCGCTACCTCACCGAAACCCCGAGCCTGTCGGACATCGCCCTTTGTTTCCTGCTGGCCGGTTTTTTCTACTTCCTGCTGGGGGTAATCTTCTTTCTGGGCATCCAAAACCTGGAACCGCTGCCGGAAACGGCCGGATGGCTCCGGCTGCAGCCGCAGGTGGCCATGCTCACCGCCGGGGTGCTCGGCACACTCGGGCTGCTGTTGCTGCTGGTGGCCGGCGGGTTTGCCTTGCGCCTGGCAAGACTCGGCACGATCGCTTATATCGGATTTTCCGTTTTCAACGGAATATGGATCAGCCTGGAGAACACCGGCCCGTTCACACCGATCGGCCTGCTCTGCTTCACCGCCGCCCCGGTCCTGCTGGGACTGTTCCTGGCGGCCTCACTGCAGCGCTACCACCGCCGGGCAGCTGCCGGCTGAACCGACTGCCGGCAATGGCACCCGTGCCCGTCGCCGGAAGAACCGGAGGAGAACACCGCATGATGTGCATCCGCAGAGAATCGGGCTTCACCATCCTCGAAATCGTGGTGGTGCTAATCGTGATGAGCATTATCACCGCTTTTTCCATCAGCCGCGGGCTCAACCCCCGAACCGATCTGAGCATTCAAACCGAGGTGTTGAAAACCCATCTGCGGCATGCCCAGTCACGGGCGCTGAATTCCAACGTCCCCTGGGGCATTCGCACCAACCCTGCCGGCGACATATACTGGCTGTTTCAGTACCAGGACCCCACCGTAACCATTGTCAAGCTGCCCGGGGAAAACAGCAGCACGGTCAGCCTGGCCCCGGAAGGCATCACCATCACCGCCGGCACCTACAGCTTCGATTCCCGGGGAATTCCCTATTACACAACTGAGACCGGCGAGCCGGCCGCCGCCGGCACAGCACTGAGCGATCTGGGGGCGGACCAGACCATCACCCTGCTCAAAAGCGGTGTGACCGAAACCATTACCATCACTCAAAACACAGGATTCATCCCATGAAAAAAGCCGCAGGGTTCATCAGAAATAATACCGGTTTTACCATCCTGGAGGTGGTCGTCACCCTGATCGTCGCCTCGATTTTGGGCGGCATCCTGATGGAATTTATGGGCACCAATGTGCAGAAGAGCTACGAGCCGGTCTTCATGGCCCAAAACAGCCTGGGGGCGAACCAGATCATCGAAAAGATGAATTCCGATTACAAGCGGCAGTTGCTGCTGTCGCCGACACCGCTGCAGGATTTTCGGACCCACGTGATAAACGGCAACATCAGCACAAACGACCCGTATTTCGGCGACTACAGTGTCGCAACGAACTGGATCCGTTTTAACGCCTCCACGGGCGACGAAGAGCCGGATCCGTCACCGGACCCTAACGTGCTGAAAGTCACCGTGACGCACAACAACCGGGTGGTCACGGCGCTGTTTACCAAATAAGACGCAAACACGGTTGCCGGGCGGTGATCCCCTTCGCCCGACGCCAGCGCACCGAAATGCAAGGCGCAATGAACAACGAACCAACAAACGAAACCGAGGCCGGTATGAGCTGTGAAAAAGGCTTCACGCTGATAGAAGTGGTGGCGTCCCTGGTAATCGTCGGCATCATGGCGGCAATCGCCGGGATGGGCATTGTCACCGGCACCCGCGGCTACCTGCAGAGCAAGGAGAACGCCCACATCGCCCAGAAGGGCCAGGTGGCCATGAACCGCATCCACCGGGAGTTGATGGAACTCACCGGCATTGCCGCGGTCAACACGACCGACCCGTACGTGATTTTCGACAATCCAGTCGGTCGGCAGGCCTTTGCTCTGGCCGGCGGCAACTTGCGGCTGCACCGGCTCAGCGCTGCGGCATCGGACCTGTCGGGCAGCACCGGGGACATCTTAACCGACCAGGTGGCGGCCTTTACCGTCAGCTACTTCAAAGGCTCGCAGCCCTGGACGTTCGGAGAAGATATCGACCTGCTTTCGGCCATTACCGTCAACCTGGGCGTGCAGCGCAGGGAGGGCTCTGCCACCGCGGTGAATTTCACCACCACCATTCACCCCCGCAACACCAACAATTTCGGAGGGGTCCCGCCCGACAGCACCGAGCCGCAGACCCTGCGGGAATACGGCTGCTTCGTGACCACCTCTGCCGTCCCCGGCAGCGCCGGCAGCCGCATTGCATCTGTGGCAGCTTCCTGGAGCCCCTGGTGGGCGGCACTGCTGCTGGCTGCGGCGATCACATCGGCAATGCGGTGCGTCCGTCGGCGCCGACTGCGCCCCCAGCAGGCGGCAGCCGGCATCTCGGGGCAGCGCGGTAACGTGCTGGTGGGTCTGATCGTCACCATGCTGGTCTTTGCCGCTATGGCGGCCGGGATGGTGTCGATGACCGCCACATCCACCACCAGCCAGGTTGCCTCCAACAATACCTCCCGGGCCTACTATGTGGCCGAGTCCGGATTCCGGTATGCTGCCAGCCAGTACTTGAATGCTTTAGACGCGAACGGACGCTACGGGTCCGAGGACGAAAAAAACGCCGCCCTGGAATCGATGCACAGTCGAACCTACAACATCAGCGGCGATGGCGGCCAGTTCCAGGTGGAAATCTACCCCCATTACCTGACGGTAAACGGCGATCACATCCTCAACGCCTCCGTGCTGCAGTCCAAGTTCTCCGGCGGCCAGCCGGCCGACTTCAGCATGCCGACCCTGGGCTCCACCGCAAAATTGAGTATCAACGGCAACATCTACTCCTACTTTACCTACAATCAGGGATCCGGCATTTTCAACAGCCTCAGCCCGGGGCTGGTCGAGCCGGTCTACGACAACGCCGTGATCAGACCGGTGGGAATGCCCGCCGCCTCCACCACGATGAGCAAAAACGGCACCCTGCCCCTGGCCTACGGGTTCTTTTTTCCCGAGATCAGCGGCAAGTTCCGGATCGACGGGGTCACCTACGCCTATAAGAAGCGAAACGGCAATGTGCTGACCGACATCACCGACGCCAACGACCCGGACCGCACCTTCAGCATTTCCGTTACAACGGCCACCGACGTGATCGTGGAGCCCTATCTGCAGGTGCGCACCACCGGCACCGTCGGCCAGGGCGACCTGGCGGCCACCCGTGAAATCGTTTACAACACCCCGCTGCCCGGCGACCCGGAAAAGGCGTTCAAGGTGGAGTACTACGACCCGTTTGACGACGACCAGAACATGGCCGCCGCCACTTACGGCTCGTTTGCCATTGGCGATGCTGGCGGCGACAGCGCCCTGAAGGTGACCGGACTGTCCACCTCCAACCCGCTGTCTCCCAAGGCGGCCCTGATCGCCACCAACTCCACCAAGCTCAACGTCAATTTCGCCTCGGCCCACCGGTTCGGCGGCCGCTTTTTGAGCTATGATGCCCAGGCCAAGATCGGCCTGGACGAACCGCTGACAGCCGGAAGCTGGAGCGACTTTAACGAGGAAGGCAACGCCCCGGACGGTTTTCCCAAGTATTTCGCCGCCGGCATCGCCTTCCGGCTGGACCAGAACCTGAACACCTACGGCATCGGCTTTATGCGCGGCTCGAACGAATTCCCCCCACTATATGACAACATTGGAACTGAGTTGGTGCCGACGGACCAGGTGCCCATCGTCACCTTGTGGCAGCAAACCGGCAGCGGCGCGTCTCAGGACTGGCTGGCCTACGCCGTGCTGCCCGGCAGCATCATCTTTGCCGACAACGCCGAGTCGGGAAATGCGGGCTGGACAGCCAACACGGCCGGCGACGGGGCCGAGTGGACCCTTGCCGCCAACCGGGCCAACAGCGGCCTGAGCGCGTGGACCACCAGCCCCACGGGCTCTTACGGCGGCTATGCCGGCTCCTACGCAGACGGGGAAAACATCACCCTGACCTCCCCGCCGATTGATCTGTCCGGATACGATTCGGCCGTGCTGACCTTCTGGACCTGGTACCGGATCTATTCTTGCGACGACTTCGGGTACGTCCAGATCTCCACCAACGGCACGGCCGGCCCCTGGACCACGCTCAACGACCGGATCTCCAACCACTGCACCGGGCCGGAGCCGGACGACTCCCCTTACGCCCACTACACGTCCAACAGCGTCGATCTTCCGGGTGACGTGAACGGCTGGGTGAAAAAAACTTTTGACCTGAGCAGCTACGCGGGAGGCGGCAACAGCGACGTGCGGATCCGGTTCTTGTTCGACCGGGACAACGACCCGCTCGACGTGCGCAACGGCTGGTGGATCGACGACGTGCGCATCACCACCAAGGAGATATACGACCTGCCCCTCGACTACGCCACCTTGATGGTGCGGGTGATCGAAGCGGCGGTCATCGACTTCACCAGCGGCGGCACCACCGAGATCGAGGCCGGCGACCTGGTCACCCAGCCCGGCGGTGTGTATGGCCGGGTGATCTTCGACCCGATCGTGCGCTCCGGAAGCTGGGCCGGCGGCAACGCCGCCGGCATGATCTGCCTCAACCGGATTTCTTCCGCACCGTTCACCGGCGGCGCCATCAACGTGGCGGGCAAGGGCAACGACCTGGCCACGGCGGTCAGCTACAAGCAGCGCACCAACCTGATCAAGGCGTACCTGAACTCGGCCGCTACGGCGGACACCGGCGGACCCTACGACAACGGCTACGACCAGCTGCGCCTGGCCAACCCCCGCGGGACCCTGGAGTGGCCGGCCGACGAAGGCCAGCTCACAACCTCGTCAAACGACTTCTTCACGCTGCTGGAGTGGGACATCGACATCAATCATTCGATCCCGACCATCGAACGTCTCATGGACGAAAACGGCCGCTACACCATCATCTCCAGCGACGATCCGGACCTGTTTACGCCGCCGGACACCTACTTTCCCTTCGACCGGCCGGAGCTGGGCCTGTTTGCCCTGGGCCACGGCGGCATACGGGCCTACTTCGACGACCTGGGCGTGCAGCTCTACATGACCACCGGAGCGGGTTTTTTGACGCCGGTTCAGCAGTAAAGCGCTCCGGCCGGCAAAAAGTTTCCGGAATGCACAGCTGCCCTGCCGGCTGCAGCCACGGGCCGGGCAGGAGTCCCGCTGACCGCCGGCGCGAAAAGCCCGACGGGTGCCTGCCCCCCACCCCTGTTTGCATCTTCCCGATTCCGTCTTATATTCAATGCCGTCCAACCCATGCGCGCACACCAAACTTTTCTGGAAAGGATGCTCTTATGAAACTGGCCGTGAGCGGGAAAGGCGGAGTGGGAAAAACGACTTTTTCCGCGCTTTTGATTCGAACCCTGAACGAAAACGGAAAGCACGTGCTGGCCATCGACGCGGACCCGGATGCCAACCTGGGCTCGGCGCTCGGTGTGAAGGATTCCGAACAGATCGTGCCGATCTCCGAGATGAAAGACCTGGTCATCGAGCGCACCGGCGCCACGCCCGGTGCCATCGGGGGCTACTTTTCCCTGAACCCCAAGGTGGACGACCTGCCGGAAACCCTGTCGGCGCGGCTGGAAAACATCAAGCTGATGCGTCTGGGCGGAGTGCAGAAGGGCGGTGCCGGCTGCATCTGCCCGGAAAGCAGCCTGCTCAAGGCCCTGGTGCGGCACATCGTGCTGCAGCGCGACGAAGTCGTCGTGCTCGACATGGAAGCCGGTATCGAGCATCTCGGCAGGGCCACGGCCAAGGCGGTTGACAAACTGATCGTCGTCGTCGAGCCGGGCCGCCGCAGTATCGACACGGCGGCCCACATCAAGCAGCTGGCCGCGGAAATCCGGCTCACCAACGTGGTGGTGGTGGGCAACAAGATCCGGTCCGAAAAGGACGAAGCCTTTCTGCGGGATCACATGCCGGAGTTCGAATTTTTGGGATTTCTGCCTTTTGACGACGCCCTTATCGAGGCGGACCTGAAAGGCGTCTCGCCTTTCGAGACCGACTCGCGGGCCAAGACGGCCGTGCAGGAAATGATATCGCGGCTGTAAGCTGGCGCTGGCGCTCAAACGCCGGGGGACCGACTCGATGGTTTTACTCGGCGGCAGGATTTCAGACCCTGTGATCGCTGCGCGGCAGCGGTAGCGGCGATGTGCACCCCATGCTTTGAGGTTTGATGGCCAAGCGCACCCCATACAGACCCCGGCAGCGGCCTGCCGGGCGGAAAAAAAGTCGATTTACCCCCAGAAAGACCACCCGGGTCACCATCCGGCCGGCCGCCGAACCAAAGCTGAAAAAAGTCTTTGCCACGATCGGCGTGCCGCCCAAGCAACCCTTCCGGCCCGATCCCTTCCAGCTCCAGGCCCTGGCAGCGATGGCATCGGCCGACTGCCTGGTCACCGCCCCCACCGGGGCGGGAAAAACCTGGATCGCCGAACGGGCCATTGCCCGGCTGCTGGCCGAAACCGGCGGACGTGCCTGGTACGCATCGCCCCTCAAGGCCCTTTCCAACGCCAAGTACACCGAGTTCAGCGCTGCATTCGGCGCAGACCAGGTGGGCATTCTCACCGGCGACCGCAAGGAAAACGCCGAAGCGCCGGTGATCATCGGCACCACTGAAATTTTGCGAAACCACCTCTACGATGCCATGCACCGCGGAGAGACCCTGAACACCGACCTGGTGATTCTCGACGAAGCCCACTTTCTCGGAGACCCGGAGCGCGGAGTTGTGTGGGAGGAGGTCATGATTTACCTGCCCACCCGAATCCCCCTGCTGCTGTTGTCGGCCACCATCGGCAATGCCGACCAGATCGCCGCCTGGCTCTCCCACATCCGCTCCCGGCCCTGCCGGGTGGTGGCGGAAACCCGCCGCCCGGTCCCGCTCTACCCGCTGTTTTTTCACCCCAGCGGCACGCTGACACCCCTGCTCAAGGCCAGTGCAAAGGGCGGAAAAACACGGCTTTACAAAAAAGTGGGCGATTTCGTCCATGCCCGCAAGCCACCGCGCATCGCCTCGCCGGGCAAACTGCCGCCGTTCGGCGACATCCTGGCCGTGTTGAAAAAATACCGGCTCCACCCGGTCATCTTTTTCCTCAAATCAAGAGCGGACTGCGACCGGGCGCTGCAGCTGTGCCAGAACAACCAGATCGAGGACGACCTGCGCCGCCAGAAACTGCAACGCCGGGTGAGTATGCTCGTATCCCACAGCAGCCACATGGCCGAGCACAAGCAGCGCTGGTTTCTGGAAAACCTGGCGGTCGGCTCGCACCACAGCGGGCAGCTGCCGGCCTGGAAGCTGATACTGGAAAACCTGATGACCGACGGGCTGCTCGATGCGGTCTTTGCCACTTCCACCGTGGCGGCTGGTGTGAACTTTCCGGCGCGCACGGTGGTGATGTTCAACTCGGACCGCTACAACGGCGTCGATTTTTCCCCGCTGACACCCACCGAGTTTCACCAGATGACCGGCCGGGCCGGCCGCCGGGGCATGGACAACGTCGGTTTTGCGGTCAGCGTTCCGGGAAAGTTCATGGACCTGCAGATGATCGCCCGGCTGCTGCACGCCCGACCTTCCAACGTGGTCAGTCAAATCAAGATCAACTTTTCCATGGTGCTGAACCTGCTGCTGTCCCACAGCCCCGAGCAGATTCAAAAACTGCTCGAGCGCTCCTTTGCCACCTACCTGCTCGGCGGCCGGGACGCAAAGCGGGGGCTGTCGGATCCGGCCCGGGCCGACCGCCGGTTTCTGTGGCGTGATTTCCTGCGGCACCTGGAGTTTTTGCAGCAACACCGGTACGTTCTGCCGGACGGCAGTCTTACCGAAGACGGGATGTGGGCATCCCGGCTACGGGTGGATCAGCCCCTGCTGATCGCCGAAGGGTTCCGGCTGGGCGCTCTGCCGGTGAAGGACCCGGTATTGATGGCCGCCGTGGTTTCCTGTTTCGTATTCGAAAAGGAATCGGACGATCACCTGGACGGCGACTCGCTGCCGAAGCTGTTAAAGGGCGCATTTGTGGACCTCAAAGAAGCCCTGACGCCGTTCGCCCGCCAGATGTTCGCCGCCGGGTTTGCGGTCCGACCGCTGTTTATCCGTCCGGCGGCGGCCGTGTTCGCCTGGGCCAACGGCGCACCCTGGGAGACGGCCCTGCACATCGCCGAGATGGAGGAAGGCATCTTCTCTTCCCTGATCCTGCGCATCGCCGACAACCTGCGACACATTCGCAACCTGCAGGACATCTTCCCGCAGCCGGCCGCTTCCGCCTCCGCAGCGATCGATCTGATCCTGCGCGATCCGGTATCGCTATACTAAAGCCGACTCAAAAAAGTCTGTTGGTCCCGCCCTTAAGATGGCTTTTCAACCGCGCTTTTCCAACAATTATGGATTGGGCGCCACCAGGCAGCGATGCCGGCAGGGGCCTGTACCATCGCCGGAAACCACTTCTAGAAGCGGAAGCCGGCTTTGCGCAGATCATCCCCCCGGAAGATCCACGCCTGGGTGTAGCCGCCAAAGCGGATGGTGTCGACCGGGTCCGCCTGACGGGGAAACGAAACCATTTGTTGCACTACTGCCGACCGGTTGACGACAACATACTCCCTGTCGTCGTAGTTCAGCCGGCTGTGGCCGGTGATGCCGGCAATGTTTTCGCGGGCGATGGCTGTCGGCTGCAGCCAGGCCCCCGGATACGCCCAGAAAAGCCGGATGTCGCCGCAGCCGGCGTTCCGGCAACGGTTTTCAATGCGCCGGCCGGCCAGCATCACCTCCTCCCCCCAGCCGGTCCAGCGAAACATCGATACCAACTGTCCCGGCTGGACCGTTGCGGTAAACCGCGTGTCGGGTTCATGGGCCCAGAACGGTGCGAAGGCGCCGAATACCGGCCGATACGCGAGCACTTCGGCCACCAGAAGGCCAATGGAGACCGCAACCACCAGCGGTTTCAGCCGGCTTCGATACTGCCGGCTGCAGATGCGCAACAGCGCGATGAACACCGCCAGGAACAAAAAGACATTGAAATACCGAATGCCGGGCGGCATCTGGGCAAGGGCAAAAAAGACCGGTGACAGCAATGACAGGCCCGACACCAGGTAAAACAGATAGCTGGAGACGACCGGGTCTTTGGCGGCTGCCGAGGGCGTAAGGCCGATAAAGCAGCCGAAAAAAATCACCCCCCAGGCCACGCTGGGCAGGGCATGCACGAATACGGCCAGGTAGGCGGCGGTCGAACGGAAGAGATGAGCGGCTCGCGTGGCGGCGCCGTAATGCCAGTACAGATCGTTGAAGGTGTGGGTGGGTTTGAAGAGATGGTCAGGAACCGGCATGGCCGGCCCGAGAAAAATTTCTCCGCTGAAGGTCCAGGCCACCCCGATGACAAAAACGGCAGCCACCACAACGCTGATGACCACCGGACGGACGTTGGGAATCCACGCCGGGGACGGCGCTGCCTTGCCGTGCAAACCGGTGATCGCATAAAGCATCAGCGCGCCGGCAAAGGTGAAACCGATGCATGCCAGCACCACCAGCAGGGGGTGATCGACCCGGGGAACGCCAAAGGCGGTCTGGGTCAGCGGCCAGACAACCGACAGCAGGGGTTTGAACACGGTGGTCAAAAACAGATTCGAACCCCCTGCCAGACTGACCACGGCAAAAGCCGCCAGGTGGATACCAAGCACCCATGCCACCCCCATCAGGCTGGAGATCAGCGCATCCCGCCAGACAGCGCGGCTGCGAAGCCGGCGAACCCGCAGATAGGCATACACCGGCAAAGCCAGCCACAGGATCGGCGCGGCGATCAGTTTTTCCTGTGCCGCCAGTGCCAAGCTGACCAGCCCCAGCGTGGCAGCATGATCGTGAGGTTCTTTAATGGCCCTTGCCATCGACATCACACCCAGTGCGGTAAAAAACAAAGACAGCTTGTCGTAGTTAAATACTTTCAGCGCCAGGGCGTTGGTGGGCAGCAGCAGACCGATGTAAAAAAACGTGACAAAAAAAAGGACGCTTTCATTTGCGACCCAATATCGGCTGATGCGGTGGATCGCCAGCAGGCAGCAAAAACCGGCCATCCAGTGGAGCGCTTTGAGCCACATGGCCAGGCGATAGGTGTCGGAGACAACCATGCGCAGCGCAGCGGCCAGGGGCGCGAGCAGCATCTCGCTGGTGCGGAAGGAACCGGATTTGAACTGCTTCATGTCCGACGATTCGACAAAGGCCGTCTCCGGGAAAAGATCGTTGATCGCATCGATCGTCATGAAGGCGGTGGTGGATTCCAGGGCCAGATACACGGCCGGCAGGATTGCGGCAGTCAGCAGCAGCGCCAGCCTGGCGTTTCGAAACTCGCCGAACGCATACCCGGCCAGCGCGATGGCCGCAGCGACAAAAATCAGAATTCCAGCCCATTCATGTCATTTCTCCACCCGCTGGCATCCGCAGCAAAAGGGAATGCCGTCTGCCATCGCCGCCGGGCGGTGATGCTGTCAGCAGGGCTGTTCGGCGTTGATCCCGGACAGGGAATTTTCGGCAGGCGGATGGCCGGCAGCCGCAGCGGGTGGGAGCGGTTTGCGGTGTTGCGGTGTTACCGTATCCGGAGATGAACCCCTGCTCTGCGACCAGCCCGGTGATGCAACCCGCTTCACCGGTCTCGATTGGCCAAAAGCCGGCTGATAGCGAGGCGAGCCGGCCGGGGCAGGCGGGCCCGTCCACCTACCTGTCGTCTAGAATTTCCCGGATCTTGACGGAAAGCTCCCGGAGCTTGAATGGTTTCTGGATAAACCCGTCACAGCCGCGCTCGAGGATCTCGGTGGCCTGGCCGCTGAGGCTGTAGCCGCTGCACAACAGCACCTGGACGTGCGGGTTGATTTTCTTGAGCAGATCGTAGGCTTCCCCGCCGCTCATGCCCGGCATGATCATGTCCAGGATGACCATGTCGATGGAATCTTTTTTCGACGAGTAAATTTCGACGGCTTCCTGCCCGCTCATGGCCGGCAGGACTTCGTATCCCAGCGCATTGAGTATCTCCTGCCCGACCTCGATGATCATCAGTTCGTCGTCGACCAGCAGGATGGTTTCGTTGCCCTTCAAGACCTCTTCCAGGGCATCGGCCTCTTCGAGGACTTCCTTGTCCGATGCCGGCAGATAGATGTGAAAGGCGGCACCCTGGCCGGCCTCACTCTCGACTTCGATAAATCCGCCGTGGTTTTTGATGATGCCGTAGGCCGAAGCCAGCCCCAGTCCGGTCCCGCGTCCCATTTTCTTGGTGGTGAAGAACGGCTCGAATATCCGCTGCTGGGTGGCCTTGTCCATCCCGAGCCCGTTGTCGCTGACCGTAATGCACACGTAGGCGCCCGGTTCCACGCGGTAGGGTTTGATGAAATTCTCATCGATGTCGACATCATCGGTCTGCAGGTAAAGATCCCCGCCGCCGGGCATGGCATGCCAGGCGTTTACGAACAGATTCAGCAGCACCTGCTCGATCTGGGACTGGTCGACTTCCACATTGCGCACCGGCTGCAGATCGTCCGTGTGGATGTTGATTTCCTTCTTGGTGCGTCCGAACATCAGGGCCGTCTTGGTGATCAGATCGTTCAGGTCGGTGGTTTTCACCTCGTACTTGCCGCCCCGGGCGAAGCCGAGCAACTGCTTGGTCAACGCCGCACCGCTTTCCACGTATCGCTCGATGCCCTTGACCTTTTCGTGAAAGGGATGTTCGGAGTCCATGTTCAGCAGCATCAGGGACGCGTTGCCCTGCATGCCCATCAGGATATTGTTGAAATCATGAGCAATCCCGCCGGCCAGGTTGCCGATGGCCTCCATTTTCTGGGCCTGCTGCAGCTGGGCTTCCAGCCTTTTTTTCTCTGTTTCGGCCACGTACTTTTCGGACACGTCCCGTCCGACACCCACAAATCCAACCGGATCACCCGCCTGGTTGCGGGTCAGGTAGGCCGAGAGCTCCACGGTAATCGTGCGGCCGTCCTTGCAGATGATCTCGAAGTCGGTGATTTTCGACGGCTCGCCGGTACGGTATACCTTGTTCATGATCCGGTACATCTTCTGGGCGTTGCTCGGTGAGGTGTAGTCGCGGTTGTTCATGCCCATCAGTTCTTGACGGCTGTAGCCGAGGATCTTGCACACGGAATCGTTGAAAAAGGTGAAGTTGCCGGCCAGGTCGACCTCGAAGACGCCTTCGTCGATGTTTTCGATGATCAAACGGTATTTGACATCCTGCTCGCGCAATTTTTCATAGGCTGCCCGGCGATTGTTGATACTGTATTGCACGTGAGATCCGAAAATCAAAAATATGCTCAGAACCAGTATCCGCGTCCAGACCTCGAACAGGTCCGGGCCGAACAGGTGATGGAAAATATTTTTCTCCGGTGACAGAAAAAAGAACATGAACGATTCGCACACCCAGTAAAAAGCCGCCAGCAGAATGCCGGTCACCACCATCGAATCGAGCATGTTCGCCCGTTTGCTGAGTCGGTCAAGCATCGCTTCCTTCCTGTTTTGTCGACTTTGTTAATATTTCCAATAATATTTATCAGTTAACAAAATATATTGTCAAGACTTAAGGAGATGCCGACCGGATTCTTCACCGTCCGCCCACCGCCCCCGGGCCGCGCGACAACCGGTTGTCCGGGGGAAACACCGTCGGAAACAGCGTGCAGCGACAGCAAACCGCTTTGTTTCATTTTTTTCCGGCGGCTGCGCCGCATTGCGGCGCCGTGAGGAAAAAGACCATATTCCTTGACAAAATCGGTAAAATAGACTATAGTTTTGTTAGCAATGCGTGTGCACATTGCTACCTCAGGATTCAAATCCGATCTGCCAAGGGATCGGAGGAAGGGCAATGAAACCAAAATCAATTATCGTTGCGGCCTTGCTGCTGTCGGTCGGCCTGGCCACGGGGGTGGGTGCGTCGCTGATCGGCGATGAGGTCACCGTCCAGTACATTCAAAACGACCAGGTTCTCGACCAGCAGACCTTTATCATCGAGGAAGGCAATGACGATGCCATCCGCACCGGGTTCAACACCATCAGTTTAAACATCGAAGCCGAGGGGGTGTACATCGACTTTATCGGCAGCAATTCCTACCCGGCGGGTTTTTCGACCTTTTTCGGCATCAAAATCCTCGGCCTTGATGACGTCGACAATCCGGACTGGATCCTGCTGGGGGCCGATGTCACCGAAAACACCATGACCAACTACCCCCTGTGGTACGCCGAGGAAGACTCCCGGCTGCTGGTCGACCCGATCAACGGGGATGTGGGGTTCGACTGGCATCAGATGTCGTATCGCCCGGGCCAGAGCTTTGCCGCCCTGCTGGAATTCGGCCCCAACCCGATTCCGATACCGGCAACCATGGCGCTTTTCGTCACCGGCCTCATCGGTTTCATCATCATGCGGCGAAAAAAGAAAGGATAGACAGACCCGGAGACATTTTACCGGCGCTTTCCCAAGACCTGTTCCTCCTTTTTCCGATACGCAAACGGCCCGGCTGATTCAGCCGGGCCGTTTGCTGTTTTTTGGTGCCGAAGGAGAGAATCGAACTCTCACGGACGCAAGGTCCACCAGATTTTGAGTCTGGCGCGTCTACCAATTCCGCCACTTCGGCACGAAGCGGGCGAACCAAAACCGGGGTGACCATAGAAAAATATCGAAGACTTGTCAATCGATACCGTTGCTGCAACCGAGACTTTCAGGCGCTTTCGATCTCCGCCGCGGGAACCACCCCTTCCCGCAACACGACCGGCCGATCTCCGGTCAGATCGACCACCGTGGAACCGGTGCCGCCCTGCAGCCTGCCGGCGTCCAGAATCAGGTCGATCTGCCGCACCACCTCCGGGGCCATATCGCTGACGCTCACGCTGCCGGGTGTGCCGGACAGGTTGGCGCTGGTGGCGGTCACCGGCCGTCCGAATGCCGATACCAGGGCTCGCGCCACGCTGTGGGCCGGAAGGCGGATACCGATTCGACCCGTTCCCCCCAGCAGCCCGGCGGGCAGGGTTTTGTTCGCCCGGAATACAAAGGTCACCCTGCCGGGCCAGAAGCGCTCCATCAGCCGCAGTGCGACCGGAGGCACTTCGGCCACCCATTGCTCAAGGCTTTGCCGGTCGGGTATCAGAATCGACAGCGGCTTGTCGGTCGGCCGCTGTTTGACGCGGTACACCCGCCCGACGGCATCGCCGTTGAACGCGTCCGCACCCAGCCCGTACAGGCACCTTGTGGGGTAGGCAACCAGCCCGCCGCGGTGCAGAACCGCCACCGCTTTTTCAATAGCCTGCCGGGACGCAGCCGCGCCGACCGGCGTTATGACATGCTCACGGGCGTTCAAGATTGCGTGCTTTCTCCTCGACTCCGGCGGCCATTTCCTTGCGGTGAGCCTCCAGGCGCCGGGCTAAATCGGGGTCGCCGACAGCCAGGATCTGCACCGCCAGGATGCCGGCGTTGGTTGCCCCGGGCTTGCCCACGGCAACGGTGGCCACCGGGATGCCCGGGGGCATCTGCACCGTCGACAGCAGCGCGTCGAAGCCCTGGAAAGCGGATGAGTCGATGGGCACGCCGATGACCGGCAGGGTCGAATGGGCGGCCATCGCACCGGCCAGATGGGCCGCATGCCCGGCTCCGGCGATGATCACCCGGACTCCGCGCTCTCTGGCCGTGGCGGCAAACTCCGCCGCCCGGGCAGGGGTCCGGTGGGCGGAAGCCACGGTCATCTCGAAGGGGACATCAAACTTTCTGAGGACTTCGGCGGTTTTCTCCATCACCGGCAGGTCTGAATCGCTGCCCATGACAATTCCGACCAGCGGACGGCGATCTTTGCCCGGTTGTGGTTGATCAGCGCTCAATGGTACCTCCTCTCGACGGGTTCTTTTCTATTTCATGTTGTTCTGCAAGCAGGATCACATGCGCAATATCAGGGGGAAGTCTGCCGCCGGCCCGACTGCGGGTCGGTGGACAGAATTTCCGCGGCGCATTGTTCCAGCACTTCCGACTTGATTCGATCCAATTCTTTCCGGTCGATGCGGGCCCCCTTGGTCCCGCCGTCCAACGCGATTTCAGACAGGTGGCAGGTGCCGTCACCGCGGATCAGCAGATCGAGATGAGCATAAGGAAACCTCCCCCTGGCCATTGCAGTGCGGCAGAAATCCTCGGCTGCGCTTTCGAGCGCAAACGGCGAGCTGGTCCCCCCGGCGGCCAGGTTCATCCGGAATCCGTTGGGATTGAAGCGCCGATAGGCTTCCACGTAGGTGCCTGCAATGATCACCCGCACATCGACCAGCTCTTCGACAAACGGCTGCAGCACCATCGGGTAGGCATCGGCGCTGTAGGCTGTCGTGTTGTAAAGCGTCTCTATGTCATTCCACCGGCGCACACCGTGCCCGCAGTGCATGCGGTCGGCCTTGGTGACCACCGGGCCGACATTGGCGGCGGCATACCCACCGGCGGCGTCGATCAGGTCGTGGCGGCGCCGGATAACGCGGGTGAGCGGCAGCATCCAGTCTCTCAACACCATTGCCTGAGCGGCTTTGGAACTGCTGAGCAGCTGGGATAGAGGCGATGGGAGGCAGTGGATCCCTCTTTGCAGCAGATCGATAAAAAAGGTCTGCCGGAGAAAAGCGGAGTGGATTCTGCCAATGTAGAGATCGCCGGCGGACAACCGGTGGTACTCGGCCTGCAGATCCGTAAAGCCCCGTATGATCATCTTCCCCGGCTGTGGCTTTCAAGGCTCAGTTCGATCAGCCGGTCAAGCAGCGGGCCAAAGGGAAGGCCGGCAGCAGCGGCTGCTTGCGGAAAAAGACTGGTGGCGGTCATTCCGGGTATGGTGTTGGTTTCCAGAACGTAGATGTCGCCGTCTTTCACAATCATGTCCGTGCGGCTGTACCCCCGGCAGGCGAGGGCCAGGTGGGCTGCGACCGCGTAGCTGCGCGCCTTTTCCGCCAGGGATTCGTCGATGCGCGCCGGGCAGATTTCTCTGGTGGCACCCGGTTTGTACTTGGCCTCGTAATCGAAAAATTCGTAGCCGTCCCCGGGTATGATCTCGATCAACGGAAGCGCCTCGGGCCGGTCGTTTCCCAGCACCCCGCCCGTCACTTCGGTCCCTTCGATAAACGCTTCCACCAGCACGGAGCGGTCATACGCGAGGGCTTTTTCAACGGCAGCCTCCAGCCCTTCGACACCGCGCACGATGGACATGCCGACACTGGATCCACCCTCCACCGGTTTGACCACCAGGGGCAATCCCAACCGGTTGGAGAGGTCGTCGGGTCGAACAACATCGCCGCGCTGCAAGACTACATAGGGCGGCACCGGCAGACCGGCCTGGTGGTACAGCTGCTTGGAAACCAGTTTGTTCATCGCCACGGCGCTGCCCAGCACACCCGCTCCCTGATAGGGGATGCCGAGCAAATCGAGCAGCCCCTGCACCGTGCCGTCTTCCCCGTAAGGGCCGTGCAGGATCACCAGGGCGACATCGATCTTCTCCGCGTCCGCCACCAGCCGGGGCAAATCGGTTTTCGGATCGTATTCGACGACGGTGTATTTATCCTTGTCCAGTGCTTCGTGAACCTGCTTGCCGCTGTTCAGCGAAACCTCGCGCTCGGAGGAAATACCTCCGGAAAGAAGTGCAACGGTGAGTTTTCGCATGTCCGCCCCTCCCGTCGGTTGAAGGTGCTTGGTAAAGGCCGAAGCTGCGGGGTGTTACCGGTTAATCGACTTACCCGGTCTGCTGAGTCGATCCAGCACTTTGTCCGCATAATGCTGGGGCATTTCGAATTCGATCCGCCCGCGGCGGATGGTGTTGACTCTCATGATCATGAAATTGAGCTTGTTGAGCAGGCGGTATTTTGCGGCCGTGTCCGGCATCTGTTCGAGCAGGTCCTCGGTTCGCAGGATTTCCTTCCTGAGCTCGAGTTCCGGGGGCATCATATCGGCATTTCGCAAAACCTTGTAGGCCAGCCGAAGGTCTTCGGGAATATTCGATTCATCGTCAAGCCTGAGCGGTTTGCCCGTGCCTTCCAGATTTTCGAACTCCCCGTTTCGCTGTGCATCGCGGATGCGCTGCTCCACAATTTTCTCAAAACCCGGCAGCATCGTCAATTTACTCCTGACCGGAAATGAATATCAGAGAATTTATAATACACAACCGCCCCACAATTCAAGTGGTTTAGCGCCCCCGATAACCGGCCGCAGGAGACGGTCCGCGGCAGGGCCGTCGCTCGGCGGCGTTTTTGCACATCGGAGAGGTAGAATTTGACGTTTGACCATCCCGCATGGGATCTGTTACAGAACTTCGTGTTTCAATTCGTCCGCCTCTTTGCGCTTCAGCACAAACCAAAGATTCGAACCTTCGACGAGTCTGGAGGAAATCCGCTTATGAAAAAAATCGCCTTTGCCGGCACCGACGGCCGAACCATGCTGTCCGCCCTGATCGTTTCCACTGCCAAAAGCGACGAGTACCCGGAAGAGTACCAGGGGGTGGTGGTCAGGGGGACTCCGGCCATGCCCCGGTTTGCCGAGCTGATGAACTGGCCGATCGATTTTATCCCCACCGCAAGCAACTCGGTGGAAGATTACGCCGGCGGATTGATTCAGGCCATCGGTGACGGCAAAATCGATTACGTGGTGCCGATGCCCGAAGCACTGCTGTTCGACGGCATGGTCGACATGATCGAGCAGGCCGGACATGGCGGTCGCGTTATCGGTTTGAGCAAGGCCGGCGCCTTTATCGAAGGGGACAAGCTCAAGGGAAAAGAGCTGTGCCGCACCGCCGGCATCCCCGTTGCCGACAGCTGGCTGGAAGTCGATGCGAAAGACTATCCGACGATACTGAGCAGCTGTCTGAACCTGATCGCCGCCTACGGCGGTGCGGTCCTCAAATACCCTTACAGCGCCGGTGGCAAAGGCGCCCGCATCATCTTAAACGCCTGGCAGATCCGCGAAGTGTACGACACCTTGATCAACGACTACCGCGATGCCTACAGACGTCTGTTCGGCAAGAAAAATCGCTGGCCGCTGCTGATCGAATCGCTGATGTCCGGTGTGGAGATCAGTTTCACCATCCTGGTGGACGCCGGCGGCAACTATCAGATTCTGCCCACGGCGATGGACTACCCCGAGCGTTTCGAAGGACCGGCCAGCAAGGACAACCCGATCACCGGCGGGGTGGGGGCGATTTCACCGCATCCGATGGAAACCGCCCGACTTATACAGATGGCCGGTGAGACCATCGCCGCACCGCTCATCCGCACAATGAAGGAGATGAACATCCTGAGGCCCTGCATCCTTTACCCGGGGTGTTTCGTATCGCTCAACAGTGCCAAGGAGCCGACCCGCATCCGGGTTTCAGAGATCAACATCCGCCCGGGAGAACCCGAGGCCCAGCCCGTGGCCCGCCGAATCCGAAACCTGGGGGCCCTGGTGGAAGCCACCGCCACCGGCCGGTTGGATCAGGTCGCACCCGACGTGCGCTCGGACCAGATCGCCATCTGCGTGGCGCTGGTCACCGGTCCGGGCGGACCGGACGGCCAGAAAGGATATCCGTGGTCCTGCACCAAGGGCGAGCCGGTGGAAATCGATCTGAAGTACATGCGCAGAAAAGGGATTCAGGTGATCCCGTCGGCCATGACCTGGTCGGAGGAAGAGCAGGTGTTCAAGTCCGACGGAACCCGGGTTGCGTTTTTAAACGCCAACGTGACCGCAAAGCAGGGAGACCGCCCGGGTGAGATCGCCGACCGGTTGCGCAACAAACTGCTGGCAGCCCACGACAACGGCAAGATCCGGGTGATCCCCCGGGAGGACGGAAACGGCAACCGCCTCGACCTGCGCCGGGACGTCGGGTCGCACTACCGTAAAAGCGAAGAGCTCTTCCCCTCGACATAAAAAAAGTTCCAACCTCCCCTTGCCCGACGAGGCGGATTCGTTTACCTGCAGGACGCAGGCCTCAAACAGTTGCCGGGCATCCCTGCTTGGGAATTGTGGATGCCAGAGGGGCGCTGCAGAACCCTGAGAGTCTCAGAACGTGTCTGAAACAGGGTAACGTCAAGCAATGTGAGACCCAAAAAGAGCTGGCAACGGCATATGGAACCAACTCAACCGAGCGGGAAAAAACGGTTGGCGATTACAATGCCGGGGTAAAAGAAAAAGCAACGGACGCGTTCGGCAACGTCTGTGGCTCGGTCGCCTTTCTATGCGATACGGCTGTGGCCCAAGGTGCATTGCAGCTCCGGCGGGGTGGGGATCTATGCAGATGCCCGGGTTCTCCATTTCCACAGCCGGCCGTCTGGGCGGCTGCGCTCTTCCCGAGTGCATCGTTTTCGGCAGAATCGCGGGCCGGCCCGCTTTGGCTGGTCACTCTGTAGCCGGCGGCGGAAGCTGCCGCTATGCCGACTTTTGGTTTGCCTGAAAAAAGGGGATCGGCGAAGGGCAGAGATCGTTGATTTCAGCGAGGTCCTTTTCCGCACAGTAACCCTTGAAAGCATAACCGGACTGCAGTCCCTTGCGGGTGATGACCTGAAGATGGGTGTGGTAAAACCAGTTGCCGTTTTCGTGGAAACCACCGATCTCGGCAAAGGCGTCACCGGCCGGCAGCAGTTTGCCGGCCGCCGGCAGGCGGTCTTTGCAAAGGTGGCCGTAAAAGCTGTAGAAGGTCTCAAAAAAAGGGCTGTCGTGCTGCAAGAGTACGTAGCCGCCATAGTTGCCTTCCCCGCTCTCGTAGCCGCTGTCGGCGACAGTGGCCTCCAGGGGCGCGTGCAGCGGCGTGCCCACGCCCACAATCACGTCCAGGCCCAGGTGGATGAAACGGTTGTCGGCAACCATCTGAGGGCAGTCTTTGAGCAGGGTGTCGCGTCGCTCCAGATAGGGAGAAATCCCCCAGCGGTATTCGGATCCCATCTTTTCTTCCAGGACCTGCTGCAGTCTTTGCTGGTCTCGCATCTCCATTCCCCGCAGCAGCGGGCTGTCGGTGGAAAGATCGGCGATAAAGGGATCTCCCTTCAGACCAGCAAAGAGAGGCTGGAGGTTGACCTTATGGCTGTAGAGCAAAAACGGGTAGTACATGGGCCTCCCGGTCACGATAATGCAAAATCGGTGGTCTTCAGCAATCCGGAAACCGGAACGATCGGTTTGCCGTCACCATCTTCACGGATACCGGCGGGCCAGGTGAAATCCGCTGACATCGCTTTGAAATAGGCGAGATCGTAGCAAAGCAGTTTTACCGACACATTTTCACCGTCACCGATAAAGGCGGATGACAGCCCGAAGTCCACCTCTCCCAAAATCGTGCGGATCATATAGCGGGGCACCTCCCTGCCGCTGCCTTGCCGGCGGACGGCGGTAGCGATGTCCACCGCGTCGTAGAGCGAGATCGGATTGGCAGCATTCCACTGGTCCTGGATGGGAAGGCCGGCGATATAAAGATGGTGGAATTCTATCCCGGACTGCCGACAACTGTAGGCCAGCCGGTGGATAGCATCCGGCGTGTCGTTGATCCCGCCCAACAGGGGTGTGTTGTTGTATACGGTGATTCCTTTGTTGTTCAGCCGACGCACCAGTCGCTTGTGGGCAGGGGTCAATTCTTCGGCGACTAGAAACTGGGTTTCGATTTCCAGCCGCAGCGGATTGACAATGGTCAGTTTGTTCAGATCGCCCAGCTTGTCGATCACCACCGCCGTGTAGCTTTGCGGTTCATAGTTCGAATTCAGGCTGCGCAGCCGCACGGAGTTTACATGCGGAACCGCTCCCAGGGCACCGATGATTTGGTTGATCCGATACAAGGATTGGGTGGCATCCGTTTCGGAAACCATCACCACATCGGTAATCCGTTCGTCGCGGCCGATATAATCCAGGTCTTGTTGACTACAACCGGTGTCGATTTCCACCCGGGTTTCGTGGACCCGGGAGAGGGTGGCAGATCCGGTGTCGACAATCGAATGGGATCGGTTTTCGCATTTGCGCACCAGCGGCAACACCTCTTCGACACCCTTCGGGCGGCGTGCAGCGGGCTTGACATCCCGCCTGGCAGGTCGCGCTCCCAAGAAAATTGACTCGTCGCCGATTTGCGCCATGTACTGGACATCGATCGTACCCTCGGCGTTGACCCGCATGTTGTCCAGGTCTTTGGCCAGTGTCGCAAATTGCTTGAAATACTCCGGTGTGTAAGGGGTTCGAATCCACATGAAGTTGGGGTTATCCGCCACCGGCTCCACCGCCCATCCGCTGGTGTGCCAGTCCATCTTTCCGATGGGCGTGGCCGTGCAGATCCTGGGTATGATGCGGTCCGACAGGTGCGCCCGCAAGTAGTTGCCGGCCGCCAGACCTTTTGAAATCGGTGTCCAGTAAACGCTGTTTCCATGAATGGGGCTGCAAGGTATGTAGATGTAATGGAGCTCCGCACCTGCACCGCGCAGCAGGCTGAACAGCCTTGCAAGCTCCGGGCCTTCATCGTTGCAATTTTTCAAAAACGGTGTTTGCACATACACCGCAATGCCGCTTTTCACCAGTTCGGTGATAATCAACAAACTCTGCGGGGAGATCTCATCGGGGTGGATAAAATGGGTCGCCACCTCCATGCGCTTGCCGCGGTGTTGCAGCGCGAGATTCTTGCGCTTCAGGTAATTGAGCAGCTTGGCATCTTCTGACAAAAACATGTGCGGGTAATAGGCGATCGAACGGGTGGCCAGGCGCAGGTTCTGGACATGTTCGATTTCCATCAGACCGTCGATGGCGCATGCCATGTTTGCGCGGTTGACAAACGGGTCTCCGCCGGTGACTACGATCTCTTTGATGCTGGGTGAATTTTGTACATATGCCACAGCCTTTTCGACATCTACCGGGGTGGGGTTGGATTCGTTGCGTGAATCCTTGTGCTTTCGAAAGCAAAATCGACAGTACACCGGACAGGTCATGTTCAAAAGAAAAATTACCCGATTCTGATACATTTGCTCCAGCAGCCCCTGGTGGAACTGGCCGATCCAGGTATTGGTATGCCCCACAGTATCCAACTCCTCAACGAAAGGCAGGTACTGGTAGGCCACATTGCCGGATACGCGCATCTGTCGGATGGTGTGCATGGAGAGCCTCACCGGGTAGGTGTCAATGACCCTTTGCATATCTGCGCGCCGCCTCTCCGGCACCCGGATGTTGGTTGCCTTTTCGAGCTGCTCGCAGGACTTTATGGAAATAAACTGGTTGCCGGGCAGCACCACCTCCAAAATCGCCATGAGCAGCAGATGGGGCATTTCGATACCGTTGATGGAAATCGTCTCGTTGCCGTCTGCTTTTCCGAGCGTCAGCAGCAGCTGCGAAAAAAATGTCTCGGGATCGCCGCTGCAGCCGCAGGCCTCCAGCAACCTTGAAAATTTGGTCGCTCCGTCACCAGTTTCTACGATGTTGGAAAACCGCTCCCCCACGAGGCTCTTTTCAGCAAAATGGTCTAAAAAACCGGTTGCGGTCGCAACCAGGTCCGACAGGGGAACCTGGTTTTCTTCACCCGCATTTTCGTAGACAATCCGCAACAATGCGTCTCTGTCCGACATGCCCTCCCCCCTTTTCACTGCTTGCGAATACGTCATTGACATGCACTTCAATATCTGCGAACTTGACTATTATAGTAAACGATAACCAACTATAGTACGATACTAAACCCACCGCGAACAGTATGTCAAAAGGAAAATACTATTTCTCCAAGTCCCTTGAAAAAGGGCTGAAGATCCTGGCGCTATTCAACAAAGAAGCCCCGGTGTTCACCCAGAGCGAAATCGCTAAAACGCTGGGCTTGAACATGACCTCGACCTATCGCTACATCAACACCCTGGTGGAATTAGGGTTGCTGGAAAAAGACCCCAAAACGCGACAGATTCGGCCATCCATTCAGTGCATGCTCTTTTGCACCCAATTGATGGGTGCGGCAGATCACATACGAATGATCAAGGAATTCGTCGATCGACTCCACAGTGCGCACAATATCAGCATCGATGTGGCCTTTGCGGTGAATGACACCATGGCGCGGTTGTACCACCGGGAGGCGGAAGAGACCCTTACCTACCGACTGCCGGATGTTACCAAAAACTGCCTGCACAACACGGCACTGGGAAAAGCGTATCTATCCAGCCTGCCGGATGCGACGGCGGCCGAAAAGATTGACACGATGGTGATGGTATCCAGAACCCCAAAAACAATCGTGGATCGGAAGTTGCTGGCTGCCGAGATAGACAAGGCCAGGGCGCGACGTTATGCCGTCACGGACGAAGAGTATCTGCCGGGTCTGATTTCCATCGGTGCGCCACTGCATGACCCCATCGGCGGAAATGGAGTCGGTGCGGTTTCCTTCGATTTCTCCGTTCTGCAGCACAGTACCGACGATATCCGGGCAAAGTACGCAAACTTAATCAGGGAAACCGCCAGGGAGCTGTCCACGCTTCTGCCTCCGGTTAAAAACGGCAGGTGAGCGAAAAAACAGCCTCGTCGGCTGCCGCCATGGGGCCATCAAAACGAACACCGAAGCGTTGAATCGACAGGGATCTATTCTCCTCAGGCCGATTTGATGCGGTTTTGTTTTTCTGCAGCAGAAAATCACGGTCGATAGGGCTTCTTGACATCTAAAGCTGATTTCGATAGGGCTTTGAATGTCTTCTGTTTTTTGACACAACGCACCAAGGCGAACGCTCCATGAAATCAGGCAACTGGAAACCATGGGCGCTTCTGGCGCCGTCGCTGAGCGCGGTATTTTTTCTTCTGGTTATACCGGTTTGCTTTATCGTAGTATACAGCTTCTGGCTGCGAGCACCGAGCGGGGCGGACATCCCCGCCTTTCAGTTTGGAAATTACGCCAAATTCTTCGAAGATTTTTTCTATCCCAAAATTCTCATCCGAACGATTCGCATCTCCTTTGAGACCGTCATTGTCTGCGTTATCATGGGCTATATCCCCGCCTATTATTTCTACCGCAGCCAAAGCCGATACAAAAAGGCTTTTCTTCTGCTGATCATGCTGCCCTTCTGGGTCAGCTTCATCATCCGCACCATGAGCTGGATCAACATCATGGGCGACACGGGACTGATCAATCACTTTCTGTTGAAGATTGGACTAATTCAATCGCCTATATCGATGCTCTACAACGAATTCACCGTGCTGATGGGATTGATCATGTACCTGTTGCCGTTTATGGTCTTGAACATCTATGTCAGCCTGGAAGGAATCGACAAGAGTCTTCTCGAAGCCGCGCGCTGCATGGGCTGCACAGAATGGCAGGCGTTTCGGGAAGTCACGCTCCCCTTAAGTCTTCCCGGTGTCAGCGCCGGATGCCTTCTGGTATTCGTGCTGACGGCCGGCACCTACCTGCCCCCCATGATATTAGGAGGCCCGAGCAACGACATGATCGCCAATCTCATTTTCAAACGGGTGATCGGCACGCTGGACTGGCCGTTCGGCTCGGCTATCAGCGTCATCCTGCTCTCTTTGCTTTTCGTGATCGTGTGGACATACAACCGATACCTGGGAATCAATCAGATTTTCAAAAGCTTCCAGGGAAATTAACTCATGAAGCGATCCTCACCGGGATGGACATTGATCCGAATTTACACGTTTCTTGTTTACGTGTTCATGTTCGCTCCCATCATCGTGGTGATCGTACTTGCATTCAATCCCAAGCAGTTTGGGATCTTTCCCATGGAAGGCGTCAGTTTTCGGTGGTTTGTCAAACTGGCGCAAAACGAATCGATCATCGATGCGTTTCAAAACTCTCTCATCCTGGGTTCACTGACGGCGGTAATTTCCACAGGCATCGGCATTCTCGCGGCGATGGCATTTATCCGCTTTGAATTTCCGGGCAAAAACACCCTCAACACCGTGCTGCTTTCGCCGATAATGATCCCGGAGGTGGTTCTGGGTGTGGCGCTGCTGCTGTTTTTGCGATGGCTTCAACAGCCCAAGAGTTTTGCCCTGCTGCTGATCGGCCACGTGGTATTGACGCTGCCTTATGTGCTGTTGATTGTCCAGGCCCGGCTGGTGGGCATTAAAAAAGAATACGAGGAGGCGGCAAAATCCCTGGGCGCCAATGCATTTCAAACCTTCCGGGATGTCACCTTTCCGCTTTTGCTGCCGGCCATATTGGCCGGTGCCCTGTTCTCTTTTACCATTTCGTTCGATGACATCACGGCCACACTTTTCTGGGCCACGGCCCAAAATCAAACGGTCCCGGTCAAGATTTTCAGTATGCTGAGAAACTCCATCAGCCCGGAAATCAACGCCCTGGGCGCTGTCATGATCGTATTGACCATCGCCACCCCCTTGCTGGCAGGCTATCTGTCCCGCAAGTTCTCAAAGGTAAAGGATTAACCTGACAACCTTCAACCGAAAGGAGAACCAATGGCCCCAATAACGAATGAAAAGCTGGATCGAATTTACGACGCCTACGAAAACGGCCGCCTCAGCCGGCGTCACTTTCTCAGGTATTTAGGTCTGGCCGGTGCGTCTATCGGACTGATGGGATCCCCTTTCGGAAACATGGTGCGGGACGCACGTGCGGCCAAGTCGATTCGATTTGATGGATGGGGGGGCAATGTGTCCGAGGCCTTTCGCGAGCACGCCTTCAAGCCGTTCACAAAAGCCACGGGCATCGAGGTCATCGACGGCGAATTCGGTGACATGAACTCCTACCTTACGCGGGTCAAGGCCTCCTATCCTCCGGGCGGCGAGTTTAACATTGCCCACCTCAGCGCGGTGTTCGACTACGCCCGCTACGTCGATCTGGGTTTCTCGTCGGTGCTGGATGAATCCAAAATCCCCAACCTGAAAAAGGTCATGGAGGCCATGATCAAGCCGCTGCGGGAGATCACCAAGGGCACCCTGTCGGCCGTGCCCTATGACCTGGGCCAGACCGGCATCGCCTATAACACCAAGCACATCAGCAAGGACAAGGCCGAAAAAATGGGCGCTTCCCTGCTGTGGGACAAGTCGCTGAAGGGCAAGCTGGGCAGCTGGGGCGGCGACTTCAGAACCAACATGTGGTATGCGGCGCTGCACACCGGCCAGAGCCCCAACGACATGACCGACTTGAAAGCGATTTGGGCGGCCCTGCGTGAACAGCGCGGTTTGATGAAGAAATACTGGAGTTCCGGTGCCGAGCTGATGAGCCTGCTGGCCAACGAGGAAATCTATGCCACGGTCGCCTGGTCCGGTCGGGTAGCTGCGCTGCAGCAAGAAGGGCATCCCATCGGCTACCTCTCTCCGAAGGGCACTTACTCCTGGATGGAGTATCTCTTTGTTTTGAAGGGAACCGACCTGGAAGTCGCTCAGAAGCTGCTCAACTTCATGCTCGAGCCCGCAGCGGCCATTGCCGTGGCCGAAGGGCAGAATTATCCGCCCAGTCTCGATCCGACCAAGGTGAAGCTGACCGCAAAGATCAAAAAGATGCCAGCCTTTGATCCCACCGGCAAACTGGACGGATACCTGTTTGCCAATCCTTCCTATTGGAACGCCAACCAGTTGGAGTGGACCGAGAAATGGGATCGGGTCATAGCAGGCAGTTAGATTCATCAACCTGCCGGATCGGGCGGCCCTGAAACCGGGCCTGCCCGATCCGAGCGGAAGATCAATAAGGAGACAGGATTTTGACGTCCGGCAACAAGCAGCCAATGGTGCAGTTCAAGGGCATTTTCAAACGGTTCGGCAACGTTGTTGCCGTCGAAAAGATGGATTTTGACATCGAAGCAGGGAGCCTGGTAACACTGCTGGGCCCTTCCGGGTGCGGGAAGACCACCTTGCTGCGCATGGTGGCCGGGTTGGAGGAGCCCACCGAGGGCGATATTTTTATCAAGGGCGCTCGCATCAACGACACGCCGATCCATAAACGCAATCTCGGAATGATTTTTCAGAACTATGCCCTTTTTCCCCACAAAACCATTTTCGACAACGTGGCCTTTGGACTCAAGTACCGCAGCGTTTCAAAGGAGCAGATCAGGGAAAAAGTGACGCGGGCTCTAGAAATGGTTCGCCTGCCCGGCGTGGAAAACCGCATGCCCAGCCAGCTCTCAGGCGGACAGCAGCAGCGCATCGCCATGGCACGGGCCATCGTGATCGAGCCCGACGTACTGCTGATGGACGAGCCGCTGTCGGCCCTGGATGAGAATCTGCGGGAAGAGATGCGCCGGGAGGTGGACAACCTCCAGCAGATGCTCGGCGTCACCACCATCTTTGTCACCCATGACCAGCGCGAAGCGTTGAGCATGTCGGATAAAATCCTGGTCATGAAAGACGGCAGCAAGCAGCAGGAGGGCCACCCGGAAACGGTCTACAACGAGCCGGCCAACCATTTTGTCGCCGACTTCCTGGGGCACTCCAATTTCATTCAAGGCGAAGTGATCGGCATCGACAGCGATCATATCACCGTGAAAATTGAAACCGGCGATGTTCTCGTTGCAAAAAACAGAGGTGGATTTTCAACGGGCGACCGGGTGGAAATGATCGTGCGCGCCCAGCGCTTCGACGCCTTTCGAAAGGATGGTTTCACGCCACAGGAGGGAATGAATAGCTTTCAGGGCCGCATCAAAGACCGCAGTTACATGGGCGGAGAGGTCAGCTACTTTATCGAGCTCGGGACCGAACGTGAAATTCATGTCATCAGCTTGATGAGAACTCGGATCTACAACATCGGCGAGGAGGTCAGCGTGCAGGTCTCGCCACACCACTGCCATCTGATTCCACTGGAATGAGCCGGCCATCGTTTCATGCTGCCGAACCTTGAAACCGAAACCTGAAAGCAGACACCGTTGTTTTCAGGTTTTGTTTTTTTTCGGCGTTACCAGATACCCTTAGCGCCATTGGGCTTCCCGTGTCCCCAGGAGGCATCCAGGAGTTTGCATATGCTACAACTGGATCGGATCGAAAACGGATTTCTCGCCCGCTATCCGGACCGAATCGTTACCATCGATTCTCATACACAAGGCGAGCCCACCCGGCTGGTAATTGGCGGCGTAGGCAACCTGCCCGGCAGCACAATGAAAGATAAACGAGAATATTTTGAAACCCATTACGACTCAATTCGCAAGCTGCTGACCTGCGAACCCAGGGGCCACCGGGGGATCATGGCGGCCGCAATAACCGAACCGATACGACCGGAAGGACGATTCGGTCTGTTTTACATGGATGCCCGGCGTTACCCGTATTTGTGCGGACATGCCACGATCGGCGCGGTGGTCTCATTGATCGATACAGGCGTTTTGGCCGCCGACGACGGGGACACCCTTATCGCCGTGGACACCCCATCGGGGCCGATGGATGCCCACACACGTATACGAGACGGCAAGGTGGAATCCGTTGCCATAGACTTGGTGCCTTCGTTTGTTTTTGATACCGGCCGTGAACTTGAAATTGATGAAATCGGCAAGATCTCTGTCGACCTGGTCTGTGTGGGCGGCTTTTTTGCGATGGTATCGGCCCGATCCATCGGCATCGACCTTATCCCGGAAAACCACCCCCGGCTGATTGATCTTGGTATGGCGGTAATCGAGGCGGCCAATCGGTCACTTGCCGTTTACCACCCCGAACGCCCCGAGGTACAGACGGTTGATGTAACGGAATTTTATGAAGATGACCCGAAGACGGGCATCGGCAAGAGCGTGGTGATATACGGAGAGTCCCACATGGACCGCTCCCCCTGCGGTACCGGCACCACGGCCAAGATGACGCTGCTCCATCACCGGGGAGAGCTCGCTTGCGGCCAGGTCTACAAAAATGCCGGTCCCCTGGGTACTGTGTTCGAGGGGCGGATCGTCAAAACAGCGCCTCTCGGCAGATTTGACAGCATCGTAGGACAGGTCAGGGGAAATGCCCAGGTTACCGGTTATCATCAGTTTTGTGTGGATGCCGGCGACCCTTTTCAAAAAGGATTTATCATATGAACGCATCTGCTTTGACACCTCAAATCATATTATACAACGGGTATGTCGCCACCCCGGACAGCGCCGCTCCCCGTGCGCAGGCCCTTGCGGTCGGGAGCGGGAAAATCCTTTTTGTGGGGCAAAACGAAGAGGTGTTGCATCGGTCGGGGCCGGTCACGGAAAAGATCGATCTCGAAGGTCGCCTGGTGGTGCCGGGTTTTTTCGATTCCCATATCCATTTTTACGAATGGGCGCTGAAACGCCGGGGAGTCAACCTGGAAGGTCTCAACCATCTCCACGAGCTTTTGGACCGTGTCCGCAACGTCGCGGACAACAAGCCTCCCGGTCAATGGATTATCGGGCATGGATGGAACGAAACCGATTGGGCCGAGCGAACCATGCCCACCCGGGAGGCACTGGACCGAGTAGCGCCGGCTCATCCGACGCTGCTCTGGCGCTGCGATTTGCACCTGGCCGCAGCGAACACCGCCGCCCTGAGATTGGCCGGTATTACCGCCGACACACCGGATCCGCCCGAAGGACGGATCGAGCGGGATCCCAAAGGAGAACCCACCGGAATTTTACGGGAATTGGCCATCAATCTCGTACGGCAGGCCGTTGCACCGCCGAATGAAAAGCAGGTGATCGAAGCCTTTGAAGATGCTGTCAAGGCGCTTCACCGCCGGGGGATCACCGCCATTCACGACATCCGCTTGATGGCCGACAAAGACGGCGCCAGTGCGTTTCAGGCGTTTCAGACACTTGACCATGGCGGCCGCCTTGACCTTCGCTGCTGGGTAAGCCTTCCCGGACATCTTTTGGACAACATCATCGACTTGGGCCTTCGCACGGGATTTGGCAACGACCGGCTGCGCGTCGGCCATGTAAAGTTTTTTGCCGACGGCGGAATGGGCGCCCGCACCGCCTGGTTGATCGAGCCTTACCTGGATGCGGAACGTGGAATACCCTTGATGGACATGAAAGAGTTGGCCGGGCAAATCAGCAAGGCGGATAATGCCGGATTGTCGGTGATGGTACACGCAGTGGGGGACCGCGCCAACCGGGAACTCATAGATATTTTTGAAACCCTCGAATCACAACGCCGATCGGCCGGTTTGCCACCACCGGCCATAGCCCATCGCATCGAACATGTGCAAATGATCCGGCCCGAAGATGTCAATCGGCTGCGCAGGCTCGAAGTGGCCCTGTGCGTCACGCCGGCCAACATGGTGCTGGACATGAATCTCATTGACCTGGCACTGGGGAATCGGGGGAAGTGGACGTATGCCTTCCGTCGGCTGCTCGACTCAGGCGCGCCGGTCATGTTCAGTTCCGACTGCCCGGTGTGTGACCCCGATCCACTGCTGGGGATGCACGCGGCCGTGACGCGCCAGCGGACGGACCAAACGCCTGAAGGCGGGTGGTATCGCGAAAACCGCGTAACGATGGACGAAGCTCTCAGGGCATATACCGATGTTCCGGCCACTGCCCATAAAGCGTCTGACCTGGGCGTACTCGCGGCCGGCAAGAGAGCGGATCTGGCGGTTCTAAGCGACAATATCCTGAAGATCCCGCCGTCGCAGCTACCAGAAATCCGTGTGGACATGACCTTGTTTGACGGTCGACTGGTGTACCAACGACTGTAAAAATCGCCCAACACATCGCCGTACATGTATTTGGAGGGACATATGCCCAAGACCGCGGACCGTCTGAATTTTTTTACCGAGTCGGTGATTCGGGAAATGACCCGTGTCTCGAACCAGTATGGAGCCATTAATCTTTCTCAGGGGTTCCCGGATGCCGATCCGCCACCACAAGTGCTGGCAGCCGGCAAAAAGGCAATGGTCGATGGTCCCCACCAGTACGCCATCACATGGGGTGCACCGCGGTTCAGGCAGGCGCTGGTAAAAAAGCAGCGGCACTGGATGGGGCTTGATCTGGATCCCGAGAAACACGTGGTGGTCACCTGCGGTAGCACAGAGGCGATGATGAGCGCGGTGATGACCGCCTGCAACCCCGGAGACAAAGTCATCATTTTTTCTCCCTATTATGAGAATTACGGAGCCGTCACCATTTTGAGCGGCGCTCGGCCCATCTATGTACCGCTGCATCCTCCCGATTTCCTATACGATCCGGAAGAACTGCGGACCGCCTTTGCTCAGGGCCCCAAGGCCATTATTCTGTGCAATCCCTCGAACCCTTCCGGTAAAGTCTTTACCCAGGCAGAGCTCGAATTCATCGCGGATCTGTCAAAGGAGGCTGACGCCTATGTCATCACCGACGAAGTGTACGAACACATTGTCTACCACCCTTACCGCCATCGCTATATGGCCGCCTTGCCGGATATGTTCGACCGGACGATCTCCTGCAGCTCCCTGTCGAAGACCTACAATATGACCGGCTGGCGGCTCGGTTACGTAATCGGCCCTGAATCTGTGATCGCCGGTGCTCGCAAAGTACACGATTTTCTTACCGTAGGTGCTCCTGCCCCTTTGCAAGAAGCCGCTGCTGTAGCACTGGAACTGCCCGAAAGTTACTACGAGAAATTGACGGCCGACTACACTCGCAAAAAAGAGCTTTTTTTAACCTATCTGGATGAAGCCGGTTTGTCCTATACCAACCCCCAGGGGGCATACTATGTGATGGTAGACGTTACGGCTTATAGGGTACAAAATGACACGGAATTTTGCCGCTGGATGGCAAAGGAGGTCGGGGTGGCTGCGGTGCCCGGTTCCAGTTTTTTTCATGAACCGGTAAATCACCTGATCCGATTTCACTTTTCCAGATCTGAAGCGGTGTTGTCTGAAATCGGAAAACGCCTGCAAAAACTGAAGTCGTTGATCTAAAGTTGCAGGCTTTGAATCATATAGGCACTTTTGTGGACATCATTGAAAACATGATGGGCTCGGTCGTTCAGCACGGGCCGCACAACGACCGTATCTATTTGATGCGCCTGCAAACAGACGACACGCAAGCCTTGATAGCGGCACTTGATGATATGGCCATAACAAACGGCTATGGAAAAATATTTGCAAAAATACCGGCCACTGCATGGCATACTTTCAAAAACGCCGATTACGTAAAAGAGGCCGTGATCCCGGGATTCTTTACAGGCAAAATCGACGGTTTTTTCATTGCCAAACACTTCACTTTGGCAAAACAAATAACGCACAAACCTGAAAGCGCATCGAGATTTGTCCTGCTGAGCAAAAAAAAACCTGGTGATGGTCTCCACACCGGCAAGGTCAAACGAGACGTAGCGTCATGCAAACCATCGGATGCAGGGGAGATGAGCGCGATTTACCGACAGATTTTTTCATCCTACCCTTTCCCGATTCAGCAGCCGGATTACATACAACGCATGATGAAAGAAACCACGCGCTATTATTGCATCCGGATGAAAGGACGTATTGCCGCCATCGCTGCTGCAGAAATCGATTCCGTGAGCCAAAATGCTGAGATGACCGATTTTGCCACTTTGCCGAAATGGCGTGGTATGGGCCTTGCCGGCTCGCTTCTGAATCATATGGAAATGGCGGCTCGCAAGCGCGGAATTCAAACCGCATTTACCATAGCCAGGGCCCAATCCGCAGGGATGAACTCCGTTTTTCGGAAAAGTGGGTACAGCTATGCCGGACTGCTAAAAAACAATACGCAGATCTGTGGAAGCATCCAAAGTATGGTGGTCTGGTACAAGCATTTGTGAGGGTTGAACATGGGAAGTGGTGGCGATGCAGGGATTTGAACCCCGGACACTGCGGATATGAGCCGCATGCTCTAACCGACTGAGCTACATCGCCACATGATGGTTTGCAATAGGCCTTTCGGCGGAACCAAACAACCGGCCCGCAACGCAGGCCGGTTGTCGGGTCCGGCGGATTTTTCTATCAGCTCTGTCGGCCTACGTCAAGTCGAAAACGACTATTTGGCCTTTTCCGATCCGGCCACCTCGACGCTGTATTCGTCCAGGTTCGGTGGCAGATTCGAAAAAACGATCATAAAGGGAAGCTCCTTGCCCCGGGGAACGTTCACGTTGGAGCGTTTGGCGCCGTTGCGGTTGTTCTCCCGCCGGGTCAGCTGTGCCTGATTCAAGGCGGCCAGCCTCTGGTCGGCTAGCGAACTGCCGGCATAAACGGTTTTGGTCTGATTCAGTTTGCCGCCTTTGGTGTAAAGCTTGCCGGTGATATTGATGTAGCTGCGCGGGTGCTGGTAATTGTTTTTCACCTTACCCCTGACCACATAAAGTGTTCCCAGCTTTGCGCTCTCCACGAAGCTGCCTTCCAACTGCTTTTCCAAAATGGCAATGTTCAGGTTCCCGGAATCCTTGGGACCGAGCCAGTCGCTTACGTAAGGGATCTCCATCTCCTTGAGCGTATCAACAAAGGGCACTTCGATGTCGAAAAAGTTCAGCAGCGTTACCGCCCCGTATCCGCCGCCAACCAGAAGAAAAAGTACCAGCAGGATTTTGAACGGCCGGCTGATTCCCCCGCCGGCTTTCTTGGCCGGCTTTCCGGCATCGTAGGGCATCTGGTCATCGTCGAAGTAGGTCTCGTCTTCGATCGTTTCATCCAGTCCGGCAACAGTGCCCATATCGAACGAATCTTCCATCCCTTCGCCCCCCGGCCCGTCTTCGGCCGCAACCGCGGCGGCGGTCGCCGCTCGCCCTTCGTCGTCTTCGACTTCAAACTCGTGCGCCATCCCGGCATCATCCACTTCGAGTTCCAGATCGAAATCGTCTTCCCCGGCCGCAGCCGCCGGCACCTCTTCCTCTCCCTCGTCCATCTCCAGCATGTCGTCCAGGTCGGTGAGATCGAAGTCGCCCTCGTCATCCTCCTCGAGCTCGTCCGCCACGGCAGGCTCCTGACCGCTGGAATCGAAATCGAGCTCCAGGTCCATATCGTCGTCCGCAGCGCCCCCGGACGGCTCCTCCAGTTCCAGAGCGTCTTCCAGGCCGGTCAGGTCCAGCTCTTCGGTCTCCTCCATCGGTATATCGTCGTCTGCAGCGCCGGTTTCAACCATATCCAGGTCGAGCTCAAAGTCGCCGGAGGCATCCTCAGCAGGAGTTTCGGCACCGGCATCTCCTTCGACTTCGATCATCTCTTCCAGATCGGCCAGGTCGAGCTCTTCGGTCTCTTCCATTGCGGGTGCCGCTTGCTGATCTCCTGCCGGACTCTCGTCGGCATCCAGGTCCAGGTCGAAATCGAGTTCTTCGGTGGAATCCTCCTCGATCGATTCCTCTTTGACGTCGGCCTCCAGGTCGAGATCGATATCGAGGCCGTCGGCTTCTCCGGCAGAATCGGTTTCCTCTGCCAACCCCTCATCCGAAGCGAGAAGGTCGTCGAGCTCCCCGAGATCCATGGCCCGGGTTTCATCCATCAGATCCGGATCCAGATCGCCGCCTGCCGAAACGGCATCGTCGGCAGCCGGCTGTTCGTCCATATCCAGATCGAGTGAAAAATCGAGGTCGTCGTCCGCCGCCGCTCCCGTACCGGTTTCTTCAGCAGCGGCGCTGTCGGCAGCCTGCCCGTCGGCATCCAGTTCCAGGCCGAGGTCGAAATCGAGATCGGGCGCCTCTTCGGTAGCCGTATCTCCGATGGTGAGGTCCTCACCATCGGCAGCGGATGATTCGTCCAGGTCCAGATCGAATGCGAGATCGTCATCAGCAGCAGCCGCATCCGAAACTTCGGCGCTGTCGGTTGCCTCGTCCAGGTCAAAATCGGATAGATCCAGCTCCTGGGTTTCCTGGTACTGCACATCAGCGCCTGCCGGAGACTCGGCAACGTCATCTTCCAGGCCCAGGTCAAAATCGAGTTCATCACCATCCGAAACCGCCTCACTCGGCTCTTCGTCGGCCGCGTCTAACTCCAGGTCCAGGTCTGCCGTGATCGCGTCCAGATCGAGGTCGTCAAGCCCGGCGGCTGCCGAGGATGCCGCTGCAGCCGGTACGGCACCGGCAGCCGGCGCTGCGGCGGCTTCGCCTTGGGGATAGGCGGTAAACACGCTGTGACACTTGGAACACCGCACCTTCGAACCCGACGGTTTGATGAGACGATCGTCGAAATTGAAACTGGTGTCACATTCTGTACAGGTTAAGATCATGATAAACCCCGCTGCTTATAATTTAAGATCGTAAACTGCCGGCAGATTTCGGTAGTTCTCGGCATAGTCCAGCCCGTAGCCAACCAAAAACCCCCTGTCCACCACGTGAGCGGAGTAGTCGATGCGGATGTCGGTTTCGCGTCGCTGTCGCTTGTCGATCATCGTGCAGATTCGAACCGTCCGCGGCTTGAAGGAGTTGAGGTAGTCGACGAGGAAGGTCAAAGAAAGGCCGGTATCGATAATGTCTTCGACGATCAGCACATCTTTGTTTTGGATATCGATCTCCAGCTCTTTGGTCAGGCGAACCTCTCCACTGCTGGAACGGTCCATTCCGTAGCTGGCCAGACGAACGAAGTCAACTTTTACTTCAATTGTCAGGTGCCGGAACAGATCGGCAAGAAAGACAAAGGCCCCTTTCAACACCCCGACGAGAACGAGTTCCCCATTTTTGTAATCAGCTGAAATCTTCTTTGCCAGGTTGGCGACCGCCGTTTCGATCTCTTCTTTCGACAAGACGGGTATCAGCTCAGGCATCGGATCAGTGCGACTTCCGGTTCGCGTGGATGTCGGCTGGCGGGCCAACAAACTATAATACTTAGTAATAATTACACAAAATGGTGGGTGTTGTCAATAATTTTAACCAATTACAGGCCCGCAGCGGCCAGCTTTTCGATGATTTTCTTCTGATCAGCGGTGAGTTTCTTGGGAATGGTAATGTGAATTCGCACGTACAGGTCACCCCGTTTGCTGCCCTTCATCGCAGGAATGCCGCAGCCCGACAGCCGCATCTTGGTTCCGTGACGGGTTCCGGCCGGAACCTTCAGGTTCAATTCCTTGCCCTCCGGTGTCGGCACCGACACGCTGGTTCCCAGCAGGGCTTCGCTGAGCCGGATCTCTTTGCTGATGACCAGATCGTTGTCCTCCATGGCGAACAGGGGGTCGTCGAGCACCTTGGACTGGATGAACAGATCTCCCGGCCTGCCCCCGAACGGGCTCTGCTCCCCCTTGCCTGCCAGCCGGATTTTCTTGCCGGAGATCATGCCCTTGGGGATCTTGACGGTGATTTTCTCCGAGTGCCCCTTGTGCTCGAAACTGATGGTCTTGCTGGTGCCGGTGATCACCTCCCGCAGGGTCAGGGGAAGTTCGTAGACCAGATCAGAGCCCTTTGTCTGCGGCTGCCCGCCGTAAGAGCCGAACGGCGAACTTCCGCCGAACGGGCTTCCGGAACCGAAGGTAAACCGAACCCCGCCGCCCCGGCCGCCGAAGTTTCCCGGTCCGCCGAATCCGAATTCCCGGAGGATGTCGTTGAAATCGAACCCGCGGAAGATGTCCTCCTGGGAAAACCGCTGGCTGAAACCCTCCGAGCCGAACGTGTCGTACTGCTTGCGTTTTTCTTCGTCACTCAAGACGGCATAGGCTTCGCTGATCTTTTTGAACTTCTCTTCGAAAGCCTTGTCCCCTTTGGTATGGTCGGGATGATACTTCATGGCCAGCTTGCGATAGGCCTTCTTGATCTCCCCCGCAGAGGCGCTTTTATTCACGCCGAGCATCTGGTAGTAATCTTCCGCCATTTATCTTCCTTGTGCGCCGCCTGCACCGCTTCGGTTCGAACGATGCGACCGGTCGACGATTCTGCCGGATCGGGTTTTTTGTCGTAACTGATTGAAAACACTAACATCGAACATGTAAAAATAAGATGTCAGCGGTTTTGTGTCAAGCGCTGCCCACCGCGCAGGGCAACCATCAGCACCGAGATCGCCGCCGGGGTCATGCCGTCCACCCGCGAAGCCTGTCCCAGGGACACCGGTCGAACATCGGCGAGTTTTTCCTTCAGCTCGTTGGACAGGCCGTGAACGGCGGCAAAGTCAAATCCGTCCGGAATCCGGACCTTCTCCAACTCCTTGAACTTTTCGATTTCCTTCCGCTGGCGCTCGATGTAGCCCTCATACTTGATTTCGATTTCCACCTGCTGCGCGACTCGCGGGTCGATGGCCGCCGGTGGCGGGGCCAACACCCGCACCGCCTCGTAATCGAGCTCGGCCCGCCTGAGCAGCTGGTGCAGGTGGATGCCGCTTTTCAGGGGATTGGTCTCCTTGCTGTCCAGGTAATCGTTGGTCGCCCGGGTCGGCTTGATCACGGTCTGCTTGACCCGCCGCATTTCCGCATCGATCCGTTTCTTGCGCTGGCGGATCTCATCGATCGTGTCGGCATCGATCAGACCGAGGCTGTGGCCGCATTCCATCAGTCGCAGGTCGGCGTTGTCTTCCCGCAGCATCAACCGGTACTCGGCCCGGGAGGTGAACATCCGATACGGCTCCCGGGTTCCCCTGGTGATCAAATCATCGATCATCACCGCCATGTATGCCTGGGAGCGATCCAGGACGAACGGCGGCCTGTCCTGAATGCGGCAGGCGGCGTTGATCCCGGCCCAGATCCCCTGGGCGGCCGCCTCCTCGTAACCGGAAGTTCCGTTGATCTGGCCGGCCAGAAAAAGCCCGGCAATGCGCTTGGTTTCCAGGGTCGGTTTCAGCTGAACCGGATTGACGTAATCGTACTCCACCGCGTAGGCGGGCCGCATCATCTGGGCCTTTTCCAGGCCTTCCACCGACCGGACCAGGCGGATCTGAACCTCCAAAGGCAGGCTGTTGCCCAAACCGCTGGCATAGATCTCCTCCGTGTCGACACCCTCGGGTTCCAATATCACGTGATGGCGGTCGCGATCCGGGAACCGCACGATTTTGTCTTCGAACGAGGGGCAGTAGCGCGCAGACACCCCCTTGATGACGCCGCCGTAAAGGGCGGAGCGCTGCAGGTTTTCCCGCACGATCCGGTGGGTGACGGAGTTGGTATAGCCCATGTAGCTGGGAAGCTGGGGCATGCGGATGCTTTCCGTGAAATACGAAAAGGGGGTGGGATCCGGCTGGCTTTCCTGGCGGATGAATTTGGAAAAGTCGATGCTCGATTTTCGCAGCCGCGGGGGGGTGCCGGTCTTCATCCGACCGAGCCGAAAGCCGAGTTTTCCAAGATCGGCCGCCAGGCCGTAAGCGGCGAACTCACCGGCCCGACCGGCCTTCGTCGAGCTGAACCCGATGTGCACCAGGCCGCTGAGAAACGTGCCGGTGGCCAGCACCACCGCAGCGGCCGGGTATTCGTAGCCGGTGGCATCGGCCACTCCGACCACCCGGTGGCCCTCGATGATCAGCCGCTCGACCATCGCCTGCCGAAGTTCGATGTTCGGCTGGCACTCGATCACGCTTTTCATCGCCATGTGGTAGCGCTGCTTGTCGTTCTGGGTCCGAGACGAATGCACCGCCGGGCCCTTTTTGGTGTTCAGCGTTTTGTACTGGATGGCGGTCTGATCCGTGATCCGCGCCATTTCACCGCCCAGGGCGTCGACTTCCTTGACCAGCTGTCCCTTGGCCATTCCGCCGATGGAGGGGCTGCAGGGCATGGCGGCCACCTTGTCCAGATCGATGGCCAGCAAAAGAACGCTGCAGCCCATCCGCGCTGCGGCAAGCGCCGCTTCACACCCGGCGTGTCCGGCGCCGACTACCACCACGTCGAATTGCTGCGGTGCCGCTGCCATCAATTCCGTCCCCTGCGAACCGGGCCGGGTGGCCGCAGCTCGATCCCGGGCTGCCGGCGGACAGCCGGCCGGTTGAAACCGTCTGGATTTGGTGATAATTGTTTCTTGTGCACCATGCCGGCGTTATCGCATGAAACACCGGTTTTTTCAATGCACGGTGCGCAGCAGGTCATACCCGACCCGCACCGCTCCCGATTGCCCGATGCCGCATGTATCGACGCTACAACGATATGAACAGCTACCTGAGGGGCCTTTTTGGCCGCCGGGTACAGAAAATTACGGTGGATGCGGGCCTGACCTGTCCCAACCGCGACGGCACCATCGCCACCGGCGGCTGCATTTACTGCAACGCCCGTGGCTCGGGAACCGGAGCCCACGCCAGGGGGCTTTCGGTCACCGAGCAGCTGCAGCAGGGCAAACAGGCACTGTCCAAACGCTACAACGCCCGCAAGTTCATCGCCTATTTTCAGTCCTTTTCCAACACCTATGCCCCTTTGACCCGGCTGCAGGCACTGTACGACGAAGCGTTGGCCGTGGAAGACATCGTGGGGCTTTCCATCGGCACCCGCCCGGATTGTGTCAGCCCGCCGATTATCGATCTGCTGCAATCCTACACCGCTGACCACCTCGTCTGGCTGGAGTACGGGCTTCAATCGGCTCACAACGCCACGCTCCGGTTCATCAACCGGGGACACGATCGTCAGCGCTTTTGCACGGCGGTGGAAATGACCCGCAACCGGGGGTTGAAGATCTGCGCCCACGTGATCCTGGGTCTTCCCGGGGAAGACCGGGAGAAAATGCTGGCGACCGCAGATCTGCTGGCCGGCCTCGACGTGGACGGCGTCAAACTTCACCTCCTGTACGTGGTTAGCGGCACCCGCCTGGAAGAGCTGCATCACGAAGGGCGGGTTCATTGCCTGGAGCAAAAAGAGTATGTCACCCTGGTGTGTGAATTTCTGGAGCGGCTCCCGCAACGGATGGTGATCCAGCGGCTCACCGGCGATCCGCACCCGCAGGAGCTGGTCGCGCCCGGCTGGGCCGTGCGCAAGAACGAAACCCTGTCGCTGATACACGAAACCCTCGAAAAAAAAGACACCTGGCAGGGCAAAGCGCTCGGCGAAAGGCCATTTGCCGACTAAGCCGACGGTTTGCCAGCCAGCGGCTGCTCGACCCTGCCGGCGCGCTTGCTTGCCGTGATGCGCATCGAGTGCGGCCGGGCCCTCCGACCGCATGGCCGCCCCGGTTGCACTGAGACCGCATTTGCAGTATGTTTTTACTAGAACTGATCGTAAAAGTGGGTCGGGATTCAGAACAGAGCGCACGGTGGCGAAAAAGTGGAGTGTACGAGCACACACAATCGTATGTGAGCATTTTGAGCCAACCCGCAACGCAGCCGCTGGTTCCTTAGACGCACTATTGAGACAAGTTTCAGGGCATTTCAATGGACACCCACACCCCAGACACGATGCAAGGCGAACTCAATAGCGAAGTACGGGTCGATGAGTTCGACCTGTCCTTCAAGGTTTTCCATGAACTGATGGCAAAGAAGGTCAACGAGATCCTTCTGGTCTCAACGCCCTACGATGCCTTCATCATGGAGGAAGAGGGGCGTCTGGCCGAGCGCATCATTCACGAGTACCGGGGCCTGAACCTGTCGCGCCCCCCTCACCTGACGTGGGTTTCCACCGCCCAGGAAGCGATCAGCGCGTTGTCCCGCAAGAAATTCGACCTGGTGATCACCATGCCGCGGCTCGACGACATGGATGCCTCCGGGCTGAGCCGTCACATCAAGGAGATTTACCCCAGCCTGCCGGTTTTTCTGCTGGCCCACAGCACAAACCGGCTGCTGCTGGAGTCCGATCTCGGAGATCAGCATGCCTTCGACAAGCTGTTCGTCTGGTACGGCAACTCCGATCTGCTGCTGGCGCTGGTCAAAAGTGTCGAAGACCGGCTGAACATCGAATACGACACCGGCCGCGCCCGTGTGCGCGTGCTGATCATGGTCGAAGACTCGCCGATCTACTACTCATCCATGCTGCCGCTGCTTTACAAGGAGATCGTGATGCAAACCCAGGCGGTGATGGAAGAATCGCTCAACGACGAACACCGCATCCTGCGGATGCGCGCGCGCCCCAAAATATTGCTGGCGGAAAACTTCGAGGAGGCCGAGTACCTCTACCGCCGGTTTAAGCCTTATCTGCTCAGCATTTTCTCCGATGTGCGTTTTCCTCTCAACGGTGCGGTGGATGCAGAAGCCGGCTTCAAGCTGCTTGCCATGATCAAGAAAGAGACCCCGGATCTGCCGGTGCTGGTTCTCAGCTCGGAAGAGCACAACCGCCGCCGGGCGGAAGCCGTTCCAGCCGTGTTTGTAAACAAAAGCTCCCCTACCCTGCATTCGGAAATCAGGCAATATTTCAAAAACAGCCTGGGATTTGGTGACTTCGTTTTTCGGAACGCCGAAGGGCAGGAGGTGGCCAGGGCTTCCAACTTGAGGGAATTACAGCGGATCCTGCCCTCCGTGCCGGACGAGTCGGTGTATTATCATGCCCTGCGCAACGATTTCTCCAGCTGGCTGATGGCGCGTTCTGAAATCATGCTGGCCACGAAGCTCAAGCCGGTGAAGGCCTCGGAATTCGATTCCGTCAAAGCGCTCAAGATTTTTCTGATCAACTCCATTCAAAATCGCCGCAAGGGTCGCCAGAAGGGTATCATCGCAGAACTGGTGCCCGGCCAGTACGACCCGGACTCGGACTTCGTCAAGGTGGGCAAAGGCTCTCTGGGGGGAAAAGCCCGGGGGCTGGCGTTTATGTCCACCGGTTTGAAGGAAAACCGCGAACTGCAGAGCGCGTTCAAGGCGATCGACATCCACGTCCCCCAAACCCTGGTGATCACCACCGAAGCCTTTGACGAATTCATTCAGGTCAACGATCTGAAAGACCTGGCAAACAGCGATTTGACAGATGCGGAAATCTCCACCAGATTTCTTCAGGCCGATTTCCCCGTATGGCTGCAGGAGGAACTGGAGCGAATTCTGGCACAGAAGGCCTACCCCCTGGCGGTACGATCCTCCAGCCTGCTGGAAGACGCCCAGTTTCAACCGTTTGCCGGGATCTACCGAACCTACATGCTTCCCAATCAGCACCACCAGCTGCAGCTGCGGCTGCAGCGGCTGATCCAGGCCATCAAGCTGGTGTTTGCCTCCACGTACATGGCGGCGCCGCGTTCCTATGCCCAGAGCACCATGCACCGTATCGAAGATGAAAAGATGGCGGTGGTAATCCAGCAGCTGACCGGAGCGCGTTACGGGGAGTATTTCTATCCGGCCATCTCCGGCGTTGCCCAGTCGTACAACTTCTACCCGGTATCGCACATGAAACCCGAAGAGGGCATTGCCCACATTGCACTGGGGCTCGGTCGGACGGTGGTCGAAGGCAGCACCTCGCTGCGCTTTTCACCGAAGTACCCGCAGCTGCTGCCCCAGTTCTCGGCAGTGGAGGACATCCTGCGCAATTCCCAGCGCTTTTTCTATGCCCTGAACATGAACGAGTTTCCGGAAGACTTCGGCTCACCGGCCCACTGGACAGATGATGTGACGCTGGTGAGGCTGGAAATCGACGCGGTGCCGGAGCACCCGCCGGTCCGGCACCTCTGCAGCCTGTACAACCCCCAGGAGAATCGCATCCGGGACTCTGCCGGCGGGCAGGGCTACCCGGTGCTCACCTTTGCCAGTGTCCTCAAATACCAGTCGTTCCCTTTGCCGGATCTGCTCAGCCGCGTTCTGGAGATGGGGCGCAAGGGCATGGGCTGCCCGGTGGAGATCGAGTTTTCCGTCAACCTGCCCTTCTACGGCGAGCGCAAGCCCGAGTTTTCCCTGCTGCAAATCCGCCCCATGGCCATCAGCCATCACAACCGGAACGTGGAGATCGAGCGCAAGGACATCGAAAATGCATTCTGCTACTCCACAATGGCTCTGGGCAACGGCAAATTCAGCGACATATCCGACATCGTCCTGGTGCGTCCGGACACCTTCGATCCGGCCAAAACCGTCGACATCGCTGCGGAAATCGGCAAAGTGAACGGCAAGCTCATCACCGAGGGGCGCAAATACCTTCTGATCGGCCCCGGGCGCTGGGGGTCGGCGGACCGGTGGCTGGGCATCCCGGTTTCGTGGCGCGAAATCTCCGGTGTCGGCGCCATCGTCGAGACCACCGTTGAAAACCTGAAGGCCGACCCCTCCCAGGGCTCCCACTTTTTCCACAACATCACCTCCCTGGGCATCAGCTACCTGAACACCACCGACACCGGTGAAGACTTTATAGACTGGCAGTGGCTCGACTCGCTGGCCGTGCGCGAAAAGACCGAACACCTGAAGCACATCCGGTTAGACAGCCCCCTCACCTTGAAGATCGACGGAAAAAGTTCCCGGGCGGTATTGCTGAAAACGTCCTGAGGAAAGTGGATCAGGAAAGATTGGCGCGACAGTGCCGCAGTTTCTTGGCCACCTGCGCGGCGGATGCAATCCGTTTTTCCGGATTCTTGCGCAGCAGCTTGTTGACGATCCGGCTGCAGCAATCCGGAACGTCGGGGACCACCTTTTTCAGGGGCGTGAAGGTGGTGTTGGAGATGGCATACATCATGTTGGCCAGATTGTCGCCTTTGAAGGGCTTTTCGCCGGAAAGCATCTCGTACATCACTATCCCCAGCGAGAACAAGTCGGAGCGGCCGTCGACCCGGGCGCCCTCCACCTGTTCCGGCGACATGTAGCTGGGTGTGCCGAGCAGCACGCCGGTTTGCGTTTCAGAGGCGCTCATGACCCGGGCGATGCCGAAGTCGGCCACCTTCACCTGCCCGTCGTCGAGAAGGATGATGTTGTCGGGCTTGATGTCACGGTGCACAACTTCGTTGCTGTGGGCATATTCCAGCGCATCGGCCACCATTGCCAGCGTTCCCAGAACCTGCTCGACCGGCATGAGCGAGCCTTTGCGGCAGTAACCTAGCAGATCGCTGCCCTTGAGCAGCTCCATTGCCATGTAGGCCATGTCGTGTTCTTCGCCCACATCGAAAATGGTGACGATGTTGGGATGCGCCAGCCGGCCGGCCGCCTCCGCCTCCCGCAGAAACCGCTCCCTGAACTCCTCGAACAGCTCCTGTTCCACGTTGGAATAACTGAGGGTTTTGATCGCCACCTCGCGGTTGATCTTGGGGTCCCGGCCCAGATAGACCACGCCCATGGCCCCCTGGCCGAGCTCTCTGAGGATTTCGTATCGACCCAGGGTCGGCTTCGTGGCGCCGTTGTTGAGCATAATGGACCCGTTCTTGCTGGGAGTGGTGGAAGATGCAGTGTCGCCCAGGCTTTCGAGCATTTCGATGCGCTGCAGGCTGTCCTGATACCGACCGGCGGTTTGCAGATAAGTGTAGACCGCCAGCGCCTTGTTGAACATCCGCTTGCGTTCAAAGTCCTGTCCGAGGTTGTAGAGCAGCTCCCGCACGGACGCATTTTCCACCGGGCACTGTTTGAATTTCTCGAAGGCCATGTCCAGCATGCCCTTGTTTTGGAAGGAGAGGCCGAGCATCTTGTTCAACTCGATGCTGTCACGCTGCGCTTCCCGGGCAAAACGGTGAAATCCGGCAAATGCGTAGCCGAGCACGGCAAGAAACACCGGTGCAAAAATCCGCACCCAGTATCCGAAGCTCATCAGCAACACAACCGAGAAACAGATCCAGGTGAGCAGAAAAATGCCCAGGATCAGGGCGCCGTCACGCGGCTTGACGCGCGGGATGACAAAGACGAGAAAAAGCCCGAAATAGACCACCACGAGGATTTCGAGAACGTTGGTCCAGACCGGCCTGGAAAAATGCCGGCGGCCGACGATGTTTTCAACGGCGCCGGCGGTGATGCCGATGTCGGTGAACTCTGCTCCCGCGGGGGTGCGATAAGATGACGTCTCCCAGGACAGCGTGTTTCCCAGCAGGACAATTTTGTCTTTGAAAAGGGTGCCGGGCGTCTTGCCTGACAGCACATCGGAAAAAGAGACGCTTTCAAAACGCTGCTTTTTGCCACCATAGTCGATGAACATCCGGTAGTCGCCGTCGGTAGGGATGTCGAGACGTTTGAGCGTCAGGCCTGATTCGTCGGTCTGAATATCGGCCAGCCCGCTGCCGGTGTACTTGGCCGCCACCTGCAGGGCAAAGGACGGAAAATACCGCCCCTGGTAGCGAATCAGCAACGGGGCAGCCCGCACGGTGCCATCCCGGTCGGCAACCACATTGGTGTGACCGAGTGCCCCTGCCCTGCGGGCCAGTTCTTCGAATGTCGGCAGGACCGACACCGCATTGAGGGAGAACGGGCCGTGGGCCTGCCACCGGGAGAACTTGTCGGGGAGCAGGGAATGGCGCTTGAGCCAATCCGGGAGGTTGCCGGGACCGGCCGGCCGACCGTCGGGCTCCAGGAAGAACCGGATCGGCAATACGACATTCTTGGCGTGGTTGACCGCGTCGATCAACTGGGCGTCGTCGTTCATCTCGTTTTCGGCCTTGGCCAGCATCCGATCGATCTTTAGCCGGCTCTTGCGCTTTTTCAGAAACGGGTCTTTTTTCAGTGACTTTCTGACCTCGCGAACCTGTGTCAATCCCAGGTTGAGCCGGGGACCCGGAAACAGCAGGTGGATGCCCATCACCCGCGGCTGGTGCTTCGATATGCGCTCGATACCGTCGGCGAGAACCGATCGGGGCCAGGGCCAGTTGCCGATTTCGTCGATGCTCTTCTCATCGACCTGTACGATGACGATGGGGCTGGCTTGCTCGCGCTGCCGCAAGCCGGTGAGAAGATCATAGAACTGCCATTCCACAAACTGCATGGGATAGAAATGGAGCAGCATGCCGGCCAGCACCAGCAGCGAGAGCAGCGTGCTGGCAAACCAGTTGGAAAACAGTATCTTTTTGATTTTGTATTTCATCAGACCCATCGAAGCCGGCCCCGGAGGGCTATCGGTTGTTTTTGACGACCCTGTATTGTATCAAATTTTGACGCTCTGCAAAATACGACATTTGTAGTATGCAACTGCAGGCGAGATGATCTCGACAAGCCGGCAGGCCCCCGAGATAAAATTCCGGCGGCATTGTCTGCCCGTACCGGATGATATGGTCCGAAAGGCGGAGTAAGATACATGAAAACTGCGGGCAATGCGGGAAATCCGGGTGGCGTGCACCCTGAAAAAGAACCGGCGTCAGTCGGGTCCCCGTGTCCGGATGCGGTTCGATTACACCGGCGCCGCGCTTAATCGGGCCCCTGTTTGTTCAAATACCGTATGGCGTCCTGGTCGCCCAGATCGGCTGCTTTTTGAAAGTCGGCCCGGGCCCTGGGGGCATCGCCGGAAAGCAGGTGAACCCTTGCCCTGCCATAGTAATAAGCCCCCTGGCCGGTATCCAGCTCGATGGCCTTGTTGATGGCACTGAGCGCTTCGGCATATTGACCGTTTTCGCCGAAGGCAACGCCCATCTGAAAAAGGGGACTGCTCCACTGTGGGGCAAGAGTGACCGCTTGTTGGAACGCACCGATGGCGGCTTTTTCGTTCCCGTACACCGAAAGCAGCACCCCCCGGTTAAACCAGTAATCGGCATCCTTGATTTCAGCACCTTCCCCGCCCTGCTGTGTGGCCGGAAACCCTGTCGGGTATTTGTCCGCCCACTGGGGTCGGTCTATCTCCTTGAGCCCGCCCGAATCCGGCTCTTCAGCAGCCGGGGCGGCAGGGGTGGGTTCATCCTTGTCCTGGGCCTGCAGCGCTGCGGTGCTGCAGAGGAAAAAGACAAGGGCCGTGAGGGTGAGGCAAAACCGTCTTGGTTGCATTTTACGATGTTTTCCTTTCGGTTGCCGGTTGGTTTATACTATCAATATTATACGAAATATCGGCAACTGATGTCAAATCGGAAGGATGTTCGCCCCCTTGTCACAGAAGCGGTCCGCCACCATTCGCCTTCTGTTGACTGCCGGCCGTCAACCGGGGGGGGGGGGGGCAGTTTGTTAGG